>Ga0247812_10000194_pt1 | contig 65083 bp, 65 predicted proteins | sample UWRJL149409B1_FD_178011 | JGI IMG/M metagenome (GOLD analysis project Ga0247812, IMG submission 178011) | Plant litter microbial communities from Arlington Agricultural Research Station in Wisconsin, United States - UWRJ-L149-409B-1 | ecosystem: Environmental > Terrestrial > Plant litter >...
TCGTGTCTCCGCAGGCTCCAGGTCATCGCCGGGCCAGGGTCCGTCACCGCTCGAACGGCGCGGTTACCCCGCGCGATCGTCTCCCGCCGCACGTCCGGGTCCTGGGCCCAGGACGCCTTCCCCGACGGCGGGATGAGGCAAGCATAGCGGGGGTGTCGGGCAGGGGAGGTTCGCGGGGGTGGCCGGGGAGGAAGTGTCAGGAATTTTATCGGCTTAAGGCAGGCGCGGGACGAAGGTTCAGCGCGTCTTCCTTCTCCCCTTGAGGGAGAAGGTGGCAGGCGGAGCCTGACGGATGAGGGGTATGCCGATGCGTTCGGGATATCTGCGTTCAGATTCAGTTTGATGACGCATACTCCTCATCCGGCCCGCTCCGCGGTCCACCTTCTCCCTCAAGGGGAGAAGGAAGAGAGGCGACACCCGGTCGCCCCCTCCGTCACGGCGCGAAGACGCGCCGCGCTACCTCCCCATGCGGCGCACGGGGAGGAGAGGGTCAGGCGTATTTGCGGCGGCGTTCGGCGCTGAGGAGGGTGGAGCGGACGAAGTCGGCGGGGGGGTCGGTTTCGGCCAGGACCTGTTCCTTGATGGCGCGGGGCTCGCCGAACAGATGGCCCTGACCCATGGAGACGTCGAGTTCGAGGATGTCGACGATCTGGCGCTCGCTCTCGCACTTTTCGGCGATGACCTCGATGCCGTAGCGGCGGGTCAGGGCGGCGAAGTCGGCGGCCTGGATGTCGCGCAGGGACGGGATGGGCGAACCGCCGTCCAGATCCAGCAGCTGTTCGATCAGCAGGTCGGCGGCGACCTTGATGAAGCGGACGTCCGAGCGTTGCAGGTCGGCGAAGTTGAGGTCCAGGGTCTGGACCTTGTCGATCGAGAAGCGGAAGCCGAGGTCGGCCAGCTTGGCCATGTTGCGGGCCTCGACGGCGCCGCGCGCCTCGAAGGTGGCCTGACCCAGTTCGAAGATCAGGGCCTGGTTGAGGTCGCGGTTCTCGCTGAGGAAGTCGAGGAACTGGGGGAAGAAGGTCTCGTCGCCCAGCGAGGACAGGGCGACGTTGCAGAAGACCCCGACCTTGCGGTCCTGACGCGCCAGACGACGAACGATCTGGGCGCAGCGGAACAGCAGCAGATTGTCGATGGCGGGGACAAGACCCTCGCCCTCGGCGATCGACAGATATTCGGCCGGCATCATGACGCGGTCGGTCGAGTCGCGCAGACGGGTGAAGCTTTCGTAGAAGACCGTCCGGCGCTGGGGCAGGGACACCACCGGCTGCAGATACAGGTCGACGCGGTTCTCGGAGAGGGCGTCGTGGACCGTCTTGAGCAGGATGTTCGACTGCTGGTGACGGCGGGCGTCCGGGCTGTTGGGCGCGACCATCGGCGTCACCGTCAGGCGTTCGTCGATCGAATCGCTCATCTGCTGGATCAGGCCTTCGAGGATGCGGACCTCGCCGGTCAGTTCCTCGGTGCGGGTCAGGGCTCCGGATTCGATGGCCTGGGCCAGTTCTGTCAGGGCGCCCTGGGTCGACTCCATCGCGTCGGCCAGCAGGCGGTGCGCCTCGCGGACCTGGCCGATCTCGGCGCGCAGGGCCTTGCGCTGACCGGCGCCGGCGACGAACACATGGATCGCGCCCAGCAGGCCAAGGGTCCCCATGGTCGCCGCGAAGCCCGAGCCGGCGCCGAGGCCCGCGCGCCACAGGAAGGCGCCGACCGTCATCGCCGTGAAGACGTAGAAGAAGAACAGGAAACCTGTTGTCAGCGTGCGCATGGTCACCAGACTGGAGCCGTCCACCGACAGGACCGTCGCCGTTCCCGGTGGAATCGGCCGAGTATCAGGGTATCAGGACGTAACGCATAGGGGCGGCGCGAATAAACCGCGCCCGTAACAGGGAAAACGCATGCAACTGTTCGATCTGACCGGGAAGGTCGCCGTCATCACCGGCTCGTCCAAGGGCATCGGCCTGGCCATCGCCCAGCGGCTGGCCGAACATGGGGCGAATGTCGTCATCTCGTCGCGCAAGGCCGGGCCTTGTGACGAGGTGGCCGCAGAGATCAATGCGAAGCACGGCGAGGGGCGGGCGATCGCGGTTCCGGCCAATATCGCGTCGAAGGAAGACCTGCAGCGGCTGGTCGACGAGACCAACAGCGCCTTCGGCCGGATCGACATCCTGGTCTGCAACGCCGCGACCAATCCCTATGCCGGGCCGATGGCGGGCATCAACGACGAGCAGTTCGGCAAGATCCTGCAGAACAATGTGGTGTCCAACCACTGGCTGATCCAGATGGTCGCGCCGCAGATGCTGGAGCGGAAGGACGGATCGATCATCATCGTCTCGTCGATCGGGGGCCTGAGGGGCAACGCCCTGATCGGCGCCTACAACATCTCCAAGGCGGCCGACATGCAACTGGCGCGCAATCTGGCGGTGGAGTGGGGGCCGTCAAACATCCGGGTCAACACCATCGCCCCGGGCCTGGTGCAGACAGATTTCGCCAAATATCTGTGGGAGAATCCCGAGCTGCTGAAGCAGGTGACCGATCCCGCGCCGCTGAAGCGGATCGGCCAGCCGGACGAGATCGCCGGGGCCGCCGTCTATCTGGCCTCGCCGGCCTCGGCCTATATGACCGGGCAGACGCTGGTTGTGGACGGCGGGATCACCATTGCCTGGTGAGGCGACGGGCCCTGCCAAGGTCCCGTTCGGCCGGGACCTGACGTGGCGGCTGGAGGCCGTGGCCTTCGCCGGCCTGTTCGCCCTGCTGCGGGTGTTGGGGGTCGAGCGGGCCTCGGCCTTCGGCGGCTGGCTGCTGCGCAAGCTGGGGCCGATGACGGGCACGCGGAAGACCGTACGGCGCAATCTGCAGATCGCCTTCCCGGACATGGATCCGGCCGAGCGCGATCGGCTGGAGGTCGACCAGTGGGACCAGACGGGCCGGACCTTCGCCGAGCTGGCGGTGATGGATCGCCTGACGCCCGAGAGCGGGCGGATCGAGATCGTGGGGCTGGAGCGGTTGCACGCCATCCGTGACGGGGGGCGGCCGGTGGTGTTGATCTCGGGGCATCTGGCCAATTTCGAGGTCATGGCGGCGGTGATCATGGCCGCGGGGATTCCGTGCCTGGTGACCTATCGCGCGACCAACAACCCCTACGTCGACGCCCTGATCCGCCGCAGCCGCGAGCGCTACGGAATCAAGCTGTTCGCGCCCAAGGGCGACGGGACGCGGGACCTGCTGCAGGGGATGAAGCGGGGCGACTCCATCGCCCTGCTGGTGGACCAGAAATATTCGCAGGGGCCCGAGGTCGAGTTCTTCGGCCAGCCTGTCGATGCGGCGCCGGGGGCGGCGAGGCTGGCGGCGCGGTTCGGCACGGTGATGCAGCCGCTGTCGGTGGTGCGCCTGCCGGGCGTGCGGTTCCGGGTCACGGCCCATGAGCCGATCGCGATCGGGGACTCGGGCGACCGCAACGCCGATATTCTGGCGGGCGTCCAAGCGGCGACGCGGTTCGTGGAGGATCGGGTGCGCGAGCATCCGGTGGACTGGTTCTGGGTTCACAAACGGTGGCCCGACCGGGTCTATGCGACGCTGGAGCCCTAGCTCTCGGCGGTCTCGGCCGGATCCGACGATCGACGTTTGGGACCCCGATAGTTTGCAGAGCCGGTTCGGCGACGATCGGGGCCGAAATAGCCCTCGGTCTTCACATAGGGACGGGGTCGGACGATTACGGACTGGATACGATCGAACAGGGCCTTGGCCGTGATGGGCTTGGTCACGAACTCGGTGACCCCGGCGTCGCGCGCCTCCATCACCCGGTTCTTCTCGGAATGGCCCGTCATCATGATGATGGGCAGATAGGGGTTGGCGCTGTCGGGGCTGTTGCGGACCAGACGGGTGAACTCGACGCCGTCCAGCGGGAACATGTTGAAATCGACGATGGCCAGGTCGCAGGGGCTGTCGCGCAGCGCCGTCAGGGCCGTGGCGCCGTCGGGCATCTCGCGGATGTTCCGGACGCCCGCGGACTGGAGGATGGTCGAGGTGATCGCACGCATGTGCTGGTTGTCGTCGACCAGCAGAATGTTCAGCGAATGCAGGGGGGACATCAGGGATCGATCAGGTTCGCCGGGGAGGCCGGCGGGTCAGGTTAGGGAGGATATGCCGGGCGGTCCACCGGACGGATCCGGTCCGCCGAGGATAAGTCGGATTATGGCGCCGAAGCCATAACCATCAATGAAGGATCGAGATTTCGGTCCCGCCACTTCATTCGCCAGCACAGATGAGGCCCCGTCGCCCGGCCTGTCTGACCGACCCGGCCAATGACCTGTCCCCGCGCCAGCCGATCGCCGGCGGCGACGTCGATGCGGGACTGATGGAGGTAGGCGCTGATCAGGCCCTGGCCGTGGTCGATCAGGACCAGACCGCCCTCGAAATGCATGCCCGGGCGGCTGAAGGCGACGGTTCCGGCGGCGGGCGCGCGTATGGGCGTCCCCTCGGGCGCGGCGAGGTCGATGCCGTAGTGGGGCCGGGCGGGCGTGCCGTTCAGCACCCGCTGGGCGCCCCACAGGCTGGTGACGCGATAGCTGTCCAGCGGCCAGACGAAGCCGTCGCGGAAGTCGTCGGCGTCGAGATTGCTGGCGAATCCTTCGGCTTTCAAAGCGACCTCTTGGGCGATGCGTTCCAGCAGGGCGGGGTCGCTGGGGGCGATGGTGGCGGGCGGCAGGCCGTCGATGCGGCTGGACGGAAAGGTCCCGGGCGCGATGGCCAGGGTGCGGCTGACGGCCGGGGCGCGGCCGGACAGGGCGCGGGCCTCGATCTGGACGCTGGCCGGCGCATCGCGGTCGAAGCCGACGACGAACAGGCCGCGGGCCGAGGCGGTGCTGAGGACTTCGCCATCGACGGCGATCAGGGCGCGGGGCCAGGCCCGGCCCATGGCGAAACCGCCCTGGACCCATTTGCCGTTCAGGGCGAGGCTCTCGTCGGCCTGGGCCCAACCGGCGGCGAGGGCCGCGCCGGCGCCAAGGATCAGGCCCCGGCGGGTGGCGTTCAAGCGGGCGTGACCATGCGGGTCAGGGCCTCGGCCGGGCCGTAGTAGGCCTCCTGATGCTCGACCGACCAGTAGCGCAGGGTCTCCAGCGGGATCGGCCGTCCGCTGACGGCGCAGATCACATAGGGGCCGGGCTTCAGGATCACGAACTCGCCGTCGCCATAGTGGACGGAGGCGGGGCCGGAGGCGGGGTCATGGGCGTTCATGGCGTTAGAATAGCGGGCGAGGGGGCGGGTGGCGAGACGAGGCCGGGCCGGGAGCCTTCACGATCCGCTCATCCCGGCGAATGCCGGGATCCAGATCAAGAATGAGGTGTCGGAAGGCAAGTCCAGGCTGCGCCGCCTTCGTCGTCCGCGTGTGTATCTGGATCCCGGCATTCGCCGGGATGATCGGTGGGTTTAACCTAGATAGTCGTCAAGCATGTCCCGCCAGGTCGGGTTCCGCTCTTCAATCAGGAGCAGCTTCCATGACCGCCGCCACTCCCTGATGGCGCGCTCGCGTCTGAAGGCTCCGTTCCGCGTCTCATGCCATTCGGCCCAGACCAATGTCTTGCAGCCGTACCGGGCCGTGAAGCCCTTGATGCGGCCTTCGCGATGCTCCTTGACCCGCTTGGCCAGGTTGTCGGTCTGGCCGGTATAGACCGCGCCATTGCGCCGGTTGGCCATCATGTAGGTCCAGAACCCGACCGGTCCGCCATCCCGGCGCATGCCGACATAGACCTGCACCATCCCCCCCTCCGATCATCCCGGCGAATGCCGGGATCCAGATGAGAGACCGAGGTGTCGGAAGGCAAGTAAAAGTTGCGCAGACTTCATCTTCTGCGTGTGTATCTGGATCCCGGCATTCGCCGGGATGAGCGGTGAAAGTCAGAACAGGTCGCCCTGACTAACGGGGGGCGCAGGTTTGGGGCGGGGCGCCGGCGCACGTGGGCGTAGCGCATCCTCGCCCCCCTCGATCCGGGCGCCGCGCGAGCCGTCGGGGAAGACGAGGCTGACGGCCTGGCCGGGCGACAGGGCGGCGGCGGAGGCGATCATGGCGCCGGTCTCGTCGTCGATGCGGGCGAAGCCGGGTTTGGGCCGTTTCGGGTCCAGCGAGACGAGGGCGCGGGACAGGGCGGACAGCCGGGCCTGGGCGCGCTCCAGTTCACGGGGGATCGGGGCGGCCAGACGGGCGCCAACGGCGTCGAGGCGGGCGGCGCGCTGGTCCAGCCGGCGATGCAGGGGATCGAGCGTCAGGCGGGCGGCGACGCGGAGCAGGCGGCGCTCGTGCGTCGCGGCGTTGGACTGGAGCCCGGCGCCGATGCGGTCGCCCACGCCCTTGAGCCGATCCGTGCGGCGTTCGATGGCGTGGTCCAGAAGGGCGCGGGTCAGGCGGCCGGCGCCGGCGGCGAAGCGGCGCTCGTGCAGGGCGGCGTTGCGGTGCAGGCCCGAGGCCAGACGGCTTGCGGCGTGGTCCAGCCGCTGCTGGGCCATGGCGACCAGTTCCTCGGGCCGGGCGGGCAGGCCGCGCGCCACGGCCCGCAGCCGCGTGCGGCGGTCGTCGAGCAGGCGCGAGCCGGCGCGGTCCAGACGACGCTCCAGATCCGAGACGGCGAAGCGCAGGTCCGACAGCACCGGGGTGGCGATCTCGGCCGCGCCGGTCGGGGTGGGGGCGCGGCGGTCGGAGACGAAGTCGATCAGGGTGGTGTCGGTCTCATGCCCCACGGCCGAGATGATGGGGATGGAGGCCGCCGCGACCGTGCGGGCCAGACCCTCGTCGTTGAAGCACCACAGGTCCTCGACCGATCCGCCGCCGCGCGCGACGATCAGCAGGTCAGGGCGAGGAACACGACCGTCGGGCTGCATCGCATCGAAGCCGCGAATGGCGTTGGACACCTGTCCGCAGGCGCTGTCGCCCTGGACCACCACGGGCCAGACGATGACGTGGCAGGGCCAGCGTTCGGCGATGCGGTGCAGGATGTCGCGGATGACGGCGCCGGTCGGGCTGGTGATCACGCCGATGGTGCGGGGGTAGGCGGGGATGGGCTTCTTGCGTCCGACCTCGAACAGGCCCTCGCCGCTGAGCCTGGCCTTCAGCCGCTCAAGCTGGGCCAGAAGGGCGCCGGCGCCGGCGGCCTCCATCGATTCGATGACGATCTGATAGGACGAGCGGGCCGGGTAGGAGGTGATCTTGCCGGTGACGATGACCTCGAGACCACTCTCGGGCTGGACGCCGAGGCCCCGAACCGAGCCCTTCCAGATCACCCCGTCGATGGCGGCCTTGTCGTCCTTGAGCGTCAGATAGACATGGCCCGAGGCGTGGCGGTTGACCTTGGAGATCTCGCCCCGCAGCCGGACGTGACCGAACCGGTCTTCCAGCGTGCGCTTGAGGGCGAACGAGAGTTCGGTGATCGACAGGGGCGGATTGTTGTCACGCGCGGGCGCGGGTGCGTCGGCCGCCGCCTCGAACACATAGGAGTCGTCGCTCATGCGGCATCCTAGCGCGCGCGGACGGCGGCGGGAACGTCGGGATGACGAGGTCGTTGCGGTTTCATGGCTGCTGACCCTCAAGGAACCGAACCCGAAGACCGCTCGCCCCGCGAGAAGGATCTGTCGCGCCGCAGCGACACGCCGGCCATCAGCCCGTGGCTGATCATCTGGGTCATCGCGATGCTGGGCGTGCTGGTCTATGTGGTCTCGGCGATACTGTAACGCCTCGTAAACCCAACGCCCGCTTGACCGGAGCGGCGGGGGACGCCATTCCCGGCGCATGAACATTCTCCTTGTCGGATCGGGCGGGCGCGAACACGCCCTGGCGTGGAAGATCGCCCAGTCGCCGCTGCTGAAGCGTCTGGTGATCGCGCCCGGAAATCCCGGGATGGAGAAGTTGGGCGAACTGCGCGCGGACGTGAAGTCCGACGATGCCGAGGCGATCGCGGTGCTGGCGCGCGAGATCAAGGCCGATCTGGTCGTGGTCGGACCCGAGCTTGCCCTGGCGGCCGGTCTGGCCGACCGGCTGGCGGCGGCGGGGATCCCCTGTTTCGGCCCGACCGCCAAGGCGGCGCAGCTGGAAACGTCCAAGGCCTTCGCCAAGGCCTTTCTGGAACGGCACGAGATCCCGACGGCCGGGTACGGGGTCTATGAGAAGGTCGCGGACGCCAGGGCGGCGCTGGACGTGTTCCGGCCGCCCTATGTGATCAAGGCCGACGGTCTGGCCGCCGGCAAGGGCGTGGCCATCAGCCCCGACAAGCGGGACGCGGAGGCCGAGATCGAACGCATGCTGGGCGGCCGCTTCGGCCAGGCCGGCGCGCGCGTCGTCATCGAGGAGTTCATGGACGGCGAGGAAGGCTCGCTGTTCGCCTTATGCGACGGCCAGCGCGCGGTGCTGTTCGGCGGGGCGCAGGATCACAAGCGCGCCTATGACGGGGATATGGGGCCGAACACCGGGGGCATGGGCGCCTATTCGCCGGCGCCGGTCTTCACCCCGGATCTGGTCGAGACGGCCGATCGCGACATCGTCCAGCCGACACTGAGGGGAATGGCGGTCGAGGGCGCGCCCTATCGCGGCGTGCTGTACGTCGGGCTGATGGCGACGTCGGACGGACCCAAGGTGGTCGAGTTCAACGCCCGCTTCGGCGACCCGGAATGCCAGGTGCTGATGATGCGATTGGCCGGCGACGTGGTGCCGGTGCTGCTGGCCTGCGCGCGCGGCGACGTATCGAAGGTTCCGCCGCCGGCCTTCAAGCCGCAGACGGTCATCTGCGTGGTCATGGCGGCCAAGGGTTATCCCGACAGCCCGCTGGAAGGCTCGATCATCCGCGGCGCCGAACAGGATTTCGGCCCGCACGTGCAGGTCTTCCACGCGGGCACGAAGCGGCGGGCGGACGGTCAGCTGGCGGCGGCGGGCGGGCGCGTCCTGAACATCTGCGCCGAGGGCGACGACATCGCCCATGCGCGCGAGCGGGCCTATGAGGCGGTGCGCAAGATCGACTGGCCGGGCGGCTTCAGCCGGTCGGACATCGGCTGGCGGGCGCTGGAGCCGCGCTGACGTTCATGGTATGATCCGGTCATGGGCCAGATTCCAATCGATCCTGAAGACGAACCCGGTATTTTCGATATCCCCGATGATGCGGCGGACGAAGCGTCGACCCTGCGGGGTTTGGCGGATTTCGAGGCCGGGCGAACCATCAGCCATGAGGCCGTCAGTCGCTGGCTGCTTTCACTGGGGACCGACAATCCGCTGCCCCGTCCAGAATGCGGCGAGTAATCTGGTCTGACGAGGCTGCGGAAAACGCCGAGGCGATCTTCGCTTATGTCAGCAGTTTCAGTCTGCCTGCGGCTCGCAGGTTGAACATGCGATTGGTCGCCGCCGCATCGAGTTTAGCGGAGATGCCTGACCGCGGCAGACCGTGGCGCGGCGAGGTGAGGGACCTTCTCGCCGTCACGCCCTACATCATCCGCTACGTCCTTGTCGGTGATGAGGTGCGGATACTCAAAATACGCCACGGGGCGCAGCGCCCGGAGCGCTAACGTTTCAGGCAGCCGCGAACAGCAGTCGGCCTTCGCCCATGCGCTCGCGCAGGGCCGGCAGGTCGGTGTGGGCGGTGGAGAAACAGCCGTAGCTGCGGCCCAGCTTGCCTTCGCGGGCCAGGAAATCCGGGTCGGCGTAGTTGGCGCCATGAACGATGATGGCGCGCTCGCGGGCGCGGTCGTTCGAATATTCCAGCCCGTCCAGCAGGACGTTGGGGCCCTGCTGGGCGCCCCAGCCCGCGCCGGCGGTGGCGAAGGCGCCGATCGAGGACATGTAGCTGTCGGGCGTGTTGGAGAAGGCGCTGGCGTAGCCCGAATGCTGCGGATCCGAACCCCGGCCGTGGCAGGTGCGGAAGGCGGTGACCTGACCGCTGTACAGGTCGACCTCGTAGAAGCGTTCCTCGCCCGAGAATTTCTGGAAATCGACCAGGTACATCCGGTCGCGCAGGGGGATGCGGCGGTGGTGGATGTCCAATGCGGTCATGGCGCGCTGCATCAACTCGGGGCGCACGCGACGGTAGGGATCGAGCGGCGGCGGCGTGTACTGGGCGGCGACGATCGTGGGGGCCGGCGGCGTGACGGCGGGAGTCTGGGCGACCTGGAGCACGGGCTGGACCACGTCTCTGGTGGCGCAGCCGGCGAGCATCGCCGAACCGCCCAGGATCAATCCTCGTCTCGATAGCCGCATGCGACGCCCCTCGCGCGGTTGATGGGAAGACCCCGGTTGTTTCATGGAAAGGACGTCGGGTTCAACCTGAGCCTTGGCGGACAGCGGCTTCAGCGCCCCGTGAAGCAGGGCATTTCATGGCCGGGTTATGACGAAGGTGAGCGTGGCCGTGGGTCGGGGCAGGCGGTCGGGAGGCCGAAGCGTTGCGGCGCAAAGCCCGGCTGTCGGGGGCCGTTCGCGTTAATGGTGAACTTTGTTCCGCCAAAGATGGCGAAGGCGGGGCCGTCGAACGCCGGCATTTGTGCGGTGCGATAAAACTCTCGTGATCAGAGGGAACTGATCGCGTTTTGACCGAACATTGTCAGGTTCAAGCGATCCGATCGCGGACGAAGGCGGCGAATCCCGCTTCGTCCTCGAAGCGTGCGGCGACGGGCCAGGAGACGACGCGGGCGCGCCAGTCGGGGGGCAGGCGGACCCAGTCCTTTTCGGTGGTGACGAGGCCCGCGTTCAGCAGGTCGGCGCGGTCTGACAGGAAGCGCAGGTCCTCGGGCCGATAGGCGGCGTGATCCGGGAAGGGGACGAACTCCGCCAGATCGCAGCCGGCGGCGGTCAGCGACCGCTCGACCTTCCACGGCTTGGCGATGCCGGCGAAGCCCAGCTGCGGCCCGGGCGGCGGCGGGATGGCGGCTTCCAGACGGGCGATAAAGACGGGCAGGGGGGCGAAAACGGCGACCAGTTCGGGATCGGCGTCCTGCACGTCCGTCGGCAGCAGGATGACGACGGCGTCGGCGCGGACGAGGCCGGCTTTCAGCGGCTCGCGCATCGGGCCGGAGGGAAAGACCGAGCCGTCGCCGAAGGGCCATTCGTCGCCCCGGGTCTCGCCATCGACGACGATGAGGCTGAGCGCCTTCTTCAAGGTCGGGTTCTGGTGGGCGTCGTCGAGGACCAGAGCCCGCGCGCCGGCGGCCACGGCGGCGCGGGCGCCGGCGATGCGGTCGCGGGCGATCCAGGCGGGGGCGTCTTGCGCCAGCATCAGGGGTTCATCGCCGACGTCGGCGGCGACATGGGCCGAAAGGTCGACGCGCACCGGGCCTTCCAGCTTCCCGCCATAGCCCCGCGACAGGGCGTGGGCCTCGATCCCGGCCTGGCGCAGCAGACGCAGGGTCTCGCGGGCGACGGGGGTCTTGCCCGAACCGCCGACGGTCAGGTTGCCGATCGAGATGACCGGGGCGCCGGGATCGACGGGCACCGTGCGGGCGATGCGGCGGGCGGTGACGGCGGCCCACAGCCAGGAGGCGGGCTTGAGCAGGGTGCGGGCGACCCGCGCATGGTTGCTGTCGCGGATGTACCACCAGCGCGGCGTGGACAGCTTCATGACCGGACCCGGCCAGTCGGGGCGGGCGGCAGCAGGGGCTGCAGCGTGTCCCACAGGCGGTCGAGACCGGCGCCGGCGTCGGCGGCGGCGCGGCGGGCCCGCTCGCCCATGGCCCGGGCCGCGGCGGGATCGGCCAGCAGGGGGGCGATGACGCCGGGCAGGTCGCCGGGCGTCGTAACGACGGCGAGGCCTCCGGCCGCCTGCAGCGCCTCGGTGACGGCGGTCCAGTTGGAGGCGTCGGGGCCGGTGACGGCGGGCTTGCCCAGACGCGCGGGCTCCAGCGGGTTGTGACCGCCGACGGGGGGCAGGTCGAGCGCCGGGGCGAAGCTGCCGCCCATGACGACGACGTCGGCCAGCCGCAGGAACAGGCCCAGCTCTCCGAGGGTGTCGGCGACATAGAGGTCGGTATCGCCGGTCAGGACGCCGCCGCGCGAGCGCATGACGAAGCGGTAGCCATCGCGGGTCAGGGCCGTGGCGATGCCGGGGCCGCGCTCGGGATGACGGGGGACCAGGATCAGGCAGGTCTGTTCGGTCAGCCGGTCCAGGGCCCGGACGATGGGAATCTCCTCGCCCTCATGGGTGCTGGCGGCGACGATGACCGGGCGGTCGCCGATGGCGGCGCTGAGGCGGCTGAAGGCGGCGGTGTCGTGGGGCAGGGGACCGCCCGACAGCTTGAGGTTCACCAGACCGTCGATCTGGCCGCCGAGATCGCGCAGACGGTCGGCGGAGACGGCGTCCTGGGGCAGGATGCGGTCGAAGGCGGTCAGGATCTCGCGGGCGGCGGCGGGGAAACGGGCCCAGCCGTGGGCCGTCTTTTCGGTGATGCGGGCGCTGACCAGGGCCAGTTTCACCCCGCGCTTGCGGGCCGCCGCGATCAGGTTGGGCCACAGCTCGCTCTCGACGAAGACACCCAGAGAGGGTCGCCAATGGTCGAGGAAGGCGGCGACGGCGGCGGGACCGTCCACGGGAGCGAACTGGTGGATGACGCCGTCCGGCAGCCGCCGGGCCAGCAGGGCGGCCGAGGTCAGGGTGCCGGAGGTGACCAGCACGGTCAGGTCGGGGCGGACCTTGCGGGCGCGCTCGACCAGCGGCAGCAGGGACAGGGTTTCGCCGACGCTGACGCCGTGCAGCCAGATCAGGTCGCCGTCGGGACGGACCGCGCGGGTGACGCCGAGACGTTCGTCGACGCGTTCGAGGTCTTCCTTGCCCTGTTTGACCCGAGCGTCGAGCAGGCGGGGGACCAGCGGCTCCAGCAGGCGGGTCAGCAGGCGATAGGCGACGAGAGCGGGGCTCAAGGCGCGCGACCCGTGACGATGGCGTCGGCCCGTTCCTCGACCGCGTTCAGCCTGTCCGTCCAGGCGAGGGCGACGTCCGCGGCGTCCTGGCCCTCGGGGTAATGGGCGACGTCCCAGACGATGGCGCCCTTGCCGAAAGGCAGGGGCAGGACGGCGCGGTCCCAGCTGTTCATCCGGAGCGCAGGATCGCAGGCCATGCCGATGAACAGGACGGGCGCTTTGGACAGGCGCGCCATCAGGGGCATGCCGTCGCCCATCTGGCGGGCGGGGCCGCGCGGTCCGTCGGGGGTCACGGCCACGGCGCCGATCTTGAGCTGGCGCAGAACCTCACGGAAGGCGACGGCGCCGCCCTTGGCCACCTCGGGCGCGTCCTTGCGGCCGGTCGAGCCGCGGATGGCGGGAAAGCCGAGACGGCCGACCGCCTTGGCGATGAACTGGCCGTCGGGGGACAGGGAGATCAGGGCCTTGGCCGGCTGGGCCCGGTCCAGCGGCCAGCAGGACGGCGAAAGGCCGATGCGGGAGTGCCAGAAGGCGCAGATGACGCCGCCCCCCTGATCCCAGACCTGTTCGGCGACGATCCGGTTCTCATAGGTCCAGCGGATGGTGGCGAAGCAGAAGGCCATCCAGCGGGCGAGGCTCCAGGACAGGACCGCCTGGACGACGGGATTGCGGAGAGGCCTCATCTTCCTTCTCCCACGAGGGGAGAAGGAACGCGTCCAGTCACACTCATGCGACCGTCACCACGTCGATGGGATCGCCATCCAGCGACTGCTGGCGGGCCAGACGGGCGTAGAGGCCGCCCTTGCGGATCAGGGAGGCGTGGGTCCCGGTCTCGACGACGCGGCCGGCCTCGATGACGTGGATGCGGTCGGCGTTGCGCACGGTCGACAGGCGGTGGGCGATCATCAGGGTGGCGCGACCCTGCATCAGCCGCTCGAGCGCGGCCTGGACCAGGGCCTCGCTCTCGGTGTCGAGGGCGCTGGTGGCCTCGTCCAGCAGCAGGATGGGGGCGTCCTTGAGGAAGGCGCGGGCGATGGCGATGCGCTGACGCTGGCCGCCAGACAGGCGCAGGCCGGCCTCGCCCGCGCGGGTCTGGTAGCCCTCGGGCAGGGCGGTGATGAAGTCGTGGGCGGCGGCCGAGCGGGCGGCGTCGGCGATCTGTTCGGGCGTGGCGCCGGCCCGGCCATAGGCGATGTTGGCGGCCAGGGTGTCGTCGAACAGGAAGGGCTCCTGCGTGACCATGGCGATGCGGGCGCGCAGGTCGGTCAGGGACAGCTGGCGCAGGTCGACGCCGTTGATCGTCACCGCCCCGCCGGTCACGTCATAGAAGCGCGGCAGCAGGCTGAGGATGGTGCTCTTGCCGCCGCCGGACGGACCGACCAGAGCGACGGTTTCGCCGGGCGAGACCGTCAGGGTGACGTCGTCGAGCGTGGGGGCGGCGTCGGAATAGGCGAAGGCGACATGGTCGAAGGCGACCGTGACCGGACCGTGGGGCAGGGGTTTGGGCGCAGCCGCCTCGCGGATCTCGGGCTGGATGTCCAGCGAGACGAACAGGCGGCGCGCGGCGGTCAGGCCCTCGGACATGACGGTCGAGAGGTTGGTCACCTGACGCAGGGACTGGCCGGCCATCAGCAGCAGGCCGATGAAGGCGGCGAACTCGCCCACGTTCATGATCCCGGCCTGGGCCTGCCAGCCCGCGAAGGCGATGACGCCGGCGACGACCGAATAGGCGACCAGATCGCTGACCGGGCCGGCGTAGGCGCGGGTGTTGGCGCCCTTGATGACGAAGCGCTGGCGGCGGGCGACGACCTCGGCCACCCGGTCCTGTTCGGCGGCCTCGCGGTTCTCGATCTTGATCAGGCGGACGCCGTCGAGGTTCTCCATCAGGGCGGTGGAGAGGTTCTCGCTCTCGGACATCGCGCCCTTCGCCGCCTTGCGGGTGCGGGCGCCGAAGACGCGCAGGACCAGGGACACGACCGGAATGGCCAGCAGGACGATCATCGTCAGCCGCCAGTCGACCCAGGCCATGTAGGCGATGACCGCGATCAGGGTCAGGCCGTGCTGGGTGTAGTTGACGACCCCGGTGGTGAAGGCGTCGCGCACCAGATTGGCGTCATACAGGACCGAGGAGACGAAGGCGCCCGAATGGCTGTTGCGCAGCCGCGACAGGTCGGCGCGGATCATGGCCCCGAACAGGCGGATCTGGATGTCGCCGACGATGCCATGCCCCAGCCGGTTGACGAGGTTGGACTGGATGGCGATCGCCAGGGTGCGGAACATGGCCACGATCAGGATGGTGATCGGGATCCACAGCAGGGCCTGGGGCTCGGTCAGGTGGAAACGGCCGAACAGGGTGACGCCGCCGCCGCCCGGAACGAACAGGCCGTTCACCGCCGGCTCCAGCAGGCCCAGCAGCACGGGCGACAGGCCGCCGGCGATGGCGGCGCAGGCCATGCTGGTGATCAGGACCGTCTTGTGCAGCGAGAGATAGTCGCGCCAGATCCGGGCCAGCAGCGGACGCAGGGGTTCGCGAACGGCTGAAGTCTTTCTGGCGGGCGAGGTCTCCGTGGTCATCGGCACTCGGTCGGACGGGATGGGCGTCATGTCAACCGGCGAAGGCGCCGGGGGCGGGGGTCAGCCCCAGGGACCGGTCTTTTTGGACGGGTCCTGCGTGGCGCCCGCTTCGGCGTCGCGGCGGGCCTTGCGGGCGGCTTCCCAGTCCCTGAACCAGCGGGCGTAGTCGCGCTGGCCGCGCAGGACGAATATCCAGAGGAAGAGGGTGGCCAGAAGGCCGACGAGGCTGGCGATCTGGGGGCCGTCGAGGGTGGTTCCGAACAGGGTCATGCACGCTTCTCCGTCGAGGCGGGGGTCTCGCTCCCCAGGGTGTCGAACGCAGGGACGTGGGCGAACGGGTCGGCCGAGACGGGCGAAAGTTCGGGAATAGCCTCGCGGCGGGACCGGGCCGGAGTCGCCGGCGCCTGCCAATCCACGGCTTCGACAGGTTTGCGAGGCGCAGGCCAGCCGTGCACGTGTCGGGTGGCCCAGGCGACGATGCCGCCGCCGAGGATCAACAGGGCCAGAACGATCAGGACAGGCGTGATGGCGGCCTCCCGTCTCGATCAGCTATGGGCGTCGCCGCGCGGGTCGATCATCTTGTGGGCGTGCAGGATGAAGAAGCGCATGTGGGCGTTGTCGACGGTGGCCTGGGCGCGGGCCTTCCAGGCCGATTTGGCCTCGGCGTAGCTGCCGTAGGCGCCGACGAACTCGACCTTGCTCAGGTCGCGGAAGACCGGGGCGTCCAGATGGCGCAGTTCGCCGCCGATGACGATGTGCAGAAGCTGGGGCGTTTCGACTTCGAGATGTTGGGCCATTGGAGGTTCCGGCGAGCTGGGGGAGGCTATGGGGCCAGCGGGATAGGCGTTGTGCGACGGATGATCAACGGGTGGAGGGCCGGAGCGCTGCATACGAGGCTGTTCTGTCGCGGATCGGGCCGGTTGAAGACCCATCCCCGGCCGTGGTGATCGGTGACCTTCGCCCCCGCCTCGTGTGCGATCAGGTCGCCGGCGGCGATGTCCCAGTCCCATTTGGGCGAGATGGCGATCGCCGCGTCGAAGGCGCCGGCGGCGACGAGGGCCATGCGATAGGCGATGGCGTTGCGTTTCTCGAAGCGCATCTCGGGCCAGGGTTCGAGCCACTGGGGGCCCTCCATCAGCCGGGCGTCGGCCAGGATGGAGGCGTCGTCGAGGCTGGCGGTGTCCGAGGCGTGGATCGGCCGGCCGTTAAGACGCGCCCCGCCGCCCAGGGTCGCCTCGAAGGTCTCGTTCAGCATCGGGGCATGGATGACGGCGGCGACCGGGCGGCCGTTCTTGACCACGGCGATGGGCACGCACCACCACGGGGTGTTCTTCATATAGGCGACGGTGCCGTCGATCGGATCGACGATGAAGATGCGGTCGTGGGACAGGCGTACGGGCGTGTCCGCCGTCTCTTCCGACAGCCAGCCGTAGTCGGGGCGGGCCGACAGCAGTCGATCCTTCAACAGGGCGTCCACGGCCATGTCGGCGTTGGTGACGGGCGAACCGCCGTCCTTGGACCGGATCGTCAGGCCCTTGTCGCGCTCGGCCAGGGCCAGGTCGCCGGCGGCGATGGCGGCGTCGCGGATCAGTTCAAGGTCTGCGGCGTAATCCGTCATTTTCCGGCGATGGCCACCGCGTCGAACAACAGGGAGGGGCTGTTGAAGCTGCCGCGGAACTCCAGGTCCGAGCCGGCGACCATGCGGGCCCACAGCTGGATCAGGTTGCCGGCCACGGTGACTTCGCTGACCGGATAGGCCAGCTCGCCGTCCTCGAACCAGAAGCCGGACACCCCGGCGGACCAGTCGCCGGTGTTGGCGTTCAGCGACGGGCCGAACATGGAGGTGACCATCAGGCCGGTTCCGGCGTCGGCGATCAGCCCGGCCTTGTCGCGCGTGCCCTGCGTCAGGTGCAGGTTGTGGGTCGAGACCCCGGGCGGGCCGGACAGGCCGCGCGAGGCGTGGCCGGTCGAGCGCTCGCCCAGCTGGGCGGCCGAGGCGGTGTTGTGCAGCCAGGTGGTCAGGACGCCCTCGTCGACCAGATTGCGCTTCTCGACCACGACCCCCTCGTCGTCGAAGGGGGTGGAGCCGAGACCGCGCGGGCGGAAGGGGTCGTCGATCAGGCTCATGGAGGCCGGCAGGATCGCCTGGCCCATCCGGTCCTTCAGGAAGGAGGTGCCGCGGGCGATCGAGGGCCCCGAGATGGCGCCAAGCAGGGGCGACAGGATCTGGGTGGCGACGCGGTTCTCGAAGATCACCGGGGCGGTGGTCGAGGCGATCTTGCGCGGGCCGGTGCGGGCCACGGCCTTGCGCCCGGCCTCGGCGCCGATGGCCCAGGCCTCGGGCAGGTCGGACAGGAAGCGGGTCGTGCGGCTTTCGCCGCCGCGCTCCATGGCGCCGTCCTTTTCCGCGATGACGCCGACGCCCAGCGAGAAGGCGCTGCCCTGATAGCGGCCGTCGAAACCGGTCGAGGTGACCAGACGCCATTCGCTGGACGAGGTCGAGGCGTAGCCGCCTTCCGAACGGGCGACGCCCTCGACGGCCAGGGCTACGGATTCGGTCTCGGCGGCGGCGGCCTCCAGCTCGGCGGCCGAGCGTTCCGAGGCGTCATAGAGGTCGAGGTCTCGGTGGGGACCCTTCGCCAGCCGGTCCTGCGGAGCCAGACGCGCGTAGGGGTCTTCGGGGGCGAGGCGGGCCATGGCGACGACGCGCTCGATCAGCCGGGCCTGGGTCGCGGGCGACAGGTCCGAGGACGAAACGGTCGCCTGACGCTGGCCGACGAAGACACGCAGGCCCAGATCCCGCGACTCCTCGCGCTCGACATCCTCCAGCGCGCCGTTGCGAACCCCGACCGACAGCGACCGGCGTTCGGCGGTGACCGCCTCGGCGGCGTCGGCGCCGGCCTTCAGCGCGGCGGCGACCAGATCGTGCAGAAGTTCAGCGTGGACTTGCGGGGAGGCGACATCGGACATGCCCCGATATGGCCGACCAGGGCCTTAGCCGCAACGGCGCAAGGGCAAATCGCACCCTAGAGCGAGGCGAGGAAGCTCCAGATCAGGGCGATGGCCGAGCCGAGCAGGGGCAGGTAGGTCAGCAGCATGCCGGCCATCCGTCCGGGGGTCGGCGGCTTGCCCTGTTGCGTCGTCAGCATGCCCCAGGCGTGCAGCAGGCGACCGACGAAGAAGGTCCCGCCCACGAGGTGGATCGACCAGAGCGGAGAGCCGGTCAGGGCCAGCAGGACCAGGGCGACAAGGGCGATCGGCATGTATTCGGCGGCGTTGCCGAAGGCGCGGCTGGCGGCGGCGACCTGATCGATCCCGCCGTCGCCGATCGAGATCCTGTGCCTGCGCCGGCTGGCCGAGGTCAGGCCCGACAGGACCAGCAGCAGGAGGATGGACAGGGCGGCCCACAGGCCCGCCGCTTCGATCGCCCCGTTGACCGCACTGTTCATGGTCTAGTTCTCCCGTCCGACCGGATAGAGCCGGTAGCGGACATCGTAGAACGGGGTCCGCTCGTAGAACCAGCCCAGACGCGCGTCGCCGTCAGCGGCGAAGGCGGGGTCGGCCGCCAGCTTCGCCTCGAATTCGGCCTTCAGGGCGGGATCGGCGGCCAGCATCTTCTCGGCCAGGGGGGCGATGGCGTAGGCCTCGATATATTCGACGCGGTTCAGCACCTCGGGGAACATGCCCCAGGCGAAGAAGCTCTCGCTGGACTGGGGCTCCAGCAGCAGGACGACGACGTCGCCCAGCGGCTGGTCGGTCGAGACGCGCACCGAGCCGGCGGGCCAGGTCCAGTCGCGGCGCTCGGGCGTGACCGTCTTCACCGTGATCGGCACATGGGCCTCGTTGGTGCGGGCGCTGACCACCGGGTCGTCCAGCCGCAGCATGTCGACCGCGACGGTGCGCGGCGCGTCCAGCGTCTCCATCGCCACGCCATGCAGGCGCAGCCGCTCGATGACGTCGGTCCGGTAGCCCGGGACCCAGTAGGCCTTGGGTCTCGCCAGCGTCAGCGTCGGATGGGAGGCGAAGAAGGGGACCTGCCAAAGGTCAGGATCCGGACGGCCCAGCCAGCGCAGCTCGCTGCGGCCCGAGGCGGGGCTGTCGAAGGTCTCGTACAGGATGCCCTTGAACGGGCGGGTCGAGGTCGGCTGGTCGTCGGCGTCGAAATTGGCGGGGATCTCCGCCGGGCGCAGGGCGCGGTCGGCGGCGATGGCGGCGGTCAGGTCTGCGCCCTTGTCAGCCAGCAGGCGCATCGCCTCCTCGAGGAAGACATAGGTCCCCAGCACCCGCTGCTCATGGGTTTTGAGGCTGTGGTTCTCGATCAGGATGGTCGGGACGTGGGCGGCCGAGCCCCAGCCGTTGGAGTATCGCTCGCCCAGACCGCCGTCGCCGAGGCCCGATTTCGGATCGCGGTCGTCGATGGCGAAGACCAGTTCGCCGGGGATGTGGCCCTGGCCTTCCAGCGCCGCATTCATCGCCGGCTTCAGCGTCCCGTCCAGCCAGGCCGAGATGGCGGGCGAGCGGCTGTAGGCGCCGTCCTCGCCGTTGAATCCGTAGGTGACGTCATACTGGTAGTCGATGCCGTCGGTGACGTGGATGTCGACGTACAGGGCCGGGTCGTATTTCAGGATCAGGCCGCGCACGGCCCGCATCTCGGCCTGGTCCAGCTTCAGATAGTCGCGGTTGAGGTTCTGGTTGGTGGCCGTGTGCCGCCAGCCCTGGATGCGGGGACCGCGCTGGTTGGGGCGTGAATAGGCGCCGGCGCGCTCGTGTCCGTCGACCGACAGGATGGGGATCAGGATCAGGTTGGCGCGATCCAGCAGGCCGTCCTTGCCGTTGAAGGCGATGTCCCGCAGCAGCATCATCCCGGCGTCGTTGCCGTCGATCTCGCCCGGATGGATGCCGGCCTGGGCCAGCAGGACGGGCTTGGCCGGGTCCAGCGCAGCCCCCTCCGAGGCGAAGTCCTTCGAGGCGATCACCGCATAGATGGGGCGGCCCTCGGGCGAGGTTCCGAACTGTTCGATGCGGATCAGGTCGGACGCCGCGTCCAGCCGGTCGAACCAGGCGCGGGTGTCGGCGTAGCTGGGGCTGAAGTCATGTTCGGCGTCCGCCTCGAAAGACGTGACCCAGGGATCCGAGGCTGGACGCAGCAGGGCCCGGCTGGCGCCGTTCCATTCGGGCGCGGGCGGCAGGAAGGGCTGGTCCCAGGGGGCGGCGTTGGGCACGGACGCGGGCGGGGTCTGGGACATGGCGGGACTCACGAACAGGGCGGCGACGACGAGCGAAAGGGCGATGCGCATGACACCGTCCTCGACCATTCGTCGCCGCCTCGCAAGCGGCCGATGGCGGCGCCGGGGCGGTGCCCGGCGCCGCGTGGTGTTCTAGGCCGCGAACTCGATGTCGTTCATCTGTTCGACGGCGTTGTTGTAACCATCGACGATGTCCTCGCGATCGCTGTCCGAACCGCCCTGTTTCAGGTCGCGATAGTCGCCGATCATGCGGTCGATGTAGCCGCTGATCAGGTCGTACTCGACCTTGTTGTCGCCATCGGCCGGGGTGGCCTGTTCGGTCTTGTGCAGTTCGGCGTTGGCGGCGACCAGCAGCGGCAGCAGCCGGTCGGACTCGGCCATGTTCTTGTCGATGACGGCCGAACTGAACAGGTCGGCCTGCTGCATGGCGTTCATGACGTTGTAGGCGGCCGTGTTCCCCGACTTGCGGAAGGCCTCCAGACGGGCGGCGTCGCGGGCTCGCAGGTGTTTGGTCAGGGCCGTGTCCAGCGTGCCGATGCCCGCCATCACGCCCTCATAGGCGGCGATCAGCGCCGGATGGGCCGCCTTGCCCTGGGCCAGGTCGTCTTCCCGATAGGCCTTGGATTCGTAATAGGGCGTCAGGGTCTTCCACTGGGTCAGCAGGGTCTCGATGCGGGGGATCAGGGCATCGACGGCGGCGTCCGCCTCGGTCGCCTGACGCCCGCCGTTCAGGGCGCGGCCTTCCTTCAACTCGGTCAGGGCGCGTTCGAGGTTGGAGATGTTTTCGGCGAAATAGACGTTGCCGGACGCCTTGGCGGAGGGGATGTCGGCCTCGACATAGTCCTGGTACTTCTCGCGGACGCCCCAGTTGTCGTCGATCAGCTTGTTGAAGCCCTCGGTGTAGTGGCCGAACTTGGCCTGGGTCGCCTCGTCGCCGCTGGCCGCAGCCACGGAGGGGGCGCTTGTCTTCCCATCACCGGCCTGGCCGCAGGCGGCCATGGACAGGGCGATCAGGCTGCTGGCCAGGACCGCGGCGAAGCGGGCGGTCGGGCGTCTTGTCGTCATGGTGGTTCCCCTGTCGAACAGCCCGGCGGACGAAGCGTCGCCTTCAGCTGAGCCATTGGAGAACGCCGCCGACCGAACCGGGTTCGCGGAGGATTATGATTTTCCAGTGACGCCGGACGCCCGGCCGACCGGCTATTTCCAGATCGGCTTGCCGTCGCCGGGCAGGCCGAGGCGGTCCCACATGTCCGAGACACGCTCAACGACGGCCTCATCCATGCGGATCTCCTCGCCCCATTCGCGTTTCGTCTCGGGCGGCCATTTGTCGGTGGCGTCGAGGCCGATCTTGGAGCCGAGGCCGCTCTCGGGGCTGGCGAAGTCGAGGTAGTCGATCGGGGTGTTCTCGATGACAGTGATGTCGCGCGCGGGGTCCATCTTGGTCGAGATGGCCCACATGACGTCCTTCCAGTCGCGGGCGTCGATGTCGTCGTCCACGACGATAACCCACTTGGTATACATGAACTGGCGCAGATAGCTCCACACGCCCAGCATCACCCGCTTGGCGTGGCCGGGGTAGGCCTTCTTCATCGACACGACGGCGATGCGGTAGCTGCAGCCCTCGGGCGGCAGCCAGAAGTCGGTGATCTCCGGGAACTGGGCGCGGAGCAGGGGGATGAAGACCTCGTTCAGCGCCTCGCCCAGCACCGAGGGCTCGTCCGGCGGGCGGCCGGTGAAGGTGGTCAGATAGATGGGGTCGCGGCGCATGGTGATCGCCGTCACCTGGAAGACCGGGAAGGTCTCGACCGAGTTGTAGTAGCCGGTGTGGTCGCCGTAGGGACCCTCGGGCGCGTGCTCGTCCAGCAGGACGTGACCTTCCAGAACGATCTCGGCGTTGGCGGGCACCATCAAGGGCACGGTCTTGCAGGGGACCAGCTCGGCTTTTGCGCCGCGCAGCAGACCGGCGAACTGGTATTCGGACAGGGTGTCGGGCACCGGGGTGACGGCGGCGAGGATCGTTCCCGGATCGGCGCCGAGCACGACGGCGCAGGGCAGGGGTTCGCGCTTTCCGGCCTTCTTGTGCCGCGCGTAGTGCTGTGCCCCGCCGCGATGGGCCAGCCAGCGCATGATGGCCTTGTCCTTGCCCAGCACCTGCATGCGGTAGATGCCGAGGTTGAAGTCGTCCTCTCGATCGTCGGACGGGCCCTTGGTCACGACCAGACCCCAGGTGATCAGGGGGGCGGGCTCGCCGGGCCAGCAGGTCTGGATCGGCAGGGACGTCAGGTCGATCCGGTCGCCCTTCAGCACGACCTGCTGGACGGGGGCGGTCTTCACCACCTTCGGCCGCATCGACATGACGGTCTGCATCAGCGGCAGCATCTCCATTGCGTCGCCCAGACCACGCGGCGGGGTCGGGTTGCGGAGGAAGGCCAGCAGTTCGCCGACTTCCCTGAGTTCGCCCGCCGTGGTGCGCGCCTTCTTGTCCAGGGTGACGCCCATGGCGACGCGCTTCACCGTGCCGAACAGATTGGCCAGGGCCGGGATCGGGCTGATCGACCCATCCGGCATGACGGGCTTCTCGAACAGGACCGCCGGGCCGCCGTTGCGTAGCAGCCGGGTCTGGATTTCGGTCATCTCCAGCACGGTCGAGACCGGCTCGGACACCCGCACCAGTTCTCCGTCGGCCTCCAGCATGGTCATGAAGTCGCGCAGGGATTTGTAGGCCATGACGGTGTCCGCTTTTTCGTTTCCGCTCATCCCGGCGAAAGCCGGGATCCAGATCACAGGCCGGTCGGCAGGCATGGCGCGCCGCGCCGGCTGACCTGACTTCGGGTTTCTGCATCTGGATCCCGGCTTTCGCCGGGATGAGCGGTTGGGGGATGCCTAAAGGGCCAGCCCGGAACTGTCACGCCGATGCTGTCGCCCGAACACGCGGTCGATCGTCACGATGACGAGGCCGACGATCAGGAAGAAGATCAGCAGGAAGCCGTAGTTGATCAGGGCGCGGCCCCAGCCGAGGGCGCCGATGTCGATGAAGAAGTACGGATACCAGTGGATCAGGCCGCCGTGGATCACGGTCCACAGGCCGTAGACCAGCGGGAAGGCCAGCCACTTCAGCGGATCGATCCAGCGCAGCCGCCCCTTGGGCGTGAACATCAGCCAGTCCAGAACAAAGGCGACCGGGATGATGTAGTGAACGACCAGATTGCCCACGGCGGCCATGCCGACCGGCTTCCACGTCGCGCTGAGGATGAAGTGGAAGATCAGGCCGACGACCGCGATATACATGGCGACCGCCGCCCGGACGCCTTCGCTGGCGGCCCAGCGGCCGAGGCGGCTGTTCAGTGCGACGACCGGGGCCAGGAAGGCCAGGTTGGCCAGGACGTTGGTCTGGGTGGTGAAGTAGCTGAAATAGACCACGGTGCTGCCGATCAGGGACGTGCTCATCCCCGTGGCGACGGCCGCCCACCACTGGTAGGCGATCGCCGCGCAGCCCATCGTGGCGAAGACGATACGCCAGAGCGTTGCGAACCGCTTCATCAATAGGCCGGGGTGTCGGACACCAGGGCCCACAGCGGCAAGTGCAGGGCCTGGGTCGCAGCGGCCAACTGGGCGCTGTCGAGGCGGCTGCGGCCCGCCTCGACCCGGCGGATGACGTCGGGCGTCGCGTGAATGGCGACGGCCAGGGCCTCGACGTCGAGGCCCCGCTGTTCTCGCCAGCGTTTCAGCCGGCGACCCGCCGACTGATAGCGGGGATTGGCCTCGGGAAACTCCAGCACGGCGCCCATGGGCGGCCTCCTGTCGACGAGATCAGGCAGTCTTGTCCCATTCGAACGCCTCGTCCAGCCAGTCGCCCAGACGACCATCGGGGACGGCAAGGGCGTGGATGCGCTTCATGTCGTCGTCCGACAGTTCGAAATCGAAGATGGCGAAGCTTTCCTCCGCCCGGCTGACCTTGGTCGTGCGGGGGATGGCGATCACGTTCTGCTGGATGAACCAGCGCAGGGTGACCTGTCCGGCGGACTTGCCGTGGGCGCGGGCGATGTCCTGAATTACCGGATCGTCGGCGATCTTGCCCTGGGCCAGGGGCGACCAGGCGGTGATGGACGAGCCCAGGTCGGCCGCCGCAGCCAGAAGGGGCGTCAGGTCCAGATAGGGGTGGTACTCGACCTGGTTGGTGATCAGCTTCGCCTTCGACAGGCTCTGGGCCTCGCGGAACTCCTTCGAGGGGAAGTTGGACAGGCCGATGGCGCGGGTCAGGCCCTGATCCTTCGCCGCGTTCAGCGCGCCCAGGGTCTCGGCGAAGGACGGCGTGGTCTTCGGCCAGTGCAGCAGCAGCAGGTCGGGCGTAAAGCCCAGGCTGTCGGCGGACTCCCGGGCCTGTTTCAGCAGGTCGTCATGATGGAAATGCTCGACCCAGATCTTGGTGGTCAGGAAGACCTCGTCGCGGGTCACGTGGCCGGCGGCGATGGCGTCGCGAATTCCGTCGCCGACGGCGGCCTCGTTCTTGTAGATCCAGGCCGTGTCGATGTGGCGATAGCCGATGCGCAGCGCCTCGGCGACCATGCGGCGCGCATCCTGTGGCTCCAGCTGCCATGTGCCGAAGCCGAGCAGGGGAATGGTCACGCCGTCGACGGTGAGGCTGGGCTGGGCGGTCGGCATGACATGTCTCCGTGAAGCTGGTCGTCCGATATAGGTCGGGATGAACCAACCGCTATGCGCAGGGCGACGTTTGGTCCTGCCCCTGTCTATGATGGCGGAAGCCTCCTCAGGCCATGATGTCCCTGATCATACCCTCGGTGTAGCCGGTCAATTTCAGATCTTTGGGCAGCCGCTTGACCAGATCGTTTGCGCCCATGACCCGGTCATAACCATCCTGCCCGGGCCGCAGCATCAGATACTCCCCGGCGCCGCTGTCCCAGGCAAGTTTTACCGGCTGGCCGAACTCGGAGCGTAGCCGGGTTTCGATATCGGCGAGAGCCCGCAAGCGATCCACCTGTGACTTGTCGAACGCGGCGGCGTCCTTCGCGTCACCGATCTCATTGTAGTAGCCGACTGTGGTTATCTGCTCCGGCCGGCCTTCTTCGGTGTGCACAATGTCGACCCAGGCGGGCATTGAGACGGCGTAAGGATTTTCGTCCGTGACGGTTTGGGACGCGTCGGCCGGGGTTTTCAGCACTTTCTGCAGATCGGCTGGCAGCGTCACCAGGGTGGATGCTGGCAATCCCGTGCTTGCTGGACGTGTCGGCAGCGCCTGATCGGGATCGTACGTCCGGGTTCCCGGCGCAGGCGTGATCGAGGCCCGATACGTCTCTTGTCCACGTGCGGCCTTTCCGGTCACGTCGATGTCGAATCCACCAATGTGTCGGACGTCACCATCGTTCACCAATCGTCCTGCCCAACGTTGCCTGAACAGGTCGGCGAAGCTGGTTTGATAAGCTGAGCTGGTGATGGGTGCGGTCATGACAGTCTCCTCGACGTAGCCAGGGAAAGCAAAAGTCACACCACTTATGGTTGATTGTGATGTTGTAATTATATGAAAGGCTGTATTCAGAGCGCCTGGTCCGCGCCATCGCCCGGAAGGGTCGGATGCGCCCTTTGCAGGGTTTTCGACGAGACCCGCCGCCAACGCCGGGTCATCATGGCGCGCAGCCAGTCGGCCTGCACCGTCGCGACACGGGCCAGCACCATGGCGTGATTTCGATAGTGGTCGGTGAAGAAGAAGGTCTGTGGGTCCATCTCGATCAGCAGGTCGCGCTCGTCGAAGCTGTCGAGGTGGATGACGACGCTGTCGTCCTCGTCGCGGATGCGGGTCAGGAACTTTCCTGCGGTCCGGAAGGCCGGCATGCCATAGGCGGACCCGCGCTCCGTTTCCGGCAGCGACAGGATCAGGGCCTCGACGTCGTCGCGTGTCATGACCCGAACCTAGGCCGGATCCCGGGCAAAGAAAAAGGCCGCGTCCCGGAGGGCGCGGCCTTTGTCGTTTTCGATCGCGTGAGGCTTACGAAATGTCTTCGTTCAGCAGGCCGACCTTGAAGAAGCCATGGGCTTGAAGGTCGTTCATGACTTCCATGAACTGGGCGTATTTCACATCGGCCTGGGCGCGGACGAAGACGCGCTCTTCCGTGCAGCCCAGACCGGTCGGGTTGCCGACGGTGGCGCAAACGTCGGCGGCGAGGGTTTCGATCGTCGTCTGCTTCTCGGCGATGAAGATCGAGCCCGAGTCCTGGATGGAGATATAGACCGGGTCAGGCTGTTTGACGTTGTCGACAGGCGGGGTCGCCGGCGGAAGGTCGAGGCGGATCGAGACGGTGGCCAGCGGGGCCGAGACCATGAAGATGATCAGCAGCACCAGCATGATGTCGACGAACGGCGTGACGTTGATCTCGGAATTCTGCGTGATCGTCTTGCCGCCGGAGCCGGTGGCGCCTGAAATTTTACCCGCCATGCGTGATGTCTCCCTTGGTGGTCCGCCTCCGGGGAGGGACCGCGCTGATGGTTCTTGCCCGTTTCTTTACCGTCCGAGCGACGCTTGTAAAGCGGTCTCGGGCCAGACTCCGTTCCCTTGCGTCGCTTTTCACGCAGGACGCGAGCGGATCAGCCCCGCGCCATCCTGAGGAAGCGCTCGACCAACGCCGGATCGGACTTGAAGGCGCCCGTGAAGCGGGTGGTGATGGTCGAGACATGGCGATGGTGCACGCCGCGGGTGGTCATGCACTGGTGCGCGGCGTCGATCAGCACGGCGACCCCGGCGGGCGCCAGATGCGATTCGAGGGCGGCGGCGATGTCCTGGGTCAGGGTTTCCTGGTTCTGCAGGCGCTTGGCGAAGATCTCGACCACGCGGGCGATCTTGGAGATGCCGACGACCTTTTCAGCGGGGATATAGGCGACGTAGGCCTTGCCCAGGAAGGGCGCCATGTGGTGCTCGCAGTGGCTCTCGACCTCGATGTCGCGCAGCAGGACCATGTCGTCGTAGCCCTGCACGTCCTCGAAGGTGCGCGACAGCTCGCGGGCGACGTCGGCGTCATAGCCTTCGTACCATTCGCCATAGGCGTCGACGACACGCTTGGGCGTGTCGATCAGGCCCGGACGCGCAGGATTGTCGCCGGCCCAGGCGATCAGGGTGCGCACGGCTTCCAGCGCCTGATCACGGGTCGGGCGGGCCGGATGATCGGCGACGAGAACAGGCTTGGCGGGCGTCAGGCTCATGAAGGTCGGTCTCGAAAGGCGAGGCGGGGAAGACCGCGCCCTTAAAATAGTCGGGAGGATTGTTTATCAGCTTGGCGGCTATATGGGACCTCCAGTCCGTCCCGCAAGAAAACTCAAGGCCGCCGCCTCACTATGACGCTTTCCCTTTACGACACCCTGCACCGTGAAAAGCGCGTGTTCACGCCGCGCGATCCCGACCGGGTCAGCCTCTATGTGTGCGGTCCGACGGTGTATGACTTCGCCCATATCGGCAATGCGCGGCCGCCGGTGGTGTTCGACGTCCTGGTGCGACTGCTGCGTCGGGAATACGGTGCGGACAGCGTGATCTACGCCCGCAACGTCACCGACGTGGACGACAAGATCAATGCGAAGGCGGCGAAGGAAGGCGTGCCGATCGGCGAGGTCACCGCCCGCTACGAGGCCGCCTATCTGGCCGACATGACGGCGCTGAACGTCTCGCCGCCGGACATCGCCCCGCACGTCACCGACCATATCGAAGCCATCGTCGCCCAGATCGGGCAGATCGTGGACGCCGGCTGCGGCTATGCAGCCGAGGGACATGTCCTGTTCGACGTCTCGGCCTATCCGGCCTATGGCGCGCTGTCGGGCCGCAATCTGGACGACATGATCGCCGGCGCCCGGGTCGAGGTCGCCCCCTACAAGCGCAATCCGCACGACTTCGTCCTGTGGAAGCCGTCGAAGGACGGAGAGCCGTCGTGGCCGTCGCCGTGGGGCGAGGGGCGCCCGGGCTGGCACATCGAATGCTCGGCCATGATCGAGGAGACCCTGGGCCTGCCGATCGACATCCATGGCGGCGGCATCGACCTGGTCTTCCCGCACCATGAAAACGAGATCGCGCAAGGCGTCTGCGCCCATGGCCACGCCCACAGCGATGCGGCGCCGGCGGAATACAGCCGCTACTGGATGCACAACGGCTTTCTGACGGTCGACGCCGAGAAGATGTCCAAGTCGATCGGCAACGTCCTGCTGCTGCACGATCTGGTGCAGACCATGCCGGGCGAGGTGGTCCGCTGGGCCCTGCTGAGCGCCCACTATCGCCAGCCTCTGGACTGGAACCAGTCGCTGCTGGATCAGTCGCGCAAGAACCTGGACCGGCTGTACGGCGCCCTGCGCCGGGCGGCGGACGTCGAGGCGATGGGCGACATGCCGTCGCCCGAGTTCCTCGAGGCCATCTCGGACGACCTGAACACGCCCGGCGCCATGTCCAAGCTGTTCGCCCTTTCCAGCGAGATCGAGCGGGCCATGACGGCGGGCGACCTGAACGCGGTCGGCATCGCCAAGGCCGAGCTGCTGGCGTCGGGCGCCATTCTGGGCGTCCTGTTGTCGACCCCGGACCAGTGGTTCGAGGGCGGGGCCGACGACGCGCTGAAGACCGAGGTCGAAGGGCTGCTGGCCGAACGGGTCACCGCCCGGGCCGCCAAGGACTGGCCCGCCGCCGACCGCATCCGCGACAGGCTGACCGAGCTGAACGTCGTGGTGATGGACAGTCCGACCGGCGCGACCTGGCGTCTGAAGGAATAGCGACTGCCCGTTTTGGCGCTTCGGCGACCCGTGTTAGATCATGGGTCGAACCGGGGCGGGGGCTGACGTGCGACATCTCTATCTGGCGTTCCTGCTGGCGCTGGCCGTCACGGTTTTCGGCTTCTGGCCGACGACGGTCGGGGCCTTCGGGCCGCCCGATGGGCTAAGGATCCTCCATGGCCTGTTCGCCGCCGGCTGGATGGTCATGCTGGTGGTTCAGAGCTGGCTCATCGGCCACGGTTATCGGCGGACGCATCGGTGGATCGGCTGGACCTCGCTGATCGTCGCGCCGGGTACGGTGATCACCGCCCTGATGGTGCTGAGGGACTCACAGGGGCCGGGGTCGCATTTCGGGCCCGAGTTGCTGATGATCCTGAACTGGATCGACGTCTGGTCCCTGCTCTTGTTCAGCGTCCTGTACGTCTCGGCGATCGTCTGGCGCAGGACGATGTCGCTGCACGCCCGCTTCCTGGGCTCGACCGTCTTCGTCGCCATCGTTCCGGCGCTGGGCCGGGCCTATGGCATGAACATCCCGGCGCTGGGCGGGCTGAGGGGCGCGCTGAACCCCTGTTTCTGGACGGTGGAGATCGTGCTGGTCGGACTGATCCTACTGGACGCCTCGCGCCAGGGCGGCTTCCGCGCCCGAACGCTGGTCCCCTATGCCCTGACGCTCGCCGCCCTGGTCGCGATCCAGCTGACCATGTTCGGCGCGCCCGGCCGGGCGTGGTTCGTCGGCCTGATCGCCGCCGCCAGCTAATCAGTCGCTACTCGGTCGCGGGAGCCTGCTGACCGGTCAGACCCCAGGCGCCCTGGCCGATAATGCAGGTCGATGCGCGGGGCGGGCAGAGGCCCTGGGAGCGCTGCGCGTAGATCTGGTCGATGAGTTGTGGGTTGGCGCGAAGCGCTTCCCCGCGAAGCCGGATAGACTCCGCCTCGCCACGCGCGGTCTCGATCTGGGCGTTCGCGTTGGCGCGCGCCTCGGCCTCCTTCTGCTGAGCCGCAAGCGTGCGCTGCTCGGTCGCTGTGCGCGCCTGAATCGCTGTGGTTATGCTCTCGGGATAGCGAATGGTGCCCACCCATTGGAGGTTGCTGATCTCGACGCCTTCGGCCGCCCACTTGCGCTGGAGGTTGGCGAAGGCCCGCTGGATCACCGCCTGCCGGCCGGCGCCCATCAGGCTGCCCGTGCAGACGGACGCCGTCGGCTGGGTTCCCGGCGCCGCGCTGGAGTCGATCGGCTGCTGGGCCGTCAGGTTACAGGACACCGGCACCTTTTCCGCCTCCTGGGCGATGAAGGAGCGGACGTCGTTGCGGATCGGATTGTCCAGCAGGTCGTCGAAGTTCAGGCGATATTTGGCGAAGAGGTCCGCCGCCTTGTTGTCCGCGACCTTGACCGTCATGTTGACGTCGGCGGTCATGGGCAGGCCGGTCTGGTCGGCGAAGCCGATCTCCTCATTCTCCTGCCCGTCGGCATTGCCTTCACGAGTGTAGGAATAGACCCGCTGGCGCGTCGGGTATTTCGTTATCTTTTCGCCCAGACCTTCCCAGTGCCAACCGGGACGCAGTTCCGTGGGCTGGACGCCGGGATTGGGGCCAAACTTCGTGGTCTTGATGCCGGCCTCGCCGCTCTCGACCGTCACGCTGCACGACGCGACCGCACAGCTTCCGCCGGCGAGAACCAGCGCGAGGAGGCCGACTGTAGCGCCCAGACGCAGCGCGTTCGGCATGCGTTGGCCGATCTGTTTGGCCGGACCCGTAAAGCTCATGGTGATTCTCCCCCGTCACCGATTTCTACCCTAGTTTCGGATCATTCTCGCAATACGCGTGAAGAGGAAGACGGCAAGGGCGCCGAGACCGAGGGTTCCAAACAGGCCGGCGACCGACGCAACGAAGACCGAGCCAAGGAAATGCGCTTCAAGAATGGAGGGCACGATGACGCGAAACAGAACGAAGGTCGCAACCAACAGTAGTCCAATCGCCAGAAACGCCAGAAAACCTGCGAGGACCGCGCGATTGCCGTCGTCGGCGGGTTCGGTCATCGCGGGTCCTTTCCAGGGGCTGGTGAGCTAGCGCAGCGCCATCAGTTCGTCGGCGAGGGCGGCGGTCAGGTAGCCGTCGGCGAGGCGGCCGTTGGCCATCTGCCAGCGACGCAGGGCCGCGCGGGTGTTGGCGCCGACGACGCCGTCCACGCCCTGGGTGTCGAAGCCCAGGCGGGTGAGGGCGGTCTGGGCGCCGACCCGCTGATCGCGCGAGATGGGGGCGTCGGTCGGCCAGGTCCCGACCAGACCCGGCTTGCCCGCCACGCCGTCCGCCGTCAGGCCGATGGCGAGCGCATAGGAGACCGAGTTGTTGTAGCGCCGGATCACATAGTGGTTGGGCAGGGCCAGAAAGGCTGGACCGCGCGCGCCCTGCGGCAGCAGGATGGCGGCGTCCTCCAGGGCCTCGGCGTCCGACGGGGTTCCGCCGCCGGCCAGGGTCACGCCCTGCGACGCCCAGAAGCGCCACGGCCGCTTGTCGCTTTCCGCCAGGCCGTAGTTGAAACCCTGCGGCAGGCGGACCTCATAGCCCCAGCTCTGACCGCGCTTCCATCCGGCCTGGGCCAGCAGGTTGGCGGCCGAGGCGAGGGCGTCGGCGTCCGTGCCCCAGATGTCGACGTGGCCGTCGCCGTTCTGGTCGACGCCAAGACGCAGATAGTTGTCGGGCATAAATTGGGTCTGGCCCATGGCCCCGGCCCAGCTGCCCTTCAGGCCCGAACGCTCGCGGCGGCCGTCGACGACGATGTTCAGGGCGTCGCGCAGCTGGCCCTCGGCCCAGTCGCGGCGGCGGCCGTCATAGGCGAGGGTGGCCAGCGAACGGATGACGTCCTTGTTTCCCTGGACCTGGCCGAAGCTGGATTCCTGGGCCCAGATGGAGACGAGGATCTCGGACGGGACGCCGAATCGCTGGGTCACCGCCCACGGCACGGCGTCGATCCGGCGGCGCGCCTCGGCGATGCGGGCCGACGAGACGGCGTTCTGGACATAGGCGCCGGCGGGGCGGCTGAACTCGGGCTGGTTGCCGTCCAGGCGGATGACCTCGGGATCGGGCGTCAGACCGGCCAGTTCGCGTTCGTAGGCTGCGCGACGGGCGCCGCCGTGACGGGCGAGGAAGCCCTGTTTCCAGCCGTCGAAGCCGGGTTGGTCATAGCCGCCGCCGGTGGCGGGCTGCGTCGGCTGGGGCGCGGTGGGATAAGGCGCAGGCGCGGGTCGTTGCGGCTCGGGCGCCGGCACGACGGGCGGCGGCGGCAGCATCGGCGCACAGGCGGAGACGCAGAGGATCAGGGCAAGGCGGTAATCGAAACGCATGAGGGGAATCTAGAGGTCCGTCGGGGAAGGGCGCAACCACAAGCGCGTGATGGAGCCGGGAGATCCATCGCAATCCCGCCGCGTCGGCTCTGGTCAGTCTGGCGCGGGGCCTTTAACCAGACGCTCGTCAGACCGGCGTTGACGGGACCGGTTCGACTCTCTATACGCACCGCTCCGCCGCAGGCTCGACTTGCGGCTCTTTTATTTTGATTTGCCTCAGCCTGCGCCCAAGCAGCGAGCCGCCGAGCGGCAAGCGTTGGCGCCACCAAGGATTTCCGACCATGAAGGTCCGCAGCTCGCTCAAGTCGCTCAAGACCCGCCACCGCGACTGCAAGGTCGTGCGCCGCAAGGGCGTCGTCTTCGTGATCAACAAGACCGACCCGCGCTTCAAGGCGAAGCAGGGCTGATCGCCCTGGTGCGCTAACGGTCGCGACGCGGTCGCGGCCTGCTTGAGCGCCGATCTATCGACAGGCTGCGGATATTGTCCGCAGCCTTTTTCGTGCCTGCGATTGAGCCTTCGCGCTCAACGTGGTTAGCGTCCGCCCTTTCCAGTTTGCCTTCCCCGGAGTTTCCCCATGGCCGACGACGCCTCCTTCGACGCCAGCGGCGACGTTCTGAACTCGGCGGCCCAGGGCCGTCTGCGCAGCATCATCGAGCGCATCGAACGTCTGGAAGAAGACAAGGCGGCGGTCATGGCCGACCAGAAGGAGGTCTTCGCCGAGGCCAAGGGCGAGGGCTACGACGTCAAGATCCTGCGCAAGGTCATCCGCATCCGCAAGCAGGACAAGGCCAAGCGGCAGGAAGAGGACGCGATCCTGGACCTGTATCTGTCGGCGCTCGGCGAGATCTGACACTGAAGCGGACGCCCATAGACGGGGGTCCCAAGGCCGGCCGGGAAAAGCCTGGCGGTGGAAAGCCGCTGCAGCGCAAGTCCGGTTTCAAGACAAAGGCAGGGGCCGTCGGCTCGGGGATGATCCGGTCCGGCGGCCTTTCCGCATCCGGAGCCGACAAGCCGAGGCCCAGCCCGTTCGAGGCGGAGCGTGAGGCGAACCGGCGTGCGGCCCTGAACGCCCTGAAGCGCGCCCGCCGCGCCGCCGACAAGGCGGGCATCCCGTTGTCGGAATGGGAGGGCGAATTCATCGAATCCGTCAGCGAACGCATCCAGACCCATGGCCGCGCCTTCGGCGACCCGGAACTGGGCCGGCCGGGCCAGGCCCTGTCCTCGATGCAGGGCCGCAAGCTGAAGGAGATCACCGCCAAGGCCAACGGCGAGGAGCCGAAGCGGCGGTGGGGGCGCAAGAAGGCCGAGCCCTGATGCGCCCCACCCCGTCTAGAACAGGATCTTGCGGAACGAGATCCGGACGACCCGGCCCTGCGGGTCGAGGAAGTCGGGCTGATAGTTCAGCGGCAGGGTCCCCGAGGCGCTGGAGACCTCCAGACGGGTGTCGAACAGGTTCTCGACGCCCAGATTGATCCGCGATCCCTTCAGCCATGGCGCTTTTGCGATCAGGCCGGCGCGCGAGGACAGGTCGGCGAACAGGTTGAGGTTGACCGTCGTCTGGCCCGAGAAGAACAGGTCCGAGCCTGACGTCCCGCCGTCGACGAAGGTGCCCTCGCGCCAGTTGGCGTTCATGAAGCCGCCGAAGCCGTTGCGGAAGACGCCAGCCTGGACCTGGACCTCCTGCTTGGGTGTGCCGCCCCGGGCGCTGGTCGCCGCGCCGTTGAGCTGATCCAGCACGGGCAGGCCGTCGCGGATGACGATCTCGTCCTGGAATCTGTAGGTGTGATAGATCGACAGGTTGAAGCGGCCCTGGCCGGGCTGCATGCCGCCGCCCCGTCCGCCGGGACCTCCGCCGAAGCGCATCCCGCCACCGCCACCGCCACCGGGAGGCGGGCCGCCCGCGCCGGACATGATCATCATGCCGCCGCCGCCCGGGCCGCCCGGGCGGGCGCCGGGACGACCTGCCGCGCCCGGCGTCGGCTTGCCGAAGGCGCGCGAGTAGTTGAAGCCCGTGCGCAGGTCCTGCCGCTCGGCGCGGGTGTAGTTCAGGGCGCGCGCGTCGAACGAGATCAGATTGCCCGCCGCGTCGCGGACGAACCGCTCGGGCAGGGCGGCTTCCAGATCGGGCGTGATGGTCGGGAAGGCGGTGATGGCGTCGTCCGTCCGGCTCCAGGTGTAGTTGGAGCTGAAGCTCAGGTCCCGGGCGCTGAACGGGCGCAGGTTGACGCCGATCTTGGCGACCTGACGGTTGTCCGAGGTCAGGTCGGGATTGCCGCCGTCGATGCGGGTGACGTTGACCGTCTGGCCGGTGCGGAAGTCGAACACCGGGGTGTTGGGCGTCGAGACGACCGGGTCGTTCAACTGCTGGATCGTCGGGGCGCCGTGCTCGTCGTTGTAGCTGACGACGAAGGAGATCTGCTCGCGCGGGGCCCAGTTGGCGCCCAGACCCACGGCGGTCAGGCCGCCGAAGTCCGAGACCTCGTCATAGCCGGCGTTGAAGTTCAGGGACAGGTCGCCGAGTCCGGCCAGGACCTCGCGGCTGCGGCTGGCGATCGGGACGGTGAGGCTGGCCGAGCCATAGGCGCGGTCGCGGGACAGTTCGCTTTCGGCGAAGACGCCGCTGCGGCGGCTTTCGGATTCCAGCGACCGGGTGTCGAGGCCGAACTTGATCGTCGACTGCAGCTTGCCCGCCGGGCCTTCCCACAGCGAACCGTTCAGCACGCCTTCCAGATTGCCGCCCGAGGTCACGGACCGAGAGGTGTCGGTCAGGGCGGTCAGCTGTTCGCGCGGCAGGTCGCCGAACGGATTGAGGGTCGGGTCGCCGGCGTTCAGCCGCGTCTGGATGGCGGCGGCGTTAAAGCCCCGGCCGGTGGTCGATTCCGACTCCGCCCGGTCATAGGTCCCCGTAACCGAATAGCGCCACTCGCCCAGATAGCCGTCCAGCAGGGCCGCGGCCTTGCCGTTCAGGGCGTCGGTGTCGCGCGTCATGACCTCGGGCGCGTCGATGTAGCGGTACAGCAGCGCATCGTTCGTGAAGGGCGAATAGGGATTGGCCCCGGGCAGGGTCAGGGTCAGGCCGGGCAGGCCGAGGAAGCTCTGGCTGGAGGTGTCCTCCAGGCTGATGCTCACCGTGCCCTTGGTCGTCTCGTTCAGGTCGCGCGAGAAGGAGCCGCGAACCGTCGACTGCTCGCCCTTCGGCAACAGGGTGCGCCAGGCGGTCAGGTCGTCCGTCCGCGGCGCGCCGGCGCCCGCTGCGAAGCCGGCGAGGGTCGGAGCGCCGGTCGGGACGGCGGCGACGGTGACGGCCGAACCGGCCAAGGCCGACAGGGCGGGGTCGATCTCCTCGCCGTCGATCCCGGTGACGTTGCCAATCCGGTCGAAGGGCTGACCGCCCGGCGACCGGGCGATGTCGCGTTCGGATTCGAACAGGGCCGTATCGCGCTGGTGCTCGACGTCCAGATTGAAGCGGTCGCCGTTGCGGATGGTGAAGAAGCCGCCCTCGACCTCGCTGGACGAGCGGCCGCCCTGGGTTGGGCCGCGGGTCTGGACCGAGGCCGTGCCCTGACGGAAGGCGGGCTTGAGAACGAAGTTCACGACCCGCTGGTCGGCGCTGTAGCCATAGCTGAGGGCGACCTCCTCGGGCAGGATGTCGGTGCGCTCGATGGCCTCGGTCGGGATGCCCTGGATTTCCTGGAAGCCGGAAATCCGGCGGCCGTTCAGCAGCAGGACGGGACCGGCGTCCGAGCGGCCGCGGCTGGACCGTGTCAGGGGCTCCAGCGCCGTCAGAAGCTCGGCGATGTTGGAGGCGCCGTAGGCCCGGATCTGTTCGGCGTCGAGGACCACGTCCGGCTGGATGTCGCTCTCGACGCTGCCGCGCGGGCGGGCGCTGGTGACGGTGACCTCGCCCAGATCATAGGCGTCGGGATCGCCCTCGGCGCTGACGGCGGCGGAGCCGGTGGGGATGTCCTCCTGGACGTCGGGATCCTGAACGTCGGCGGTCGAGGGCGGCTGGGACTGGGGGACCTGCACCTCCTGAACGGGGGCCGCCAGAGGGGCGGTCGCAGTCGCTGTGGAGGCGAGCGCGTACAGGACGGCGGCGGCGATCGTCATCGGCAGGTATCCGGGCAGAGGGAGGCGACGGAAGACCACGCAGCGCCTGCGCGCTCCGACCTTTCCGTCCATGTCCGGCCTCTAACGCACCGGCATGCGGCCTCCGTTGGCCGGGGACGTGAATTTTCCGACAGAATTGGCCGCCGGGCGGGGACCGTGGCGGTACGGCGACAGTATCGGCAGCTACGCCCTGTCATGTGCAAAGTGGAGTGCGGTGGTGGCTAATTTCTTGACTCAACCCTGAGTGTAAGGTTTGTTCCTTTGGGTTGTGGGAGGGGCTGGAAGATGCGCATGTCGTTGTTTGTTTCAACGGTCTTGGCGACCGCGCTGTCTTTGATTGGTTGTACGACTTCGGCGATCAAGGCGGCGCCAGTCAGTCGGCTCGATTCAGAGGTCCTGTGCAGCAACGCGGGCCGCGATTGTCCGATCGGCTATTACAGTCTGGCGCGAACCTATCTGAAGATCGACATCGCGCCACAAGGCGAGGGCGCCGTTCAACCCTCCGAACAAGCGGCGGGGGGCGTCAGTAGCGAAACAGCGAGCGCTGCAGAAACGACCTCTGCGGCCCCAGCGGGCCAATCCCGGGCTGGGCCCGACACCGGCCAGACGAACGCTTCTGAACGAATCGCCCAAAATCAATCGGCAACGGTGAAGCCGACTGGCGCTGCAGCCGCTGCCAGAGGGGCAGTATCATCAGCTCGAAAGGCCTGTCAGACGCTTGCTGCGGAACAGGTTACGTACATCGCATCATGGCTTTCAAAATATCAGGCCAATCAGAATCTGCTAATTCAGGCCGAGGGTCTTGAGGCCAGACTTCCTGAAGCAATCCGCGAGGGCGATTACCCTTCTGATGAAGAAATCGATGAGGACGTCACTGAGCACGACCGCAGTCAGATCACACAGCAGAATACCGAAAACGCCGAGGCACGGCGGTCTTCTGATCAAGCCTATGCGCCTTTCGCGGCGGCCGTCGAGGCTATGATTGCAGACCTTGAGCGCGTCATCCCGGAGGCTGAGGCCGGAGTGGAAGCGGCAGACAAGCGGATTGAAGTTTATTCGTCTCTGTGCGTCCCGCAGGTGACCATAACCGTGACCCCGCAGACGGTTTTCGATGGTCGGCGTTATGCGCTTTTCGGAACTGGTGATTTGTTGTCTGACGACACCGTGAAGATCACACTCGCACAGGGCGGGTTGACGCGGGTCGATCTGTCGGCGGACGACCAGTCCGCCGACATTGTTGAAGCGGCGGGCGCCTTGCTGTCGTTTCCCACACGGATGTCAGCCCTTCGCACGACCCTTGCAGAAGGGTTGGACGACATTGTCGTATCAGGCTCTCGTCCACCCAGTGCAGAAGCAGTGAAGCATTGGGTAGTGCGCGTTTCACGGCTGCAAGAACTGATTGAGCGGCTGGACGATGCACTGGCCACGCCGAACATTCTGGACGGCGAGAGCGAACTCCGGCGTCACCAGCGTTTTGCCCTGGTGGGCTCGGACGATGAAGTGTCGATCTGGCCCGGTGTTTTCGCGCGCGCAGTCTGCCCGTCGATCGCCGATCTCAGCGGAGGAGGCGAGGTCGCCAACCAGTCGGGTGTTTGGGTCGCTACGCCGATCCCCTGTAGTTTCGAGCTCGTCGACCACCAACGCATGATCTTGCGCTCCGAACCCTTCGCGGGTTTCGACGGGGTTACGGCAGAACCTCTGAGCATTGCCCGGACGCGATTTTCGGATCGGGATACGGTTTACGATTTCTCCAGCGGCCATATGACCGCGGCCAATGTGACGGCGCCGAGCCCTGTGGCTGTCGTTCTGGGTCTGCCTTTCAGGGTGATCGAGGGCATCGTTGGTTCAGTCTCCGCCGGAGTTCAGGGGGAGAGCGGAGTGATCACAGCGCAAAAGAACCTGATTGCTGCGCAAACGGAGATGTTGACCGCTCAGACCGGTCTGCTTCAGGCCAAAGCTGCGCTTGATGCGCAACGTCGTGCGAGCGCGGACACTGAAGACAAACCGGATTGAAGATGAGTCCGTAAACCGGTCACCCCGCTTCCTTCAGCTGGTCCTCCAGCCCCTGTTCGCGGACCTTGCGGTACAGGGTCGAGCGGCCGATGCCGAGGCGGCGGGCGATTTCGGACATGTGGCCGGCGTAGACCTCGATCGCGTGCTGGATCAGGTCGCGCTCGATATCCTCCAGCGTGCGCAGATGGCCGCGCTCGTCGAGGATGCGGATCGGCTGGTCGGGCAGGGGCGGCAGGTCGGCGTGGGATGACGCTGGCGCCGGTGACTGCGTCTGGCCCTCGGCCGACGCCAGGGGCATGGCGACGCCCGAGATGGCAGGGAAGTCGTGCGGCTGCAGATAGGGGGCGTCGGCCAGGACGATGGCGCGATAGACGCTGTTCTCCAGCTGGCGGACGTTGCCGGGCCAGTCGAAGGCGGTCAGCAGGGCCAGGGTTTCGGCCGAGGCCGAGACGACGCGCTTGCCCTCCTCGACGTTGAAGCGGGCGATGAAATGGTCGACCAGGGCCGGGATGTCCTCGCGGCGCTCACGCAGGGACGGGGCCTCGATCGGGAAGACGTTCAGGCGATAGAACAGGTCCTCGCGGAACTGGCCGTCCTTCACCTGCTGGGCCGGATCGCGGTTGGTGGCTGACACGATGCGGACGTCGACCTTGACCGAGCGCTTCGACCCGACCGGGTCGATCTCGCCCTCCTGAAGCGCGCGCAGCAGCTTGACCTGCATGTCCAGCGGCAGCTCGCCGATCTCGTCCAGGAACAGGGTGCCGCCGTTGGCCTCCATGAACTTGCCGAGGTGTTTGTCGGTGGCGCCGGTGAAGCTGCCCTTCTCGTGGCCGAACAGGATCGACTCGACGAGGTTGGCCGGCAGGGCGCCGCAGTTGACGGCCACGAAGGGCTTGCCGGCCCGCTCGCTGGCGCCGTGCAGGGCGCGGGCGATGACCTCCTTGCCGACGCCGCTCTCGCCGGTGATCAGGACCGGGATGCTGGATTTGGCGGCCCGGGCGCCGAACGCCTTGACCAGACGCATGGGCTGGCTGTCGCCGACCAGGTCGTCGAAGGACATCCGGCCCGAGACCTGTTTCTTCAGCCGGCCGACCTCGCGCGTCAGCTGGGTCAGCTGCAGGGCGTTGCGGATGCCGACCAGGATGCGTTCCGGGCTCGCGGGCTTGATGAAGAAGTCCTGGGCGCCGGCCTGCATGGCCTTGACCACCGTCTCGATGCCGCCGTTGGCGGTCAGGACGATGACCGGGGTGGTGACGCCCGCGGTGCGGATTTCGGCCAGGGCTTCCATGCCGCTCATGCCCGGCATGACCATGTCCAGCAGCACCACGTCGGCGCCGCCGCCCTTGGTCAGTCGGTCGATGGCCTCGCCGCCGTTCTCGGCGTGGACGACGGCATAGCCCTCGCGGTCCAGCACGGCCTGGACGAGGCGGCGCTGGGTCGGGTCGTCGTCGACCACCAGAACGGTCTTGGCCATGGAGAGCACCCTTCAGTCATCACCGATGGGCCGCTGCGTCTGACAAGCGCGACTGACCCGTTTCGGGACGGTTCTAGGGCCAATGCGGTGAAGATCGGGTTGTGGGGCGTGGTGTGCGGGGGGTTAACGGGCGGACTTGCCCAGCGGAATTGTCTCCACCTCGACGTCGGGACGGCCGGGGCAGTCCTCCTTTGTGATGAAGCTCCAGTTTCCGCCTGATACCGCCGTGGGCCAACGCGGAGTCGCAGGCTGAAGAGGGCCATGGCGGAGAAGGTCACGGGCATCGGGCGCCGGGTCTGCGCCCGGGCAATTGCGTGGCGTATAGGCGCCTTGAAGGGACCAGCGGCCATCGTCGCCCTGGGTGAACAGGTTGATCGCGAACCTGTGGGCGACAAGGATCTCCGGGCGGCCGTCGTCGTCGAGATCGTCCAGCCGCGCGACGCAGCCGTCTTTGCCCTTGGGCAGGCACGATCTCCACGCCTCGGTGGGAGGAAGCGTGTCGGCGAACGATGGCGGCAGGACCGATCCGGCGGGAACCACGATGATGTTCAGGTCTCCGACGGCTTCCGGCGGTTTGTCGGCGAGTGCGTAGCGCTCCTTTGTCGCCCGGGCGCGTCTTGCGGCCGAAGCGATCCGGTCATCCGGAGACGCCGCCAGTTCGGCAAGTGCGGCTTCGCCCGTCTTGCCGCCGTCAAAGCGCAGGAAGGCATAGTCGAAACGGTCAGGCGCGACCCTGCCGTCCTTCAATCGGTTCATTTGATCCCCGACCGACACTCTTGCCGGATCGGCGATCGGGCTGAACAGCGCCAGGATGATCAGGACGCTGAGGCCTGCCGCAGCGATGTTGGTCGGCTCCAGCGCCTTCATCCAGCCCGAACCCTTGCGGGCAAGGGTAACCAGGGCGGCCCGGCCATAGCCGATGGCATAGACCGCTCCGACGACCGCGCAGGCGACCGCGATGATGCGATCCGGCGTCAGCCCGTGCTGGCCGATGCGCAGCGACAGGCCCCAGGCCGCGATCAGGATCAGCGGCGTCAACAGGACCGAGGCGACCCGAACCGCGACCCTGAGCACGACCGGCGGCAGGTTGTCGGGGCGGCCGTCCTGATAGGCGGCGTTGATCAGGATGACGACCGTTCCGGCGGTCGACAGGACCAGGGCCGTCGCGCTGCCCGTCCGCCAGAGACCTTCCAGTCCCGTAAAGGGCAGGGCCAACAGGAAGCCGGCGACCAGAACGGTCAGCACCAGCAGCAGCCATGACAACAGCATCAGGGCCACGGTGCGCACGCCCCGGATCAGGCCGTCGCGCACATCGGTCAGATGCACCGCGAGAGAGCAAGGCGAGGCACAGGATCGGGATCGAGAACCAGGCCTGACCGAGCAACTCGTCCAGCAACCGGATGCCGATGATCTGGAACAGGGCTGCGCCCAGCCACAGCAGCAGCCAGAAGGCGCCCGTGAATCCCACCGAAAGGGCCAGTTGAACCCCCGCTTTCCAGGCTGTGTCGAAATAGGCGGGATAGCTGGCGATGCGCCTGCGCTCCGCATCGGCGGGGGCGATCAGGTGGTGGGCGATGAACAGGGCCGCCGCGCCGAAGGCCATCAGGGTGATGGAGACGAAGGGTTCGGTCTCGTCGGCGGCGCGGCGGGCGATGTCGTGCCACGCCATAAAGGCCAGAACCACGGCCGCAATGACCGGCCAGACGAGCAGGGTCTTCAGCCGCAACCGTCCGACGCCGGCCAGCAGGACGACGGGCAGATAGGCGGCGACCAGAAACAGCGGACCAAAGACCGCCGGCTGGGTGGCCGGCCAGAATTTCGCATGGCCGCCTTCGCCCGACGCCTTGACCAGCCACCACAGGGCGAGGCCCTGCGACAGGCCGATGACCAGACGCGCGATGGCGGTGGTCCGCCCGTCGGCGCCGTCCTTCAGCCCGTGCCGGCCGGATGCGTCGTCTGTATCGTGGGTCATCACGCCCATCTGTCCCGGAATCGCGTGGCGAGGGAAGGGCGGACAGACCCGCAGATATGCCGGCCAGGCGGTTGCGCCCGCCGCCGCAGCCCCCCACAATTGTCCTCATGAACGCGCCCTTCAAAGCACCGCCCCATCCCGCCGACGCCGGTGAACCGCCCCTGTGGGACCTGTCCGACCTGTACGGCGCGCGCGACGACGCCCGGGTCGCGGCGGACCTCGACGCCGGACGGGCGGCGGTGGCCGAACTGAACGGGCTGCAGGGATCGCTGATCGCCAGCCGGGCGGATGCGGCGGCGCTGGGCGCGGCGTTGAACCGGGTCATCGGTCTGTACGAGCGGACGACCAACGCCCTGGGCGGTCTGGGCGCCTACGCCTTCCTCGCCGCCTCGACGGCGCGCGACGATGCGGCGGCGAACGGGTTCGAGGCGGACATCCGCGAGAAGCTGACCGCCATCTCGACCCCGACCGTCTGGCTGACGCTGGAGATCAATGCGCTCGAGGAGGCCGAGATCGAGGCGGCGCTGACCGCAGACGCCGGCGCCGCGAACTGGCGTCCGTGGCTTCGGCGCGTGCGGGCCATGAAGGCCCATGAACTGTCGCAGGAGCTGGAGACCTTCATCGCCGAACACGGCCCGATCTCCTCCCAATGGGGCCGGCTGTTCGACGAGACCTTGGCCGCCCTGCGCGCCGACGTCGGCAAGGAAAAGCTGACGCTGGCGGAGGCGCTGAACCGCCTCTCGGATCCGAAGCCTGCCCGCCGCAAGGCGGCGGCCGAAGGGCTGGGCGCGGCGCTGGGCGCGCGGTCGGCGACCATGGCCCTGGTGATGAACACGGTCGCCGCCGACAATGCGCTGGAGAACAAGTGGCGCGGCTTCAACCGGCCGGCCGACGCCCGCCATCTGGGCAATGAGGTCGATGGCGACGCGGTCGATGCGATGGCCGAGGCCGTCGCAGCCGCCTATCCGAAGCTGTCGCACCGCTATTATGCGCTGAAGGCGCGGGCCATGGGCAAGGCGACGCTGGACCAGTGGGACCGCAATGCGCCGCTGGACACCTCGGCCCCGCGCGGCTTCGACTGGCTGCAGGGCAAGGCCATCGTGCTGGACAGTTTCGCGGACCTGGGTCCCGAGTTCGCCGAACGGGCCGGGCGATTCTTCGACAACCCGTGGATCGACGGCCGGGCGCGGCCGGGCAAGCAGTCGGGCGCCTATTGCCACCCGGTGACCGCGACCCGGCACCCCTATGTCTTCATGAACTGGATGGGCGAGCGGCGCGACGTCCTGACCCTGGCCCACGAACTGGGCCATGCGGTGCACAACACCCTGGCGGCGGACAGGGGGACGCTGCTGGCGGATACGCCGCTGACGCTGGCCGAGACGGCCTCCATCTTCGCCGAGGGCCTGACCTTCGACCGGCTGCTGGCCACGGCGCCGAAGTCGGAACAGCGCGGCCTGCTGGCCGGCCGCATCGAGGACGGGCTGAACACCGTCGTCCGCCAGATCGCCTTCCATCGCTTCGAGACCCGCTTCCACGACGAGCGGACGAAGGGCGAGGTCCCCGCCGAACGGATCGGCCAGATCTGGATGGAGGAGATGGGGGCTTCACTGGGGCCTGCGGTGACCCTGAACCCCGGCTACGAGCACTGGTGGTCGTACGTCAGCCACTTCGTCCACTCGCCCTTCTATGTCTATGCCTACGCCTTCGGCGACCTGCTGGTGGCGGCGCTGATGGAGACGCGACGCAAGGACCCGGCGGCCTTCGCCCCGCTGTACCGCGAGCTCCTGGCCGGCGGCGGCACGAAGACCTACGTCGAGGCCCTGAAGCCGTTTGGCCTCAACCCGCGCGACCCCGCCTTCTGGAGCATTGGCTGCCAGAGGCTGGAAAGGCTGGTCGATCAGTTCGAGGCGCTGGGTTGAGACTGTACGTACAATAATGTACATAGGAGGGGGCGTGGATGCAGTTCGAGTGGAGTGAGTAGAAGGCGCGGAGCAATCTGGACAAGCACGGTGTCGCGTTCGACGTCGCAATGCGTGTCTTTGACGATCCGCGAGCCGTCACAACCTTCGACAGGATTGTTAACGGCGAGGAGCGATGGCGAACTGTCGGACGCGTCGGGGCGGCGACCATCCTCTTCGTCGCGCATACGTGGCTGGACGACGATGGTGAAATCCACGTCAGACTTATTTCGGCAAGGCGCGCCGACAGAATCGAGATCAGGGCTTATGAAAGAGGTGACGAGGGACATTTCCGCTGAGCTTGAGGCGTTGGCGAACATGCGGGATGAGGATATCGACTACAGCGATATTCCTCCTGTCCGGGACTGGACCGGCGCAGTGCGCGGGAAGTTCTATCGGCCGGAGAAACAGGCCGTCACTATCCGGCTCGACAGCGATGTCGTCGCCTGGTTCAAGGCGGTCGAGCCCAAATATCAGACCGCCGTCAACCGCGTGCTGCGCGACTATATGACGAGCCACCGCAAGTCGGCTTGAGCCTGACGCCGGTCTCGCTATAAGTCGCCGCAACCACCGACTCTCCCGGACGATCTCCTCATGGCCGACCCGCACCACGCTACCGACGCCGCTGACGCCGATGCGCACGCCTATCAGCGTGGCACGATGACGGTGACCGAGCAGGTCTCGACCTGGAACCTGTTCATGGTCCTGGCCAAGTGGGGCGCGCTGTCGATCGCGTCGGTCCTGCTGTTCATCACCATGTGGTTCCACCCGGGTGGAAGCTTCTTCGCCGGGCTGATCTCGGCCCTGGTCCTGTTCGTGGCCGGCTTTGTTTTTCTGAAGTCGGGCAAGGCCCACTAACCCATGCCGCAGCCTGGTCTTGCGGCATGGCTTGCCGCCGATCGGCTGTTTCGCGCATGCAATTCGTCCGGTCGGGATGAATTGGCGCTTTGACGCGCGTTTCCATTCCAGCTTAAGGAAATCCCCAAGAAACGATCTGGGGAGATTCGCTTGGCTGTCGCCATCGCCGTGACCCGCGAACGCCGTGAAGGCGAAACGCGCTGCGCCGTCACGCCAGAGACCGTGAAGAAGTTCACAGCCATGGGGGCGACCGTGACGGTCGAGGCCGGGACCGGCGCCGGCTCGTCCTTTCCCGACTCCGAATACGAGGCCGCCGGCGCGGTGGTGAAACCCGACACCCGCGCGGTGCTGGAAGGCGCAGACATCGTTCTGGCGGTGCGCGGCCCCACGGCCCAGGAGATCAGCGCGCTGAAGGCCGGCGCCGTCGTCGTGGCCCTGCTGGACGCGTATCGCGAGAAGGACACGGTCGCGGCCCTGGCCGGGGCAGGGGCCACCGCCTTCGCCATGGAGTTCGTGCCCCGCATCTCGCGCGCACAGGTCATGGACGCCCTGTCGTCGCAGGCCAACCTGGCCGGCTACCGCGCCGTGATCGAGGCGGCCCACGCCTATGGCCGCGGCTTCCCGATGATGATGACGGCGGCGGGCACGGTCGCCCCGGCCAAGGTCTTCATCATGGGCGTGGGCGTCGCGGGCCTGCAGGCCATCGCCACGGCCCGGCGGCTGGGCGCGGTCGTCACCGCCACCGACGTCCGTCCCGCTACCAAGGAACAGGTCGAGTCGCTGGGCGCCAAATTCCTCGCCGTCGAGGACGAGGAGTTCAAAAACGCCCAGACGGCCGGCGGCTACGCCAAGCCGATGTCGGCCGAATATCAGGCCAAACAGGCCGTCCTGACCGGCGACCATATCAAGAAGCAGGACATCGTCATCACCACGGCCCTGATCCCGGGCCGCGCCGCCCCTGTGCTGGTCACGGCCGAACAGGTGGCGACGATGAAGCCGGGCTCGGTCCTGATCGACCTGGCCGTCGAGGCCGGCGGCAATGTCGAGGGGGCGAAGGCCGGAGAGGTCGTCGTGACCCCGAACGGCGTGTCGATCGTCGGCATCACCAACCTGCCCGGTCGGATCGCATCCGACGCATCGTCTCTCTACGCCAAGAACCTGGTCGCCTTCCTCGGACTGTTGATCAAGGACGGCGCGTTGAGCGTTGATCTGGAGGATGAAATCCTCAAGGCGGCGGTCGTCACCAGCGGCGGCGCCGTGGTGCATGAAGGTCTCAAGGGAGCCCAATGATGGAACACGTCGATCCCACCGTCTTCCGCCTGGCCATCTTCGTGCTGGCGATCTTCGTCGGCTACTATGTGGTCTGGTCGGTCACGCCGGCGCTGCACACGCCTCTGATGGCCGTGACCAACGCCATTTCCAGCGTCATCATCGTCGGCGGCCTGATCGCCGCGGCGGCGGTGTCGGGCGATGTCGTCGGGCCCAACGCCTGGATCGCCAAGGGCGCGGGCGTCGCGGCCGTGACCCTGGCCAGCGTCAACATCTTCGGGGGCTTCATGGTCACCCGGCGGATGCTGGCCATGTACAAGAAGAAGGAACGGCCCGCGAAGCCCGCCCCCGCCGGAGCGTCCGGCGGCTGATGGCCATCGATCCCGGGGAACTGGCGCGTATCGCTTCGTGGATCGCCACGGCGCTGGGGCTCGGCCTGTGGATCTGGAGCTGGGTGGGCGAGAGCAATCCGATCCAGAAGCAGCGGTTCAGCGATTGCGCCGTGGTTCTGGTCTTCGCCTCGATCCTGGTGAGGGTGGTGGCTCAGGAGAAGGCGATGTCGCCGATTGACTGGGCCTTCGTGTTCCTGTCTCCGCTGTTCATCGCCATGGCCCTGTGGCGACTGGCGCGGACGGCCTGTCCGACGGATCCGGGGTCGCGATGATGCGCCCGGATCGAGCTGTTTTGATGATGATGACGATGTTCGGGGGGACGCGATGAACGCATCCATAGCGGCGCTGGCCTATCTGGCCGCAGGCGTTCTTTTCATTCTGTCGCTGCGCGGGCTGTCCAGCCCCGAGACCAGCCGTCAGGGCAATACCTTCGGCATGGTCGGCATGGCGCTGGCCGTGGGCGTCACCCTGCTGACCCTGGGCGGAACCGGGGCGCTGGATCCCGTGACCCTGGCCTTGCTGGCCGGCGGCGTGATCGTCGGCGGCGGCGCGGGCGCCATCATCGCCAAGCGCGTGGCCATGACCGACATGCCGCAGCTGGTCGCCGCCTTCCACAGTCTGGTGGGCATGGCCGCCTGTCTGGTCGCCATCGGCGCCGTCTATGCGCCCGAGGCTTTCGGCATCCTGTCGGCCGATGGAACGGGCATCAAGACCTTGTCGATCATCGAGCTGTCGCTGGGCGTGGCCATCGGGGCGATCACCTTCACCGGCTCGGTTATCGCCTTCGCCAAGCTGAACGGCAATATGAGCGGCGCGCCGATCATTCTGCCCGCTCGGCACCTGATCAACATCGGCCTGGCCCTGGGCCTGATCCTGCTGATCGGGATCATGATCGGCTCGGGCGGCACGACGATCTGGGCCTTCTGGGGCGTCTTCCTGATCGCCCTGATCCTGGGCGCGACCCTGATCATTCCCATCGGCGGCGCCGACATGCCGGTCGTGGTGTCGATGCTGAACTCCTACTCCGGATGGGCCGCGGCGGCGCTGGGCTTCACGCTGGAGAACATCGCCCTGATCATCACCGGCGCCCTTGTCGGCTCGTCGGGCGCGATCCTCAGCTACATCATGTGCAAGGGCATGAACCGCAGCTTCGTCTCGGTCATCCTGGGCGGGTTCGGCGGCGGCGATGCGGCGGCGGGCGGCGAGGCCCGGGTCGAGACCCGTCCGGTCAAGCAGGGCTCGGCCGAGGACGCCGCCTTCATCATGAAGAACGCCTCCAAGGTCATCATCGTGCCCGGCTACGGCATGGCGGTGGCCCAGGCCCAGCATGCCCTGCGCGAGATGGCCGACAAGCTGAAGGAAGAGGGGGTCGAGGTGAAATACGCCATCCACCCCGTCGCCGGCCGCATGCCCGGCCACATGAACGTCCTGCTGGCCGAAGCCAACGTCCCCTATGACGAGGTGTTCGAGCTGGAGGACATCAACAGCGAGTTCTCGACCGCCGATGTGGCCTTCGTCATCGGCGCCAACGACGTCACCAACCCAGCCGCCAAGACCGACCCCCAGTCGCCGATCTACGGCATGCCCGTGCTCGACGTCGAAAAGGCCGGCACCGTCCTGTTCATCAAACGCGGCATGGCGGCGGGCTACGCAGGCGTCGAGAACGAGTTGTTCTTCCGCGACAACACCATGATGCTGTTCGCCGACGCCAAGAAGATGGTCGAGGGGATCGTGAAGGCGCTGTGAGCTCCTCATCTATCGACCAGACCGGGCGCTTCATTGTTTGGCCTTGGCTGACGTTAGGCCTCTACTTTCTTGTGGGAGAATTTGGGCTAGCCGATCAATTCGCATGGCCTTGGCTCTTGGGTCGATCGGACGTGCTGACTTGGTGGGTTGTTGATGGATTTTGGAAGGGTGCGGGGTGGAGCGCTCTATTCATCGCCAGCTTGGCTTGTACAGCGGCCTATTCCCATTTGAGAGCGTCGCCGCCCAAGGGAATGGAAGTCGCGATAGGCCTCGGTTGTCTAATGGTTGCGCTGACTTGCCTGACGTTCAATGCCCGAGGCCGTGTCGAACTCCGCGCTTCGGACATCAGGCTGGTACCCGAAGACTGGCGTCAACCTGATCTCACCTACCGGGCTGAATATGCCAGCCGAATGATCGTGAGCTGCACCAACGGTCGTCGCGGAAAAATCTATCCCTCGATCGAGGTTCTGTTTTTCGACGGAACCACGATCGAACTGGAACGGCTCGTGTCTCGTAGGGCAAACCGGCCCAACGAGCGGTATGGCTTGGCGATGGCTGAACGGTTGGACAGTTTTCTGTCCGCAAGAGGCAACCGCTATGTATCGGCCGAATACGATATTGAAGAGCGATGCGTGCGACGCGTATCCCGCCGCCTCGGTACCAGCCTCGCTTCCAGAGTCGGGCGCTTGTTTAGATCATAGTCGACCGGCATCCGCGCTGAATCGGTGTAGCTGCCAAATATGCTCACCGCCGCCGAGGTCATCGCCCTGCTCGACCTGAAGCCCCATCCCGAGGGCGGGCATTATCGCGAGACATTCCGGGATCCACGCGAGGTGGACGGGCGGTCGGTGGGGACGGCGATTTATTTTCTGCTGGCCGAAGGCGAGCGGTCGCACTGGCATTTCATCGACGCGGCGGAGCTTTGGCATTTCTACGAGGGGGCGCCGCTGGAGCTTGAGATCGTCGCCGGCGAGCGGCGCGAGACCGTGATCCTCGGTCCCGATCTTGGCGCCGGGCAGAGGCCGCAGGCCGTCGTGCCGACGGGGGCTTGGCAGGCGGCGCGGACCCTTGGCGCCTGGACCCTGGTCGGGTGTACAGTGGCGCCCGGGTTCGATTTCGCCGGGTTCGAGATGGCCGGGCCGGGGTGGTCGCCGCCCGAACACTGAGCCCAGCCGGGGCAGGGAGCACAGTCGCATGGCCGAACCGAAAACCCGCCCGACCGACGTCCCGGTCGCCGATTTCCTCGCAGCCGTCGAACCGGCCGGTCGCCGCGCCGATGCGGAAACTCTGTCCGCATTGCTGGCCGAGGTGACAGGCCAGCCGCCGGTGATGTGGGGTCCGTCCATCGTCGGGTTCGGCAGCTACGCCTCCGTCGGCAGCGCGAAGACGCCCGTCGACTGGCCGATCATCGGCTTCTCACCGCGAAAAACGAACCTGACGGTTTACATCATGCCGGGCTTCGACGCGCACGGTCCCCTGCTGGCGCGGCTGGGCAAGCACAAGATCAGCGGGTCGTGCCTGCATCTGAACCGGCTGTCGGACGTAGACCTGGCGGTCCTGCGCGAACTCGCGGACCGGTCCGTCGCCATGATGCGCGAGCGTTATCCCGACGCACGCTGAGCCTTCGTCGCGGCCCACTATCGCGCGAAGCGCTGCGGCGCTATCACGGCCGCGTGAACACGCCTGCGTCCTCCGTTGCATCTGCGCCCCGCCGTTTCGAGGCGCTCGATTCCCTGCGCGGCATCTGTGCGGTGCTGGTGGTCATGTTCCATATGCCGGTCGCCAGCCACTGGCGCAGCTGGGACATGGTCCAGCACGGCTATCTGTTCGTCGACTATTTCTTCGTCCTGTCGGGCTTCGTCATCGCCCACGCCTACGCCGGCCGGCTGAAGACGATGCGCGACGGCGGGCGATTCATGATCCGGCGTCTGGGCCGGGTCTGGCCGCTGCACGTCCTGATGCTGGCCGCCTTCGTGGGGCTGGAGCTGTGCCGGGTCTGGTTTCATTTCGACGGGGCGGCGCCGTTCACGCGCGACCGGTCGATCGAGGCCATTTTCACCAACCTGCTGCTGGTCCAGGCCTGGCACGTCCATCCGTACCTGACCTGGAACGGCCCGGCCTGGACGCTGAGCGCCGAGGTGGCCTGCTATCTGGTCTTCGCCGGTCTGGTGCTGGCGGCGCCGAAGAATTTCCGCCTGATCGGCGCCGTGCTGGCCGTCGTCGGCGGCGTCATGGTGTTGATGTTCGCGCGACGCTGGATGAACACCACCTTCGACTTCGCCGTGCCGCGCGCGGTCTACGGCTTCTTCCTCGGCTGCCTGCTGCAGGGCCTGTGGGCCCGGATCCCGCGGCTGAAGGCCGGCGCGGCGACCGTGCTCGAGATCCTGGCCGTCGTCGGAACCTGTCTGTTCATCGCCTGGGCGCAGGGGCCAGCGACCGTGCTGGTGACCCTGGTGTTCGTGGCGGTCGTCTGGGTCTTCGCAGGCGAGGGCGGGGCCCTGTCGAAGGTGCTGGACCATCCTGCGCTGGTGACCCTGGGGCGGTGGTCGTTCGCGATCTATATGGTCCACATGTTCGTGCTGACCGTGATGATGATCATGGCCAGAAAGCTGCACTGGGTGCCCGGCGGCCGCCGCATCGACTTCGGCTCGGTCTGGATCAACGACCTGTTCGCCGTGGGGATGTTCGGCCTGATCGTCTTGCTGGCGCTGGCGGCGCACCGCTATGTCGAACAGCCCGCCCAGCGCCAGATCGATCGCTGGACCCGCTGATCTAGAACCGGCGCGAGACCCGGACGCCCGCGGCGTCGATGCCCTGGTTGTAGCCGTCGCCGATGATCTGGCCGTGCGACAGGTGATCCCACTGGACGCCCACGGCCCAGTCCTCGCTGACCCGATAATCCAGGCCAAGGGCCGTGCGGAACAGGTCGCGGGAGCCGAGCTGCAGCTTCGCGCTCTGGGTCTCCGCGTCGGTGGAATCCAGATCGCCGTCGTGGACCGCATAGCCGAACTGGATCTCGCCGGTCAGCCGGTCGGTGAAGCGTCGGTCGAAGGCCAAACCGACCGAGGCGAAATTGGTTTCGCTGTCGCTGTTGCCCGAGGCGCTGACATAGGGGCGGGGCGTGCCCAGAAGGGGGATGTGGCCCAGCGGCGCCCCGATCAGCTGCAGCTCGATATCGATCCCGTTCTCCTCGGTGTCCGGGTGCAGGACGTCATGCTGCATGATGGCGACCCGGGCTTCCGGCCCTCGCGTCTGGGCTTCGGCGATCCCCGCCTGAACCAGGCAGGGCAGGACGATGGCGGCGACCGAAGCCGCCCGAAAAAACAAACGCATTTTATGGTCAAGCTGTGGGGGAGGACAGCAATACGCTCGACCAATGCTTACGGTTCCGCAAGCGTTTACCCTCCCGGGGGCGCGCAATGCCTCTGAACCCCCTGCACAATTCGCCGTCGGGACGAAGTCAGGCGGCCATGCGGTATTCGGCGACGTCGTCGAAGCCGCGCGCCTCGTCCCACAGGGCGTCCTCGTCGGAATACCGGGCGCTGGCGGCGGCCGAGATGACGTCGATCACCTGTTCCTCCAGCCGGTCCCAGATGACGGCCAGATCGCCGCAGCCGTCCGCCTCGCAGGGGACGATCATGTAGCGGCTGCTGTTGATGCTGGTCTGGGGAGCGAAAGCGCGGGCCATGTCTGCATTCCTTGGGGTGGCGTCTTGCCGATGATTGTACAGTGATGCAGTGTTGCGCCAGAAACGGACGTATCATTTCAGGCGGAGTTCATGAGGCACGACAAGGCGGCCATGGTCATCGAGCTGGCGCGCCGTCTGGCGGCCTCGGCCGAGGGCCTGACGCTGGACGAGATGGCGCGCGAGATGCGGACGGGCCGGCGCACGGCCGAACGGCTGCGCGACGCCGTGCTGATGTTGTTTCCCGCGGTCGAGGAGGTCAGCGATCCTCCGACCAAGCGCTGGCGCATCCGGGGCGGTCTGTCGGCCTTCGAACAGGCGCCGACGACGACGGAACTGGTCGAACTGACCAAGGCGGGTCAGGCCCTGCGGTCGGCGGGCGAGCCCGGCCGGGCGGCGGCGCTGGAGGGACTGGAGCGCAAGCTGAAGTCGGCGATGCGGTCGACGACCCTGAACCGGCTGGCGCCCGACCTCGAGGCTTTGGTGCGGGCCGAGACGATCGCGGTTCAGGCCGGTCCGCGCCCATCGGCGGACGAGAACGTACTTGCGACCATTCGCGGCGCGGTGCTGGCGCAACAGCCGCTCGGCTTCACCTACAGTCGGCCCGGGGCCGAGGCGCGGCGGCGGTCCGTCACCCCCTGCGGCGTCATGTTCGGCCGCGCCAACTATCTGGTGGCGGCGGATCGCGAGAGCGGGCGGATCCAGACCTTCCGGCTGGACCGGATGAGCGCGGTCGAGGCCCAGGACGGGATCGCGCCCGCACCGGCCGATTTTGACCTCGCCGCCTTCGCCAGCCAGTCGTTCGGCATCTATCAGGACGAGATCGAGGAGGTGGTGCTGGAGATCACCCCAGCCGGCGCCGTCGAGGCCCGCTCGTGGCGCTGGCACCCGACCCAGACGATCGAGGATCTGCGGGACGGCGGCGTCCTCGTGCGGTTCCGGGCCAGCGGCATGCGCGAACTGGCCTGGCACCTGTTCACCTGGGGCGAACAGGTCCGGATCGTCGCCCCGGCGCGACTGAAGGCGGTCATGGCCGGGGAACTGGCGGCCGCGGCCCGCGCTCTGGAGCGGTCCGGAGATGAGCAATCCTTAAGCTGACCGCGTCGGACGGCCGGATTATCGGGGACCCATGAGCATACGTTCGATCATCGCCGCCCTTGCCGCATCCCTGACCCTGGGCGCGACGACCACCGCCTGCGCTTTGCCGGCGCCCGCCCGAATGGCGCAGGCTCAGGAAGGTGTCGCCGTCGCCGTGACGCGGGATGGCGATCGCTGGACGGCGGACTATGTCTTCGATCGCGACGCCCAGATCTGGGCCTTCGAACGTTCGGCCCTGCTGCGCGAGACCCGCCAGCCGTGGCGGCTGGAACAGTGGACGGTCGAGACGCCGGGCGTGGTGCTGGAACGTCAGGGCGCGCGCGACATCCTGCGATCGAGGGACGGCGGCCCTGTGCCGCAACGGGTGCGGATATCCATGCGTCCCGCCGACGGCGATCTGGAAGCCGACTACGACCCGGCGCTGATGTTCTCGGACGGATCGGTGGCCCTGTTCAGCGACCAGTTCGACGTCTTCTCCCTGCCGAACGCCGCCGCAGCCCGCGCCCTGCCGATCGACCTGAACGGGATCGCCCGCGACGGCGGGCCCGCGACCGTGACCTGGCATGACAGGTCGGGCCCCGTTCTGTTCAAGGGTGAGCGCGGCGACAGTTTCACGGCGGCCGAGGCCGAGACCTACGTCCTGTTCGGCAACGTCAGGCTGGTCGAGACGGAGCGTCTGGCCACCGTGGTCGATCCGGCCCTGCCGGCCTGGATCGGCGCCGAGATCGGCGATTTCGCCCCGCGGGTGGCCGACATCTATGCCTCGCGCCTGGGGCCGGGCGACGGCGGCCGGCCGACGGTGATGATGAGCTGGACCGGGCCGACGCCGGGCCGGCGCAGCATGGGCGGCAGCGTCCTGCCGGGCTTGGTCGTCATGACGTTCGAAGGCGTGGGGGTGGTCGAGCGTACGCCCGAGGTTCTGGCCGTTTCGCGCTGGTTCATCGGCCATGAGAGCGCGCACTTCTGGCTGGGCCAGGCCGTCCGCTATGAGTTCAGCCGCGACATGTGGATCACCGAGGGCGGGGCCGATCTGATGGCCATCCGAGCCCTGTCGACGATCGACCCGACCTATGACGCACGCGGCGAGCTGCAGAAGGAGGTCGACGACTGCATCGACCTGTCGCGCGGAAAGCCTGTCGCCACCGCCGAGGCGCGAGGCGAGCATCGGGCCTATTACGCCTGTGGGGCGGTCTGGGCGATGGCGGCCGAGGGGGCGGTGCGTCAGCGCGGCGGGGCGGACTGGTTCGACTTTCTGAAGCCCCTGATCGACGCCAACCGGGCGGACGGGGTGATCACCCGCGAGGAGTGGCTGTCGGCCCTGACGGCGGCGTCGCGCGATCGGTCGCTGAGGCTGGACATCGAGCGGATGCTGGACGACGGCGTCCGCGACCCCGGCGCCGTCATCGGCCGACTGTTCGACCGCACCGGCGTAACCTATCGGCGCGACGGCGGCCGGATCGTGCTGGGCTGAGTTCGTAACGGCTCCGCTGGACAGCCGCCGCCCGGACGGCGAGGCTGGCGCATGACATCATCCGACCGCATCGCGGACCTTGGCCGCCGCCAGCTTCTTCTGGCCGGAAGCCTGGCCGCCGTCGCCCTTCCGGCGCGGGCGCAGGAGGTCCCGCTCAGTGGCGAACCCCAGGCCGCCAATCCCATCGCCAACGGTCGGCCGAGCCCGAACGCCCGCCACTTCCGCAGCCGCGCGGTGGACGAAAGCATCGCCGCCGTCCGTCGCCATCTCGGACGCGATGGCGCGCGGGGTCGGCTGGGCCTGATGTTCGAGAATTGCTTCCCCAACACCCTCGACACCACTGTCGAACGCGGCGAAGTCGACGGCCGCCCGGACACCTTCGTCATCACCGGCGACATTCCGGCGATGTGGCTCAGGGACTCTTCGGCGCAGGTCTGGCCCTATGTTTCGTTGGCGGCCGACGATCCGGCGCTGCGGTCCCTGCTGGCGGGCGTGATCCATCGCCAGACGGCCTGCATCCTGTTGGACCCCTACGCCAACGCCTTCAACCGGGGGCCGACCGGATCGCCCTTCGCGAGCGACGAAACGGAGATGAGGCCCGGCGTCTGGGAGCGGAAGTGGGAGCTGGACTCGCTCTGCTACGCGATCCGTCTGGCCCACGGATACTGGAAGACCACGGGCGACACCGGGCCGTTCGACACGAACTGGCGACGCGCGATGTGGCTGGCCGTCGATACGATGAAGGTCCAGCAGCGCAAGGACGGGCGCGGTCCCTATTCCAACAAGCGCACCACGGGCTGGAGCCCGGACATGGTGCCGGGCAATGGATGGGGAAATCCGATCCGCCCCACCGGACTGGTCGCCTCCCTGTTCCGCCCGTCGGACGACGCGGCCCTGTACCTGTTCCACGTGCCCTCGAACATGTTCGCCGTGGTCAGCCTGCGTCAGCTTGCGGACCTGCACGACGCGGTCGGGGACGAGGTCGCCTTCGGCGCCGAATGCCGCGCGTTGGCCGACGAGATCGACGCGGCGTTGAAGACCCATGCCGTCTTCGATCGGCCGGGCGTCGGTACTGTCTGGGCCTATGAGGTCGACGGCTTCGGCAATGCGATCTTCATGGACGACGCCAATGCGCCGAACCTGCTGTCCGCGCCCTATTTCGGCTACTGCGCGGCGGACGATCCGCTGTACCGCCGCACGCGCGGTCTGATCCTCAGCGAAGCCAATCCGTGGTTCCATGACGGGGCGGCGGCGAGGGGACTGGGCAGCCCCCATACGCCGGGTGAACGCATCTGGCCGATCGCCCTGATCATGCAGGCCCTGACCAGCCAGGATCCGGACGAGATCGTCGCCCTGCTGCGCACCCTGATCGCCACGGACGCCGGCACGGGCTTCATGCATGAGGCGTTTGAGGCCGACGATCCTGCGCAATTCAGCCGGCCGTGGTTCGCCTGGGCCAACACCCTGTTCGGGGAACTGGTCCTGCGGCTGTACCGGCGGCGACCGGAGCTCTTGCTGCGGGTCTAGGCCGCCGCGAAGGGATAGGGGCTGACGGATTTGGACCAGTCGTCCACCGTCAGCGGGCGGTCCACCGGCGCAGCGGCCCGCTCGGCGCACGGGTGGCGGTGGCACAGGCGGCAGGCGGGGCCGATCGGCGTCACCTCCGGATGGGCGAGGTCCAACCCCCGGGCGTAGATCAGCCGGTGCGCATGTTTCAGCTCGCAGCCCAGACCGATGGCAAGGTCGTTGCCCTCGGTGAAGGCGTCGTGGCCCTGACGGTCGACCGTGCGGGCCAGGGTGAACCAGCGGTTGGCCGGCTTTCCGTCCTGGGCCGGGGTCTCGATGATCTGGGTGACGATTCGCCCGGGCGTGCGAAAGGCCGAGTGCAGCCGCCAGCGCGGGCAGGCGCCGCCGAACCGCGAAAAGGGGAAGCTGCCAGACGCGAAGCGCTTGGAGATGTTTCCCGCCTGATCCACCCGCATCAGGAAGAAGGGCACGCCGCGCGCCGTCGGCCGCGACAGGGTCGTCAGTCGGTGCGCCGCCTGTTCGAAGCCCACGCCGAACCGGGCCTGCAGCCGGGCGAGGTCATAGGAGGTCTCCTCCGCCGCGCGCTGGAAGGCCGCATAGGGCATCAGGATCGCCGCAGCCAGGGTGTTGGTCAGCGATACCTTCAGCAGCGACCGGCTGGCCTCGTCCGGCATGTCGGCGGCGGCGGCCATGGCTGTCAGTTCGGCGTCGTGCTCGGCCAGGGCCAGCTGGAAGGCGGCGGCGAAGGCGCGGGAGGAGGGGCCCAGGGTCTCGGAGATCAGCAGCCGCCTGCGGTGCGGATCGAAGCGACGGGTCCATTCGACCATGACCTCGGCCGGCATGACCTTGATCGCCAGATTGTGCCGCTCGACCAGCCGGGCCCGGATCAGGCTCTCCAGCGCCTCGCCCGTCGCATTGACGGTCAGGGCGGCGTGCAGGGTTTCACCGAGGATATCGAGTTCCGGGAAGTGGTTCTGGCGCGTCTGGATGAAGTCGCGGACGCGGTCGGCGGCGGTGTCGTCCTGAACGCCGCCCGTCTGCGCTTTGGCGTTGTCGCGGGCGCGACGGTCGGCGAAGGCGCGATACAGTGTCAGCAGGGCGTCCGCCGCCCCGGGCGCGTCGTCGACCATCTGCAGGATCTCGTGACGCGGCACCGACAGGCCCGCGAACACCGGATCGGCCAGCAATTCCGTCAGCTCGGCCTCGCCCGCGTGACCTCCGGTCTGGTTGAGACTGCGCAGATCGACGTCATAGGTCCCGGCCAGACGCAGCAGCAGCTGGGCCGAGACAGGGCGCTGATTGCGCTCGATATGGTTCAGATAGCTGGGCGAGACGCCGAGGTCAGCCGCCATGGCCGTCTGGGTCAGCGACAGCTCGCGCCGCAGCCGCTTCAACCGGCCGCCGAGAAAGAGCTTGCGATCGACGGCGACGTCCATGCCGACAGGGTGTCACATCATGACTGAAATGCAAGAGTCACGTTATGACAAGATGACTTCGAATGACTGCCCGATGCGGTATCGAAAATGACTGCCGCGTGTTCATCTCTGCACAAGACACGCGGCCTTCACGCCGCAGAAGGAGAAGACTCATGGAACCGCTGAACCGCCCTCAGGCCATCATCGAATTCTGCTTGGCTCCGCTGAACCTCAATTCCGGCTCCGACGGACTGGCCGAGACGCGCCGCCGGCTGGAGCATGTGATCAAGACATTCCAGGCCAAGGCGGCAAAGCCGATCAGCGTCGATTTTTCGGCCATGCCCTCGCAGGTCATCAACGAGGCCGCGCACGGCTACGAATAGGCGCCAGTCGTCACAGACCAGCAGGGCGCTGGCGGTCAGGCCGCCAGCGCTCTTTGCTGTGCGCCGAGGTCGCCCACCAGCTCCAGCAGTTCGCCGGCGTTGAACGGCTTGGCGAGGTGGCGGTCGGCGCCGGCCGCGACGCCCGCGGCGACGTGTTCGGCAAGGGCGTTGGCGGTCAGCATGACGATGGGCGTTCGGCCGAACCCCATGGTCGCCTCGTGCAGGCGGATTTCGCGCGTCGCCGTCAGACCGTCCATGACCGGCATCTGCATGTCCATCAGCACCAGATCGAAGGCGCCGTTGCGATAGGCGCTCAGGGCCTGCGATCCGTCCTCGACCGAGGTCAGGTCCACCGGCGCCTGACCCAGGATCAGTTCGACCACCCGCCGGTTGGTCGGATGGTCGTCGGCCAGCAGGACGCGGATCCGCTGTTCCTCGTTTTCGGTCTCGTTGGCCTCGATCGCATCGGCCACGACCGCTTCGGTTTCCATCATGGGCAGGGTCAGGATGAAGGCCGAACCGCCGCCGGGCTCGCTCTCGCAATCCAGATCGCCGTCCATCATCTCGGCCAGCTGACGGCAGATGGCCAGGCCCAGTCCCGTGCCGCCGAAGCGCCGGGTAATGCTGCCGTCCGCCTGTTCGAAGCGGGTGAACAGCCTGTCTCTGGCCTCGGCGTCGAAGCCCACGCCCGTGTCCTCGACCGTGAACCGCAGCCGCTCGGCGCCGTCGGCCCCCGCGCTGCGCGACACCGTCAGGCTGACGAAGCCGTCGCTGGTGAACTTGACGGCATTTGAGATCAGGTTGGTCAGCACCTGCTTCAGCCGAACCACGTCGCCCATGACCCAGACCTCGGTCGAGGGGTCGACCTCGACGAAGAACTGCAGCCCCTTTTCGGCGGCCGATGCGGCATAGAGCTGCGCCGCCTCGCGGACGGCGCGGGCCAGATCGAAGGGTTCGCTGGCGATCTCCATCCGCCCGGACTCGACGCGGGCGAGGTCGAGAATGTCGCTGAGCAGGATCTGCAGCGTGTGGCCGGACGACTGGATCAGGTCCAGCATCTCTTGCTGGTCCGGCGTCAGGTCGGTGCGGGCCAGGGCCTGGGCCAGGCCGATGACCCCGTTCAGCGGCGTGCGGATCTCGTGGCTCATATTGGCCAGGAACTCGGACTTGGCCCGGTTTGCCGCCTCGGCCGCGTCGCGGGCCTCGATCAGGGCGATGGCGTCCTGTTTCAGGTCGGTGATGTCGTTGGAGACGGTGACCGTGCCGCCCGCGGCCGTGCGCCGGTCCTGCACACGCAGCCAGCGGCCGTCGGTTGTCGACTGCTCCAGCGAACTGGACAGGCCGCAGCGCGCCGCCAGCCGCTCCGCCAGCCACTCGTCCTCGCGGCCCTTCGCGTCGGTGTAATGGCCCCGATCGAGGCCCGTGCGCAGAATGTCGGTGAAGGTGATGCCGACCCGAAGCGAATTGGCGACCTCCGGGTTCACCTCGGCGTAGCGGGCGTTCCAGACCAGCAGCCGGTCGTCGGCGTCATAGAAGCCCAGGCCGTCGGGCATGGCGTCCAGCGCCTCGCGCAGCTGGGACAGGGCGTTGGTTCGGGACCAGTAGGCGACGCCGGTGACGAAGGCGGCCACGGCCACGATGATGGACACCCCGCCGACGAGGAACAGCATCAGCAGGTTCTGGGACAGGTGTCCGACGCCCACGACGGTCGGGTCGGCGACCAGGGTCATGGCGCTCATGGCCCCGAAATGCAGGGCGCAGATGCTGGCCGTCGCCATCCCGGTGATGAAGGGCAGGCGCCAGACGGCGCTGGTGCGGGCAGGAATGGCGGCGCAGGCGGCCAGCAACATGCTGACGATGATGGAGCCCGCGACCAGACCCGGATCCCACACGATCCGCGCGCCGTCCAGGCTGAGGGCGGCCGTGCCGGTGAAATGCATGGCGGCCACGCTGCTGGCCGCGCAGGCGGAGGCCAGGGCGCGGGTCCACCACCGGTCATCCCGCAACAGGATCGCGACGCAGGCGGTCAGCCCCAGAACGGCGATCGCCAGCGATGCCAAGGTCAGGCCGATCTCGTATCGTACCGGTACCCCGGCCTCGTAACCCAGCATGGCCAGGAAATGGGTGGCCCAGATGGACAGGCCGCCGACGCCTGCAGCCGCCAAGGCGTACAGTTTGCGATCCCGGGCTGAAGCGCCCAGCGCCATCCGCATCAGGATGATCGCTGTCGCCAGACCCGTGACGCACACGACAGCCGCCAGCACTACGAAGCGCCAGTCATGCTGGGTGGTCAGGCAGGTCAGAACGCGATGCACGATATGTAGGATCCCCGACAGAAGCCTCCTTGATCGGCGAAACAGGTAAAGAAAGCGGCGCCGCTGGCCGGTATTTGTTGAGATCGGCGATATCGTGCGTTGCTGTCACAACGCCGCATTCGCAGGGTGGTACCAGTGTCGAATCAACTCCCCGCCAGTTCCGCGAGACCTCCTGCCGCCATGCCGAACGGCCAGTCGCCCTCTCCGGTCGCGCCCTTGCCGTCGTCCCGCCTGTGGGATGGAGGAGCCGGCAGCGGTCTGGCGATCGTCATCATGCTGGTGCTGGCGGTCATTCAGCCCGAGAACGCCCTGTGGCTTGCTGGTGGCGCTGCGACAGTCGCCCTGCTCAGCTGGATCGGCGGCCGCAGGAAGCGCCCGACAGGCACGGCGGTCACCCTGACGGGCCGGACGATCGAGCCCGTAACGGGCGCACGCGACGCCATCCTTCTGGACAGCATGTTCGAGGCGCTGAACGACCCTGTGATGATCGTGTCGGGCGGAGAAGCCGACGACATCGCCGGCCGTCGCATCGTCCTGGCCAATGGCGCGGCGCGCGAACTGCTTCGGATTCCGCGCGAAGGCGGTCTGCTGGTCTCGGCCATGCGCGATCCCGGGGTGCTGGAGGCGGTCGATGAGGCGTTGTTCGGCGGCGTCGCGCGCACCACCGACTATGCGGCGGGCGGCGCCCAGTCGCGCCACTGGAAGGCCTGGGTCCGGCCCTTGCCCGCGCCGGAGAACGCGCCCCTGGCCCTGCTGGGTCTCAGCGACGAGACCGATGTGCGGCGCATGGAAATGATGCGCGTCGACTTCCTGGCCAACGCCAGCCACGAACTGCGCACGCCGCTGGCCTCTCTGGCGGGTTTTATCGAGACCCTGAAGGGGCACGCCCGCGACGACGCCGTCGCTCGTGATCGCTTCCTGGACATCATGGCCACCCAGGCCGAGCGGATGAGCCGTCTGGTCGCCGACCTGCTGTCGCTCAGCCGGATCGAACTGAACGAGCACATCCCGCCCTCGGGCCGGCTTGATCTGGCGCTCGCCGCCTCCGACGTCGTCGACGCCGTCAGCGTCCTGTCCGAAGAGAAGGGCGTGGCGATCCAGCTGGAGGCCGGGGAGGGCAGGGCGAACATCGACGGCGACCGGGACGAAATCGTTCAGGTCATCCAGAACCTGGTCGACAACGCGATCAAATATTCTCCGGCAGGCGGGGCCGTGGAGATCACCATCCGACGCCACCTCAGCATCGATCTGGCGCCGGGACCGCGCACCGACGGCGCCACGCGTCTGTCGTTGTTGACCCCTGATCGCGAGGCGGGCGCCGTCTATGCGGTGGTGACCGTTCGCGACCACGGTCCCGGCATGGCGCGGGAACATCTGCCCCGGCTGACGGAGCGGTTCTATCGCGTCGAGGGCCAGAAGAGCGGCGGCGAACGCGCCGGCACGGGCCTGGGCCTGGCCATCGTCAAACACATCGTCAATCGGCATCGCGGCGGGCTGATCGTCGAAAGCGCCCCCGGCGAAGGGGCGGCCTTCAGCGCCTATTTCCCGATGACGGCGGACCGGATCCCGCCCGTTACCGCCCTCTGAGCTAACGGCCGTACGCCGTAACAGAACTGTCACGCAGTCGTCTTAATCCGCTTGCCAAGTCAGGGCAGTTTCCCGGCCGAGACAGACCGGGCCTTCCGGCGCGTTATGATTCCCGCTCCCCGGACCTCGATGATCTGGTTTTACATTCCCGTTCTGATCGTTCTGTCGATCCTCGCCTTTGTCGGCGGGCGCGCCCTTGCGTCGCGTCGCGCCGTCGCGGCCGGCGTCAAGCCGCACTCGCGCCCCAGCCAGCACGGCCTCTACGCCCTGATATGGGTGGGCGTTCCGGCGCTGGTCGTGCTGTTGGCCGCCGGGATCTTCTCGAACAACATCGCCGCCCAGACCCTGCGGGCCGGAGCGCCCGACAGCGTCGTCCAGCTTGAGCCCTTCCGCCGCGACGCCTTCTTCTCGGACGCCCGTCTGGTCGGCGCCGGACGTCAGCCGCAGCAGATCTGGCCCGCGCCCCTGTCCAGCGACCTGATCGTCGAGGGCCGTCGCGCCGCCGCGATCCACCAGACACTGACCTGGGGCGCGGCCGTCGGCGCCCTGATCGCCTCCATCCTGGGCGGCCTCTTCGTCTTCATGCGCATTCGCCCGGACCTGCGCGCCCGCAACCGGGTCGAGAGCTGGATCGGCGCGGTCCTGTTCGCCTGTTCGGCCGTGGCCGTTCTGACGACCGTCGGCATCATCTTCTCCCTGCTGTGGGACAGCCTTCGCTTCTTCCAGTCGGTCTCGCCGCTCGAGTTCCTGTTCGGGACCCAGTGGAGCCCGCAGATCGCCATCCGCGCCGACCAGGTCGGCTCGTCGGGGGCCTTCGGCGCCGTGCCCCTGTTCGCCGGCACCTTCCTGATCATGATCATCGCCATGTGCGTGGCCGCACCGGTCGGCCTGTTCAGCGCCATCTATCTGTCGGAATACGCCAGCCGCACCTCGCGCGCCGTGGTCAAGCCGGTGCTGGAGATCCTGGCCGGGGTGCCGACCGTGGTCTACGGCTTCTTCGCCGCCCTGACGGTGGGGCCGGTGTTCCGCGAGTTCTTCAACGGCGCGGGCGCCCTCCTTGTCGGCGGGCCGCTGGACGGAATGGGCCAGTACCTGATGCTGGTTCAGAACCAGATGGCGCTGGTGGCCGGGGCGGTCATGGGCATCATGCTGATCCCCTTCGTCTCGTCCCTGTCCGACGACATCATCAACGCCGTGCCCCAGTCGCTGCGCGACGGCTCCTACGCCATGGGCGCCACCAAGTCCGAAACGGTGAAGCGGGTCCTGTTGCCCGCCGCCCTGCCGGGCATCTCGGGCGCCCTGTTGCTGGCCATGTCGCGCGCCATCGGCGAGACCATGATCGTGACCATGGCCGCCGGTCTGGCGGCCAAGCTGACCCTCAATCCGCTGGACACCGTGACCACGGTGACGGTGCAGATCGTGACCCTGCTGACCGGGGACCAGGAGTTCAACAGTCCCAAGACCCTGGCCGCCTTCGGCCTCGGCCTGACCCTGTTCCTCGTCACCCTGATGCTCAACATCGTCGCCCAGAAGATCGTGCAGACCTATCGGGAACAGTATGACTGACGCGACCCCCGACATGATCTCGAAGGGCGCCGTGGGCGCGGACCAGGCGCGCGCGGGCAAGCTGCAGGCCGGCCTGAAGAAGCGCTACGGCAAGGAGCGCCGGTTCAAGCTGTACGGCGTCCTGGCCGTCGCCGTGGCCGTCGGCTTCCTGGTGCTGCTGCTGGGCCGGATCATCGCCCAGGGCCACACGGCCTTCTACGCCCACGAGATCACCCTGCCGGTCTATATGGACGCCTCGCGCATCGACCGGTCCTATCCGCAGGGCACGAACTTCGAACTGCTGGTCGCCGAGCAGGAACTGGCCCGCCTCGGCATCGCCGACGACGCGGCCGGGACCAAGGCCACGGCCATGCGGTCGCTGTTCTCGTCCGAGCTGAAGTTCCGCGCCGCCGATCTGGTGCGCGAGAACCCCGGCCTTATCGGCCAGACGGTGACCATCGCCGCCCCGGCCTCGGACGAGGCCGACCTGTACTACAAGGGCGAGATCACCAAGGCGACGCCGGCGGACCAACGTCGCCTGTCCGACGAACAGATCGGCTGGCTGGACCGGATGAAGACGGGCGGCGCGGTTCGCACCCACTTCAACGGCGCCCTGTTCACCAACGGCGACTCGACCGAGCCCGAACTGGCGGGTGTGCTGGGCGCGGTGATCGGTTCGGCCCTGATGCTGCTGGTGACAGCGGTGATCGCCATCCCGATCGGCATCGGCGCGGCGCTGTATCTTGAAGAGTTCTCACCCCGGAACCGGCTGACCGACCTGATCGAGGTCAATATCAACAACCTCGCGGCGGTGCCGTCCATCGTCTACGGCCTGCTGGGCGTGGCCCTGTTCATCAACTGGATGCACCTGCCGCGTTCGTCGCCGCTGGTCGGGGGTCTGGTCCTGGCGCTGATGGCCCTGCCGACCATCATCATCGCCACCCGGTCGTCGCTGAAGGCCGTGCCGCCCTCGATCCGCGAGGCCGCCCTGGCCATGGGCGCCAGCCGGACCCAGACAGTGTTCCAGCACGTCCTGCCGCTGGCCATGCCCGGCGTCATGACCGGCACCATCATCTCCATGGCCCATGCCCTGGGCGAAACCGCTCCGCTGCTGCTGATCGGCATGGTCAGCTTCGTGCCCGGCATCCCGCATTCGGTGGCCGAGCCCACGGGCGCCCTGCCGTCGCTGGTCTACATCTGGGAGAACGCCTCGGAGCGGGCGTTCCACGAACGGACCGCGGCCGCCATCATGGTCCTTCTCGCCTTCATGATCGTCATGAACGCCGCCGCCATCGTGCTGCGTCGGCGCTTCGAACGCCGGTGGTAAACGTATGAGATTCCCCTTTTTCCGCGCTCCCGACGGCCGTGAAGGCGGACCTTCGGACCCGACCGACACGCCCCGCATGGGCGGTCAGGTCCTGCCCGGCGCCGTGTCGGAAACGCGCGACGAGTCCATGCTCGCGCCCGCCGTCGCGCCC
>Ga0247812_10000196_pt1 | contig 64043 bp, 55 predicted proteins | sample UWRJL149409B1_FD_178011 | JGI IMG/M metagenome (GOLD analysis project Ga0247812, IMG submission 178011) | Plant litter microbial communities from Arlington Agricultural Research Station in Wisconsin, United States - UWRJ-L149-409B-1 | ecosystem: Environmental > Terrestrial > Plant litter >...
TATCTGACCCACGTGCTCAATGGCACTCAGTCTGAACAGCATCACTCCGCCCGGCCGCGTCTACATCTCTATTATCTGATTTCGACGCGACATGTTCAATATACGAAGTCTGACATTCGGACACAGCCTCTGCCTTGAACTCTGAAGAACCCGCGATACTGCTGAGACCGTGTCCGAATGTCAGACTTGACCCCACCACCCCTCGCGTCAAAGGTGCAGGTGATTCAGCGGGGTTTCTTCGCGGCCAGGAAGGCGTTGATGGTTTTGGCGATCCAGGGTTTGTCGGCCTTGGTGGCGAATTCGGCGGCGGTGAGGTGGAAGCCGCCGTCTTTCAGCGTCGCGTCGGCGCCCTCCTGCAGCAGTTGCGCGACGACGTTTTCGTGGCCTTCGCGGGCGGCCATCATCAGCGGCGTCATGCCGGACGGCGATTCGGCGTCGATGTAGGCGTGGTGCTCCAGCAGGATGGCGGTGATCTCGGTGCTGCCCGCCGCCGCCGAATAGTGCAACGCGGCCCAGCCCTTTTGATTCACCTGCGCGCCGCGCCGGATCATGTCCAGCACCATGGGCTTGTTCTGCCGGAAGGCCGCCATCATCAGCGCGGTGTTGCCGTTCGGCGCCTTGGCTTCCAGGTCGATGCCCTTCTGATCCATCAGCAAGGTCGCGACCCGGTTGGCTTCGTAGCGCATCGCCACGATCAGGCCGGTTTCGCCGCCCGGCTCGCGCACGTTCGGGTTCAGGCCGCGCGCCAGGATCTTCTTGATCGCCGACGCGTTGTCCAGCTGCGCGGCGCGGAAGAAATCGACCTCGTCGTCGCTCTGCTCGGCGGCCAGCGCCGGAACGACCAGCGCAAAGGACAAGGCCAGCAGCACCAGCCGGCGCTTCATCATGCGGCCACGCTGAACAGCTTGCGGAAGTTCGCCGTGGTCTGCTCGGCGACCTGCTCGACCGGGATGCCGCGCAGCTTGGCGATGTACTCGCCGACATGCGCGACGAAGCCCGGCTCGTTCATCTTGCCGCGATGCGGCATCGGCGCCAGGTACGGCGAATCGGTCTCGATCAGGATGCGCTCCAGCGGCACTTCCAGCGCCACCGCCTGCAGATCCTTCGCGCTTTTAAAGGTGACGATGCCGGAGAACGAGATATAAAACCCCATCTCGATGGCCGCCCGCGCCACCTCAAGCGATTCGGTAAAGCAATGCATGACGCCCGCCACGCCGCCCGCCTCCGTGCCCGCGCCCTCTTCGCGCATGATGCGGATGGTGTCCTCGCTGGCGTTGCGGGTGTGGATGATGAGCGGCTTGCGGGTGATCCGCGACGCCTTGATGTGGGTGCGGAAGCGCTCGCGCTGCCACTCCAGGTCGCCCTGCAGGCGGAAGTAGTCCAGCCCGGTCTCGCCGATGGCGATGATCTTCGGATCGTCAGCCAGCTGGACCAGCTGTTCGACCGTCGGCTCGGGCGTGTCTTCATAGTCCGGATGCACGCCGACCGAGGCGTAGATGTGCGGATACGCGTGCGCCAGCGCCAGCACCTGCGGGAAATCCGGCAAGTCGACCGACACGCACAGCGCGTGGGTCACCTTGTTGTCGGCCATCTTGGCCAGGATCTCGGGCATGCGAGCGGCCAGCTCGGGGAAATTGATGTGGCAATGGGAGTCGATATACATGCAGCGATTGTAACCGATCGCGATAGCCGGATAAATCACTTTGCTTTTTACCAATTATTCGCTACCATTCAACGCAGCATGTAATTACATAACAACAAAGGAGACATATGAGCACTACCGAAATCTTCCTGCTGGCGATGTTGATGATCTTCGTCGTCCCCTACCTGGTCTGGCGCGTGTTCAAGACCGACTATTTCGCCCCGCTGGTCATCGTGCAGATCATCATGGGCATCATCCTGGGGCCGGGCGTGGTCGGCGCGGCGTTCCCGGAATACCATAAATTCCTGTTCAATCCCGACGTCGTCAAAACCCTGAACGGCGTCGGCCAATGGGGCGTGATGCTGTTCGTAATGCTGGCCGGCATTGAGCTGGACCTGAAAAAAGTCTGGGAACACCGCCGCGAAAGCGTCACCACCGCCGGCCTGTCGCTGGGCATGCCGCTGCTGTTCGGCTGCGGCGCCGCTCTGCTGCTGATGGGCTATCAAGGCTGGATGGGCGCCAAGGCCGCCAACTGGCAATTCATGCTGGGCGTCGGCATGGCCTGCGCCGTGACAGCGCTGCCGGTGCTGGTGCTGTTGCTGGAAAAACTCGACATCCTGCGCCAGCCGATGGGCCAGCGCATCCTGCGCTACGCCAGCCTGGACGACGTCGCCATCTGGGGCGTGCTGGCGCTGATCATGCTGGACTGGGAACGTGTCGGCCGTCAGGCCGGCTTCCTGCTCGCCTTCGCCGTACTGACCTTCGCCTTCCGCCGCCTGATGGTGCGGCTGCAAGAGAGCGACCGCTGGTATGTGGCGATCTTCTGGCTGCTGGCCTGCGCATTCGGCGCCGACTGGGCCGGTCTGCACTTCATGGTCGGCGCCTTCCTGGCCGGCGTGGTGATGGATGCCGACTGGTTCGGCCAGGAAAAGCTCGACGCGCTGTTCAAGAACGTGCTGCTGATCCTGATGCCAGTGTTCTTCCTGAGCACCGGCCTGCGTACCAAGTGGGATCTGGGCGGCGCATCGGTGTTCTTCGTCGGCGGCCTGCTGCTGTTCGCCTCCGTGTCCGGCAAGCTGGCCGGCGCGCACATCGCCGGCAAGGCGTTGAAGTGGAAGAAAGGTGAGGCATCGATCATCGGCTGGCTGTTACAATCGAAGGGCCTGATCGAAATCATCTTTGCCAACATCCTGCTGGACAAGCAGATCATCACCAGCGAAACCTTCACGGCGCTGCTGTTGATGGCGGTGGGCAGCACGATGCTGACGATTCCGGTGGTGCACCCGAAATTGAATCGGGCTCAGAACCGCGGACTGGTGGGGCAAGCCAGTTCCTGATTTATAAAAGATAACACTCATGGCGCGTACAGGACTCAGTAAATCCCAGGTCAGGGCCAGCCGCGACCAGCTGCTGGCGCAAGGACGCTACCCGTCGGTCGACGCGGTGCGGCTGGCGCTGGGCACCGGCTCGAAATCGACCATCCACAGGTATCTGAAGGAGCTCGGTAGCGAGGACGACGGCGCGGTCCTGAAGCGCGAAGACACCACCCGCACTTTGCTCGGCGTGGTCGAGCAGCTGGCCGACCAGCTGCACGGCGAGGCCGAGCGGCGGCTGGAAAAAGTGCGCGCCGAGCATGAACAGGCGCTGCGGGAAAAGGATGCCGAGCTGGCGGAATTGCGCGCCACCGTCGCCAGGCTGGCCGCCCGCGTCGAGGCGCTGGAAAACCCCAAGACGTTCGCCAGCTTCGGCGACTTCGACGTCATGGAACTGAGCTCGCGCAGCGGGCGCCGCGAAGAATCGCCGTTCAACGTCGTGCTGTCCGGCGGCCGTTCCGCAACCTTCGAATTCGACAGCCCGCAGCCTGCGGGCCGGATCCAGCTCAAGCCACGCGCTTACCCAGGATAATCAGGTCGCGTTCGATGCCGTCCAGATTGGCGACTTTCGGCAGGTGGGCCCAGGTCTCGAAGCCGAACTTGGCGAACAATCCCAGGCTCGGCTTGTTATGGCCGAAGATGAAGCCCAGCAAGGTATGCACCCCGATCTGCGGCGCATGTGCGATCGCCTGCTCGATGCAATAACGGCCGATGCCCTTGCCGCGCCAAGCCTCCGCGATATAAATCGAAATCTCCGACGTGCCCGAATAGGCCGGGCGGCCGTAGAAGTTCGAATACGACATCCAGCCCAGGATGTCGGGCTGCGCCGACGTATCGCCGCCCCGCTCGATGATCCACAGCGGACGTTTCTCCGGCGTGTGGTCGTGGAACCACGGCAGGCGCGATTCGACCGACACCGGTTCGGTATCGGCGGTCACTTCGCGCGAGGCGATGGTGGTGTTGTAGATGGCGACGATGGTCGGCAGGTCGTCGAGCGTGGCGAGGCGATGGCGAAAAGTCATGTGATAAAAAGCAGGGTTACAGGGTGTGGGTGGCGCGCGACGAACGGAGCGCCGCGCCGAGGATTTCTTCAATGCGCAGGCGCGCGCGCTGGCCGCTCTCGTCGTCCGGGAAGTGCACGCCGATGCCCTGCGCCTTGTTGTTGTGCGCGCCGGCCGGCGTGATCCAGGCGACCTTGCCGGCGATCGGGTATTTATTGGTGTCGTCCATCAGCGCCAGAATCAGGTAGATTTCGTCGCCGAGCTTGTATGGCTTCTGGGTCGGCACGAACATGCCGCCATTTTTCAGGAACGGCATGTAGGCGGCGTACAGCGCGGCCTTTTCCTTGATCGCCAGCGACAGCACCGTCGGCCGCGCCAGGGGCACGGTGTTCGGATCGAGAGGGCTGGCAGCGGACATGGATTACCTTTCAGCGCAGCAGGCGGCGTAATCGAGCAGCATATCCTCCAGGAACAGCTTGGGCGACAGCGGGTGATCGGCCGTCGCGCGGCGTTCGTTGGCGCCCTTGATGGCAGCCATCAAACGGCTGACATGGATCTTGTCCGCCACCGCCGCCAGCTCTTTCTGGTAGCGGGGATAGTAGCGGACGCTGCCGGCCAGTTTGTAGGAAAACACGTCATAAAGCCAGCGCTGCAGCCATGATACCTGTGCGCTCAGCGGCACTTTTTGAAGCTTATCAGCAACTTTCAGCGCGCCCTCGACGCTGGGGCGGGCCAGCAGCTGCAGCAGCACTTCGAGGTCGTCGCGGTTGCCGACCTCGGCCTGCGCCAGCGCGGCCAGCGGCGCGCCGCCCTGCTCGCGCAGCCAGCTGTCGGCGTCGGCCACGCCCTGGGCCTTGAGCCAGGCCAGCGCCTCGGCGTGGCCAGGCATCGGCAAGGCGAACTTGCGGCAGCGCGACAGGATGGTCGGCAGCAGCCGGTCCAGGCTGTTGGAGGCCAGCAGGAACACGGTGCCCGGCGGCGGTTCTTCCAGCGTCTTCAGCAAGGCGTTGGAGGCCGGCGTGTTGAGCGCTTCGGCCGGATACAGCACCACCACCCGCAAGCCCTGGCGGTGGGTGGAAATGTTCATGAAATCCGACAGGTTGCGGATTTGCTCGATCTTGATTTCCTTGGACGGCGCCTTGGCCGACTTGGATTTCTTCGCCTCGGCGTCGCCCTCCTCGCCCTCTGCGGACGGCTCGTCTTCCAGCGCCTCCGGGCGCACGCGGCGGTAGTCGGGGTGGTTTTGCTGCGAGAACCAGCCGCAGGACGCGCAGACGCCGCAGGCGTGACCGTCAGGCAACACCGCCTCGCACAGCAGGCCCTGCGCGAACGCTTCGATGAAGTCGGATTTGCCTATCCCGGCGGCGCCATGGAACAGGATGGCGTGCGGCATGCGCTGGCGCAACAGTTGCAGCTGCTGCCAGGACGATTCCTGCCACGGGTAGATGGAGTTGCTCATTGTTTAGTATTCTGTTTTAAAACAAACGCTTAAGCAATGCTTTTAAAGCATTCATCCAGGATGGCGGCGATGTGCACCTGGATCTCGGCGATGCTCCGCGTCGAGTCGATGACGCGGAAGCGCTGCGGGAACTGGGCGGCGCGGCGCAGGTACTCATTGCGGGTGGCGGCGAAGAAGTCGGCTTTTTCCTGCTCGAACTTGTCCAGCGAGCGGGTGGCGTCGAGCCGCGCCCGCGCCACTTCCAGGGGCACGTCGAACAGCAGCGTCAGGTCGGGCTGCAGGTGCGGATGCACCCATTGCTCCAGCGCCTCCAGCTTGGCCAGATCCATGCCACGCCCGCCGCCCTGGTAGGCGAAGCTGGCGTCGGTGAAGCGGTCGGAAATGACCCAGGCGCCGCGCGCCAGGGCCGGCGCGATCACCTGCGCGATGTGCTCGCGGCGGCTGGCGAACATCAGCAGCGCCTCGGTTTCCAGATGCATTTTTTCGTGCAGCACCAGGTCGCGCAGCTTCTCGCCCAGCGGCGTGCCGCCCGGCTCGCGCGAGCTGACCAGGTCGACGCCGCGCGCCGCGATGTACGCGCCGACGAAGGCGATGTGGGTGGACTTGCCGGCGCCGTCGATGCCTTCAAAGGTGATGAATTTACCGCTGTGTTGTGTCATGCTGTGTTGAGTTATGTTCATCGTTGATACTGGTTCACTGCCCGGTTGTGGTCGGTCAGGTTGTCCGAGAACTTGCTGGTGCCGTTGCCTCTCGAGACGAAATACAGCGCCTGCGTCTTGGCCGGCGCCAGCGCCGCCGACAGCGACTGCACGCCCGGCAAGGCGATCGGCGTCGGCGGCAGGCCGCCGCGGGTGTAGGTATTGTACGGGGTGTCGGTCTCCAGATCCTTCTTGCGGATCTTGCCTTCGTACTTGACGCCCATGCCGTAGATCACGGTCGGATCGGTCTGCAGCAGCATGCCGAGCTTCAGGCGGTTGACGAACACGCCGGCGATCATGCCGCGCTCGGACTTCTGGCCGGTTTCCTTTTCCACGATGGAGGCCATGGTCAGCGCATCGTACGGCGACTTGTACGGCAGCGCCGGATCGCGCTTGGCCCAGGCGTCGTTCAAGCGGGTCAGCAGCATCGCGTGCGCCTGCTTGTAGATCTGCAGATCGCTGGCGCCCTTGGCGAACAGATAGGTATCCGGAAAGAACATGCCCTCGGCCTGCTTGTAGTCGGAGCCGATGGCGTTCATCACCTCGGCGTCGCTGAGCGCGACGGTGTCGTGCTTGAGGCCCTTGTGGGCGGCGATGGCGGCGCGCATCTGGCGGAAAGTCCAGCCCTCGATAATGGTCAGCTGCTCCTGCGCGAACTCGCCGCGCGCCAGCTGGTCGATCAGGCGCAGCGGCGTGGTGCCGGGTTTGAGCTCATAGGAGCCGGCCTTGATCTTGCTGCTCTTGTTGGTCACGCGCGCGAGCAGATTGAACAGCAGCGGCCGGATCGGCACGCCCGCCTCGGCGATCTGCTGGCCGGCCGCGTGGGCGCCGCTGCCGGGAATGACGCTGAACTCGATGGCCTCGGCCTCGGGACCAGTGATCGGTTCCTGCGCCCAGTACATGAAGTAGCCGCCGCCGATGGCCAGCACAAGGCACAAAATAATTATTTTTTTAATAAAAGCCATTGATAAAGCCGTATGTTTGGATCAAGTCGCACAGCTTGCCACTTCTTGGCCCAGTCCGCCAGTGCCGCGTTTTGCGCGCCATCCGACGCGATCGACGCGACATCACTATAATGGGCCCGTAATGATAATGCTTTAATCGTCAAATTATTGGAAATTATGTCTTCTTGGAATGAACTTTTAGCACCGGCGGCCGCGCCGCTGACCGCGACCCAGCTCGCCGTCGGCTTCGTTGCACCGATCACTGACCTGGGCCTGATCGCCCTCGACGGCGAAGAATCGGCCAGCTTCCTGCACAACCAGCTCACCAACGACGTCGAGCACCTGGGCCTGGACGACGCGCGCCTGGCCGGTTACTGCTCGCCGAAGGGCCGCCTGCTGGCCTCGTTCCTGATGTGGCGCAGCGCCTCGACCATTTTCCTGCAGCTGCCGCGCGACATCCAGCCGGCGGTGCAAAAGCGGCTGTCGATGTTCGTGCTGCGCGCCAAGACCAAGCTCAGCGACGCCACTGAGGCGCCGCCGCACGCGGTCGCGCTCGGCCTGGGCGGCGGCCTCGCCGAAGCGGTGCTGCAAACCTGGTTCGACACCCTGCCCGCCAAGCCGTTCAGCAAGCTCGACCATCCGTTGGGCACGCTGATCCGCGTCGCCGACGTGTTCGGCGCGGCGCGCTACCAGTGGCTGATGTCGGCCGAGACCGCGCAGACCGTCGCGCCGGTGCTGGCCGACCGGCTCAGCGTCGGCGGCAACGACGCCTGGCATTTGTCGGAAATCCACGCCGGCGTGCCGCAGATCGCCAAGGCCACGCAGGAACAGTTCGTGCCGCAGATGGTGAACTTTGAATTGCTGGGCGGCGTCAACTTCAAGAAGGGTTGCTACCCGGGGCAGGAAATCGTCGCGCGCAGCCAGTATCTCGGCAAGCTCAAGCGGCGCACCACCCTGGTCAGCATCGCCGACGCAGCCGCTGTCGCCGGCGCCGAAGTATACGCCACGGCCGACCCTGAGCAACCGTGCGGCATGATCGTCAACGCCGCCCCCAACGGCAACGGCGGCGTCGACGCGCTGGTGGAAATGAAGCTGGCCGCGATCGAAGCCGGCTCGGTGCGGCTCGGCTCGGCCGACGGCACGGCGCTGGTCTTCCTCGACATGCCCTACGTGCTGGACGCGCTCGACCTCTAGCATGGATCTCTACATTTACTACCAGGTCAAGGACGCCGACGCGGCACCCTTGCAGGCGGCGGTTGTCGCCATGCAGGCGGCGCTGGCGCAACGCCACGGCGTCGCCGGCCAGGTCAAGCGCCGTCCGGAAGGCAAGGACGGCAAGCAGACCTGGATGGAAGTCTACTCGGGCACGCCCACCAGCTTTGCGGCCGCGCTCGACAGCGCGGTGGAACAGGCCGGCCTGTCCGCCTGGATCGCCGGCCCGCGCCATACCGAAGTGTTTACGGATTTAGTCTCATGTGTTTGATTGTTTTCGCCTGGCGGGTGATTCCGGCGGTGCCGCTGGTGGCCGCCGCCAACCGCGATGAATACTACCAGCGCGCCACCGCGCCGGCCGCGGCCTGGCCGGAGCACCCGCAGATCTACGGCGGGCGCGACCTGCAGGCCGGCGGCAGCTGGATGGGCATCACGCAGCCGGCGTTCGACGGCGGGCCGTCGCGCTTCGCCGCCATCACCAACATCCGCGCGCCGTCCGAGCACCGCGACGACGCGCCGTCGCGCGGCCACCTGGTGGCCGACTACCTGGCCGGCGCGATGACGCCGCAGGAATACATCGACTCGATCCGGGAAGGGGCCGACGCCTACAACGGCTTCAACCTGGTGCTGGGCGACCGCGACACGCTGATCTGGTTCTCCAACAAGGGCAACGACGACCCGCGCAACGGCAAGCCGCTGGAGCCGGGTGTTTATGGCCTGTCGAACGCGCTGCTGGACGCGCCGTGGCCGAAGGTGCTCAAGACCAAAGCCCAGTTCGCCAGCCTGTTATGTTTGGGCGCACCGGACGAAGCCTTCTTCGAAATGCTGGCCGACACCACGCCCGCGCCCGACCAGCGGCTGCCGGAAACCGGCATACCGCTGGACCTGGAGCGAATGCTATCGGCGGTACGCATCGAAAGTCCGAGCTACGGCACCCGCACCTCCACCGTCGTCAAGCTCTACACCGACGCGCCGGGCACCCTGCACGAAATGCTGATCCACTAAATGTCCTACTCCGGGGTCAGTTCCAAAAACTGGACACGGGCTCTACCGTAGCGGCCGCTACGGTAGAGCCCGTGTCCAGTTTTTGGAACTGACCCCGGAGTTAGGTCATTTTTTCATGTGGGCAATGAGTTGGTCGAGCGCCTTGCCCCAGCCTTCGGCGAAGCCCATTGCGACGTGGGCTTGGACAGTGGACTCGTCCTTGTGACGGGCGATGGCGGTGTAGCGGGTGCCGCCGCCGGGCAGCGGTTCCATCGATACCACCGCCGTGATGAAGGCGTTGCCGGTTGGCCGGTAGCCGGGGCCGAGCGCGTCGGTCCAGCACAGGCGGCGGTTTTCCACCACTTCCAGGTAGGTGCCGAAGTTGTCGTGGCGCTCGCCGTTCGGTCCCGCCATCACCGAGCGGAATATGCCGCCTGGACGCACATCGCATTCAGCTTCCAGCGTCTTCCACGGCGATGGCGTGAACCAGACCACCAGGTGCTCCGGCTTAGTCCACGCGGCCCAGACCAACTCCGGCGCGATGTCGATGTCACGTTCAAACACCAGGTCCAGCTTGGGATCGAAATTCTCTACGATGTGCGTCATGGCGATGCTCCTTCAGGTAAAGGTGTATTGCATGTTGATGTGCGAGATGCCGGCTTCAAAGAATTCTTCGCCTTCGATGACGAAGCCATGGCGCTGGTAGAACGGTGCGGCATGGGTTTGCGAGCTGAGCACCACTTGCTTGTCGCCGCGCGCGCGGGCTTGCGCCATCAGGCCGAGCAGCAGCGCGCTGCCGACGCCGGTGCCACGACCCGGCTGGCGCACCGCCATGCGGCCGATGTGGCCGTCCGGCAGCAAACGGCCGGTGCCTACCGGCGTGCCGGCCGCGTCGTAGGCGACCGCGTGCAGGCAGACCGCGTCCATGTGGTCCATCTCCAGCTCGGCCGGCACTTTTTGCTCTTCGACGAAAACTTCAAAACGGATGATCTTGGCGTCGGCGCTCAGCGCGCTCCAGTCGCCGAAACGGATGTCGTGTGCAACGTTCATGGACTTGATTATGTGGTGGATAAAACACGATTGTCGCACGCGAGATGGCGCTCCAGGAAGTCCACGCACACGCGTACCTTGGCCGAGCCGGCCAGCCGCTGCGGATACACCGCCCAGACGTTGGCGTCCTGCCGGTACTCGGGCAGCACCGGCACCAGCTCGCCGCGATCCAGATAGGGTTGCGCGTCCCACAGCGAGCGCAGCACGATCCCGGCGCCGGCCACCGCCCATTGCAACGCGATTTCGCCGTGGTTGGTCGACAGCGGGCCTGCGACCTTGACCGCTTCGCCGTTCAATCGCCAGACGCCGAACGGCATGTCGCGCTCCTTGATCGCCAGGCAGTCGTGGTCGGCCAGCTCCGCCAGGCTATGCGGCGTGCCCCGCCGTTGCAGGTAGCCGGGCGCGGCGCACAGGATGCGGTGGTTGGCCATCAGCTTGCGCGCGATCAGCTGCGGCGCGATGTCGTCGCCGACGCGGATGTCGAGATCGAAGCCTTCGCTGACGATGTCCACCAGCCGGTCGAACACTTCGAAGCGCACCTGCAGTTGCGGATGCGCCGCCACCAGCCCGGCGACCGCAGGCGCGACGACGTTGCGGCCGAAGCCGAAGCTGCTGCTGATCCGCAATTGCCCGCGCGGCACGCCCTGCCGCTCGGCGACGTCGTCGAACAGGCTGTCCAGCCCGGCAAGGATGGCCTGCGCGCGCACCACCACCTGCTCGCCCTCCTCGCTGAGCACCACCCGCCGCGTGGTGCGGTGAAACAGCCGGATGCCCAGCGCCGCCTCCAGCACGCCGATGCGCTTGCTGACATAGGCCGGCGACATGCCCAACTCCGCCGCCGCAGCAGCAAAGCCCGACTTGCGAGCCACCGCCACAAACACTCGCAAGTCGTCGTTCTCGATTTTATTATTCACGATACGTGTTTATGAGATCACATTGTCGCCAATTGTAAACGCTTGGGAACGCGCTATGCTGTGTCTCCCAGGAGGAATCACATGAAGACACATAAAATTGCGGTCATCGCCGGCGATGGTATCGGCAAGGAAGTCATGCCCGAGGGCATACGGGCGGTGGAGGCGGCGGCGCGCCGCTTCGGCATCCACATCCAATGGACCAGCTTCGACTGGGCCAATTGCGACTACTATCAGCAGCACGGCAAGATGATGCCGGACGACTGGTTCGAGCAGCTGCAAGGTTTCGAGGCGATCTTTTTCGGCGCGGTCGGCTGGCCCGACCTCGTGCCCGACCATATTTCGCTATGGGGTTCGCTGATCCAGTTCCGCCGCCGCTTCGATCAGTACGTCAACCTGCGGCCGGTGCGGCTGATGCCCGGCGTGCCCTGCCCGCTGGCCAACAAGAAGCCGGGCGATATCGACTTTTACATCGTGCGCGAGAACACTGAGGGTGAATATTCCTCCGTCGGCGGCAAGATGTTCGAAGGCACGCCGCGCGAGTTCGTGCTGCAGGAAGCGGTCTTCACCCGCACCGGCGTCGACCGGGTGCTGAAATTCGCCTTCGACCTGGCGCAGAGCCGGCCGAAAAAGCACCTGACCTCGGCCACCAAGTCCAACGGCATTTCAATCAGCATGCCGTACTGGGACGAGCGCGTGGCGCTGATGGGCAAGGATTACGCGGACGTGAAATGGGATCAGTACCACATCGACATCCTGTCGGCGCGCTTCGTGCTGTCGCCGGAGCGCTTCGACGTGGTGGTGGCGTCCAACCTGTTCGGCGACATCCTGTCGGACCTGGGCCCGGCCTGCACCGGCACCATCGGCATCGCGCCGTCGGCCAACCTGAACCCCGACCGCACGCTACCGTCGCTGTTCGAGCCGGTGCACGGCTCGGCGCCCGATATCTACGGCCAGAACATCGCCAATCCGGTGGCGATGATCTGGTCCGGGGCGATGATGCTGGAATTCCTCGGCTACCCCGAGGCGCATGATGCGGTGCTCGCCGCCATCGAAGCCTACCTGCTCGACGGCCCACACACGCCTGACCTCGGCGGCAAGGCCAGCACCACCGAAGCGGGCACCGCCATCGCCGCGAAGCTGGCGATCTAGCCAAGCTTCATCATCGAACGCAACGCCTCGCGCACGTGGGGCGTGGCGGCGTATGGGTCGCCGGGATTTGTTCCGGCGACGATGTGCTGCATGCGCTCCTGGACGCCGGCCAGCGCGCCCGGATGCGAGTAGATATAGAACTGTCCGTCGGCGATGGCCTTGAAGGTCAGCTCGGCCACATCCTGCGCCGATACCTTGCCCGACGATACCGCCTTGTCCGTCATCGCCTGCGCGGCCAGCTGGCTGGCGGTAGGCCGCGCCGTCATGCCGACATCCTCGGGCCGGTTGCGGTGCGACTGGCTGATGCCGGTCGGCACAAAATACGGGCACAGCACTGAAGCCCCAATCGGCGCGCCAACCAGCTGCAAATCATGCTGCAGCGTTTCCGACAGCGACACCACCGCATGCTTGGAGACGTTGTACACGCCCATCGCCGGCGCATTCAGCAAGCCGGCCATCGACGCCGTGTTGACGATATGCCCCTCGAACGACGGATCCTTGGCGGCCGCCGCCAGCATCAGCTTGGTGAAGATGCGCACGCCATGAATCACGCCCCAGACGTTGACGCCCATCACCCATTCCCAATCGGCCTCGGTGTTCTCCCATATCAGCCCGCCCGAACCGACGCCGGCGTTGTTGAACAGAAGATGCACGCCGCCGAACTCGGCCACCGCCGCATCGGCCAGCGCTTGCACCTGCTCGCCCTTGCGCACGTCGCACACGGCGGCGATGACGCTGGCGCCCTGCGCCTTCAATTCCTCCACCGCGCGGTCGAGCGCGTCGCGCTGCACGTCGGCCAGCACCAGCTTCATGCCCTCGCGCGCCGCCACGTTGGCGAATTCGCGCCCCAAACCGCTTGCGCCGCCGGTGATGACGACGACCTTGTCTCTGAATGTTTTCATTATTAGATAAGTTTCACCAGTTGTTTGCCGAAATTACGCCCCTGCAGCAGGCCCATGAACGCCTCGGGCGCGGCGGCCAGACCGTGCGCGACCGATTCGCGATACTTGATTTGATGATTCGCCACCAACACGCCCAGATCCTGCAAGCCCTGCTGCCAGAATTCCATATGCTCGGTGACGATGAAGCCGCGCACGCTCAGCCGGTTGATCAGCAGCAGGCGCGCGTTGTTGATCGGCAGTTCCTTGCCGTTGAAGCCGGCAATCAGCCCACACAGCGCGACGCGGGCGTAGGCGTTGGTGCGCGCCAGCGCCGCGTCGAGGCAGGCGCCGCCGACGTTTTCAAAGATGCCGTCGACGCCGTCCGGCGTGGCGGCGGCCAGGTCGGCCTCCAGCTTGCCGGCCTTGTAGTCGACGCAGGCGTCGAAGCCTAGTTCATCGACGACGTAGGCGCACTTCTCCGCGCCGCCGGCGATGCCGACCACGCGGCAGCCGCGCAGCCGCGCCAGCTGGCCGGCCACGCTGCCGACCGCACCGCTGGCGGCCGAGACCACCACGGTTTCGCCGGCCGCCGCCGCCAGTATCTGGTTGAAGCCATACCACGCCGCCATGCCCGGCATGCCGACCGCGCCGAGGAAGGCCGACAGCGGAATGCGCGTGGTGTCGAGCTTGCGCAGCAACAGGCCGTCCGAGACGCCCATCTCCGCCCAGCCCAGCATGCCGCCGACGAAATCGCCGGCCTTGTAATAGTCATTGCGCGACCCCACCACCTGGCCGACGGTACCGCCGATCATGGTCCCGTCCAGCGCCTGCGAGGCGGCGTAGCTCTTGGCCGCGCTCATGCGGCCGCGCATGTACGGGTCCAGCGACAGATAGTGGTTGCGGATCAGCACCTCGCCGTCGGCCAGCGCCGGCACGGCGACCGTCTCCAGCCGGAAATTCTCCGGCGTGACGGGGCCGCGCGGGCGCGCCGCCAGTACCATGCGCTGGTAATGCGTTGGAATCTCGATCATGCCTAGACCGCCGAGACGCCGCCGTCCACCGCCAGGATCTGGCCGGTGATGTGTTTGCCCGCGTCGGAGGCGAACAATACCGCCGCGCCTTTCAGGTCCTCGTCGTCGCCGAGGCGGTTCAGCGGCGCGTCCTTGGCCAGCGCATCCGCACCGAGTTTGTCGAGCAGGCCCTTGGTCATCTTCGACGGGAAAAAGCCCGGCGCCAGCGCATTGACGGTGATGCCGTGACGACCCCACTCGCCCGCCAGCGTGCGCGTGAAGTTGACCAGCGCGCCCTTGGAGGTGTTGTAGGCGATGGTCTGCATGGTGCGCGGCGGATTGCCGGCCAGCCCGGCGATCGAGGCGATGTTGATGATGCGGCCCGACTGGCGCGGAATCATCGAGCGTTTGCCCACCAGCTGCGACACCAGGAAGATGCTGCGGATGTTCAGGTTCATCACCTTGTCCCACGCTTCGACCGGATGGTCTTCGGCGGGCGCGCCCCAGCTGGCGCCGGCGTTGTTGATCAGGATGTCGATGTGGCCGAGATGGGCCAGCGCGGCGTCGACCAGCGCTTCGGCGTGCGCGTCCTGCGACAGGTCGGCGGCGACGGCATGCGCATCGATGCCGCGCGCCGTCAGGAAGGCGACTGCCTCGTCGAGATCGGCCTGCTTGCGTGCCGAGACGACGACGCGCGCGCCCTGCTCGCCAAGGGCCAGCGCCATCTGCAGGCCCAGCCCGCGCGAGCCGCCGGTGACCAGCGCGGTCTTGCCGGTGAGCGAAAACAATTCTTGAGTGGTACGCATGCCGTCTCCTTAGATTTCGTAGTCCATGCACTGGCGCTGATCGCGCACGGCGCCGAAGAATGGCTTGATGGCCACGTGGTCCGGGTGGTTCTGGTAGGCGTCGAGCGCGGCCTTGTCGGCGAACTCGGAATACAGGATCACGTCATAGGTCGCTTCCAGACCCGGCTGCGCCAGCGCGGCCTCGAATTTCAGGATGCCGGGCACCACGTTGGCGCAAGCGTCCAGCATGGCCTTCATCTTGGCGGCGTTGGTGTGGCGGTCGCCACCCTCGGCGAATTCCTTGAGTTTCCAGAGTACGATGTGTTTGAGCATTGCTGTTCCTTGTTAAAACCACGCGTCCTGCATGTCGAGCGTGGTGGTGTCGATGCTGGCCAGCAGTTCCAGCTGCGGCGCGACTTTCGGCAGTTCCCATCGGAAAAAGTAGCGGCAGGCTTGCAGCTTGCCGCGATAGAAATCGTGGTCGGCGCCACCGAGCGCGCCCGCGGCCAGCAAGGCTTGCTGCAGCCAGATCCAGGCGACTACCACGTGGCCTACCGCTTCCAGATAGATGCTGGCGTTGGCCAGGGTCTTGTTCATGTCGCCGACAGCATACAGCTTCTGCGTCACTTGTTCCACGGCCTGCCACGCCTGGTCGAGCGCGTCGGCGTGCGACAACAGCCCGGCGCCGAGGGCTTCGACCTCGGCATCGACGCCGGCCACGGCGCCCGGCCGCGCCACGCTGCCGCGCACCTTGCGCACGGTCTTGCGCAGCTCCGCGCCGAAGGCCTTGAACAAGGCGCCGTCGTGCATCGCCACCTTGCGGCCCAGCAGATCCAGGCCGTGGATGCCGTGCGTACCTTCGTGGATCGCGTTCAGGCGGTTATCACGATAAAACTGTTCGACGTTGTACTCGCGCGTGTAGCCGTAGCCGCCATGCACCTGGATCGCCAGGCTGTTGGCCTCGACGCACCACTGCGACGGCCAGGACTTGGTGATCGGCGTCAGGAAATCGAGCAGTCGGCCGGCGTGCTCGCGTGCTTCCGGCGTCTCCGCGCTGTGCTGCTCGTCGACCAGGCGGGCGCTGTACAGCACCAGGCCGAGGCCGCCCTCGACGTAAGCCTTTTGCGCCAGCAGCATGCGCCGCACGTCGGTGTGTTCGATGATGGGCAGCTGCGGCTGGGCCGGATCCTTCTGCGCCGGATGGCGGCCTTGCGGACGGTTGCGGGCGTAGTCGAGCGCGTGCAGATAGCCGGTGTAGCCGAGCACCGCCGCGCCGAGGCCGACACCGATGCGCGCCTCGTTCATCATGTGGAACATGTTCGCCAGGCCCTGATGGGCGTTGCCGACCAGGTAGCCGATGGCGCCGCCGTGCTCGCCGAAGTTGAGCAGGCAGTTGGTGGTGCCGCGATTGCCCATCTTGTGGTTCAGGCCGGCCAGCGCGACGTCGTTGCGGGCGCCGAGGCTGCCGTCGTCGTTGACCAGGAACTTCGGCACGATGAACAGCGAGATCCCTTTGACGCCGGGGATCAGCTTGCCGTCTGGCGCCGGGATCTTGGCCAGCACCAGGTGGACGATGTTCTCGGCCAGCTCGTGCTCGCCGGCGGAGATCCACATCTTGTTGCCGGTCAGGCGGAACTGGCGCTCGCCGTCCGGCCCCGGCTGCGGGTCCGGGACGGCACGGGTGGTGATGTCGGACAGGCTGGAACCGGCCTGGGGTTCCGACAGGCACATGGTGCCGAAGAAGCGCCCCGCCAGCATCGGATCGACGAAGCGGCGCACCTGGTCCGGGGTGCCGCACTTGAGCAGCGTGTTGGCGTTGCTCATGGTCAGGAAGGTGTAGGCCGAGGTGGCGACGTTGGCGGCGGTGAAGTAAGCGGCCAGCGCCTTCTCGACTACGACCGGCAGCTGCATGCCGCCGCGCTCGTAGTCCTGCCCCGCCGCCATCAGGCCGGCGGCGGAGAATGCGTCCAGCGCCGTCTTCACCTCGGGGATGATGCGCACCTGGCCGCCGTCGCCGAGGTGCGGCTCCTGGTTGTCCGCCTTCTTGTTATGCGGGGCGAACAGATCGGTGGCGAGCTGCTCTGCGGTATCGAGCGCCGCATCGAAGGTCTCGCGGTTGTGGTCCTGGAAGCGGGGCCGCTTGTTGAGCGACTCCGCATCCAGCCATTCGTACAGCATGAAGGCGAGGTCGCGGCGCGACAGGATGGTCGAGGCCATGCCCCTTACACCACTTCGAACAGGCCCGCCGCGCCCTGGCCGCCACCGATGCACATGGTGACGACCACATATTTGACGCCGCGCCGCTTGCCCTCGATCAGCGCGTGGCCGACCAGGCGCGCGCCCGAGACGCCGTAAGGATGGCCGACCGCGATCGCGCCGCCGTTGACGTTGAGGCGGTCCATCGGAATGCCCAGCGTGTCGGCGCAGTACAGCACTTGCACCGCGAACGCTTCGTTCAGTTCCCACAGGCCGATGTCCTCGACCTTGAGGCCGGCCTTCTTCAGCAGCTTGGGCACGGCGAACACGGGGCCGATGCCCATCTCGTCCGGCTCGCAGCCGGCCACCGCGAAGCCGCGGAAGATGCCCAGCGGCGCCAGGCCCTTGGCGGCGGCGACCTGCGCGCTCATCACGATGGCCATCGAGCCGCCGTCCGAGAACTGGCTGGCGTTGCCGGCGCTGATGACGCCGCCCGGCAGCGCGGTGCGGATCCTGGACACGCCTTCATAAGTGGTGTCGGCGCGGATGCCCTCGTCGGCGGAGATGGTCACCTCGCGCGACAGCAGCTGGCCGGAAGCCTTGTCGGCCACGCCCATGATGGTGGTCATCGGCACGATTTCGGCGTCGAACAGGCCGGCGGCCTGCGCGGCGGCGGCGCGCTGCTGGCTCTGCACACCATATTCATCCTGGCGCTCACGGCTGATGTTGTAGCGCCTGGCGACGGTCTCGGCGGTCTGCAGCATCGGCCAGTAGATTTCCGGCTTGTGTTGCGACAGCCAGACTTCCTTATACATATGCATGTTCATTTCCTGCTGCACGCAGGAAATCGACTCGACGCCGCCGGCCGCATAGATATCGCCCTCGCCCGCGATGATGCGCTGGGCGGCGGTGGCGATGGGCTGCAGGCCGGACGAGCAGAAACGGTTGATGGTCATGCCGGCGGTGGTCACCGGGCAGCCGCCGCGCAGGGCGATCTGGCGCGCGATGTTGCCGCCGGTGGCGCCCTCGGGATTGGCGCAGCCGACCAGCACATCCTCCACCTCGCCGGGCTCGATGCCGGCGCGGGCGATGGCGGCCCGCAGCACGTGGCCGCCAAGCGTGGCGCCGTGGGTCATGTTGAACGCGCCTTTCCACGATTTGGCCAGGGCGGTGCGGGCGGTCGAAACAATGACGGCATCAGTCATGAAAGTCTCCTAGGGGCAGGTTTTATAGTGGATTGAGAATAGCATAATTTAGTACGGTCGTTCGCAAATATTCGAAGAAGCTCGGCGTAAGTTTGGCGTAAGTTTGAAGCAAGCGTGTTGTAAGGTTACGCGCCCACACTCCATTTCAAGCTGACGAAATAGTAACTAACACAGTGCTACGCGCAGCTGGGGAAATCCAAAAATTATAGGAGACAAACATGACATCAACAGCAACTATTGACCCGCGCACGGTCAAGGCCCACACCATTACGCCGGAAGAGCGCAAGGTGATCTTTGCGTCCTCGCTCGGCACGGTCTTCGAATGGTACGACTTCTACCTGTACGGCTCGCTCGCTCCGATCATCGCCAAGCAGTTCTTCATCGGCGAGCCAACCACCACCTTTATTTTCGCGCTGCTGGCCTTTGCCGCCGGTTTCATCGTGCGTCCGTTCGGCGCGCTGGTGTTCGGCCGCCTCGGCGACATGATCGGCCGTAAATACACCTTCCTGATCACCATCCTGATCATGGGCGCCTCCACCTTCATTGTCGGGCTGTTGCCCGGGTATGCAGCGATAGGCATCGCGGCGCCGATCATCCTCGTCTCGCTGCGCATCCTGCAAGGGCTGGCGCTGGGCGGCGAGTACGGCGGCGCGGCCACCTACGTGGCCGAGCACGCACCGCACGGCAAGCGCGGCTCGTTCACCGCCTGGATCCAGACCACCGCGACGCTGGGCCTGTTCCTGTCGCTGCTGGTGATCCTGGGCACCCGCACCGCCGTCGGCGAAGAAGCGTTCAACGCCTGGGGCTGGCGCGTGCCGTTCCTGGTGTCGGTGCTGCTGCTGGGCATCTCCGTGTGGATCCGCCTGTCGATGAATGAATCGCCGGCCTTCGCCAAGATGAAAGCCGAAGGCAAGACCTCGAAGGCGCCGCTGAGCGAAGCCTTCGGCCAATGGCGCAACCTGAAAGTGGTGATCCTGGCGCTGGTCGGCCTGACCATGGGCCAGGCGGTGGTGTGGTACACCGGCCAGTTCTACGCGCTGTTCTTCATGACGCAAGTGCTGAAGATCGACGGCGCCAACGCCAACATCATGACCGCGATCTCGCTGGCGCTGGCCACGCCGTTCTTCATCTTCTTCGGCATGCTGTCGGACAAGATCGGCCGCAAGTGGATCATCCTCGGTGGTTGCGTGATCGCCGCGGCGACCTACTTCCCGCTGTTCGGCGCGCTGACCCACTACGGCAATCCGGCGCTGGAAGCTGCACTGAAGAATTCGCCAGTGGTGGTGGTGGCCGATCCGGCATCGTGCCACTTCCAGTTCAACCCGACCGGCCAGAAGAAATTCACCTCGTCGTGCGACATCGCCACCAGCATGCTGTCGAACGCCTCGGTCAACTACACCACGCAGGAAGCGCCTGCCGGCAGCGTCGCCAAGATCAAGGTGGGCGACAAGGAAATCTCCTCGTTCAACGCGGTGCTCACATCTGACGGTCTGAACTTCGACAAGGGCAGCAAGGATACCGAAGCCGCGCTGAAGAAGGAAGTCGGCGGCGCCATCAAGGCCGCAGGCTATCCAGCCAAGGCCGACGAGTCGCAGATGAACAAGCCAATGATGGTCTTGATCCTGTTCATCCTGGTGCTGTACGTGACCATGGTGTACGGCCCGATCGCGGCGATGCTGGTGGAAATGTTCCCGACCCGCATCCGCTACACCTCGATGTCGCTGCCTTACCACATCGGCAACGGCTGGTTCGGCGGCCTGCTGCCGACCATCTCGTTCGCGCTGGTGGCCTTCAAGGGCGACATCTACTACGGCCTGTGGTATCCGATCATCATCGCCCTGATCACGGCCGTGATCGGCGCGCTGTTCGTCGGTGAGACGAAAAACAACGACATCTACGCGGCCGACTGACCGCTCCCGCCTTAAGCACCAAGGCCGCTAGCGATAGCGGCCTTTTTTTCATCCAGTTGCCGTATCATGGTCCCATATAACGATTACGGGCGGACCGCAAGGATGTTGGCGACAGATCAGAAAAGGGGCGAGGATGGCCTTTCAAACACGTCCAGGCAGGTGCTGGCGATGCGGGAAGCCGTGTTCGCGGAATGGGAGAAGGATGTGCGCGCCCAGGTCCGCAACGCGCAGGACATCCTGACGCCGATCCTGATCAACACGCTGCCGGTTTTCTACGACAACATCGCCGAGGCGTTGACGCCGGACCACCCGCGCAGCCGCGCCACCAGCAACACCGACATCGCCGGCGCCCACGGCAACGAGCGGGCCCGCATGACGTCCTACGGCGCCGAGCAGATCATCCACGAGTACCAGCTGTTTCGCGACGCGTTCTTCCGCATCGCCGAGGAGCGCGATATCTCGCTGTCGCGCGCCGAGCGGGCCGTGGTCACCGGATCGATCGACTGCGCGGTGCGCGAGTCGGTGAAAAAGTTCACCTCCATGCACGACACTTTCCGCCACCGGGTGGCGGCCTCGCTGTCGCACGACATGCGCAATCCATTGTCGGTGGTGGTCAGCGCCGCGCAGCTGCTGACGATGGCGCCGCATTCCGAGAAGGCGCCGATATTCGCCCGCAAGATCCTCGACAACGGCAGGCGGCTGGGGGCGATGGTCGAGGAGTTGCTCGAGGCGCTGAGCTTCAACCGCGGCCAGAAGCTGCCGCTGGTGCTGACCCGCTTCGACATCCTGGAGCTGGCGCGCAAGGTCTGCGATGAAGCGAACGACACCGAAAACGCCGGCTGCGTCGTGACGGGCCCCTCGGTGATCGGCTACTGGTGCGAGAACTCGATGCGCCGGGCGCTGGAGAATCTGGTGACCAACGCCGTCAAATACGGCGACGGCAGCGGCATCAGCGTCAAGATCGACGAGACGCACGAACGCATGATGTTGTCGGTGCACAATTCCGGCACGGCCATCCCGATGGAGCACCGCGGCCGGATCTTCGAATATCTGCGGCGCGAAGGCGGCGGCGACCAGGACGGCTGGGGCATCGGCCTGCCCTTCGTCCAGAGCGTGGCCGAGAGCCACGGCGGCAGCGTCGCGGTCGACAGCTCGCCGGCGACCGGCACCACTTTCCTGATCGACGTCCCGGTCGACTGCCGCCCCTTCGTCGGCGCCGACCATGACCCGGCGCCCGGCGAGGCCAAGCCCGCCGCATAAAAAACCGCCATGCGCCTGGGCATTTGCCCCATTTTCCGGGCTAGCCGTTGAAGGTCTTGCCCTCTTCAGCCAGCTTGACCAGCAGCGGCGCCGGCTTCCAGGCGTCGCCATGGTGGCCCCTGGCGTATTTGTTGATCGCCGCCAGCACGTTGGGCAAGCCCACCGTATCGGCGTAGAACATCGGGCCGCCACGGTACAGCGGGAAGCCGTAGCCGGTCAGGTAAACCATGTCGATGTCGGAGGCGCGCAGGGCGATGCCCTCCGCCAGGATGTCGGCTCCCTCGTTGACCAGCGAATACACCAGCCGCTCGACGATTTCCTGGTCGCTGATCTTGCGCCGCGTGATGCCCAGGTCGGCCGAGTGCTGCACGATCATGGCGTCGACCTGCGGGTTCGGATACGCCTTGCGGTCGCCGGCCTTGTAGTCGTACCAGCCGGCGCCGGTCTTCTGGCCGTAGCGGCCCATTTCACACAGCAGGTCGGCGGTCCTGGAGTAGCTGATCTCCGGCTTCTCGACGTAGCGGCGCTTGCGGATGGCCCAGCCGATGTCATTGCCGGCCAGGTCGCCCATGCGGAACGGCCCCATGGCGAAGCCGAATTTCTCGGCCGCCTTGTCGATCTGCTCCGGCAAGGCGCCCTCTTCCAGCAGGAAACCGGCCTGGCGGCTGTACTGCTCGATCATGCGGTTGCCGATGAAGCCGTCGCAGACGCCGGAGACGACGCCGGTTTTCTTCAGCTTCTTGGACAGCGCCAGCGCGGTGGCCAGCACGTCCTTGCCGGTCTTGGCGCCGCGCACGATCTCCAGCAACTTCATGACGTTGGCCGGCGAGAAGAAGTGCGTGCCTATCACGTCCTCGGGACGCCTGGTGAAGGCGGCGATCTGGTCCACGTCCAAGGTCGAGGTGTTGGTGGCAAGGATGGCGCCCGGTTTCATGACTTCATCGAGCTTGCGGAACACGGCTTCCTTGACGCCCATTTCCTCGAACACCGCTTCGACCACGATGTCGGCCTGGGCGATGTCCTCATAGGCCAAGGTGCCGCTGACCAGGGCCATGCGCTGGTCGAACTTCTCCTGCGTCAGCTTGCCCTTCTTCAAGGTGTTTTCGTAGTTCTTGCGGATCGTGGCCAGGCCCTTGTCCAGCGCTTCCTGTTTGGTTTCCAGCAGCTTGACCGGGATGCCGGCGTTAAGGAAGTTCATGGCGATGCCGCCGCCCATGGTGCCGGCGCCGATGATGGCCGCCGACTTGATGGCGCACCGGCGTATCGGCCGGCACGTCCGGCACCTTGCTGGCGACGCGCTCGGCGAAGAAGGCATGGCGCAGCGATTTCGATTCGCTGGTCTGGATCAGGTGCATGAAGCGCTCGCGCTCGAACTTCATGCCGTCGTCGAACTTCATCGTGACCGAGGCGGCCACGGTTTCCACGCATTCCAGCGGCGCCGGGAACGGGCCGGCCATGGCCTTGACGGTGTTGCGCGAGAATTGCAGGAAGGCTTCGTGGTTCGGATAGTCCACCTTGCGGTCGCGCACTTTCGGCAGCGGACGCGCATCGGCGATCTTTTCGGCGAAGGCGATGGCCGACGCCAGCAAATCCGCGTCGGCGGCGAACACCTGGTCGAACAGCGCGGTGCCGGCCAGCTTGTCGGACAGCACCGGCGTGCCCGAGACGATCATGTTCAGCGCCATCTCCAGGCCCAGCACGCGCGGCAGGCGCTGCGTGCCGCCGGCGCCGGGCAGCAGGCCGAGCTTGACTTCCGGCAGGGCGATCTGCGCGCCGGGCATCGCCACGCGGTAGTGGCAGCCCAGCGACAGCTCCAGCCCGCCGCCCATGCAGACGGTGTGGATGGCCGCGACCACCGGCTTGGTCGAACCCTCGGCGGTGGCGATCAGGGTGTGCAGGCTCGGTTCGGCCAGCGCCTTCGGCGAATTGAATTCCTTGATGTCGGCGCCGCCCGAGAACGCCTTGCCGGCGCCGGTGATGACGATGGCCTTGACGGCGTCGTCCGCCTGCGCCTGCTGCAGGCCCTTGACGGCGGCGGTGCGCGTCGCCAGGCCCATGCCGTTGACCGGCGGATTGTTCAGCGTGATGACGGCCACGCAACCGTGAACCTGATATTCAGCAGTCATGTCTCTTCCTTGTGTTTTGGGGGTGAACGGGCAGCCCGGCTACTATACCGTATAAAAGTACGATCGTATTATTTTTTTCCTGCGCAGTCATGCCCATGCTACATCAAGGGCGAAAAACGGTCCCGCTTTTGCTTGCGGCGATTCGACTTCGCTTTGCGGAGAAAAGAAAAAAATAAATGTCGTCCGAAACGGACACGATCCAGAAAATACCGATGCCTGCGCTTGAAATCGATTTGAATAAAAGAAATAATAAGCACACGTCACATATTCCCCATCCCCGAATATCAACTTAAATCTCACCAAATGTCACGGATTGAAGATATCCGGCGCATCGGGCACTTTAATTCCATATGATAGGGAATTCCATGAACGCTCCAAACCAGGCACGCCACTCGCAGGATATCGAATTGCAGGCGATCCATGCCGCGCTCCATCGCGTGCAGGCCGTGATCGAGTTCGACCTGGAAGGGAAGATTTTGCATGCCAACGAAAACTTCCTGCGGGTGCTGGGCTACACGCTGGCCGACGTGCAGGGACGGCACCATTCGATGTTCTGCGAGCCCGAATACGCGGCCAGCGCCGCCTACAAGCAGTTCTGGGCCAAGCTGGGCGCCGGCGAGTACAACCACGGCGAATTCAAGCGCATCGCCAAGGACGGCCGGGAAGTCTGGATCAACGCCTCCTACAACCCGATCCTCGACATCGATGGCAAGCCATACAAAGTCATCAAGTTCGCCACCGACATCACCAATACGCGCATGCGCAACGCCGAGTACGAAGGCAAGGTCAGCGCCATCGGCAAGGCCCAGGCCGTCATTGAATTCGATATGCAGGGCCATGTACTGAACGCCAACGAAAATTTCCTTTCGGTTATGGGCTATTACATCGAGGATATCCAGGGCGAACACCACCGCATGTTTGTCGATGCTGAATACGCCAGCAGCGCCGACTACAAGCGCTTCTGGCAAAAATTGAACCGCGGCGAATTCGACAGCGGCCGCTATAAACGGATTGGCAATAATAAGAAAACGATATGGATTCAAGCCACCTATAATCCCATCATGGATTTAAACGGCAAGCCCTATAAAATAGTCAAGTTTGCCACCGATATTACCGATCAGGTGAATCTGGAGGAATCCGTGACCGCCAAGGCCGAGGCCGACGGCGCCAAGATCAAGCGGCTGCTCGAGTCGGTCGAGCGCGCCGCCGCCGGCGACCTGACCAGCAAGATCGCGGTCGAGGGCGAAGACCCGCTGGACCACCTGGCCGAAGGCATCAGCAAGATGATCGCCGACCTGCGCAAGGTGATCGGCGAGGTCGTCACCGAAGCCAACGGCCTGGCCGACGCCTCGACCACCATCGCCGAGCGCTCCAACGGCGTGGCCAACGGCACCCAGGCGCTGGGCGCGACCGTGGAGCAGATGAACGCCTCGATCGACGGCCTGACCAGCTCGATCAACGTGATCGCCAACAACACCGCCGACGCCGACACGCTGGCCAAGTCCACCCAGCACGAGGCCGAGGCCGGCGCCCGCGCCGTCGCCAAGTCGATCGAGGCGATGGACCTGATCAACCGCTCGTCGGAAGACATCGGCGAGATCGTCAAGGTCATCAGCGAGATCGCCAACCAGACCAATATGCTGGCCTTCAACGCCGCGATCGAGGCGGCGCGCGCCGGCGAGCACGGCCTGGGCTTCTCGGTGGTGGCCGACGAGGTGCGCAAGCTGGCCGAGCGCTCGTCGCAGGCGACCAAGGAAATCTCCAAGCTGATCAACGAATCGGTCAAGCGCGTCTCGGCCGGCAGCGAGATCTCGCGCCAGGCCAGCGACGCCTTCGACAAGATCGTCGCCGGCGTGGCCAAGACCACGGCGGCGATCTCGGACATCTCGAAAGCCACCAACGAGCAGCTGCTGACGGCGCGCGAGGTCAGCACGGCGGTGCAGTACATCGCCGAGGAAGCGGAGAAATCGGCCGCCGCCTGCGACAGCATCGCCCGCTCGGTGGAAGGCTTGAACGACCGCGCCGGCAACCTGAACCAGACCGTCGCCGGCTTCGTGGTGTAGGCGTGGACGGCGGCGCGGGTTTGAGCCCGGCGACGCTGACCGCACTCATCGCCCTGGTGCGCAAGCACACGGGCATCGCGATGACGGAACGGAAAAGTGTGTTGCTGGAAGGGCGGCTGCGGCCACGCATGCGGGCGCTGGCGATAGGAAGTTACCAGGCTTATCTGGACAAGGTGGAGCAGGACCGGGAGGAGATTGCGCATTTTATCGACCTGGTCACCACCAACGACACGCTGTTCTTCCGCACCCCGCAAGTGTGGGACTACGTGGAGAAGGAGTTCCTGCCGCACTGGTGGCGGGAACATCCGGGCGAGCGGCTCAAGCTGTGGTCGGCGGCCGCGTCCAGCGGAGAAGAGTTGTACTCGCTGGCGATCCTGTGCGAGGAATTCGCCGCCGTCGCACCGGGCTTCAGCTACCAGATTCATGGCACCGACATTTCGCGGCAAATCCTCGAGGTGGCGCGCGCCGGCCGGTACGCCGGGCGTTCGGTGGACAAGCTCCGGGCGGCGTATCCGGACCGGGTCAAGAAGTATTTCAAGGCCGGCGGCAACGGCCTGCAAGTGGTGGAAAGTTTGAAGAAGAACGTGGAACTGGCCCAGCACAACCTGCTCGTTCCACTGAAGTCCGGAAAACGGTTCGATCTCGTGCTCTTGCGTAACGTGCTGATCTACTTCGATCGCGAACACACCGAGACCGTGCTGCGGCAGGCCGCGCTCAGCATGGCGCCGCACGCCCGGCTGATCGTCGGCGAATCAGAATCGATCAGTGGCCTAAACACCGCCTACAAGTTCGTCAGACCCATGATTTATCAACTTGAACAGGCGGTGCCATCATGCAAACAACTGTGAACGCGACCACCACGGGCCCGGCGGCGGTCGATCACTGGGACGCCTTTGAGGCCGACCACGCGGCCGAACGCGCCATCGCGCACTGCGTGCAGGTCGGCATGGGCCAGCTGAAGATCGGCAGCCGCACCGACCAGCTGCAAGCCCTGCTGGGCTCCTGCGTCGGCATCGCCTTCATCTGGAAAAAGCGCGGCCGCTGCGGCCTGGCCCATTGCCTGCTGCCGGACGCGCCGCAGCCGCAGGGCGAGCTGGGCGCGCGCTATGTCAGCCAGGCCGTACCGGCGCTGCTGGCGCTGCTCGGCGCCACCGAGACCGACTATCCGGACATCCAGGTGGTGCTGGCCGGCGGCGCCACCATGCTCGACGCCCGCTCCAGCCGCTTGCGGATCGGCCAGCAAAACATCGACGCCGCCCGCCGCCACCTGCGCAAATGCGGCCTGAGCGTGCAGTATTGCCGCATCGGCGGCAAGTGCGGCCGCACGCTGACCGTCGATTGCGCCACCAGCAGCTTCATCGTCAATGAAATCATCACCGCCCAACCGAATGCCGCTTATGCAAACGCCTGACGCCGCCGTCGCCACCTCCAACGCCACCGAGCTGTTCGGCTCCTTCGTGCTGGGGGGCGACGAGTTCGCCCTGCCCGCCGTCTGCATCCGCGAGGTCGTCAACTTCCCTGACAAGATCACCGCCCTGCCGTTGTCGCCGCCGTTCCTGGAGGGCGTGTTCACACTGCGCGGCAGCGTGATCCCGGTGGTCAACCTCGGGCGGGTGTTCAATCCGGCGGCGCCGGCGTCCGATCCCGGCAACAAGATCGCCATCCTCGACTACGACGGCGTGCTGGTGGGCATGCTGTTCCACGCCACCGGCGAAATCCTGCGCGTGCGGCCGGAGCAGCGCAGCACCCTGAACTACGCGGCCTGCGACACGCGCGGCGTGGTCGCCGGCACCATCCTGCTCGACGACGGCGCGCGGCTGCTGCAGGTGCTCGACCCGGCCGCGCTGGTGCGCATCGAAAACGTGCCGCAGGTGCTGGCGCTGCAGGGCGCACACCGCCAGGCGGCGCGGCGCAGCCAGGGCGAGCGGCGCCAGTGCGTCAGCTTCCGCGTCGGCGGCCATGCGTTCGCCTTCGAAATGGGCGCGATCCAGGAAATCATCCGCGTGCCGGAGCTGCAGGCGTCGGTGCTCAACAGCGCGCTGTGCCTGGGCCGCATCAACTTCCGCGGCAGTCAGGTGGCGGTGGTCGACTTCGCCACGCTGTTCTCCGCCGGACCCGGCACCCCGGCGGCCGGGCGCGTGTGCGACGACGGCCAGCGCATCGTCATCGCCCGCATCGACGACGCCACCATCGGCTTTCTGGTCGACTCGGTCGACAACATCATCAACTTCTATAGCGAAGAAATCATGCCGATCCCGCTGCTGAGCAAGGCGCGCGCCGGCATGTTCGGCGGCTGCCTGTCCAGGCCGCAGCTGGGGGACGTGATCTTCCTCGACCACCAGCAGATTTTCAGCAGCAGCGAGATCACCGAGATGCGCAGCGGCCACGCCAACCTGTATCCCAAGGACGCGGCCAAGACGATCCACGCGCTGGACCGCGCCGCGCTGCGCAGCCAGCGCCAGGTCTACATCACCTTCGGGCTGGGCGACACCTACGCGATAGAGATCAGGCAGGTGCGCGAGATCATCGATTTTTCCGACGCCATCACGCGCCCGCCAGGCATGCCGGCCTTCATGCGCGGCATGCTCAACCTGCGGCAGCAGATGATCAGCGTGATCGACCTGCGCGCCCTGTACCGCATGCCGCCGCTGGACGACGCGGCGCAGGCCAAGATCCTGATCATCGAGCGCGGCGAGGACCGCTACGGCCTGATCGTGGACGCGGTCGAGAACATCATGACGGTCAACGACAACCGCCGCTTCGCCGCGCCGAAGATGATGCGCAAGCCGAGCGCGCAGGGCGACCCGCGCAGCGAGATGGAGGAAGTGATCGACATCGACGGCGAAGGCGGCCAGCACCAGACGCTCAGCGTGTTCGAGTCCGAGCGGCTGCTGCAGCGGCTGGCGCGCGAGATGCCGGCGCTGGCGGCGTAGCGCGGCGTGGGGTAAAGTGGCGGCATCCCAATCACGAGGTCCGCCCATGTCGCCATCCCGCCGCTCGATCGCCCTGTTGATTCCGCTGAGCCTGTTGGCCGCCAGCGCCTGTGCCGTGTCGCTGGCCGACCTGAGCAACCAGGACGCATCGGGCGGACTGAAGGCGGCGCTGGAACAGGGATCGAGCATGGCCGTGGCCAAGCTGGGCGCGGAAAACGGCTTCCTCAACAATGAAAAGGTGCGCATCCCGCTGCCGAAGATGCTGGAGCAGGTGCGGCCGCTGCTGAAGATGACCGGCAAGGGCAAGCAGCTCGACGAGCTGGTGGTGCAGATGAACCACGCGGCCGAGGCGGCGGTGCCGATGGCCAAGCCGCTGCTGCTGGAGGCGGTCAAGTCGATGAGCATCAGCGACGCCAAGAACATCCTGACCGGCGGCGACACCTCGGTCACCGACTTCTTCCGCGAGAAGACGGCGCCCAAGCTGGCGCTGCAGTTCCTGCCGCTCGTCAAGCGAGTCACCGACCGCTCCGACCTGGCCAGCAAATACAACGCCACGATGGCGCTGGCGCCGAAGATGGGCATGATGGCCAAGGAACAGGCCACGGTGGAAGGCTACGTCACCCAGCGCGCGGTCGACGGCCTGTACACGATGATCGCCGAAGAGGAAAAAGCCATCCGCGCCGACCCGCTCGGCGCCGGCAGCAAGCTGATCGGCAAAGTCTTCGGCGCCCTCAAATAACACGTCGGTGTCAGTGCCGACATTCGGACACGGGCTCGACCGTAGCGGTCGCTACGGTCGAGCCCGTGTCCGAATGTCGGCACTGACACCGTTGATGGTGCTCATCGTCTCCACCCCCTGCGACACGATGCTGCAATGCCGCATCCCCCGCCTGCGGTAGAATCAACGACTTACGCCTACACTTACGGGAACTATCATCGCTGCCGCCAACCTGCCGCTGGACAATTCTTTCGCGTCCCTGCCGCCCGCTTTCTATACCCGGCTGATGCCGACCCCGCTACCGGCGCCCTACCTGGTCGCGGTCAGCCCGCCGGCTGCCGAGCTCATCGGAATGACGCCGGAACAACTGGCCGAGAGCCTCAATGTGCTGATCGGCAATGCCGCGCCGGCGCGCGCGCTGCCGCTGGCGGCCGTGTATTCGGGCCACCAGTTCGGCGTCTGGGCCGGTCAGCTGGGCGACGGCCGCGCCATGCTGTTCGGCGACCTCGCCACCGCGCAAGGGCCGATGGAGCTGCAGTGGAAAGGCGCCGGCCTGACCCCCTACTCCCGGATGGGCGACGGCCGCGCCGTGCTGCGCTCGTCGATCCGCGAATTCCTGTGCTCGGAAGCGATGAACGCGCTGGGCGTGCCGACCTCGCGCGCGCTGTCGGTGGCCGGCTCCGACCAGGGCGTGATGCGCGAGACGGTCGAAACCTCGGCCGTGGTGGTGCGCATGGCGCAGAGCTTCGTGCGCTTCGGTTCGTTCGAGCACTGGTTCTACCGCCACAAGAACGACGAGCTCAAGATCCTGGCCGACTACGTCATCGAACGCTTCTATCCTGCACTGCTGGCCGCCGACAACCCTTACCAGGCCTTGCTGGCCGAAGTCACCCGCCGCACCGCGCACATGATCGCGCACTGGCAGGCGGTCGGCTTTATGCATGGCGTGATGAATACCGACAATATGTCCATCCTGGGCCTGACCCTCGATTACGGCCCGTTCGGCTTCATGGAAGCCTTCGACGCCCAGCACATCTGCAACCATACCGACCAGCAGGGCCGTTATTCCTACGCCAACCAGCCGCAGGTCGGCCACTGGAATTGCTACGCGCTGGGCCAGGCGCTGCTGCCGCTGATCGGCGAAGTCGAGGCCACGGAGGCGGCGCTGGCCGTCTACCAGCCCGCGTTCGACGCCAAAATGGACGAGCTGCTGCACGCCAAGCTCGGCCTGACAACGCAGACCGACGCCGACCAGCCGCTGTTTGACGCCATGTTCGCGCTAATGCAGGCAAACAGCATCGATTTCACGCTCTTCTTCCGACGACTTAGCGGCCTGCACGCGGCCGACGCCGGCGCCGACGAACCGTTGCGCGACCTGTTCCTCGATCGCCCTGCCTTCGATTCCTGGGCGGCGCGGTACCGCGCCCGACTTCAGGCGGAAAACAGCGACGATACGGCGCGTCGTCTTGCGATGGATCAAGTCAACCCCAAATACGTGCTACGCAACTATCTGGCCCAAACGGCGATCGAAAAGGCGCAAAATAAGGACTTTTCAGAGGTGGAGCGCCTGCTGTCAGTTTTACAGCGCCCCTACGACGAACAGCCTGAGCACGAACAATATGCCGCCTTGCCGCCGGACTGGGCAAGCCACCTCGAAGTCAGCTGTTCTTCTTAAGAAAGCACTAAGTTATGAACGATAAAGTCACCAAATCCGACGCCGAATGGCGCGCCATGCTCGATCCGATGGAATATCAAGTCACACGCCACGCCGCCACCGAACGCGCTTTTACCGGCAAGTTCTGGGATCATCACGAGCACGGCATCTACACCTGCGTATGCTGCGACACGCCGCTGTTCCGTTCCGACGCCAAATTCGATTCCGGCTGCGGCTGGCCGAGCTATTTCGAAGCGCTCGACCCGGCCAATGTCATCGAAAAAACCGACCGCACCCATGGTATGCTGCGCACCGAAATCATTTGCGCCGTCTGCGACGCGCACTTGGGTCACGTATTCCCGGACGGTCCACCGCCGACCGGGCTGCGTTATTGCATTAATTCCGCATCCTTGCGCTTCGATCCACAAGACTAATAAGACATCATGAAATTTCTGTTCGATATGATCCCGCTGTTGCTGTTCTTCGGCGCCTACAAGCTGTCGGGCTGGAACGCCGACGCCGCCCAGCACTTCATCAACACCTACCTGAGCGGGATGATCTCGGGCGGTTCGGTCACGCCGGAGCAGGCGCCCATCGTGATCGCGACGCTGGTCGGCATCCTGGCGACGATGGCGCAGATCGCCGTCATCAAGCTGCGCGGACGCAAGGTCGACGGCATGCTGTGGTTTTCGCTGGCGATGTTCGTCGTGTTCGGCGGCCTGACCATCTACCTGCACGACGAGGATTTCATCAAATGGAAACTCAGCATCGTCTACTGGCTGTTCGCCGCCGGCCTGCTGATCAGCGACCGGGTATTTAAAAAGAACCTGATGCAAAAGTCGATGGGCGAAATCGTCCAATTGCCGGCCCTGATCTGGGCGCGCCTGAATATGGCCTGGATCATTTTCTTTACCGCCATGGGCCTGTTGAATTGGTATATCGCCTTCGTCCTGTTTAAAGGCGACACCAGCGCCTGGGTCAGCTTTAAAGCCTTCGGCTCCACCGCGCTGATGTTTGTGTTTATCGTCGGCCAGACGATTTATTTGTCGCGCCACATGAAGGACCAGGCATGAGCCAGATTCAAGACGCCCGCATGGCGCGCATGCGCGCCGCCTTCGAAGCGAAGCTGGCGCCGGTCGAACTGGCGCTGGAAGACGACTCCGCGCTGCACGCCGGCCACGCCGGCGCGGCCTCGGGCGGGGGCCATTACAACGTTAGAATTGTTTCGTTACAATTCGAGGGGCTCAAACTCGTCACAAGACATCGACTCGTGTATGATTCCGTGCACGATATGATGCATAAAGAAATTCATGCATTGGCCATTACCGCATTGGCTCCGTCCGAAGTATGATATAGCGCTTGGCAAGGGAGCGGTCCCTGTCGGTTTTAAAATAATTGAACACAAAGACAGACAGCAGATCAAATTCCCTCCGCCAGGCCATTTCGCTAAAACTTTCCCCTTACAGGAATTAATAATGACTTTCAAGCCAGCTAAGTTGCTGATTGCACTTCTCGCCGTTGCCGCCGTACCAGCTTTCGCTCAAAACGTTGCCGTAGTTAATGGCAAGGCTATCCCGACTTCGCGCGTCGACGCCGTGGTCAAGCAAGTCGTTGCCCAAGGCCAGCAACCGGATTCCCCGCAGCTGCGCGACCTGATCAAGAAAGACCTGATCGGCCGTGAAGTGATGATGCAGGAAGCGGAAAAGCAAGGTTTCGGTAAGGACGCCACCGTCAAGGCCGCGATCGAGAACGCCCGCCAGGCCATCATCATCAACGCGATGGTTGGCGAATACATCAAGAAGAACCCGGTATCGGACGCCGACATCAAGGCGGAATACGACCGTTTCACCAAGCAGGCCGGCGACAAGGAATACCACGTGCGCCACATCCTGCTGGGCACCGAAGCTGAAGCCAACGACGTGATCGCCAAGCTCAAGGGCGGCGCCAAGTTCGAAGATCTGGCAAAAGCATCGAAAGACACCGGTTCGGCTGCCAATGGCGGCGATCTGGATTGGGCCTCGCCTTCGTCGTTCCCACCGGTGTTCTCGGCGGCATTCGTCGCCCTGGGCAAAGGCCAGGTCACCGATAAGCCGGTCCAGACCCCGAACGGCTTCCACGTGATCAAAGTGGACGACATCCGTCCGGCAAAACTGCCGACGCTGGAAGAAGTGAAGCCGCAGGTGGCTGAAGCGCTGACCCAGAAGAAACTGCAAGCTTACCAAGAAGAACTGGTCAAGAAAGCAAAAGTGCAGTAATGTAATGAACGGCGGCGCCCAACGGGGCGCCGTTTTTACGTAAGCGTTGGTACCATGCACCGCCGAGTGCGATTTCTTGTTTTTTTATAGGATTTAATAATGATGTTGAAACCAGCCCGCCTGTTGTTAGCACTGATCGCTGTCGTAGCAGCCCCGGTTTTCGCGCAAAACGTCGCGACCGTCAATGGCAAGGCTATTCCTGCCGCCCGCGTCGACCAGATGGTCAAGCAAGTCGTCGCCCAGGGTCAGCAGCCCGACAGCCCGCAACTGCGTGAGATGGTCAAGAAAGAGCTGATCGGCCGCGAAGTACTGCTGCAGGAAGCGGACAAACAAGGTTTCGGCAACAAGGCTGAGGTCAAGGCCGCCATCGACAATGCCCGTCAAAGCATCATCATCAACGCGATGCTGGCAGACTACGTGAAGAAAAACCCGGTCAAGGACGCTGAAATCCAGGCTGAATACGACAAGTACAAGGCTGCCGCCGGCGACAAGGAATATCATTCCCGTCACATCCTGGTGGCCACCGAGCAGGAAGCCAAGGATATCATCGCCAAGCTGAAGGCCGGCGGCAAGTTCGAAGAACTGGCCAAGGTATCGAAAGACGGCTCCGCCAACAATGGCGGCGATCTGGGCTGGATGGCGCCAGGCAAGCTGGTCAAGCCATTCTCCGACGCGATGGTGGCTTTGAAAAACGGCGAAATCACCCAGACCCCAGTGAAGACCGAGTTCGGCTATCACGTGATCAAGCTGGAAGAGTCGCGCCCGACCAAGCTGCCGGCCCTGGAAGAAGTCAAAGGCCAGGTTGCTGAAGCCCTGCAACAGCGCAAGATCGCCGCTTACCGCGAAGAACTGGTCAAGAAAGCCAAGGTGCAGTAATCCGGCCTTGAGTGGAACGAAGCGCCCTTCAGGGCGCTTTTTTTATGCCTGAAGCCACTCCGCGAGCTGGTCGAAAGTGCCGCCATAGCCCTGCTCCATCGATGGTTTCAGGTCGATGAAGTAATTGCGCTCCTCATCCATCTCGCCAAATGGAACCGCTTTAAGCGTGATGGTGGTAATACCGTCGTTCTCGCTGAACGTGGCGGTATTCAGTATTTCCAGCGGGCAGATAGCGCTGAATGGCGCGCGCGCGATGCCGCAGCGCTCATTTGAGAATGAGTTAAGCCAGGCGATGCTTTGCGATGGTTTAATTTCGCGATAATTAAAACGACCCCACATCGCGGGTGCGCCGTCGAAATTCATCGCATAATGAAAGAAGCCTCCAGGCCGGAATTCAAACAGATGCACATCCAGCTTGCAGCCTTCAGGCCCCCACCACTTCCCGATTTGTTCGGATAAACTCCAGGCTTGCCATACCTTTTCCAGTGGCTGTTTAAATTGGCGGCTAATGATAAATTCGGCTTCCATGTTTATCCTTTTAAAAATTCATCCAAGCGGCAGAAACTCGCTTCCCAAAGACTGCTATATGCACTGATCCATTGCGCGACTTCTTTTAGTTGCGCCGGCTCCAGCCGGCACGGACGGGTTTGCGCGGCCCGGCCACGCGATATTAATCCAGCGTTTTCCAGCACCTTCAAATGCTTGGAGACGGCGGGTTGGGTGATGTTGAAGGGTTCAGCCAATTCCATCACCGTCGCCTCGCCCGATGCCAGCCTGGCGATGATCGCGCGCCGGGTTGGGTCCGCGAGCGCGGCAAAGGCGCGGTTGAGTTGATCTGCATGCACCGGCTGCTCCTTATATAACCAATTAGTAATTTACGATGAACCCGACCTGGCGTCAAGCCCGATGACGGCGTCAAACTCATAACTGGTCTGTACGTGCCAATGGCTGGCATAATTTACCTATGAAACCAGACTTCCGCCTCCAGCTCGACGCCGCCCTCACGCCCGCGATCGATTCGTCCCGCGCAGCATCCATGCGCGCCTACATGCGCGACCAGTTCACCTATCTCGGCATTGGCACGCCGCAGCGCCGCCTGGCCGCCAAGCCGCTGCTGAAAGCGCTCAAAGGCATCGGCGCCAACGCGCTGCTGGCGCATGCGTGGGCGCTTTGGGAATTGCCGGAGCGTGAATATCAGTACGTCGCGCTGGATCTGCTGGCCATGCACTGGAAGGAATTCGACGCCAGGCATATTCCCCAATTACTGGAATTCGCGCAAAATAAATCATGGTGGGATACGGTGGATGCGCTGGCATCGATTATCGGCGACGTATTACGCCACGGCCACGATCATATGGACCAAGTTCTCCTGCACGAGAATATGTGGATGCACCGAGTCGCCATGTTGCATCAGTTAGGCTGGCGCGACAAGGTCGATACCGAACGTTTATTTAAATATGCTCTAACCTTAGCGCATGAAAAAAAGTTTTTCATCCAAAAAGCGATAGGCTGGGCATTGCGGGATTATGCGCGGCACGATGCCCGGGCGGTGCGCGAATTTACACTGAAAGAAAAATCCCGCCTGGCGCCGTTGAGTTTCAGGGAGGCGAATAAACATTTCAAAGCTGCTGAATAAAGTCGATAAACGCACGCAGTGGCGCCGGCAGATGGCGCCGCCCGGCATAATATAAAAACGGTCCTGGAAAATCCATCCACCAATCCGATAATACAGGCTGCAACTGTCCGGAAGTGATATATGGCTCCAGCCACTCTTCAAACAGATAAATCACGCCATGCCCCGCGACGGCGGCGCTGACCGCCAAATCGAACACCGTGGGCGTGACGATCAGCGGGCCGCCGGGCTCCACGCTCAGCTTTTGACCGTCCCGTTCGAATTCCCACGCCGGCATCGCGCCGCTTAGGAACTTACCGCGCAGGCAAGCATGCTCCAGCAGGTCGCGCGGATGTCGCGGTTCGCCGTGCCGTGCCAGGTAGGATGGCGCGGCCGCCACGGCGAAGCGCTGCGTGCGGGGTCCGATGGGAATCGCGATCATGTCCTGTTCCAGCCGTTCGCCATAGCGTATGCCGGCATCGCAACCGTTGGCGACGACGTCGACAAAATTATTGTCGATAACGATGTCCAGCACGATATCCGGATAAGCGCGCATAAACCGGTCGACAATGGGCTGCAGGAAGAAACGCGCCGCGCTGACCGGCACGTTAAGCCGCAGCGTGCCGCGCGGGCTGGCGCGCAGCTCGTTCAGGACGTCGAGCGCGCTGGCCACCTCGCTCAACGCCGGCCTCAACCGGCTCAACAGCAATGCGCCGGCTTCGGTCGGCGTCACGCTGCGGGTGGTTCGCAACAACAGCCGGATGCCGAGTTGGTTCTCCAGCCGCCGTACCGACTCGCTGAGCGCCGACGCGGATTGGCCGCTGGCGCGCGCGGCCTGGCGGAAGCCGCGATGCTGCACCACCAGTGCGAACGCGGACAGGTCGGACAAGGAAGGTTGATCGGTCATTGTGCGGAATTCCGTACAGGCTGTGTTGTATTGACCGGATTATCACACACTGCGCGCGCCGCTATGATGTTCCTGCCATCCACCAAACCAGGAGTTTTCATGAGCAAGCAATTTACCCCCGCCAATTGCGACGTTGCCTTCAACCGCATCGGCTACGGCGCAATGCAGCTGGCCGGCCCGCACGTATGGGGTCCGCCGAAGGACCGCGCGGCTGCGGTCGCCGTGCTGCGCGAAGCGGTCGAGCTTGGCGTCAACCACATCGACACCTCAGATTTCTACGGACCGCACGTCACCAACCAGATCATCCGCGAGGCGCTGCACCCGTATCGCGACGGCCTGACCATCGTCACCAAGATCGGCTTCCTGCGCGGCGAGGACGCGTCCTGGCACCCGGCGGCGTCGCCGCAGCAGTTGCGCGACGCAGTCCACGACAACCTGCGCAATCTTGGATTGGACGCGCTGGACGTGGTCAACCTGCGCGCGCCCGGCCTGGAAGGCCCCGACGGCTCCTCGCTGGGCGAGTCGCTGGCGGCGATGGTACGCCTGAAGGACGAAGGACTGATACGGCACATCGGCCTGAGCAACGTCGATGCACAGCAAGTGGCGGAAGCGCAGCGGATCACCGACATCGTCTGCGTGCAGAACCACTACAACCTCGCCCATCGCGGCGACGACGCGCTGATCGACACGCTGGCGGCGCAAGGCATCGCCTATGTGCCGTTCTTCCCGCTGGGCGGATTCTCGCCGCTGCAATCGGACGCCTTGACGCAGGCCGCCGCCGCGCTGCAGGCCACGCCGATGCAGGTGGCGCTGGCCTGGCTGCTGCAGCGCTCGCCGAACATGCTGGTAATCCCCGGCACCTCGTCGGTGGCGCACCTGCGGGAGAACATCACGGCGGGCGCGCTACAGCTCGATCCCACAACCCTGGCGGCACTGAGCGCCCTATAAAACAATGGTGTCAGTGCCGACATTCGGACATGACGGAACTTTTATAGGGCTAAATAAGTTCCGCGATGTCCGAATGTCGGCACTGACACCGGGTTGACATCGGGTTTAAAAAAGGCCGGATCGAATCCGGCCTTTCTGCTTATTTACCCGACGAACTTGCGGGCGTTGCGGAACATGCGCATCCATGGCGATTCCTCGCCCCACGCTTCCGGATGCCACGACTGCTGCACCGTGCGGAATACGCGCTCGGCGTGCGGCATCATCACCGTGAAGCGGCCGTCGGCCGTGGTCACCGAGGTCAGGCCTTGCGGCGAACCGTTCGGGTTGTACGGATACGCTTCGGTGGCGCCGCCGCGATTGTCGATGAAGCGCATCGCTGCGACCGCTTCGCCGATGTTGCCGGTCTGCGAGAAGTCGGCGTAGCCTTCGCCGTGGGCGATGGCGATCGGCGTCTGCGAGCCGGCCATGCCGTTGAAGAAGATCGACGGCGAGTCCAGCACTTCCACCATCGCGAAGCGGGCTTCGAACTTCTCCGACTTGTTGGTGGTGAACTTAGGCCAGGCGTGCGCGCCGGGGATCATCGATTTCAGATTGCTCATCATCTGGCATCCGTTGCAGACGCCCAGGCCGAAACTGTCGCTGCGCGCGAAGAAGCGGGCGAACTGATCCGACAATGCCGCGTTGAACAGGATCGTCTTGGCCCAGCCTTCGCCGGCGCCCAGCACGTCGCCGTACGAGAAGCCGCCGACGGCGATCACGCCCTGGAAGTCGTCCAGCCTGGCGCGGCCCGCGATCAGGTCGCTCATGTGCACGTCGACGGCGGTGAAGCCGGCCTGGTGCATGACGTACGCGGTCTCGATGTGCGAGTTGACACCCTGCTCGCGCAGGATGGCGACGCGCGGACGCACGCCGGTGGCCAGGAACGGCGCCGCCACGTTCTCGCTCAGGTCGAAGCTGATCTTCGGCGTCATGCCCGGATCGGTTTCGTCCAGGATGCGGTCGTATTCGGCATCGGCGCAGGCCGGGTTGTCGCGCAGGCGCGCGATACGCCAGCTGGTCTCGCTCCACAGGCGGTGCAGTTCCGCACGCGGCTTGGTGTAGATGACCTTGGCGTCGCGGGTGAACTCGATCACGCCACGGTCGTTCGGCTTGCCGATGATGTGGCTGCAAGCGCCCAGGTTGAACGAGCGCAGCACGTCCATGACCAGCGATTTCTCGTCGGCGCGCACTTGAATCACCGCGCCCAGCTCTTCCGAGAACAGCGCGCGCAGCGTTTGCTCGTTGCGGCGTTCGGCGATCTGGCCGGCCCAGTTCTTGGCGTCGCCCTGGTCGGCGCCATGGCCTGCTTCCAAGGTCAGGATGTCGAGGTTGATCGACAGGCCGGCGCGGCCGGCGAAGGCCATCTCGGTCAGCGTGCCGTACAGGCCGCCATCCGAACGGTCGTGGTAGGCCAGCAGCTTGCCGTCGTTGTTCAGTTGCTGGATCGCGGCAAAGAAGCCTTTCAGGTCTTCCGCGCTGTCGACGTCCGGCGTCTCGTTGCCCAGCTGGCCCATGACCAGCGACAGCGCCGACGCGCCCAGGCGGTTCTTGCCACGGCCCAGGTCGATCAGGATGATCGAGCTGTCGCCCGCGTCGGTCTTGATTTGCGGCGTCAGCGATTTGCGCACGTCGTGCACCGGCGCGAACGCCGAAACGATCAGCGATACCGGGGACGTGACCGCCTTCGACTCGCCCTCATCCTTCCAGGTGGTGCGCATCGACAGCGAATCCTTGCCGACCGGGATGGAGATGCCCAGCGCCGGGCACAGTTCCATGCCGACCGCCTTGACCGTGTCGAACAGCGCCGCGTCCTGGCCGGGCTGGCCGCAGGCGGCCATCCAGTTGGCGGACAATTTGATGTCGGAGATGTCCTTGATCGGCGCGGCGGCGATGTTGGTGATCGCCTCGCCGACGGCCATCCGGCCCGACGCCGCGGCGTTGATGACGGCCAGCGGCGTGCGCTCGCCCATCGCCATCGCTTCGCCCAGGTAGCCTTCGAAGCTCATCGCGGTGACGGCGCAATCGGCCACCGGCACCTGCCATGGGCCGACCATCTGGTCGCGCACGGACATGCCGCCCACGGTGCGGTCGCCGATGGTGATCAGGAAGGACTTGTCGCCGACGGTCGGCAGCAGCAGCACGCGCTTGGCGGCTTCTTCCAGGTCCATGCCGGTCAGGTCGATGGCAGGGAAATCGTTTTGCACGTGATGCACGTCGCGCTGCATCTTCGGCGGTTTGCCGAGCAGGACGTCCATCGGCATATCGACCGGCTCGTTGCCGAGCTCAGGATCGATCAGCTTGAGCTGACGCTCCTCGGTCGCGGTGCCGACCACGGCGAACAGGCAGCGCTCGCGCTCGCACAGCGCCTTGAACATCGGCAGGCTCTCCGGCGCGATCGCCAGGACGTAACGTTCCTGCGATTCGTTGGACCAGATTTCCTTCGGCGCCATACCGCTCTCTTCCAGCGGAATCTTGCGTAGGTCGAAGATCGCGCCGCGCTTGGCGTCGTTGGTAATTTCCGGGAAGGCGTTCGACAAACCGCCGGCGCCGACGTCGTGGATCGAGATGATCGGGTTGTTCGCACCGAGCTGCCAGCAGCCGTTGATCACTTCCTGGGCGCGGCGTTCCATTTCCGGGTTGCCGCGCTGGACCGAGTCGAAGTCCAGGTCGGCGGTGTTGGTGCCGGTCGCCATCGACGACGCGGCCGAGCCGCCCATGCCGATGCGCATGCCGGGACCGCCCAGCTGCACCAGCAGGCTGCCGACCGGAATATCGTTCTTGTGCGTGTGCTGGCCGGAGATGTTGCCGATGCCGCCGGCGATCATGATCGGCTTGTGGTAGCCGAATACGGTGTCGTGCGCGCCGGCGAACTGCTTGCCGATGTTCTGTTCGTAAGTGCGGAAGTAACCGCCCAGCACCGGACGGCCGAATTCATTGCTGAACGCGGCGCCGCCCAATGGGCCTTCGATCATGATCTGCAGCGCCGAGGCGATGCGGTCCGGCTTGCCGTAAGCCTTACCCGAGTCGCGGTAATCGGAAACCGGCGCGGTCACGTCGGCGTCGTTTTCCCACGCCTGCACGGCGCCCGGCAGCATCAGGTTCGATACGGTGAAGCCTGTCAGGCCCGCCTTCGGCTTGGCGCCGCGGCCGGTCGCGCCCTCGTCGCGGATCTCGCCGCCGGCGCCGGTCGAGGCGCCAGGGAACGGCGAAATCGCGGTCGGGTGATTGTGCGTCTCGACCTTCATCAACGTATGGGTCAGCTCGGTCATCGGCGCGTACTGCTGGCCGTCGCCCTGCGGGAAGAAGCGCATCACTTCCGCGCCTTCCATGATCGACGAGTTGTCGCTGTAAGCGACGATGGTGCCTTTCGGCTGCAGCTGGTGGGTGTTCTTGATCATGCCGAACAGCGATTTGGTCTGCGCCTCGCCGTCGATGGTCCAGTCGGCGTTGAAGATCTTGTGGCGGCAGTGCTCCGAGTTCGCCTGCGCGAACATCATCAGTTCGACGTCGGTCGGGTTGCGGCCGGCCTTGGTGAAGGCGGCGTCCAGGTACTCGATCTCGTCGTCCGACATCGCCAGGCCCAGGTCGGTGTTGGCCTTTTCCAGCGCGGTCTTGCCCATGCCGATCACGTCCACCGATTCCAGCGGCTTGGCCTCCAGTTCTCGGAACAGGCCGGCGGCCTCGTCGGCCGAGCGCAGCACCGACTCCGTCATGCGGTCGTGCAACAGCGCGGCCACGGCCGCCACTTCCTGGTCCGACAGCTTCTTGGCGGCGCCGATGCTGCTGCCCAGGATGCCGGTCTTGAGGTTGATGCGGAAGGCGACGCCGCGCTCGACGCGCTTGATGTCGGCCATGCCGCAGTTGTGGACGATGTCGGTGGCCTTCGAGGCCCACGGCGAGATCGTGCCGAAGCGCGGGATGACAAAGAACTCCTCGGCCACGCCCTCGGTGTTGTCGGCCTGGGCCGGGTCGCCGTAGGTCAGCATGGCGCCGAGGCGCGCGGTGTCGTCGGACGACAGCGGCGCGGCGGCATCGATGAAGTGGACATAGCGCGCCTGGACGGCGGCGACGGCGGGCAGCACCGCTTGCAGTTGCGTTAACAGGCGTTGGCTACGGAATGCGGACAGGGCGTTGGAGCCCGGCAGGATCAACATATTTGGAGGATGGTTGATGCAGCGTGGCTGCGGATTAAAGGGCGATGGAGCACGAGATACTTGTCTTGCAGAATTTCCTTTGCGCGCATTATACCCCTTCCGCCCCCCTGCTCGCCACCTGCCGCCGCCTGATTTTCGCCCCGGAACCGGGGCAAACCGTGCCGGCCAAACAACATTCGGCGCCCCAGCCGCTCCCAGGCGACGCCGCGCCCCACGCTCTCCCCCACACAAGCTTGCTTTGGAGTATGCTATCCCGAAGCAGCCCGTCCCACGAGAGCAAGAGATGCATGATTATCGCAATCTGTCGGTCCTCATTGTCGACCCCAACCAAAGCATGCGCGCCAGCGTGCACAACATGCTGACCCAGGTGAACATCACCAAGGTCGACCATGCAGTCAGCGCGGCGACGGCGATCCGCCTGCTCAGCACCACGCGCTACGACGTGATCCTGTGCGAATACGACCTTGACGCCAGCGGCGACAGCGCCGGCCAGGACGGCCAGCAACTGCTGGAAGACCTGCGCCACCACAAGGTCATCAGCCCATGGTCGATCTTCGTCATGCTGACCTCGGAGGGCGTGTACGGCAAGGTGGTCAGCGCGGCCGAGCTCCTGCCCACCGACTACATCCTCAAGCCCTTCACCGTCGACGTGCTGGCGCAGCGCATCGGCCGCGCGCTGGAACGGCGCGCCATCTTCCTGCCGGTGTACCAGATGATCGGCCAGGGTCGCGCGCGCGAGGCCGTCGACGCCTGCCTGGCCAACGAGGCGGCGCACCCGCGCTACGCCATCGACTACGCCCGCCTGCGCGCCGAGCTGTTCGCCAGTCTGGAGCGGCATACCGAGGCGGAACAGGCCTACGCCGCCGTGGTCCAGGCCAAGCCGCTGGGCTGGGCGCTGCTGGGCCAGGCGCGCGCGGTCTACCATCTGGGACGGCTCAGCGACGCCGAACTGCTGCTGCGCCAGCTGCTGGCCGACAACCCCAAGTTCATGGCCGCGTACGACCTGCTGGCCCAACTGCTGCGCGACCAGGACCGCGACGAGGAAGCCCGGCAGGTGCTGGAGGACGCGGTGGCGATCTCGCCGCACATGGTGCGCCGGCTGCGCCGGCTGGGCGACGTGGCGCTGGCCACCGGCGACGTCGCCGGCGCCGAAAAGGCCTACAAGCAGGTGGTGGCCAAGGCCAAGTATTCCGAATTCCGCGACCCGGCCGACCACGTCAACCTGGTGCGCGCGCTGGTGCGCAAGGGCGACGCGGCCGGCGCGGCCGGCGTGGTGCGCGACCTGGAACGCTCGATGCGCAGCAGCCCCGGCGCCGACGTGTGCCGCGCCTACGCCGCCGCCATGGTCAAGCAGCTCAACGGCGACGCCGACGGCGCGGCCGCCGAACTGGCCAAGGCCATGGCCAAGCTGGCCGAGGCCACCGGCATGTCGAGCAACATCAAGCTGGGCCTGGCGCACAGCTGTCTGGTCAACCGCCTCGACGAGCAGGCCGCCACGCTGCTCGACGAGCTGATGGCCGATCCGGACAGCGGCGTCGGCGACGTGCAGGTGATCGCGCTGTGCCAGCAGGCGGGCCGGCCCGACCTCGGCAAGCGCTACGCCGCCGGCCAGGAACACGCGGTGGACGCGGCGGTGCGCGAAGCGGCCGTGCGCAGCCGCACCGGCGACGTGCGCGGCGCGGTCGAGGTGCTGCAGCAGGCGCTGCAGCGCTGCCCCGAGCACGTCGGCCTGTGGTCGGTCAGCGTGACGGCCATGCTGCGCCAGATCGCCGAGCTGGGCTGGGATGCGCCGCTGGCGGCCCAGAGTACCGCGCTGATGCGGCGCATGCGCGAACACAATCCGCAACATCCACTGCTGCCCGGCCTGCTACAGCAGTATGCCGGCCTGCGCCAGAAATCCACGATGCCGACCGGGGCTGAAAGTAGCTGATGTCCGATTACGCCCACCTTTCCGTGCTGCTGGTGGACCCGAGCCAGAGCATGCGCGCCAATCTGCGCAATATGCTGGTGCAGGCCGGCGTCACCAACATCGACGACGCCGTCAGCTCCGGCACGGCGATCCGCCAGATCAACAAGAAGAGCTACGACGCGGTGCTGTGCGAGTACGACCTCGGCAGCGGCAGCGGCGACAACGGCCAGGACGGCCAGCAGTTGCTGGAAGACTTGCGCCACCACAAGCTGATCGCGCCGTGGACCATTTTCATCATGCTGACGTCGGAAGGCGTGTACAGCAAGGTCATCGGCGCGGCCGAGCTGACCCCGACCGATTACGTGCTCAAGCCCTTCGTCGTGGACGCGCTGCTGCAGCGCATCCGCAAGGCGGTCGAGCGGCGCGACCTGTTCCTGCCGGTCTACAACCTGATCGAGCTGGGCAACCTGCGCAAGGCCATCGCCGCCTGCCGCAGCGGCGAGGACAGCAACCCGCGCTACGCGGTCGACTACGCCCGCCTGCGCGCCGAGCTGCTGGTGCAGCTGGGCGAGCTGGCCGAGGCCGAGCTGGTGTATCAGGTGCTGCTGCTGACCCGCCCCGTCGCCTGGGCGCGGCTGGGCCTGGCGCGCTGCCAGTTCGGCCAGCAGAAATTCCTCGAGGCGCAGGCGACGCTGCAGGAACTGCTGATGCATAACGCCAAGTACATGGCCGCCTACGATTTGCTGGCGCGCACCCACGAGGCGCTGGGCCAGCAGGAGTCGGCCAAGAAAGTCCTCGAGGACGCGGTGGCGATCTCGCCGCACATGGTGCGCCGGCTGCGGCACCTCGGCGACGTGGCCTTCGAGACCGGCGACGTCGGCGTGGCCGAGAAAGCCTTCAAGCAGGTGGTGGCGAAGGCCAAGTATTCGGAATTCCGCGATCCCGAGGACCACGTCAAGCTGGTCAAGACGCTGGTCAGGAAAGGCGACGCCAACCAGGCCGGCAACGTGATCCGCGACATGGAGCGCTCGCTGCGCGCCAGCGCCAACGTCGATGCCTGCCGCGCCATCGCCGCCGGGCTGCTGCAGGAAATGACCGGCAATGTCAGCGCCGCCGCCACCGAGCTGACCAACGCGGTCAACGCGGTCGGCGCCAGCCGTGGCCTGTCGACCGGGCTCAAGCTGGGGCTGGTGCAAAGCTGCCTCAACATCAAGCTCGACCAGCAGGCCTCGGACCTGATGATGAACCTGATGAACGACACCGACAGCGGCGTCACGATGGATGACGCGGTGCAAGTGTTCGAGCAGGCCGGCCGCCACGATCTGGCCGCCGGCATGGGCGAGCAGATCAAGCTGCATGTGGAGGAATTGATCGCCCACGCGTCAGAACAGCGCGGCCAGGGCGACCTGCGCGCGGCGGTCGATACGCTGAGCGCGGGCTTGCGCAAGGCGCCGGCGAACATGGCGCTGCTGCCGGCGGCCGCCTCGGCCATCCTCAAGCAGCTCGACGACCTTGGCTGGGAAGCGCCGCTGGGCCAGCAGTGCGCCTTGCTGCTGGAGCGCATGCGCAAGATCGATCCCGGCCATCCCTCGCTGCAGGCGCTGGAAGCGCAGTACAACCACGCCCAGCGCAAGTACGGCATCGCGACGACGGCTTAATCCGGGCTCTCGACCTGGTAGCCCTTGGCCTGCAGCGCGGCCAGGTAGCTTTCCGGACCGAGTAGGTCGGATAACCGCAGGATGGCGAAGGTGCTGCTGTTGGTCGCCAACGCCTTCTCGGCGGACGCCGTCCACGACGCCCGCACCCGCTCCTTGATGTTGTGGAAGCCGGGGCGGCTCTTGACGACATCGGCGTTGAGCATGGCGTCGCCGCATTCGGTTTCCTGGTCGGCGTAGCTCAGCTTCTGGATCGCCTCAAGATCCCCTTTGGCCCAGGCGTTGGCGCGCACGCGCATGGCGTCGATATCGCTTTCCAGCCGCGCCAGCGTCTTCGAGAAGCAGGCGGCATCGGCCAGCTGCGACTTCTTGAAATCCCTCACCATCCTGGACGGATCATCCACTTCCAGCTGGATGCCGGTCTCGGTGACGTTGATCTTGCGCTGCTTGACGATGCCGTCGATCTTGCGGTCGACCTCGAAGCCCCGGGACAGGCCGGCCTGCTTCAGCCCGGCGCTGAACAGCGTCTGCGCCGCGAAGATCGGACGCTCGCGCTCGATGTCGTCGTCGTCGCCGAGGTACTTCGCCTTCAGCGGCTGCCAGCGCGCGTAGACATCGGCCGGCAGCACGTCGTGCAAGGTGGCGCCGTCGGGGTTTTTCTTCACGCCTATCAGGCTGGGCAGCATGGTCAGGCTGCGGAAGAAGCCGACCTTCATGTGGGCGAACGGCGGCGCCAGATATTCCTGCGACTGCGCCAGCACGGCCTCGACCTGCTGCGAGCGCCACTCCATCTTTTCCGGCAGCGGCGTATAAGTGCCGAACACCCACAGCACGTGATCGTCCTTGCTCACCTTCCACAAGCCCGGCCCGGGGCGCTGGCCGACCAGCAGGATTTTCTCGGTCGGCTCGGCTGGCGCGTCATCGCTCTGCGCCCAAGCGGCGGAGGCGAACAGGGCAAGGCAAAGTGCGGGCAGCAGGCGTTGGTGCATCGTGTACATCCTTTCGACTCAGAAGAAGATCATGCCGCTACTGCAGTAGTGGCTGATGATGTACCAGGAGGCGAAGTACAAGGCGCACAGCGCGAAGGCGGCAAGAATCGCGATGCGCGGCGAAGCGCCGGTCCGCAGGGTCCTGAGTAATGTTCGCACCTTGTGCTCCCCTGGCATGTCAAAAATCAAACTTTACGTCGACGACCCGGGCCGAACAAGGAGGGAATCGCAGGTATCGGATTCTGCTGCGCAAAGTATCTTCTTACAGACCTTGTACGCTGGTGGCCGTTTCCAGGATCACGTTCGCCACATCCGTCAAGCCTTGCCGTATCCGCCGCCGCCCGGGGTTTCAATGACGAACACGTCGCCGGCCAGCATAGCGGTCTTGCCGATGTGGCCCAGCTGTTCGACCGTGCCGTCCGCGCGCAGCACGGTGTTGCGGCCCAGCGCGCCCGGCTCGCCGCCGGCCATGCCGAACGGCGGGTGGATGCGGTTGTTGGACAGGATGGCCGCCGTCATCGGCTCCAGGAAGCGCACCTTGCGCACGCCGCCGTTGCCGCCGCGCCACCGCCCCGCCCCGCCGCTGCCGTCGCGGATTTCGTAGCTTTCCAAGCGAACCGGGAAGCGGAACTCCAGGATCTCCGGATCGGTCAGGCGCGAGTTGGTCATATTGGTCTGCACCACGCTGGTCCCGTCGAAGCCCGGCCCGGCGCCGGAACCGCCGCTGATGGTCTCGTAATACTGGTACTTCGCGTTGCCGAAGGTGAAGTTGTTCATCGTGCCCTGCGCCGCCGCCATCACGCCCAGCGCGCCGTACAGCGCGTTGGTGATGCAGGTCGAGGTCTCGACGTTGCCCGACACCACCGAGGCCGGGTAATGCGGATTGAGCATCGAGCCCGGCGGGATCAGCACCTTCAGCGGCTTGAGGCAGCCGGCGTTGAGCGGGATCTCGTCGTTGACCAGCGTGCGGAACACGTACAGCACCGCCGCCATGCATACGGCCGATGGCGCGTTGAAATTATTCTCCAGCTGCGGCGAGGTGCCGGTGAAGTCGATCTCCGCGCTGCGCGCCGCCTGGTCGACCCGCACCGCCACCGCGATCTGCGCGCCGTTGTCCAGCTGCAGCGTGTAGCTGCCGTCCTTGAGCGCGCTGATGACGCGGCGCACCGCCTCCTCGGCGTTGTCCTGCACGTGGCCCATGTAGGCCTGCACCACCTCCAGTCCGAAGTGCGCGACCATCTTGCGCAGCTCGTCGACGCCCTTCTGGTTGGCCGCCACCTGGGCGCGCAGGTCGGCCATGTTCTGGTCGGGATTGCGCGCAGGGTGGCGCGCGCCGGCCAGCAAGGCGCGCGTCTCGGCCTCGCGCAGCACGCCACCGTCGACCAGCTTGAAGTTGTTGATCAGCACGCCCTCATCCTCGATCACGCGCGAGTCCGGCGGCATCGATCCCGGCGTGGTGCCGCCGATGTCCGCATGGTGGCCGCGCGAGCCGACGTAAAACAGGATGTCCGCGCCGGCCTGGTCGAACACCGGCGAAATCACCGTCACGTCCGGCAGGTGGGTGCCGCCGTTGTACGGATCGTTGAGCATGAAGACGTCGCCCTCGCGCATCGCGCCTGCGTTCTCGCGCATCACGGTCTTGATGCTCTCGCCCATCGAGCCCAGGTGCACCGGCATGTGCGGCGCGTTGGCGATCAGGTTGCCGTCGGCGTCGAAGATGGCGCAGCTAAAGTCCAGCCGCTCCTTGATGTTGACCGAGTACGCGGTGTTCTGCAGCCGCAACCCCATCTGCTCGGCGATCGACATGAACAGGTTGTTGAAGATTTCCAGCATCACCGGGTCGGCCGTGGTGCCGATGGCGCGGCGCTCCGGCAGCGCCACCACGCGGCGCAGCACCAGGTGGTCGTGCAGCGACACCTCGGCCTGCCAGCCCGCCTCGACGATGGTGGTGGCGTTGGCCTCGGCGATGATGGCCGGCCCCTTGACGATATCGCCGATGCGCGTGGCCGAGCGCTGGTACAGATTGGTCTGGCGCCATTTGCCGCCGGAGTACATCGGTACCACCGCGTGCGGCATCAGGCCGGAGACGCGGCGCGCGGCCGGCTCGACCGTCTCGGCCGGCGCGTCGGACTTGCCGACCGCCTCCACCGACACGGCCTCGACGATCAGCGCCTTGGCCGGCATCAGGAAGGAATAACGCTTGCGGTAGGCGGCTTCAAATTGCGCCTTCATGCTGTCGTTGCTATCGAACAGCACGATCAGCGCCGAATCCGTGCCTTCGTAGCGCAGGTGGACGCGGTTGATCAGCGCGATGCGCTCGTCCTCGACGCCCTGGTGGTGCAGGTCGGCGCGCGCCTGGCGGCCCAGCGCGTGCAGCCGCGCCTCAAGGTCCGGCTGCGAATCGGCGACCAGGCGCGATTCCACCGCCGCCTCGCGCATCGCGGTCTGGTCGGCCAGGCCCATGCCGTAGGCCGACATCACGCCCGCCAGCGAATGCACGAACACCGTCTTCATGCCGAGCGCGTCGGCCACCAGGCAGGCGTGCTGGCCGCCGGCGCCGCCAAAGCTGGTCAGCGCGTATTCGGTCACGTCGTGGCCACGCTGCACGGAAATCTGCTTGATCGCGTTCGCCATGTTGCCGACGGCGATTTCGATATAGCCCTCGGCCACCTGTTCCGGCGTGGTGTCCCGTCCGGTGGCGGCGGCGATGCGCCCGGCCAGTTCGGCGAACTGCACCTTCACGGCCGCCGCGTCGAGCGGCTGCTGGCCGCCCTCGCCGAACAGCTGCGGGAAGTGGCCCGGCTGGATCTTGCCCAGCATGACGTTGCAATCGGTGACCGCCAGCGGCCCGCCGCGCCGGTAGCTGGCCGGGCCGGGATTGGCGCCCGCGCTGTCCGGGCCGACGCGATAGCGGCTGCCGTCGAAGTGCAGGATCGAGCCGCCGCCGGCCGCCACGGTGTGGATGCTCATCATCGGCGCGCGCATGCGCACGCCGGCCACCTGGGTCTCGAACACCCGCTCGAACTCGCCCGAGTAGTGCGACACGTCGGTCGAGGTGCCGCCCATGTCGAAGCCGATGACCTTGTCGAAGCCGGCCAGCTTGCTGGCGCGCACCATGCCGACGATGCCGCCGGCCGGGCCGCTGAGGATGCTGTCCTTGCCCTGGAAGGCGCGCGCGTCGGTCAGGCCGCCGCTCGACTGCATGAACTGAAGGTTCACGCCCGGCATCTCGCTGGCGACCTGGTCGACGTAGCGGCGCAGGATGGGCGACAGGTAGGCGTCGACCACGGTGGTGTCGCCGCGCGCCACCAGCTTCATCATCGGGCTGACCTCGTGCGACACCGAGACCTGCGTGAAGCCCATCTCGCGCGCCATCTCGGCCAGCTTGACCTCGTGCGCGTGATAACGGTAGCCGTGCATGAAGACGATGGCCAGCGAGCGCAGGCCCATGTCGTAGGCGTGCGCCAGCCCGGCGCGCGCGGTGGCGAGGTCGATCGGCATCACCGTCTCACCGTGCGCGCCCATGCGTTCGTCGATCTCGATGACGTGGCTGTACAGCAGCTCCGGCAGCACGATGTGGCGGTCGAACAGGCGCGGACGGTTTTGATAGGCGATGCGCAGCGCGTCGCGGAAGCCGCGCGTGATGGCCAGCGCGGTCGGTTCGCCCTTGCGCTCCAGCAGCGCGTTGGTCGCCACCGTGGTGCCCATCTTGACGGCGCCGATCTGTTCCACCGGAATCGGCTTGCCTTTGGCCACGCCCATCAGCTGGCGGATGCCGGCGATGGCCGCGTCCGGGTATTGCCCGGGATTTTCGGACAGCAGCTTGAGCGTGCGCAGCCGGCCATCGGGCGGACGCGCCACGATGTCGGTGAACGTACCGCCCCGGTCTATCCAGAATTGCCAATCCATGCCAGCCTCGCGAATGATCGAAGCGATCATTGTAGTGTCAGAACGCTCAACCGCCCAGCGGCTTTACAGAAATTTGAGTGCTAGAATCGCAGAATGAATCCACTTTATTCCGTCGCCGAAATCCGCGCCATCGAACAGGCCGCTGCATCAGCGCTGCCGCCCGGCGCCCTGATGCAGCGTGCCGGCCAGGCCGGCGCCAACGCCGCGCTGGACCTGCTGCCGTTCTCCACCGCCCACGCCAGAGTGCTGGTGCTGGCCGGCCCCGGCGACAACGGCGGCGACGCGCTGGAAACGGCCGCCCATCTGGCGCACGCCGGCGCGCAGGTCACCGTCGTCCATTATGCGCCGCAGCAGGCGTCTTCGCTTGAGCGCGCCGCGGCGTTGCAGCGCGCGCAAGGCAGCGACGCCCGCTTCCGCAGCGCCGCCGACGCCGACATCGCCTCGACCGAATGGAACCTGGTGATCGACGGCCTGTTCGGCATCGGCCTCAAGCGGCCGCTGGCGGGCGAGTTCCGCGCGCTGGTGCTGGCGATTAATGCGCTGGACTGTCAGGTGCTGGCGCTGGACGTGCCCAGCGGGCTCGACGCCGACACCGGCGCCGTGGTCGGACGGGCGGACCACGGCGTCGCCGTCCGCGCCACGCACACGGTCACGTTCATCGGCGACAAGCCCGGCCTGCACACCTGCGACGGGCGCGACTACGCCGGCCTGGTCGACGTGGCGCGGCTGGAGATCGATGCGGCGCATTTCGGTCCGTCGCGGCTGCATCTGAACAACGTCAAATTCTTTTCGCGGCATGTGCGCGCGCGCCGGCAGAACACGCACAAGGGGAGCTACGGCAATGTCGCGGTCATCGGCGGCGCGCGCGGCATGAGCGGCGCGCCCTTGCTGGCGGCGCGGGCCGCGCTCAACAGCGGCGCCGGCCGCGTCTATGCGCTGTTTGCCGAGGATCCGCTGGCCTGCGATCCGGTCCAGCCTGAACTGATGTGCCGCCCGGCCGACGGCTTCGACCTGAGCCTGGCGACCGTGGTGATCGGCCCCGGGCTGGGCACGTCGTCGCATGCAGCCGAACTGCTGGCGCGCGCGATCGGCTGCGGCAGCGCGCTGCTGGCCGACGCCGACGCGATCAACTTGCTGGCCGGCGACGCCGCACTGCAAGGCGCGCTGGCCAAGCGGCCGGCCGCCGTGGTGCTGACGCCGCATCCGCTGGAGGCGGCGCGATTGCTGGGCGTGGGCATCGCCGCGGTGCAGGCCGACCGGGTCGGCGCGGCGCGCACGCTGGCGGCGCGGCTGCATGCCTGCGTGGTGTTGAAGGGATCGGGCACGGTGATCGCCGCGCCCGACGGCAACGCCGTCATCAACACCACCGGCAATCCGGCGCTGGCCACGGCCGGCAGCGGCGACGTGTTGTCCGGCCTGTGCGGCAGCTTGCTGGCGCAGGGCTGGCCGCAATGGGAAGCGGTGCTGGCGGCGGTCTGGCTGCACGGCATGGCGGCCGACGTGCTGGTCACCGAAGGCGCCGGCCCGATCGGGCTGACCGCGGCCGAGCTGATCCCGGCGATCCGCGTCGCGCTGAACCGCATGGTGCAACAACACCGGGGTCAAGTCTGACATTCGGACACGGACTCAGCCGTAATGGTCATTACGGCTGAGTCCGTGTCCGAATGTCAGACTTGACCCCGAACTTACGAACTTATGGCAGAGCCCGTGTCCGAATGTCGGCACTGACACCGCTTAGATCAGGCGGCCGGCGGCGATGGTGATGGTGCGGCCGCAGCGGGCGGCCATCGCCTGGTCGTGGGTGACCAGCACCAGGGTCGAGCCGTGCTGGCGGTTCAGCTCGAACATCAGCTGGATCACGGCCTCGCCGGTGGCGGCGTCCAGGCTGCCGGTCGGCTCGTCGGCGAACAACAGCGGCGGCTCGGTGACGAAGGCGCGCGCCAGCGCCACGCGCTGCTGCTCGCCGCCGGACAGGTATTTCGGATAGTGCTTCAATCGGCTCGACAGGCCAACCCGCGCCAGCATCGCCTCGGCCTTCTCGCGCGCATGGGTGGCGCCGCTCAACTCCAGCGGCAACATGACGTTTTCCACCGCCGTCAAATGCGCCAACAGCTGGAACGACTGGAACACGAAGCCCAGCTTTTCCTTGCGCAAGGCGGCGCGGCCGTCCTCGTCCAGCGCGTAAATGTCGACGCCGTCCAGCGTGACGGTGCCGGCGCTGGGCGTGTCCAGCCCGGCCAGCAGGCCCAGCAAAGTCGACTTGCCCGAGCCGGAAGCACCTACAATGGCGAGCGTCTCGGCCTTTTGCACGGTAAAATCCACCTCGTGCAGGATCGTCAGCTCGCCGCTGGCATCGGCCACGCGCTTGGCCAGGCCGCTGACGGCGATGGCCGGGCGCGCCGACACCGCTGCCGGCGCTGCCGCAACCGCCACTGAACCCGGACCATCGGGCATGAAATTGGAAGACGCTTTTGGGAAGTCGGGCATGCTTAACCGGATAAATAAGATGATAAATGGTTTATCGAAAAAACTGAGTTCACAGCTTCTGGCAGCCCTGCTCCTGGTATCGGCAGCGGCGAGCGCCTATTCTGCACCAAAAACCGTGCTCGTGCTCGGCGATAGCTTGTCGGCCGAGTACGGCCTGTCGCGCGGCGCCGGCTGGGTCGCGCTGGCTGAGCAAAAAATCAAACAGCAAAACATCGACGCCACCGTGGTCAACGCCAGCGTCAGCGGCGAGACCACCAGCGGCGGCCGCTCGCGCCTGCCGGCGCTGCTGGAGAAATACAAGCCGTCGCTGGTGGTCATCGAACTGGGCGCCAACGACGGCCTGCGCGGCCTGCCGGTCGCCGCCGCACAAGCCAATTTAAAGGCAATGTTTGACGCCGCCGCCAAGGCCGACGCCAAGGTCATGCTGATCGGCATGCGCATGCCGCCCAACTACGGCCGCGACTACGCCGACAAGTTCTTCGCCATGTACGGCACGCTGAGCAAGGAGATCAAGGCGCCCCTGGTGCCCTTCATGCTCGAAGGCGTGGCCGAGAAGCCGCAACTGTTCCAGCCGGACCGGCTGCACCCGCTGGCCGAAGCCCATCCCATCATCCTGGCCAATATCTGGCCGACGCTGCAAAAAACCATCAAGGCAAAATGAAGTATCCGGAAATTATCAGTTTCGACGACGCGCTCCAGCAACTGGACCGCTTCGACACCATCATCGACGCGCGCAGCCCGTCGGAGTACGAACTCGACCACCTGCCCGGCGCCATCAACGCGCCGGTGCTGGACGACGAGCAGCGCATCCGCGTCGGCACCATGTACAAGCAGATCGGTTCGTTCGAGGCAAAGAAGCTGGGTGCGGCGCTGGTCGCCAGGAACATCGCCGACCATCTTGAAACCCTCTGGCTCGACAAGCCGCGCGACTGGCGGCCGCTGGTCTATTGCTGGCGCGGCGGCAACCGCAGCGGCTCGCTGGCGCACATCCTCGCCAAGGTCGGCTGGCCCGTGACGCAGCTCGAAGGCGGCTACAAGGCGTTCCGCCAGCACGTCAACGTCGACCTGGAACGGGCGCCGGCGCTGCGCTTCAAGGTCATCTGCGGCACCACCGGCAGCGGCAAGAGCCGTCTGCTCGAAGTGCTGCACGCGCAGGGCGCGCAGGTGCTGGACCTGGAACAGCTGGCCGCGCATCGCGGTTCGGTGCTGGGCAGCCTGCCCAGCCAGCCGCAGCCGAGCCAGAAGGCTTTCGAGAGCCAGATCTGGGACGTGCTGCGCCGCTTCGATCCGGCGCGCCCGGTGTTCGTCGAATCGGAGAGCAAGAAGGTCGGCAAGCTGCGCGTGCCGGCCGCGCTGATGGAAGCCATGCGCGCCTCGGACTGCATCGCGCTGACGCTGTCGCGCGCCAACCGCGTGCGCCTGCTGATGGAGGACTACGAACATTTCCTCGTCAGCCCGGCCACGCTGAACGAGCAGCTGGACCACCTGACGCCGCTGCACGGCCGCGAGAAGATCGCCCGCTGGCATGCGCTGTCGGACGCGGGCGAGATGGCGCCGCTGGTCGAGGAACTGCTGGCCGACCACTACGATCCCGCCTACCTGCGCTCAATCGACCGCAACTTCGTCAAGTTCGACCAGGCCGCGCCGCTGGCGCTGGACGATATCGACGACGCGGCCTTCCGCGCCGCCGCGCTGCAATTGATCGCCGCGACATAGTCACCACAACGCCCACGATAGTGCGCCTCCCAAAATAGTGCAGATGCCCGCTGCGCGCGAATACACTTTGTTACATAAGGCGGCGGGTACTCTTACTTAGGGGCTTCACTTATTTGCCCCAAGTGGCTTGTCCGCGCGCGTCGACGCCGCTCCCGCAAAGTGTTTACATGGCTTTCAGGCATGCATATTGCGATCAGGTAGGGTATTCCCACACCTGAAGGAGCGGTACCAATGATGCATCCGATGCGAATGAAAAAACGTCTGTTGACGCAAGCAGTCCTGCTGGCCCTGCAGGCCGGCGCCGCCGGCGCCGCCTTTGCGGCCGACGACGCCGCAGCCACGCCCGCCACGGCGGCCGGCGCCGCGGTTGGCGACAACGTCGAAGCGGTGATCGTCACCGGCACCCGCCGCAGCGGCCTGAAGGCGGTCGACAGCGCATCGCCGATCCAGGTGCTGGACTCCGGCTCGCTGGAGCGCACCGGCCAGCCCGACCTGATCCAGGCGCTGGCGCAGAACATGCCCTCCTTCACCGCCCAGGCTTTCGGCGGCGATACCGCCAACCTGACGCTGTCGGCGCGCCTGCGCGGCCTGAGTCCGAACGATACGCTGGTGCTGGTCAACGGCAAACGCCGCCACACCACCGCCAACCTGGCGGTGCTGGCCGGCCCGTTCCAGGGCGGCGCCGCGACCGATCTGAACTTCATCCCGGTGGCCGCGATCGACCACATCGAAGTGCTGCAGGACGGCGCCGCCGCCCAGTACGGCACCGACGCCATCGCCGGCGTCATCAACATCATCCTCAAGAAAGACAGCTCGGGCGGCTCGCTGACCACCACCGGCGGCGCCTACATCGACCAGGGCGGCCAGACCGGCGATGCGTCGTTCAACATCGGCTTCGAGCCCAGCGACAAGAGCTACATCAACCTCACCGGCGAGCACAAGTACCACGCCCACAGCGACCGTTCCGACATCGACCCGCGCGTGACCAACGCCGCCAACCTGGCGTCGATGCCGAACCTGACCAAGGCCGACGGCTACCCCTATGCCAACAAGATCTCCGGCGACGCGGCCTACCACATCTCGCTGCTGTCGCTGAACGCCGGCGTTGACCTGGGCGGCACCGAGCTGTACGGCATCGCCACCTACGGCAAGAAGACCGCCGACGCCTTCGAGAACTACCGCGTGCCGAGCCGCCTGCCCAAGGTCTATCCGAACGGCTTCAATCCGCGCGAGGCGCTGGATGAAACCGACTTCGGCGTCACCGCCGGCGCCAAGGGCCAGGTGGCGGGCTGGAACTGGGACTTGAGCAGCACCTACGGCCGCGACAAGGCCGACATCGGCGTGCTCAACTCCGGCAACATCTCGCTGTTCAACGACACCGGCGCGACGCCGACCGAATTCCACGCCGGCCAGTTCATCGCCAGCCAGTGGACCACCTCGCTCGAAGTGGCGAACGAATTCGCGGTCGGCTGGGCCAGCCCGCTGAGCGTGGCCGGCGGCCTGGAATACCGCCGCGACACCTACGAGATCGGCGCCGGCGATCCGGCTTCGCGCTACAAGGAAGGCTCGCAATCGTATCCGGGCTTCTCGCTGACCGACGCGGGCAGCCACAACCGCAACAACAGATCGGTGTACATCGACATCGCCGGTTCGCCGATCGCCAACCTGAAGCTGGACGTGGCCGCGCGCTATGAAAAATACAGCGACTTCGGCAGCGCCAAGGTCGGCAAGCTCACCGGCCGCTACGACTTCACGCCGGCCGTCGCGCTGCGCGGCACCGTCAGCAACGGCTTCCGCGCGCCGACCATGGCCGAGCAATACTACTCGGCCACCAACGTGTCGCCGACGCAGGCGTCGGTGCAGCTGGCGCCGAACTCGCCGGCCGCCGCGCTGATCGGCATCAATGGGCTGAAATCGGAGAAATCGACCAACTACAGCGTCGGCCTGGTGCTGCATCCGATGCCGAAAGCGACGCTGACGGTGGACGCCTACAGCATCGAGATCCGCGACCGCATCGTCGGCAGCGGCACCTTGTTCGGCTCGGGCAACACGGTCAATTCGCCGGCGGTGGTGGCGGCGATCAAGGCCAACGGCAACATCCTCGACCCGACCGTGACGCGCACCGGCATCAGCGTGTTCTCCAACGCGGCCAACACCAAGAACAAGGGCGTGGAAGCGGTATTCTCGTACGCCAGCAACTTCGGCGACATGGGGCGGGTGGACTGGTCGACGGCCTTCAACTACAACAAGGTCGACGTCACCAAGATCAACCAGGCGCCGTCGCAGCTGCTGCCGCAAAAGCTGCTGGACCAGGCGGCCATCGCGTCGCTGGAAAGTTCGTCGCCGAAGACCCGCCTGAACCTGGGCGCGCTGTGGAAGCTGGGCGACTGGACGGTCAACCTGCGTGAGTCGATGTACGGCTCGTCATCGTCGTACAGCTCGCTGAACAACGTCGACTACTTCCAGACCAAGATCGGCACGCTGTTCACCACCGATCTGGAAGTGTCGTACCGCGTGACCAAGGCGATCACGGCGTCGGCCGGCGCCAACAACCTGTTCAACAAGTATCCGGACAAGGTCAACCAGGCCTACATCGCAGCGGCGCGCGCAGCGCAGAACACGGCGGCGGTGACGCAGTACCCATCGTTCTCGCCGATCGGCATCAACGGCGGGTACTACTACGCCCGCCTGAATTACACGTTCTAAAGCAAAAGGGGCTGCGAATTTCGCAGCCCCTTTTTATTACTTCACTTCCGCCGTCTTGGCGATCGGCTTGAGGATTTTCACCTTGGCCTTTTGCTTCAGCAGTTCGATATATTCATGCATCTCCTGCTGCGCGATCAGCGTGCCGATCTGTTCGGCCTCGGCCTTGCGCTGCTCGACGTTCTGCTCGGCAGGCTGCTGCACCTTGCCGATGCGGTACACGCCGTAGCCCATGCCAGGCACGTCCACACCGACGTAGGCCGGCAACTTGCTGGCGTCCGCTTTCATGACCGCTTGCATAGCTACGCCGTTGATGCCTTCGGCCTTGGACCGCGAGACCAGCTTGGCGGCGCCGAAGCCGGTCGCGTCGCCCGATTTCTTGAACGCGGCCAGTTTCTCCGCGCCGGCCTTGGCGGCCAGCTTGGCGGCCTCTTCCATCGTCACGCGCTGACGGATCTGCGCATCGACTTCGGCCAGCGGACGCTTGGTGGCCGGCTTGAATTCAACGATGCGGCCCGACACCAGCGTGCTCGGCGCGGTCTCGACCGCTTCCGTGTTGCGCTTGCCGCTGATCGAGTCGTTCGAGAACAGCGCGGTCAGGAACTTGGCGTTGTTGTACGGCGCAGGACCGGCCATCGGCGACGGGTTGCGCGACACGCCTTCGGCGGTCAGGATCTTCAGGCCCAGCTTGTCGGCGACCGGCTTCAGGCTGTCCGACTGCTCGTAGACGGTATTGGTGAAGGCTTCAGCCATTTCCGAATACTTCTTGCCGGCTTTCTGCTTCTTCAGCGCCTCGGCCACTTCGGCCTTGGCCGCTTCCAGCGGCTTGACGACGGCCGGCTTGTACTCGGTCACGGTCAGCACGTGGAAGCCGAACTCCGACTCCACCGGATCGCTGATCTCGCCCTGCTTGAGCTTGCCGATCGCGGCTTCGACCACCGGTACCAGCGTGCCTTTTTCGACCACGCCCAGGTCGCCGCCCTGCTCGGCCGAACCCGGATCTTCCGACTTGGCCTTGGCGATCTTGGCGAAGTCCGCCGGCGTCTTGCGCACTTCGGCGGCGATGGCGTCGGCCTTGGCCTTGGCGGCCGCCTTCTCGGCGGCGCTGGCGCCCTTCTTCAGGGTCACCAGGATGTGACTGGCGCGGCGCGATTCCGGCGTGGTGAAGCCGGCCTGGTTGGCGGCGTAATACGTGGCCACCTCGGCGTCGGTCACGCTGACCTGGCTGGCGGCCACGTCGGCATTGAACACCACGTATTCGATCTTGGCCTGCTCCGGCACTTCGAAGAACTTGGCGTTCTTGTCGTAGAAGGCCTTGACCATCTCGTCGGTCACTTTAACCTGCGGCACGAAGTCGGCCACCGGCAGCAGCAGTTCCTGCACCTCGCGCTCCTGCGCGCCGATGTCGGACAGCGTGTTGGCGATGGTGCGCGGCGCGAAGCCGGTGCCCTGCACCGCGTTGCCCAGCTGCTGCAACGCCATGTCGCGGCGCATGCGCGCGTCGTTGTCCTGCGGACGCAGGCCCTGCGCCGCCAGGATCGCCTTGTAGCGCTCCATGTCGAACGAGCCTGGGCCGCCGAACATGTCGATGATGGCCTTTTGCAGCTGCGCGTCGGTGACGCTCAGGTTGGCGCGCAGCACTTCGGCGGCGATCGCGCGCTCGGCGATCAGCTGGTCGAGGACGTTTTGCTTGAATTCCGGCGTGTCGAACATCTTCTGGTCGAACTGGGCGCCGAGGCGCTGGCGATAGCTGTCGAGCTGGTTGCGCAGGGCGTTGTCGAACTCCAGCTGGCTCAGAGGTTTGCCGTCGATCTTGGCGATCGTGGTGGCGTCGTCGCCGAAGCTCTTGTAGCTGCCGATGCCGACGAATGCAAACGACGGGACGATGATGATCGCCAACAGGATCTGCATCAAGCGTTGATGGGTACGAATAAATTCAAACATGGTCTGCCAATTCGGATTGAGTGGAACTTGCACATACAAAAAAGGCGAACTCGCGTTCGCCAATTCCGGTTCGCGGATTTTACAGTGCGCACCCCACCATAGCAAGGGTCAATCGTTGGTAAAACGGTCACGTTGCCGGGCGCGGCGACAAAAAGCCGCCCCCCGCGCCTGGACGGACCAGCGCGCTATATTAATTGGGATGCTTAGGGATAATAAAAATAGCGGCGCGGATATTCACCTGTCTTAATGTGGCGCGCAAAAAGAAAAACCCCGCAGCTTAATATAAGCTGCGGGGTATCTTGTTCTTGGCGGAGCGGACGGGACTCGAACCCGCGACCCCCGGCGTGACAGGCCGGTATTCTAACCAACTGAACTACCGCTCCTTGGTCAAACGATGTTTGTATTTTGTTGGCGGAGCGGACGGGACTCGAACCCGCGACCCCCGGCGTGACAGGCCGGTATTCTAACCAACTGAACTACCGCTCCAACAAAACACTGGGTACTGCTATCACTTCTTACTACTACTGCAGCGAGACTGGTGGGCGGTGAGAGGCTCGAACTCCCGACCTAAGCCTTGTAAGGGCTCCGCTCTACCAACTGAGCTAACCGCCCAATCTTGCGTTTTTTTACTCATTGTGAGCAGCTTGTTGCCGTGCTGCTCACTGAAGTCCGTTAGTTTACAGCATCTTTCAAAGCTTTACCAGCTTTAAATTTAGGAACTTTAGCTGCTTCGATGGTGATCTCTTCCTTGGTGCGCGGATTGCGGCCGGTACGGGCGGCGCGTTCGCTCACGGAGAAGGTGCCAAAGCCGACCAGGGTGACGCTGTCGTTCTTTTGCAGGGTGGTGGTTACACCGTCGATCACTGCGTCCAGCGCACGTGCGGCAGCCGCTTTCGAGATATCAGCGGTGGTGGCAATATGGTCGATCAATTCAGTCTTATTCAAAGCAATTCCCCGTCACAAAGGTTATATCGGTCGCCCCACAAAACAACTACGGCATTTTAAAAACCGAATGTGGAGCCGAGAAAAATCTCAGGCCGTATTAAACAAGCCAGCCAGCCCCTGTGTCAAGCGCCGCGCAGTAGAAAACCAGGCCTAAATAACAAACAGGCGCTATAAAAGCGCCTGTTTTTGCACAACGAGTTACTCCAGCAGCGGATTAGTTAGTGTTTTACCACTTCCGTTTGGCCGTCGGCCTTGACGGCGGCGGCAGCCACCGCTTCCACCGGCGCCGTTTCCGTCAGCGCCTCCGGCATGCGTTCCAGCGCGATTTCCAGCACCTTGTCGATCCAGCGCACCGGGACGATCTCCAGCTTGTTTTTGACGTTGTCCGGAATGTCGGCCAGGTCCTTGACGTTCTGCTCGGGGATCAGCACGGTCTTGATGCCGCCGCGCTGCGCCGCCAGCAGCTTTTCTTTCAGGCCGCCGATCGGCAGCACTTCGCCGCGCAGCGTGATTTCGCCCGTCATCGCCACGTCCGCGCGCACCGGGATGCCGGTGAATACCGACACCATCGCCACCGTCATCGCGGCGCCGGCCGAAGGACCATCTTTCGGCGTCGCCCCTTCCGGCACGTGGATGTGGATGTCGCTCTTCTCGAACACCTCGTTCTTGATGCCGAGACGATTAGCGCGGCTGCGCACCACGGTGCGGGCTGCCTCGATCGATTCCTTCATCACGTCGCCCAGGGTGCCGGTGCGGATCACGCCGCCCTTGCCCGGCATCGACACGGCTTCGATGGTCAGCAGATCGCCACCGACTTCGGTCCAGGCCAGACCGACGACCTGGCCGATCTGGTTTTCCTTCTCGGCCACGCCGAAATCGTAGCGGCGCACACCCAGGAACTTGTCCAGGTTCTTGCTGGTGACGGCGATCTTCTTCTCGGTCTTTTTCAGCAGCAGCATCTTGACGACTTTGCGGCAGATTTTCGACACTTCGCGCTCCAGCGAACGCACGCCGGCCTCGCGGGTGTAGTAGCGGATGATGTCGCGCAATGCCGACTCGGCCACCGAGATTTCATCTTCCTTCAGACCGTTGTTCTTGATCTGTTTCGGCAGCAGGTAGCGCTGGGCGATGCTGGTTTTCTCGTCTTCCGTGTAGCCGGACAGGCGGATCACCTCCATGCGGTCCAGCAGCGCCGGCGGGATGTTGTACGAGTTCGACGTCGCCACGAACATCACATCGGACAGGTCGAAGTCGACCTCGATGTAGTGGTCCGAGAAGGTGTGGTTCTGTTCAGGATCCAGCACCTCCAGCAGGGCCGACGACGGATCGCCGCGGAAGTCCGCGCCCATCTTGTCGATCTCGTCGAGCAGGAACAGCGGATTGCGCACGCCGACTTTCGCCAGCGACTGCAGCACCTTGCCCGGCATCGAGCCGATGTAAGTACGGCGGTGACCGCGGATCTCGGCCTCGTCGCGCACGCCGCCCAGCGCCATGCGCACGAACTTGCGGTTCGTGGCGCGGGCAATCGACTGGCCCAGCGAAGTTTTACCGACGCCCGGAGGGCCGACGAAGCACAGGATCGGCGCCTTCAGCTTGTCGACGCGCTGTTGGACTGCAAGATATTCCAGGATGCGTTCTTTAACCTTGTCCAGGCCGTAGTGGTCGCCTTCGAGCACTTTCTCGGCGTTCGACAGGTCGTTGTTGACCTTGGATTTCTTCTTCCATGGCAGGCCGACCAGCGTGTCGATGTAGTTGCGCACGACGGTGGCTTCGGCCGACATCGGCGACATCAGCTTGAGTTTTTTCAGCTCGGCGGTGGCCTTGTCCAGCGCCTCTTTCGGCATCTTGGCCAGCGCGACCTTCTTCTCCAGCTCGTCCAGGTCGGCGCCGTCCTCGCCCTCGCCCAGTTCCTTCTGGATGGCTTTGACTTGCTCGTTCAGGTAGTACTCGCGCTGCGATTTCTCCATCTGGCGCTTGACGCGGCCACGGATGCGCTTTTCGACCTGCAGGATGTCGAGTTCACCTTCCAGCTGGCCGAGCAGATGCTCGAGGCGCTTGGCGACGCTGAAGATCTCCAGGATCACCTGTTTCTGCTCCAGCTTCAGCGGCAGGTGCGCGGCGACGGTGTCGGCCAGGCGGCCGGCGTCGTCGATGCCCGACAGCGAAGCGAGGATCTCAGGCGGAATTTTCTTGTTCAGTTTGACGTACTGGTCGAACTGCTGAACGATGGCGCGGCGCATCGCTTCGATTTCCGAATCGTCGCCCAGCTCGGAATCGAGCGGCGTCAGATCGGCGATGAAGTGCGTCGGCGCGTCGGTGATGCGGTTGATGCGTGCGCGCTGGGCGCCTTCGACCAGCACCTTGACGGTGCCGTCGGGCAGTTTCAGCATTTGCAGAATATTGGCCACGCAGCCAATTTCATAGATATCGGAAGCAGAAGGTTCATCCTTGGCAGCGGCTTTTTGCGCGGCAAGCATGATGCTCTTGCCCTGCTCCATAGCCGCTTCCAGCGCCTTGATCGATTTTGGGCGCCCTACGAACAGCGGTATCACCATATGCGGGAAAACTACAACGTCCCGCAGCGGCAATAACGGCAGTTGAGTTTGCTCAGTTAATTTGGAAGTTGTCATGGCGTACCTTATGAGAAAGCATGGCTATGATGTGGGCGCTATTTTGCCGAATCACAAGACCGGCGAACATAATAATTCTTCAAAATATTCAATATTGCAGAAATACCAGTCCGCCGTGCTATAAAAAAAACCGGCATCAAATAAAAAAGCCACGCGCGGCCGGAGGCAACGTGTGGCTTTCCGAATGAAGCCTGTATTCTTTTATTGATTTAAATTGTACCGCCTTGCCCCATGGATGCAAAAGAAAATTTGCGCATGTGTGCAGTCGTTATTTAATTTTCACCAGAGGCCTTTGCAGGCTCCTGATAAATCAACAAGGGCTTGGCGCCGCTCGTAATCGTATTTTCATCGATCACGACCTTCGTGACGTTTTGCTGGTTCGGCAAATCGTACATCACGTCGAGCAGCGCGTGCTCAAGGATCGAACGCAGGCCCCGTGCGCCCGTTTTGCGCGCGAGCGCTTTCTTGGCGATCGCATGCAAGGCGGCCGGACGGATTTCCAGTTCCGAGCCTTCCATTTCGAGCAGCTTCGAATACTGCTTGATCAGCGCATTCTTCGGCTCGACGAGAATCTGGATCAGCGCTTCTTCCGTCAGCTCGGCCAGCGTGGCGACGACGGGCAGACGGCCGACCAGTTCGGGAATCAGGCCGAACTTGATCAGGTCTTCCGGTTCCGCTTCGAGCAGGATGTCGCTGTTCGAGCGCTGTTCCTGGCTCTTCACGGTGGCCGAGAAGCCGATGCCGCTTTTTTCGGAACGGTTCGAAATGATCTTGGCCAGGCCGTCGAACGCGCCGCCGCAGATGAACATGATGTTGGTCGTGTCGATCTGCACGAAGTCCTGGTTCGGATGCTTGCGGCCGCCCTGCGGCGGCACGGACGCCATCGTGCCTTCGATCAGCTTGAGCAGCGCTTGCTGCACGCCTTCGCCGGAGACGTCGCGCGTGATCGACGGATTGTCGGACTTGCGCGAAATCTTGTCGATTTCATCGATGTAGACGATGCCGCGCTGGGCTTTCTCGACATCGTAGTTGCAGCTTTGCAGCAGCTTCTGGATGATGTTTTCGACGTCTTCGCCGACGTAGCCCGCTTCCGTGAGCGTGGTCGCATCGGCGATCACGAACGGCACGTTGAGCATGCGCGCGAGCGTTTGCGCGAGCAGCGTCTTGCCGGAACCGGTCGGACCGACGAGCAGGATGG
>Ga0247812_10000198_pt1 | contig 62110 bp, 57 predicted proteins | sample UWRJL149409B1_FD_178011 | JGI IMG/M metagenome (GOLD analysis project Ga0247812, IMG submission 178011) | Plant litter microbial communities from Arlington Agricultural Research Station in Wisconsin, United States - UWRJ-L149-409B-1 | ecosystem: Environmental > Terrestrial > Plant litter >...
ATAAACTGCTGCTTTAAAGCGGCACGTTCCCCGGCGGCATTATCTTTAAATGAAAAGCATACGCGCAAAGCAATGAGCAAGGACATGGTGATCTCACGCGTCAGTGAGCGGTTACGTTCTCTGACATCCTTCACGTTCTGCAAAAACTTCTGCCGCGCTTCGCTTTGCGCATCGGGCAAAGCGGCAGGTGTTTTTGCAGGACTTTCTGCACTGGCTTCCGGCACTTGCATTGGCTTGCTATTTGCGGGCGGCTGCGGCTTGGTTTGCTCCTTATGCTGTTGCATTTCGCGGATGGCGGTTTTATCGTCCGGCAATTCGATGCCGCCCAAGCGTTGCCTTACCTCACTGGTTTTAACGCCATCCAGTTTACGCACCAGATCGAACGAGACGCCGTCCGCATCAACCACGCGAAACGGCCTGTCCGTACCTTTGGCGATCCTATAGCAGTTGGCTTTGGCTTCTCGGATAAATTCCTCTGCCGTATCCGTGCGCTGCCATATCTCCGTAAGCGTTTGTTTATGGCGGTCGCGGTTTTTGTTCTTCTGCGGCGTTGGCTTGTGGTTCAGTTCTTTTTCTATTTCCGCCCTTGCTGTATCATGCGCTTTGTAATTATCCTCATAGGTCGCCATTACGCCGTGCTCATGGTTATACCGTTCATATACGATATGCGCATGCACCCGGCCATTGCCAAGATCGTGTAACACGGCCCCGTGCCGCTGGTCTTCATATTTGAGGTGCTTGGTTAAAATATCAACAGACTGATGCCATTCTTCTCTGGTCATCACGCGGTCGGCAGTGTCTTCGGGATTAGGATTGATATAAGCATGGTAAGCACTATTATGGCTGCGGGTTAATTCACTGCTTAACTCGACACTGTACAGAAAGTCTTTAAATTCTTCCGGCGTAGCATCTTCTCTGCCATCTAAATGAAGGATAGTAATCCGCTGGTTATTGCCCGGCTTAAACAGGTAAGTGCCTAACTGCGGCGCGTTACCCCTGATTTTTCCTGCGATAACCATATTTGATAATCTCCAGTAATTCGCCGGTAAGGCGTGTGACGTTTTCTAATGTGCGATAGATAAAGCCGGGATCAACGCGGGCTGGTTCGCCCGTTTTGGCCTCGATATTTAGGGCCTTGGCTATCTGGTTAAGGTTGCTGCCCTGTTTGCCTGTTTCCGCCATCAGGCGAATGAGGGTATGGCGATCAATCCCGGAATTAACCTCGTCGGCTTTTTTGCGGATATAATCGCTGACGCTCATTCCTTCAAGGGCCGCGTTTTTTTGGATGGTTTCTTTTTCAGCGGGCGAGACACGAAAGCGGAAAACCGCATCGCGTTTATCGCCGCCATTCTTTGGCGTGCGTTTCATATGTCGTTCCGTTTTTTAAAAGAGGGTCAAGGGAGAAATTCTCCCTTGCAAGACTGTTTTGTGGTAACAAAACAATGTCTTGCGATCTACAGTAAAGCTATCACAGCATGACACGATTGTCAAGATTTTGCACTGTATCGATATGATGCATAATGGTGCGTAATGAAACGTAAGTAAGAATAAGTAGCCATGAAAAGAAAAAATTGTTTATCCCAATAAATTATAATACCTTGAGCCTAACCTATTTCTTCACCACAATGACAAAAAAACAATTAGCATCTGTACTCTTGCCACTTGGTCTTATTGGGCTTGTTGTTCTCTTTCTTGGAATTTTTAATTCTTCAGCATTACTGATTTTACTCGCTGTTACTTTGCTTATTTTGTGGATAGGAGTATATCGTCTAACCAGAGACGTAATACCGCTTGAAACACATAGAAATGAAACCAATGAGTATATAGATAATTTAAAGAAATGGTTGTCAGAAGGTAACCGAGCCCTTATTATTTTAGGGGTACTTGGTTTCATTGGTGGTGCATCTAATAATTCTATAGCAGTCATGATAATAGGTGTTATACTTGTTATCGGTGGTGGCTGGGGTTATAAAATAAAAACCACAAACAAAACAAAAGAACATTCAGCGGGTATTCATACCGACCACGGATCGGCTGCATGGGCGACAAAAGAAGAAATTAAAAGGAGTGGTTTGACGAATCAATCGACCGGTCTTTATATCGGCGGTGACTGTTTAAGAAACAAAGCAGGTCACCTTTGTACAATAGCAGGGTCCGGCCAAGGCAAAGGTGTTTGTCAAATTATCCCGTCCTTGCTTGTCAATCCATTTTGCTCTTATGTGATAACAGACCCCAAAGGTGAAAATGCTTTTATTACTGCCCGGTTTCAAAAGAGTGCGGGGCAAAAAGTTTATATCATTGACCCATGGAACGAACAAGAAAAAATGGGGGCAACTCATGGCATAAATGCATCTGGATTTAATCCATTTGCGTTCATTAAATACGAAATTGCAGAATTGCGAGATAATTGTGAGCAGATTGCCGCTTATCTCATACCAGATAAGGATGCAAAAGACCCTTACTGGAATGACCGTGCCAGGAGTATGATTAAAGTGTTACTCATGCATATTGTTACAGCATTACCAGAAAGCGAGCATAATTTTTGGACGCTTTATAAAATGCTGCGGCTTTCGGGTGATGAATGGTTAGAATTATTAGTTGACCTAAAAATGAACCAACACGAAGATGGTCTTATTGCGATTGCTGCAGAAGAATTAATTGGTATCGAGAAAAGTGGCAGTACAATGGCCGGTATTAAATCGAGTGCCCAAAACGCGACAACGATTTTTGAAAGCCCGCAAATCAGGAGGTCGTTACATTACAATGATTTCAATCCCTACTCTTTAACAAACGGCGATTGTACTGTTTATGTAGTTATACCAGAACGTTTTCTTGAATCATATTCAACTTGGTTACGACTTGTGATAGGGCTTTGTTTGAAAGCATGCAATTCGCGACCAAACAAACGCGTAAGCTTCTTATTAGATGAATTCGCTGTTTTAGGAAAGATGAAAGATGTGCAGCGTGGCTTTGCATTTGCTCGAGGACAAAACATTGTTTTATGGACGTTCGTGCAAAGCTTATCTCAATTAAAAGATAATTATGGCGAAGATGGTATGAACACGTTCATTAGCAACGCGGCAGTGTTTCAGACGTTTGGAATAAAAGATCAATTTTCGACCGAATATGTGAGTAAGCTTTTGGGCGAAGGCACTCGAAGCAAAGATACTTTTTCTTATTCTGCAGGGTCAAGCTCTACCCATACACAAAGTTCACAGACCTTTGCAAGGAGGGTTTTGACACCGGATGAAGTATCTACTTCGCCATCTATAATTACGATTGCTGACGGGTTGAGAATACAATTGCCGAAAATGGCATATTTTAAAAATCCTGGTAATGATGCTGTTTTCGGAACCGATTCTATTAAGGGGTCACCAGAGTGGTATGGTGATTTTAAAAACCGTGCTGATCCGGCGCCACGATAGTTTTTAATAAATTCGCGACATGATGAGAACAAGGTATAAAATTATAATTTTAAGTAATTGAAAAAGGCAATAATCCTCTACATAAATCCCGTAATACTGATTCTTTCGGGCGCGTTAGCATGGCCGTCCATTAAGGCAAAAATTCTATTTTATATTCCTAATTCAGAGTATGCATTAGCTTCAATAATAATAGGAACCTCACTTGCAGTTTATTTAAGCAATGTCTGGTATCCTTATTTAAAAATTGTTAAAAAGACTGAATACAACAAAAAATGGCGACCCCTACAACTGTCTGCGAATTATATTTTTAAAGAAAAATATAATTCAATTAATTTGGCTATTAATGTGATGGTGCCAAAACGTGTTTTGTATCATCGGATTGAACCAGTCAGCAACGTAAATGCCAAAAAGAAGATTGTGAAATTTGGTAAATTATTCAAAGTTGTCTGGCATAGTGGCGAATCCGCGCCACCCAACTTTAAAATGACTACTAATCAAGGTTTTGCCGCCGATGCTTACCAGTTGGGACCATTTTCATCAAAGGTACCTACAGGTATAGTAACTGCCGGACATCGCCATCTTTATAATCATAAATTTCATCCTGACCAACAATTATTAATAGACGATTTAGTAATAGTTGGCTCATATGCAATCGGTGGTGGCAGTTTAAAAAACCCGGCAAAAGGTGTTTTAAATATTGAAAGTCGCGATATTAATTCAGTTAAAATTTTTGAGACAGTAAAAACTATAGAGGAATTTGCTAAGACATTGAAATACTTGGCAAATTTATGTGAAGGAATAATATAACTTTCAACCAATTTTTCCGTTAAATTTACATATAAATAGTTATAGGGCTATGGGTAGAAAAAAAGAGCATAAAGCCGTTGATAAAGCTGCTTTAATAAAAAAATTGGCTGGAATAAAGCCAAGTAGTGGTAAAAAGATTGAAACTGTGTTAGTGTTTAAGGACAACCTTTCTTTGCAACAAAGAGGAAAGATAACCAAGGGTGCAAAAATGGAATTCTCTGCAGAATATTTACAAGAAGCTTCATTAGGTTCGACTTTTATAGGAAAATCTAACCCTACTGGAAGGGGACGAAAATTGACAAACGTATACGATTTACTTGCAAACAAAAATTCGATTGCGAATAAAAATCCGAAATCTGGAACAGTTTTGTCAATAGAAAATCTTTCTCTGAGCACAACAGGCTCGCTTTTAGTTGAGGTTAATGATGATTATAGTAATGTTCGGAATTTGACTTTTGAAGAACAGCGAAAAGTTATCGATGGAATATTTTCTAAAAACATGCCATAATTTTTCGCTGTTCTTCTTTCACTTATATTAGCTTCGGTTTACTCACCCAAAAGGCATTTAAATCTTTGTGCTCTTTGTAAAAATATTCAAAGCTGCCAACGCTAATATCTTCTCTTTCCAAAATCTCTGCTATGGCGTGTGTTGCATGGAACCCGGCCTCGTCATTATCCATGAAAAGAAAAGCATATTTAACCGTTTCCTTAAAAGCGATAATCTTCTCACAAGTTTCTGCAACCATTGAAGTTGAATTTAAAATATAGCTATGGTTACGAGGCAGTAATAAGTTTTTCATTTCCAGCCATGAAAGGAAATCCCAAAAGCCCTCAAATACGTCTGCAGAGTTTGTGTCATCGCTATTTGTTAAGATACGCGTCGATGCTTTTTGCCCTATGCAGGTTTTAAAACAATCCTGGCGTTTCGGATTAGGTATACTTACTTCGTAACCTCCCTTGTCGTTTTCAAATAGGAAACAAGTGTATTTGTTACCGTTAGCCGTATCAAGAATATGCCCCTGCTTAAGATATTTATCAGCAAGCTTAAGCGAAATCCGGCGACGCTGTAATTCTTCTTTCAGACCGTAAAAACTAATGCGGTCGGCAATTTTCAAAATCTTGTAACGTGGCTCTTGGTTTTGTGGGGTTATTGTCGGCGTGGGGTGATTGCGCTGTATCAAGGATAATGTGCTATTCCCAAAGCGTTGGAGGTCTGCCAGCGCCTCCTTTATGCCCGCCCGGCGGTCTTTAAAATTATAATCACACCATAGGTCAATGACATCTCCGCCACTGCCCTGTTTCTGGTGCGCGAAGGTGCCGGACAAACCGAAATCATGCCATGTATTCAGTTTCTCGTTAACCTTAAACGACGCGGTTTTTTCATCCGGGCGAAAGGGCGAAAAAAACCACAATTCGCCGCTGCGGGTGGTATGGGAATAGCGCCCGCCCAAATGTTCGACAAGGCGTTGCAAAGGGATTTGTTTTGCTTCTGTGATTTTCATGGTTTAGTCCTCTAATTTAAAATTTTGAACGGTGTAAGCTGCACTTGAAGCGCAGGACGTTTAAAGAAAAACGCCCCGCTGTTAGGCGAGGCGTTTGTAATGATTAGTTGGGCTGTAGCGTTTGTAAGCCATTCAGATAGTCAACTGCTTTTGACGCTTCGCTGGCGGCAGTTGTGATGTAGCGGTTATTTTCTTTCAGGGCTTTTAACCATGATTGAATATACGCGGCATGATTGCCTTTCTCGGCTGTGGTGATACCGAATCCGGCGCAAAGGAACGCTGCGCCCAGTTCGGCAACCAGTTCTTCGGTTGCATAATTTTTATCACCGAATTTCTTGTGATTTATCCGTTGCAAGCGGTTGGTTGCGCCTGTCCAGTGCGTCAATTCATGAAACAATACCGAATGATAGTTTTCAGTTGCGCTGCATCTTTCAGTAGCAATAAACTGTTCCGGCATAGGCATCATAATTTTATCTTCAAGGGGCATATAATACGCTGCACCTTTATGAAACTCTATCATCGCCTTGGTATCAGCAATGAATTTTTCGACTGTGTTAAAACGTTCCACTTCCGATAGCTTATCGGTTACCATGACTTCCGGCGCAACGTAACCTTTTAGTTGCGAGCGATTGAAAACGTAGGAAGTTTTAAGAAACGGGATATTCTGGATTTCGCCATCAACCTCTTTGGCGAAAGTGTCGTAATAAACGACAAGATTGCCTTTCTCGCCTTTACGAACGTTTTCGCCTTTTGCATTCCATTGTTTAAAGCTTGCCCATTCCTGGGTTTGGTGACCGCGTTTCATGGCTGCACACCAAAGCAGAATGATATTGATACCGCGATAATGATTTCCGGTAGTAAAGTTGATTGGCATTCCACCAAAATCGGGCCCTGTAAACGGCTTTTCCCAAGGGATAACGCCTTTTTCAAGTTGTTCGATAATAATGCTGGTAATAAGGTCGTGAACGTCAAGCATTGGCGCTTTAAATGTTTCGCCGCGTTCGGATGGTGATAGTGTAGTCATTGTTTTTCTCCTGTTTGAGAGTGGATGGTTACAGGGGATGAATAAGCCGGAGCCTTAGCGAACAAACCGGCTGTTATTTTGGATGGGCGGGTGAATGCCCGAAGGGCAGAGGAAAATAATAGTTGGTGCGTGAGTGGCTTGGGCTAAGAGCCTGTGCTGAAACCGTCGGCTCGTTCTTAAACAGGCGAAACAATGCCGACGCTTTTTCGATCTTTAAAACGAAAACGCCCAAGCTGGCGTGCCTGGGCGTTTACGATATGATTAAAAAGCGATTTTAACTTGTTAAATTACTGTAGTGGGTAATTATCTCCTGTTTCCACCAGTGGTAAATCCGGCTGCCCGGGTCTTTGTGAGGCTTGGGAAACTGCCCTGCCATCCAACGGTTGCGCAAAGTTTGATATTTGATACCCAATTCGCGATGTATATCCAGAGACGTTAAACGGTGTGGCAACGCCTCCAAACGGGCGACTATTTCTTTGGTCTGCATGTATTCTCCTTTGTGTTGATTGGTTAGGGTGAATTTTATCGATATAATCAGCATATCGTTGCATCATTTCGATACGGTCATCTAAGAACTTTGCACGATCATAGGCTCGTCTGATTTCATTTTCAGGCACATGGGCTAACTGTCTGTCGATAACAACGAACGGGATTTTTAGCCGCTCTTGGCAAATTCCTGTTGCCAATGCCCGAAACCCATGAATAGTCATCTTATCTTTGTAGCCTGCCAAATAAATGAACTTCAAAAGTGTCATATTACTTATCGCTTTATTTCGATTATACGGGCTTGGTAGCAAGTAATCGCTGTTCGGATTAAGTTCAAAAAGTTCCTTAATAATTGCGATTGCTTGCAATGATAGAGGTACGAGATGTTCAACTTTCATTTTCATGTGTTCGGCAGGAACCGTCCAAATCTGTGTATTAAAGTTAAACTCTGTCTTTTTGGCTTTGCGTAGTTCCTTGTGACGAACCCAAACAAGCAGCATCAATTGCGTGGCAAGGTAGGTTTGTCTGCTGACGTTGAAACGGACATTTTCAATCGCTTGCAATAATGATGGCAGTTCATCAATTTCGATAGATGGCACATGACCGCGCTTAGGCTTAGGCAATAGATCGACAACGCCAATCGTCGGGTCGCCAGTTAATCGTCCCGTTGTGTTGGCGTAAATCAACACTCTCCGGCAGTATTGCAGAACTCTACGGGCAATGTCCGGGGACGTTTTTTTGACAACTTCAAGGCAACTTAGTAGCAATGTAGGAGTGATGCTGGTCACGGGGAATTTGCCGATATGCGGAAAGATGTATTTCTCCAAACGGTACATGATTGAAACGGCGTGTCGATCCTCCCATTGGTATTTTGACAGGTTAAACCACTCTCGGGCTATCGGCTCGAACGTATTAATCGCTTTGTAGGCGGCTAATTGCTTTTCCTCCGCCCTGACCAAGAGCGGATCAAACCCCTGCTCTACTTGCTTTTTTGCGGCAAAGCGTTTGTCTCTTGCTTCGGCTAATGTCGTAACTGGATATTGCCCAAACGAGATTGTTTTTTCTGCACCATGGATGCGGTATCGATAGCGAAAGTAACGTTTCCCGTTTGGCATGACCACAAGGAATAATCCTTGTGTGTCGGCAAGTTTATATTTTTCTTTTCGTGGTTTTGCATTCAGGCATTGCAAATCGGTAAGAGGCATTGTTCATGTCCTTATGTTGAAGTTGTTTTAATTGTGATGAAGTGGAAAAGTGGGGAGCCAGATTTTGAGCCTGGAATTTGGCTCCCCAAAAACACCCCCATTTCGGGAGCATTTAAGTAAGTATAGGTATTTTTTCCTATTTGTCAAGTGGGGCAAAACACTTACAAAAACAGCGTTTTTGCATCTAACAAGTGTTAGGTAGATGAAGTTGTGGCGACCCCAACAGGAATCCATTTTATTTTATAACCCTTTTAAAACGCAATCTTATTTTTTTAGCCGTGGAATTTGGCTCCCCGCATTGTATAGGCATATTTTTTCCTATGCAACAATTACATACCCTTCTGCTGAATTTTAAGTAGCGATGAATATCTTTTTTCATTTGTAGGATGGGTACGTTCAAGCGGCTTAAGCATATCTTTGATATTTTGATAAGCTTGCTGCGCAACGTTAGGCTTTGTTGTTTCAGTTTGCTGCTGAACGTTCTCTACTTCCGTTTCCTTTTCCCATTTGTCGGCATAAGCCTGTGTTTCCACCAAATTTGCATTCGGATAAACCCGCAAGGCAAAGCGGTCACATATCCTTTCTTCTTGACGCCCTAAAGCATAATTGATAAGTGCAACCGAATAGGACAGAGGCATCATTGGAAGTTCAAGGTAGGAGCATTAGCTTTAATTTTTTCTAATCCTATAGCGAGTTTGTCTACGCCTGAACGTAAGGTAGAGATATTCATCCGGTTGATTTGTTTTACCTTATTCGCGTTTAAGGTTTCGTCTTGCTTTTTCTATGAAAGCTCTTTTATTTCGTCAAAGATTGAATTCAGTAGCGGAGAAAGCATTTCGAAATTTGCGACACCTTCCTGAGTTGGGGCGTTAGTTTTATTTTTTTTCATTACTTACCCAACTTAACTGGCGGTTTCGTTTCTATATCTGACTTTTTTTTATCAATTAGCCAATACCATTCGTAGACATATTTATTGCCATCGTATTCTTTACTAACAACTATGTTGTCGGCTCTCATTTTTTCCATACAGTTTAGATATTGTCCTAATATCATAGTTACATCGCTGTTCGTTGGTATATCACTTTCATCGAAATTCATGAAATCAGCAAATGGTTTGTATTTGTCGCCAAGCAGATTATTGGCATCTGCAAGAGCCTGATTAACGAATTTAAGCTTGAATTTATTTAAGGCATCATTTTGCGATTTTTTCGATAAAGCCCCTACTTCAGCGTGTAAACTCTCTAATTGAGCTTGTGTTTTTTCAAATTTATCTACGTCGTTTCTGTTCATATTTAATCCTTATGCTGGACAACTTCTGGTGAATTCTATGTATTTCTTTTTAATGATTTCAATAGGATGACGTTGCTTACTATCATATACACTGCACATTAACTTAAGATCATCATCATCTAATATTAAAATGCAACGGCGTTGCCCCGACCAAAGATCAATGGTGTTTTGATACATTGCTTTACTGGGCTTATTTCTTGTAAATAAGATACCGAACTTTCCAAAACTCTGATTTAAATATCTATTTAACTGGTTTATATGTTCTCTCTGGATTTCCTGAACGTTTTTCAGCTCAATGACTAATTGCTTCGATTCATAAGTATCATAAATAGAAGCTAAAAAATCATACGATTTATTATTATAAAATATAAGATCACGTATTTGTGTTCCTGTTTCGGTTCTACTTTGTTCTTTCGCGAAATCTAAATGCGGATACATTAATGACGTGAGTAACTGAACCATGTTATCCTCGTATTTAATGTCGGCATTATCTGTTTTTCCTGTTGGCAGACCTAAAATAGTTTTTAATTTTCTCTTGGAAGATAATACAGGAATCTGTGAAAACAGTGGATCATTAGTACAATCATTTGCAGAATTTTCTTTCCTATTAATATAATTTTGGACTAAATTATAATTAGTTCTATTGAAGTTTAGAATTTCAACCCTGTTTAATTTACCATCATAGGCTTGAGCCAAATCTTTAATATAATAATCATCAAAGTAATTCTCATAGTTGATATAAGGAGAATAGCGTAGCCATCTTTTGGGAATTAATAAAAGTGGTTTATTGGTTATAGGATTAGTAGGTAGATATGTTTCTTCGTTTATTACTTTTTGCTTTTTATAATCGTATAGTTGAATATTCACCTTATCTATTGGGATACCAATTCGTTTGCATTGATCGATTGTGAAATCAATTAAAAACGATTTTATGAGACAACAAGTAATATCGCTTATTCGATCTTTTGATAAATTGTCAACTAAAAGCTGAATTTCTTCAAAATGCTGAAAGCCTTGTTTATTTATCTGTGGTATCTTATTGAATACTGAAAGTATTTCGTTTGCTAATTTGTCTCCAATTTTTTTCCCTTGCCTTGTTTTAGAATTTCCCAAACCAGCTTCATCGCACTCAGTTAGTTCAATTAAAATGCTTTTTGCTTCGGTCTCTTTTCCATTAACGTATAAATTTCCAAGTTGATTAAAAGAGTTTACTAATGATGTATGTAGAGCGTTGTCTTGTTGCGATGTGATTTTCCACAACAAAAAAGGATCTACATATAGTGGTATATCTTCATTTAAAAATGGGATTGCAAAATCAACGTCAGCCTGTGTAAAGGGCAAATTGTGAAAATCGTTTAGGCGTGGTCTAACTAATGTCATCAAATTCCTGTTTCAGCTGCAGCTAATTGATAAGCGGCTTTAAGTTTATGAAATTATAACATATTTATTGAATAATTACTATTCTCTAAGTTTATACCGTTTTAAGATAATAATGATGCAAATCTGCTTATATATTCTTATTAGTTCCCAAAGTTTAATACTTTAAAGAAAAGCAACGCTATTTTTTTCTATTCCTGGGGTTGCTACATACGTTTCTAAATTGACCTTCGACGCTATCTTACAAATTTCATAGCATCCTTATACCGAACGTCGCCTGATAAATTCTGTAACGAGCCTTTCGAACTACCAATTATCAAATCAAGGACATTGTTAATATGTACATCCTTAGTTTTGGACTTAAAAAAAGTTGCAAGATATTTAACGCGTCTGTCTGGTTTACCGTAATTTAAATCTGTAACAAACTCAGGATCGTTGAACAATACAAGGAAATCTTTAATCTCATTAATGGTAAATGCTTGAATAAATTTATTGTAATACACCACTGCGTTTTCATCAACACCCTCTTTGTAACCTAATCCGTTACCAGCATAACATAGGCAGATAACTTTTACAAAAAATTTTCTAATACTGTCTGGAACGCCTGTTGTAGGTATCGACGTTTCAATTGATTTGGCATGCGCATACTCGTTATAAAAGTTGCCCCACTCAAAATGAACCGTTTTTAAATTCTGCAATTTTTCAAGTAATTCTGCTGTTAAACTGTCTTCATCTTTATATTTGAGCCCGTTAACTGTTTCTAAAAATTTCTGAACCGCATCTTTTCTATCTACTTCTCCATTTTTTCTATAGATACCAAATTTTGCGCCTATGATAAATTTGACATCTTCGGTTACATTATTCCAAATATGCGGTGTCAACCGGTCGATATTTTTTCTTGTGGGTGCACTTGTTCTTGGATCAGTATAAACACCGAATATTGACAGGATGAAGTCATCAATTCTTTCTTGCGGTTGTTTAATCAAATCACTCCCAATGTGCTGGAAATCCTCTGCAGGTATTTCATTTGTTCTTAAATTATCAAAAAGCTTTTTAATCTGAATGACTGAATGATCTGGTTTAGCTGTAATCGCATATTTCAAGCAGCTTTCTAGTAAACTTAACATTTCGATCCCAGATACTGAATTTTCATTTGGATGAGCTGCACTTGCGTGATTCCTCAAATAATTGACATTTTCTAATCTCCTGTAATTAATTTCACTTATAAAGCCTATGCGACGGCATATTTCTAACAGGTCGTGATCGCCAATTGCTGGTAAATCTTCTTGCGTAGTTAAGTTTTTATATTTGTTATTGATAGTTTGAGCAACGGTCAGAAAATATTGGAGATCAAAATTTGATACCAGTCGCCGTAAAGCGTTAATGGTTTCGTCCCAAAGAAAATTAAGTGCGCCGTCAAAAAGTCCAACTGATACAGCAACGGTAAATTTTGAGAGATATGTTGACTTTAGTCTTTCTTCGATAGGAAGTATTTCAATCGTGCTCTCTAAAGCATAGATAACTTTTCTTCTTTCCTCAATTGGCGATAAAATGTTTTCAGTTGGTAATCCGATATGTTGCAATAAATTTGCAAGAGGCTGGTTAAATGCAGCAATCGATGTCTCGATTTTCTCTGGCGTATTACCGGCTGGAATTAAAATAATTGGTGTCTGTTGATTATCGTCCATTTTAAAAGGTTTGGTCTTATATCGTTAAATTTCGTGTCTTTTTGATTGCTCACGGTTCTTTTGCGATATTTCTCTAATGCGTTCCAGTTCGTATTGCCTTGCTCCGGCTGTCATGCCTTTAAAGCGGTCGCCCTTGGCTTTGGCTGATAACATTTGCTGTGCCGCTTCGGGCATTTCCTGTTTCAACTTGTACATCTGATTGAAGCCCTTGATATATTCCGGTGATGGGTCTTGTTCTTCTTCCATGATTAAAATGTTTCGTAGGTAAAATCTTCAATAAAATCTCGGATGCTGTCGGCATCATATAGAATGATTTTTTTCTCGGGCTGGCTATAGCGGATTTTTCCTTCGTCGCGGAATTTTTGCAAAGTGGTCTTGCTGCTGATGCGCAACATGCGCATGGCTTCCTCGCCGGAAACCCATTTGTCGCCTTGTGATTGTTTCGGTTTTTTGCTGTCGATATAAGCTTCAAGCTTATCGATCATTGCAAAGAAAGCCCGGTCTTCAAAACAGATAACTTCCATTTTGCAATGTAAGTAATTCTGCGATCAGGAACAAAAATGAAAAAGATTATAAAATAAGGGGCGTACTTCTTACCTTTGCACTCCACGCACCGAAAGGCGCACCGTTAACAAAACCGTTAACAAGTTTGATCGCTGAAAAAAGCCCGTTACGGCTTCAATCGTAAAAGACTGATTATCAGTAAAAATAACAACCCGGCGGGGTAGCTCAGATGGTTAGAGCGTAGGATTCATAACCCTAAGGTCGGCAGTTCGATCCTGCTCCCCGCTACTGATAACGAGGCAGTTACATGAAAATGTGACTGCCTTCGTTGTTTTTGGTCATACAATGTTAATACACATTGGGTCTGCATGAAGTTAATTAACGTACGCCTATATCCCTTTCGGCATTATATAAAAATACGAAAATTGCTTGATTGATTATTCAAAAGATGAAATTTTTTCAGGCTCATAACCCGAAGGTCGTAGGTTCGAGTCCTGCTCCCGCTACCTCAGAATCAGGCAGTTACGTTAGATCGTGACTGCCTTTCATTTTTCTGTTAACGTATTGTTAACGGTTCTTAGCTTTTCCTTTGGCTTACTTAAAGATAGGCATTTGCTATTAATTGTGCAATAACTTACAGATTCTGGTCAGCTATTATCTATTTGTTTTATGTCTGAATATGATAAGTAATTCAAATTTAAATGGATTAATTCCCTATAACTAAATGTATAGCGTGTTAAAACTCAATAGTTGATAATAAATAGTTATCTATCGTTGCTGATAATATTCAAAAGCGGATGCGTAAATTTCAGGTGATTCGCTTTCAAAGCTAATGATCCAAAATTAAATAGCATTCAAAAACGTTAGGTAAATAAGCAGATCCGCTAATTAAGCCTTCAATAGCAACTTTCAATAGCAAGGGTTGATCCTGGCGGTCAACCCTTGCTATTAGGGGTTAAACATTGACCTTCAATATCGAGAGTTCCTGGTAAGAACTTCTGCCAAGTTCAGTCGTATAAGTACCGCCTGCAGCCCCGACCCTCGTGTCATCAGGCACTCGAAGCTGCGTAACCAGTTTATCGATCTTCAAACCACCATTGCGCGCTCGGAGCAGTTCGGCGACAGCAAGTGAAGCAGCGCAGGCACCGACAAATGAACTGGAGACGGCCTTTCCGGCTATGGTCAGTTCGAGGATACCGCAAACCTTCTTAGCAGTTGCCGACAGCGCTTGCAACACGCGCTCTTTGGGCAGCAAGCCCGTTTGCAAATCCCCCCAAACCTTTTCCGCAGTTTGAAACTCGCTTGGGAAAGTGTGCAGCATGATCTTATCGAAATTCTCCAGGCTGTCTCCGAGACCGGCTTCTACGACCAGATCGAAACCGGCATTTTCCAGGATACTCCGGGAGTAAGCGTTATCGAAACCGCATAGCGCAACGTAAGGTTCTCCCTCCCCCCGAACGGTACTTAGGTCAAATTTCCGTTCGATCAGCCGGGTAGCGAGGCCGCGCTTAGCCAGCCAATCTGCACAGATACGGGTCTTCAGCTGATCTACATCGTTGGCTGTACATAACAGCCCCGCGCTCAAATTAGCTTCAACGGCCTTGTCATGGTCCTGGAGGAAAAACTCGACCCCGGCAGATGCCGGGAAAGGCAGCAGGCCGAGTGTCCACAGGTAGGCCTGGCCGAGGTGGCCGAGACCAAGCAGCCACAATTTGGTAGGGACGGCAACGTCTGCGGGGCCCTCTGCGTCTTTGGCCAGCCAGTTCAGGTCCGGGCGCCATAATGATATCCCGGTAGTTTTGTCGAGCGCCTGTGGTTGTATCTTTGCGGTCTTTAAAAAAGCAAGCGCGACAGCAAGTCCGCCTGCATAAACGCCGCCCAGGGGTAAAAGGCCCGTTCCGTTAACAGGTGTCACTTCACTTTCCGTAAATACCCCGCCGCGCCAATCCGTTGCCCATACCACGATTTCTTCGTCTGTCGGCTTTTCTCCGGTGCCAAAATGCAGGGTGAGCAGGCCCGGTTCCACTTCTGAAGTAAAATTCGCTCCCAGTTCGAGCGCGATCGCATTCAGGGAACCGGCCCCCGGCCAGGGCAGTAAACAAATTACGTCGGCGGGGAGCTCAACCTGAACGCCGCCTAAAAAAGCCCTTGCTGCGGTGTTAACGGCCGTAAGGAATGCGGCCTGTAACGGAACTGATGAACGAATGGCTTCCCCGCAGCGCAACCTGACCTTAAAACTTTTCAGCTGCTGCAGCGCTTCTTCCGCCCCAAAACCATTTTTTTCGATCAAAGCGATCGATAAGCGATTGAAAGAATTTTCTGAATATTCCATGTTCTTTTGCTTTAAATTTGATAATCGCAGCAGCATGCGGGAAGGTCTTCCAGCGTTTGCTGCCTAAGTACTCGTAAGCCCCGACACCTTCCAGCATCTGCTGTTCAAGTTGCGCGTAGGCCGGAACGATCAGTGCAATATGGCCGGCTTGCAGGATCATCGGGTTTGCCTGGTCTACCCCGCTTTGGCCGGTCCATTCGCCGGGATGCGTGTGGACATCCGCCTGCACTTTCAACTGTTCCTCTGAACAGGTCTTCCAAAGCGGTACAAAACCATTGCCGTTGAAGTTAATGATACCTTCCTGCAGCGCATGGGGATCAAGGTCATCATAGCAGATAAAGCGCGTGACCATATCACTGTCGGCCGGGCCGAGCAGGAAGGCCCCGCTTTCGCGATCGCCGCGGCCTCTTTGCTTTAGCTGGGCGATCAGTTCCCGCCACAGCGGCTGTTCTATTTCTAAAGGTACTCTCATGTCAACTGTTCAATAACCGGTGGATATATTGGACATAGTCCGTGAATTTGAAAGAAGACTGCCAGTAATACTCCGGGTACTTTGTCTTCCATTCGTCGTGGCCGGGCAATGCGGCCCGGTCAAAGGGCGCATATAAACTATCTGCCCGCCAGTTAGGGTTGAATACCGGGTTAAGCTTGGCAGAACCTTTAGGCCAGCTTGCCGGAGCAAGTGCGCTATTGGTTTCTGTATCCCAGGGGCATGCGCCTGGCGCAGCCTGCGGGTAGCCATCGAGCGTGAATTTGAAATAGCATTTCCCGGGCTCGTAATATTTGGGATCCGCTTGTATCCAGATCATGATCACCGGCCAGGTAGTTGCGGGGGCCTCTGTTTGAAGCCCCCACATACCTGTCCCAAGACCGTGCTGGAACGCAAATTCACCGATGTGCTTTTCAGCCATCAGCAGGTCCATTTTCATCCCTGCACTACCTTATCAGCAACCAGCATTAACGCCAGGCTACAGTCGTGATGGCCAACAAACGAACCGATGTGATCGGTCGGCTGAACAATGGTCTTGTCATCCACCTTCAGCAACAGATCGGCCGCGTCGACCGGACTGATACCGAATTTATGGATGACCGCATGCAGGACCCTTTTTCCGGTCGCGGCTGGCTTAAAATGAAAGGCAGCGGTCTGGCCATTGTAACTCACCGTTGTCTTGATCACTTTACAGCGATGCGCATGATAGTGCCCTTTGTGGATGATCTCGAATTCAACCTTGACCTCGGTGCCATCGGCAAATATCTCGTCCTCTTCGAAGAACAAGACGTAGTCGCCTGCGGTATCGGTGATCTGGAATTCACGTTTAAAAACTTCCAGCAAATGGTGGTGTGCTGCGTCGGCAGCGATCTCTACTTCTTTAATGGCACGGTCGTTCTCGCCGTGCAGATATACTTTTTTCATTTTGTGTTCTTTAAAACTGTAAAACAGGACTGCATGCGGCAGCCCGCGCTTAGAAAACAGCATGGCCAGGCCATGCATGCTGCGGCGGAGCTTCTCCGGGAGCGGCATGTCTGATCGTGCCGCCAATTGCTGGCGGTACGGGTTCCGAAATTCAGTTTTTTGCTTTTACGGCTTTATCGTTTTAAATGAAACATCCCATTAGGCGGACGACGAAGATATATTTGATCTTTTGCTTGGTGAATTAAGAGAAGGCCGTTATCTTCAGGACTTTTAAATTGATTGTGCTGGCGATCTTAGGACCGCTTTGTTTCGGGCTGAGCATTTTCGAAGGGTTTCAGCATAGCTTAAAGCAATGGCTGGCGCGCTATGTCAATGTATTCATGTGGTTGCCGGTCGCCAATATCTTCGGGGCCATTATCGCCAAGATCCAGGAGAATATGATCATCGGTATCCAGAACGGAAACCTGGGTGGCAATGATCTGGGGAATACCAATACCGCTTATCTGATCTTCCTGCTGATCGGCATCGTCGGTTATTTCACGGTACCAAGCGTCGCCAACTACATCATGAATGTCGGCGGCCATGCCCTGTTCGCCAAAACCAGCGCGCTCGCCTCCATGGCCGTCAGCTCTTTCGGTGGGTCCATGATGCAAAGCTTTAACCGTGGCAGTAACACACAAAATAATCAGCAAACCAGCAACAACCAGGCGGGCGATACACAAAACTTCAACAGGAGTAAACTTTCGGGCAACCCTCCCCAAAATCTGTAACCTATGTTTAAGAAAATGAAAAATCTCGAAACTGCCTTCCAGCATGTGCGCGGTTTCACCATCGCGATAGTCGCCTGCGCATTCGCCGCCGTTGGCTTTATGGCCTGGCTGATCAAAAGCGAATCCATTGCATTGCAAAGCAAAGTGTATATCCTGTCAGGTAACACGGCCTGGTCGGCAATTGCTGCGGATAAAAGCGCTTACCTGCCCTTGCAGGCCCGCGGCCATGTCCGCTCCTTTCACGAAGCATTTTTTACGCTGGATCCCGATGAGAAAGTAATTAAGCAGAATCTATCCAAAGCGCTTTACCTCGCCGATGGCTCGGCAAAAAAGGTTTATGACAGCCTGTCGGTGAGCGGCTATTATTCCGGCATCATTGCCGGTAATATCAGCCAGCGCATTCATGTGGACAGCGTGCAGGTGGATACGCGAAATACACCTTGCCATTTCCGTTGCTATGCTACGCTGCACCTTGTCCGCTCGACCAGCAACGTCAGCCAAAGCCTGATCACCGAAGGTTACCTGCGGGAGGTCAGCCGTAGTGATAACAACCTGCTTGGTTTCCTTATCGAACGCTGGACGACCATAGAAAATAAAGTATTAACCGTGAGCAATCACTAACCATACAATAATCATGAAAACCAACACTCTTCATTTACAGGACAAGCGCAAGCGCAGGATCCTCCTGGTTATGCCGCTTATCATCTTTTGTTTTACTACGATCCTATTCATTGCGCTTGGCGGAGGCCAGAGCGAACAAGCCAGGGCCGGCGACAGGAAAGGGCTCAGTATGAAATTACCTTCGGCCATTATTGCCGCGGAGAAAACCGGCGATAAAATGAGTTTTTATGATCTGGCACATGCCGACTCCCTGAAAAAACAACAACTGCGTAAAGCCGACCCTTACGCTAAGAACCCGGATGACAGCCTTGGTACACTTTTCGGCGTGAAATCCGGCAGCACCATTTCCACTCCTCCGGCTACATTTGGAAGCGATGGCTACACAGGAACGAACAGCAGTCCTGCCGAGAATGAAACCAGGATCAATCAGCGCCTGGCACAATTGCAGGCTGTTGTTAATAAGCCGCAACCTGTCAGCCAACCGGTTAGAAAACCCGTCAATGCTATACCGGATTCATTGCTTAAACCGGCAGCTGCACCGGAAGACCCGGAACTGAAGCAGATGAATGGCCTGCTCGAAAAGATCCTGGATATCCAGCACCCTGAACGGGTGAAAGCGGCTGACAGTAAAACAGGAAATACGGTTACTGTCAAAAAGTTCCGTGCTATCCCAGCCGTGATCGACGGTACACAAAAGATCGTTCAGGGAACAGTTATCTGCCTGAAGCTGACCGATACGGTTACGCTTGGCGGGCAACTCTATGCCAAAGGGCAGCGTCTTTATGGCAGCGGCACTTTAGCTAATCAGCGCTATACGCTGAACATCAAAAGCATTCATGTAGGCTATAATTTTTATCCCGTTGACCTGACGGTATTTGACCAGAGGGATGGGCTGGAGGGGATCAGCGTCCCGGAGGCCATTACCGGTGATGCACTTCGCGACGGTGCAACCAGCGGTATGGCCAATATGGATGTCATGAGCTTTGACCCTTCGCTGACGGCACAGCTAACCACAGCCGGCGTCAACACAGCCAAAGGGTTATTCAGTAAAAAGGTTAAGCGGGTTAAAGGCAAGATCAGGGACGGGCACACCCTCTTGCTGCGTGACAACCAGGAAGTAAAGAACATCCATTAACTGAACTGTCATGAACATGAATGAGCAATTGATCAGTGAACTCAATGAGGCCATAAGGGATGGCAGGCCATGGGTAGCGTTTAATGACCAGCCGGATAAAGAGCGGCACCAGCAAGCTATGCATTTTTTCGGATCCGCAGGAGAGGCTGAACAATTTTGCGAAGAATCCAATGGCATCTATGACTTTGCAGAGCAGTTCTTCAATTTTGACAACTACATCTTTATGCAGGCTGCCACTTTAAAGGCTTCTGTAGAACTGGAAGAAAGATTAGCAAATCCGATAGCTATTGATACAACAGCAATTGCGCAACAGATGGCAGAACAAAACCTGTATTTACCGGCAGGAAAATCAATTGATGAACTGGATGCCTCGCTTTCACAGGGCCTGGTTTTCCCCGTGGTTTGGCAGCGCCCAATCGATCCGCTGAAGGAAATAGAGGAATATCATGTCATCGCCCATCAGCACAGTGGCGGAATGATCTATGAGATCGGGCACAGCCATCGTGTGCTGGAATCGTTTGGCAGCTTACGGGAGGCCTGTACTTTTATGGATAGTGCAGTACTGTTTAATGAGCTGGCCGACAAGGGAACAGATTACCTGATCATAGGCCGGTTTCATGATCAGCCGCTGGAACTGGATATGGAAGGTTACGCAGTACCACATTCCGGTTTGACACTGGTGGCCGCACATCATAATCACGAGCATGGTCATGACTACCAGGAGTTACATTCCCTGTCTGAAAAGGCGACGCTCAGCCAGTACTTCTTCATCGGCCTTAAAGACGAAAAGATAGCGCTTTACAACGATATGCTGGAGCCTACCTCAGTGGGTACCAGACAGCAGCCCTTTTACCCGACACATTTAATAAGCGATTATTTACCCTTTAAACATTCAAATAATATGAACGAGCAAAGTTTCGATTATGTAAAGAACCAGTTGTTCTATCTGGGCTTTGGTGAGGAAGTAGCCAAACCATTACGCGAAAAAATGGAACAGAACCTTACGGAGTTTCAGATCCCGCACTCCCGCAAATTCGGACAGGATGAAACCACATCTGTCCTGCATTTTTCCAAAGGGGATCAGAAAGACAAGGATATGACTTTCTTTAACCGGGCAGACATTACACTGAAACAGCCCGGCAAGGAAGACCTGACCCAAATATTTTTCTTTGGAAAGGAACACAATTACACGCTGCAGGAACGGTATAACATGATGGACGGCCGCGCAGCCTATCGCGAACAACCTAAAATGGCCCCTGTTGAGGAAAACGGCGAGGTCAGGATGAAGCCTACCGGTGAAACTTATTCCGCCTGGAGGGGACTGGATTTTAAAAATGCGGATCAGTATGGGAACTTCAATCCAAAGGTCATGTTCTGGAATCATCAGAAAGAAGTGGCCAAATATCCGATCAAGGGTATTGAAGAAAACTATGATAAGCAGAGGCTCATTGCCAAACTGGAAAAAGGCAATAAGGTTGATGTCATCCTGGTCAGGGACGGTCATGAGACACAGGCAAAAATGGTGGCTAATCCACGCATGGCCCGTTTGGATTTCTACGACAGCAATGGTCAGAGCCTGATCGTGCGGAAAGTAGAAAAACAGGCTGTAGAACAAACGCAAAAGGTTGAAATGACACCGCAGGAAATTCAAAAAGCTGCAATCGCACGCGCAGCAGAACAAAAGCAGGAAACCGGCCAAATGGTAAACCAATCACATGCCGCACAAGGTCAGACTAACGGTCAGCAACAAACTCAAAAGGAAACTGCTAATGAGAATGTTGCAAATGAGCAGAAACAGGATCAGCGCCGCAGGCAGGGGGCTCGTATTTAATACGTTTGCAGTGGAAATTTGCAGACCAATAGCGGGCTTTTTTAAAGCGATTGAACGCGATGCAAGGATATGTGTCACGCATATCGGGGTATATGCTGCATTAGTGCAGTACTGGCAAACAAACGGCTTCCCAAGCCCGGTGCGTGCTTATGCCCATGAAATCATGCCATTGGCTAAAATTTCTGCAAGCACTACCTACCACAGATGTATCCGGGATCTTCATGATTTCGGATACATCTTATATGAACCTTCCTACAAAAGGAATGAGCGCAGCAGGATCTATTTAAAGATAAGTGAAGATGGACAAACTGGAGATCATTTGCCTCGAAAGTGAAGCATTTTTTAAATTGCTGGATGAAGTAATTAAAAGACTTAAGCCGGCGCATTCTGATACGGCTGATAAATGGATATCAGGAACCGAAGCTATGCGAATGCTGCGTATAAAGAGTAAAGCGACCTTACAAAAAATGCGGGACGAAGGCGTTATCCGTTTTTCCCAACCGGAAAAAAGGATCATCCTTTATGATGTAAGTTCAATTCTGGCTTACCTGGAAGACTTCGTTTACGAGCCCTTTGAAATGCCGGCAATCAAGAAAAGGAAGTTTTAATTTTTTCTCGGACTTAACCATATGATGTTTTACGGGGATAAATTAATATAATTCCAAATTTAAACACAATACTCTCATGTCGCTGATTTTTAATATAATAATTCCAGATTAAATTTGGGTTTGAAATTGCGGTGAACAAAATACTGCGGATATTTAACAACACTTATAATAATTTGAATGAAACAACTTATCTGCGCTTAATTGTTAGATTTGCTAAGAATTATTTTGCCAGCAATTTGTAACCGACCGGAATTCTAATCCCTGGGAGCATCTTTGTACTTTATTTATAATTAACTGACCTAAAATCGCTCGCGCACCAAATTGCTGAGAAGATTTAGCCATTTAACAGCGATTGGTAATTTGCGGAGTATAATGCCGCTATTTTACGCATAGTATGCGTATTTAACTATTGCTTATGCGTAGAATACGTGCTATATTTACCGCATAAGCTGCGGAGAATATACATGTACATATATCAACTTAAAGGCTGGCCAAACTTCACCTGGGATCACAATGCCTTGTCTTTATTGCTTACAAGTGTCCGCTATAAGCAAGGCAGGCTGCTTGGCAAAATGGAAGGTCTTGGGTTCAGCCTAAAAGAAGAAGCAACACTGGAAACGTTGACACAAGACGTCCTGAAATCCAGTGAAATCGAAGGCGAGATACTAAATGCTGACCAGGTGCGCTCCTCTATCGCCCGACGTTTAGGAATGGATGTGGCCGGACTTGTTCCATCGGACAGAAACGTTGACGGCGTTGTTGAAATGATGCTGAATGCAACGCAACAGTTGATAAAAAAGTAAAAACGATAGCCGGCAGGCTGGTAAGAGAGTTACAAAGGAAATTACCGGCCGAAAGCTACAAAACAGAGCTGGACCTGTTTGATCGTGTACTCCGTCAAAAACGACAGGATAAGATCAAGGTTTATAGCCTTCATGAACCAGAGGTGCTATGCATCAGTAAAGGGAAAGAACATAAAAAATATGAGTTCGGGAGTAAGGTATCTATCACCGTTACCCAAAACAGCGGTGTGATCATCGAGGCGCTGAACATCGTCGGGAATGGTTAGGATGGTCATACGCTGGATGCCGCCTTGGAGCAACAGCAAAGACTTACCGGCCATAAGCTAAAAGAAGTTTTTGTAGACCGGGGCTACCGGGGAAGAAAAGATGTCCTTGGAACAACTATCCATACACACAAAACGTTTAGCAGTAAATTAACGAACTACCGGAAAGCCAAATTGAAGAAAGGATTTACCAAAAGAGCAGCCATCGAACCTAAAAATCGGTCATCTGAAAGCAGATCACCGATTAAGTCGTAACTTTTACAAAGGGATTAAAGGCGATAACATTAATGTTATGCTAGCCGCTGCCGCAATGAACTTCAAAAGGATGATGAATATCTGGAAAGATAATCTTTTGGCGATCTTTTGCAGTTTGATTCAGGCATTCATAAAACTTAATGGTTCCCCCCAATATTCATCCCTCGCTATTTATTGACTTTTTAAGGCTCGACTAAATAAGCAAGCCGGCTCATATGACCAGGCTTGCTAAACTGAAAGCTTATTTCATTTAGGCCGAAGTTTATAAACTTCAACCAGTGGGGTCAGGGTATAACAATTCGACGCCTGGTAATATCTCAATTATATTTCGAAGATTTCTACTATCGAAAGTATCTATTATCCAATAAGATGAGTCTATAAGCATTATAGAATAGTCACAATATTTAAACATGTCATCATCTTTAGAATATCTTCTCATGTCCTTTTCTTTTTGAGCCCCAATTAATGTTATTCCATAAAGTTGTTCAAATTTAAGAGATAATATATTAATCTCTTCCCAGCTATATTTGGTGATGCTTATCGCTTCATTAATGTTTTTTTCAAAAGATACCATCGTCTGATTGTTGTCTAAATATCCTGTTGCGTATAAGTAAAGTATTGACCATTTCATAGTAATTCCATTTTCAATACATTTTAAAATATCTGTTAATGTAACAGACAGATATAAATTATTACTCCCTTTAATTTTTATGGACAACGGTTTGTTTTCTAAAATCATATATTATGTGTAAGCTGGCGTCTCCTTCTTTAATTGTTGATTATCATTTTTCTGATTATTATCATTCTTTTTTGGCGCTTCTTTCTTAGGAGGAGAAGCGGGTAAATTTTTTTGAGTGGGTCTAGGTTTGCCACGTTGAGGACTGCCACTTGGATTGGGTATTTGATCATGCGAATGAGGTAAAGGGTGTTCCTGCCATGATCGGTAAAATCAACATCTTCTGTTGGATTTCCGTCTTTATCAAAAGTTCTTCTTTGAGCATATGGATTACCATCACTTCCCACTCTTTGACCTAATTGAGTATGTGTGGTTCCAGCACATTCCTCATCTGGAATAGCATTCCCAGAAGGATGCCTTGGTAATGTTCTAGGCGGCATATAGACAGGCAATGATACACTTGTCGCGTCACGCTGCATCACTGGAATACTATTAGTCCTATGAGAATTTACATATACAACGGTCACTCCAATTACTCCTGCAGCAATTAAGCCGGCTTCGACTATTGGGTATAAAAGCTGTATTTGCCCAAAGGTCTTACAGCAATTTGCTTCTTCCGTTTCCATTCCATCAGGATCGATAAACCTAATTGGATTGTTATTACCGTAAACGAATGTAGAAAACCTTCTACTGTTCTCTGCCAACGGATCCACACTCGTCCACCTCCCAATCACGGGATCATAGAACCGTGCGCCATAATCATACATCCCAAGGTTCTCTTGTAGTTCCTTCTTATTGTAAAGATAGTTGTTTTTAGGACTTACTTCACTGCCTCTTATATCCAAACCGAACGGATAGTAATTATCCACCTGCACCTGGGTGGCTACCCCCGAGGCGGTAACAAAGTTAACCCGGCTGTTGCCTAAATGATCGGCAAGCGTGTACTCGTAATTGTAACCTGTTGTACCATTGGTTAGCGCCCTGCCTTCTTCCGTTTGGATAAAACTGATAGCAGGGGTAGCTCCGCCTACAGCATCATACTGGATGCCGCCGATATAATCGGTACTTTCAGTTGTGCTGCCACCGATAACTCTCCTTAGCTTCTGCCCGCCTGCATCGTAGGTATACGTGGTGTTCTTTCCTGCAATTGTAACGGGTAGGTTCAGCAGGTTATAGCTGATACCGGTGATCTGCTTGCTATTATCGCTTGTTAAGTTGCCGTTTGCATCGTAGGTGTAACTTGTAAGCCCTGCCTTTTGCCCGGCGTTATTCGTGCTCAGGTCGTTCACCGTTTGCAGCTGGTTGGTAGGATTGCTGCTTACTGCGTAGTTATATTGCAATTCATCTATCAGCGTGCCTGCCGCATAACGCTTCAGGTTGATAATATTACCCATCAGGTCATAGGCGATCGCATTCTCGTTGTTGTTATCGGTCGCGTTGCCGCTCAGCAGCCTGTTCAGCTTATCGTATGTGTAAGTGTATGTTTGCGCATCGGGAGATGCACCCGTTCCCCAGCTCTGATAAGCGATGTTGCCATTATATTGCTTATTGGCGCCTGTATTATATTGCAGTTGCTGCTGGAACAGTTACGCACTGTTGCCCCGCATCCAGCCACGCTCGTTATATGTGTAAGTTACATCCTGCAGGAAGTTAACGCTGTCTGTACTGTGCAGGTCTTTTTTCCACAGCTGGCCGATAAATTATATATAGCAATGCCTGCGGCCCGGGCTATCCGTTACAAATCCTCGCCTGGCCTAAGCTTTACCCACTACGGCGCGGGTTACACTGCTATCCCTATTGCGGGAAACTAAATAACAAAGCCCGGCATATATGGCCGGGCTTGCTTAAGCTGAAAGCTTACTTCATTGTAGGTCGAAGTTATAAACTTCGACCAGTGGGGGAAGTCGTAACTCGTGCTGATCACATCGTAATTAGATGCGCCGACCGTACCGCTCAGGTAGTGTTGTGCTTAAGCTTTAATCTGGGCGTTGCCTGCGGCCGGGCCATCCGCTCATACTGCAAATGCATTAAGCACAAGGCCGGTACCAGCTTCTGCTCTTAACGCGAATCAAGATCTGTAAGCTAAAAGTATTCAACATTTTTGGTTGAAGTTACAAACTTCGAGCAATGGAGCAGTTATTATCAATAACAGTAAAGTAAACAAATTTTTAGCTCGGAGACTTCTATTTATATTTTTTTCTAAGGACAAACAATAAAAAATAAAATGCGATCAAACTGGCGCAAGTAACTCCGAAAAGGATATCTGTTTTCAAAGGGATTTTATGCCCAGATCCATGATACATTAACCACACAAAAATCGTAAAACATAAAGCAACGAGTAAAAAAAATTTGATGATTTGAATTGCTATTTTCATATTAGTTCATGGTAATTTTACCTTGAAATCCAGCACCAATTAGCAAATTTAGAGTTTGATTAAATTGTTCGGTGGACATACCTTTTAAATTTAATTCTTCCTTTTTTCTAAATGTTACTTCTTTACCAGCTATCAATCGCAGAACAATTCCTGCCGATCTGGTTAGATTAGCAGCATCTTCAGTATTTCCATACAAGTCATTGAATATTGCTTTAGCCGAAGACGTATTAAATCCTAAATGATTATTTGTCTTCATCCCGTGATGAGCTATCGCGTCTTGTAACGCATGCATACCTTGACCTACTTTTTCTAGATCTTCACCACCTTTTGAACTAAATAAATTATCCCAACCAAACTTTAAGCCCCTGGCTGTTGCTTGTTCCTCACTCATTCCAGCATCAGCTTCTGCATCGCTCATCATCGAATGCCACATGCTGTTTTTCTCATCTTGCGATCCAGCAGTCTTGCTATAGTCAATCCCTGCTCGATAGTTATCTGCTCTGTTCCCTTTCGGACTATGTAATACATAATCGAAAGTGCCTACGTTGCCACTGGGATGATCAGCATATGTACTCGAATAATGAGCCATCCTGTCAGCATCTTTTTTTGAGTAGCCTAATCCTAACAATGTCATGTATGTAATTTTATAATGGACAGAAACTGCGTATCGTCCATCACCATCTACCATTTTAATTGGATTGTTTTCACCATATGCATATTGGTTAATGGATACTGTTTTTTCAGTCAGTGGATCAACCACCGTCCACCTCCCTATTACCGGATCATAAAACCGTGCGCCGTAATCGTACTGCCCCAATTCCTCCTGCAACTCCTTACTGTTGTAAAGATACTTATTTTTAACTTCTACTGGAGACTGGCTGCTCCGTTTTCCAAACGCGTAATAATCATCCGATTGAACACGCTCTGCAACCCCTGACACACCTCGCTGAAACGTGACCCTAACGTTCCCTAAATGATCAGAAAGGTCATATTCATACCGATAAGTATTGTCACTCCTCCTGTAAGCGCGTCCGGTTTCCGTTTGCAGAAAATCAATCCCATAACTTCCGCTGATATTCCCGTAAACAATACCATCTATGTAATCCGTCGCGGTTCCGTTACTTATTTTGCGCAGTTTCTCCCCCTCTGAATTATAAATATAGCTCATGCTCAGCCCGGCTTTACTTACCGCTTGTGGAAGGTTCAGCGTATTGTAGATAAGCGTTACGCCTGTACGTGCGTCTGCATCCATGTTGCCGTTGCCGTCGTAGTGGTAATTTCCGGTAGTTAGCCCGCTTATACTGTTCAGCATATTTCCGTCAAACCCTTCGTATATGTTGCTGTACTGATAATTCACCCCGTCGCGTGTCAGTTGCTTAATGTTCCCCATTTTATCGTACCCGATACTGCTTTCGCTCATCCCACCTGTTACTGATACGCCTGAGGTAAGCCTGTTCATGTTGTCATAGCTGTATACAAAGTTTTTACCCATCGTTGCCCCTGCACCCCATAGCTGGTTGGCTATATTACCGTTAAACTGCGGGGCCGTGCCCGAAAGCGGGTCGTTATACTTCAGCTCTACAGAGAACAATGTCGAAGTGCTTGATTTAAGCCATCCACGCTCGTTATAACTATTGCTAACCGTTTGAAGGTACGTTGAGCCATTATCTTCGCTATGTAGCTTCCTTAGGTACGTCTGCCCCAATTCGTTATAAACATTCTCTGCCATTAACACCTTTGCCCCGGCATTAATTTGTTCCCAGGTTCTTATTTTCCGCCCTAAGTGATCATAATCACAGCTGGTTACTGCTGTAAGTGCTGTGTTCCCTCCGGCAACGTGACGGAGGGTTTGGCTGGTTATGTTGTCTGTAAAATCGTAAGTCACACTTATTTCATCATAGTTGCCTGCGTTAGCCGTACTGTTTAAATAATGCTGCTTAAAGGTACGTATGTTACGGCCCTGTTCATCATAGTGGTTCACGGTCCACAACATTACATTACCGCCCAATACATTTACCTGGCTCCCGGTGAGAAGGCCGCGGGTTATAGTGCTGCCTCCACTGTAAGGATAAGGGTTACTCCCCATAAAGTTGTAACTGTCATAATAGTTTACTTGCAATACCCCTAATGCAGTGGTTGCCGGAAAGCTATCATTGGTATACCCGTAATTGGCGCTGCTGCCTGTTGGTGTTTCCCAGTTTATTGCCAAAGCATTTACTACGCCCTGAAAATACTGCAGCCTTAAAAGAGAAGGGCTGCCAGCGTTTGTTTCCGGGCCTGTACCCGCATCCTGCATTGTGCCCCGTATAATAAGCCTTCCCTGTACATCATACTTCATATAGGTCCATTCCGGCACGCTCTTTTTACGCTGCTCGGCATCCTGGCTCAACACAGGCTGATCCAGCTTGTTGTAAACAAAAAATTCCCAGCCTTTACCCTGAAGTTTTTTCTGGCTTACCCGGTTACGGTGATCATAACGGTACTGGTAACACAAATTGTTTAAAACCTGTTCAGTAACAGCTACGCCACTGATGTCGGGCTCGGCCTTCGGAGGCAATACAAAAGCCAGGTTACCCAGGTTATCATATACATAATAGGTAGAAAGCTGCTCCAGCACACCGTCTTTTAAGTTGTAGGCACGCTTTAGTATTATCCTGCCTTCATTATCCTTATATTCTTCCGTAATGCCGGCGCGCCCGCTAGCCCAGTTTTCATCTTTAATAACTGTTACTGCAAGCATGCCGCTGCTGTAAACAGCAGTATTATTGTTGGCACGGGTTAGCGTTCTGGAAAAGTCGCTGTTTATGGTGACGCGGTAATCAGCCACCAAACGGCTTTGACCCGGGTCTGTATCCAAGCTTATGGTATTGTTGGCCAGGTAATCCATAACCACCGTGCGGCCTGATATTGCCGTACGGCTCCCCGGTTGCCAGGCGTCGCCAGGCGAACCTTGTTCTTTTACGCGGTTTAGTGGTGATTGTTCATAAACCTTCATAGCATAAGGCGAGGGGTTCAACCCATAATTCTGGCCCGGCAATCCATAAAACGCCTTTTGTGCACTGCTACCATAACCGCTTCCCCCGTTTAGTGCTTCAGCACGGTAAGCCCCCCCATCGCCAGATGAACTGGTATAAGGCAGGTATCTAATTGTCTCTCGGCCGCTTACTTCATAGGCAAACGGCTGAATAAGATCACGACTGGCATCGGGGCTGCCCTTTATTTGAATAGTTTGCTGCGGACGGCCAAGCCCATCGATATACTGAATAGTAGACATCATCGAACAACTCTGGATCGATTGATCGAGCGGGTTTAATATACCGCCCACCCTGGGCGTAAACGTAATAATGTAGTTTCGCGAATTATTGGGCATAATGGCAAGAGGCGCGCAATCGATATAGGCTCTGAATATATCTGTGCCCGTTGGTGAAGAAGAAAAGCCATTACGCAATACTATCGCTGACTGGTGGTAATAAAACCCCTTCATATCCGGCTGAGATAATTCACCACCTGTAACATATGTTTGCGCCCTAACGTTTACTAGTTGTAAACAAATCAATATTAAAACAAGCGCAAATAACCTCGGGTTTAACCCCCTGAAAACTTTTTTCATAAAATCTAAATTGAAGGTTAGCAGTTATGGTTTCGGTGTATAACCCACTCCTGATAAAAGGGTAATAGTAACTGTGGTGCAGGTTGACGTTGGCGTAGGGCCCGGATCATCTCCACCACCTCCGCCCGGTGGTAAAACATTCGTTTCGCCGCTACCCGTACTGCTGTTTGCTGCCCGTGATATAATTACCGGCGGGGTGCCACCTCCTCCAGGTGCAGAACATCCAGATAAGCGCTCTCCAATAGATATTTTATTGGCCCCTGCCGGAATAACCACTGCAAAAATTTGCTTCGTTTTTACGGCTGGATCAATATTATTTGTGCTAACCTGTAAATCACTGTAATTGATAGTAACAGGTGCAGCTAATGTAAAAGGGACCATGCAGGCTTCGTCTGCAAAAACCCCAATTTCCCTTGTGGTAAATGTTTGCATGTAGCCACTTGTTACTACATTGTAAGATGAGGTAACGCCTACCTTGGCGTATAAATTGCAATAGCCCTTAACATTCGCATTAGATTGGCCGTTGGCGGCAATATCTGCCTGCGCTTTTGCGTTTGCTTCTGCCTGGGTAGCCCCGCCATAAGTATTTTGAATAACAGTATACCTAACAGTAGAACCGGTACCGTTAACACAATCATTTTTCACAAAATCCTGGTACAGTTCCTCGTTATATTTTAATTCCGGTATCGGGCAGCCTGTTTGCCCGCCTGCCAGGTTATAACAAATACTTTTAGTGATATTCCTGTCCTGATCCCGAATGGTTTTTAACCTGTTGAATGAATCGTACTCGTAATATGTAGTTTTTGCGCTTTCGTCAATTACGCTGGTAACGCCTGCCATGGGGCTATAGGTATAAGTAGAAATTGTTGCGTCCTTAGGGTATATACTAATATCATCAAAGGCATCTGCATTGTCAGGCTCTAATGTTGCAGGGCCGCTATAATCAGCTTCTTTGAACCGCCAAATTCCGTTCACCTTGTACCAGTAATTAATTATATACAGCCTGCCAACCGGCTTATTCCAGCTAACGGTGTAAGTGGGGCCTTGCCAATATTTAACACCTGTATGTGCGGGTGCTGCAGTTGTGCCGGATAAAACAATGGTAGAGTTAGATCCTTCGAAATTCTCATGAAAAAACTCAGTATGCAGCGCATTTTTTGCAATTGCAATAGGCACAGTTTTTTCATATCCCCATTGGTAACTTATTTTTGGGCCGCCGGATTGTGAGGCAGAAAGGTTGTCACCATTGCTCTCCTCATAAGCGTGATATTCTATTTTTGTTTCTAAAGGGTTGCTAAACAGCGTTTGGTTCTGCACATTCGATGGAACATAGAGATTAGGGTAAACCGTTGGGTTTGGCCGGTAATAATTTGTTTTATTAAAATTTGTTTGAACCGTATTTAAATAATCCGTTTTTTCTATAACCGGCGAAATAATATTTTTCTCGGTCATACCGCTATATGTTCCAGAAGGATCATTAGCCGGAAGAATATCAAATGGATATTTATAAACATTTTTTACAATTTCCTGCCTACTATTAATTAATATGTCTTCTTTAAGCAGTCGCCAGTTGTTATCATAAACAAAATTTTTAGTAACCAACCGGGGGTCTCCACCCGTTAAATTATAAAAGGTTTCTGTTTGTGATTTTTGGTATGGAAAATAAGTATATATCTTACGCGCCTCAATATAGTATTCACTGATTGAACCGGCATCACAGCTTACTGTAGGTTGTTTATAATCGTAAAATCTCACAAACTCGTTAAAACGGGCAGCATCATCACGGTACGTGTTTTCTTGCTTGTAGATAAGTGTATTTTCGGCGTTATAAGTTTCTTTTATCAAAAGTTGCCCTCGTTCCATCTCCCTGGAGGTGTGGCTAAATATTGGAAACGACCATGCCGGCTTGTTGGTAAAATATGCAGTACCAGAACCGTATGTATTCGCTGTGCCATAGGACATTGCCGCAATATTTAGCACCTCATCCCGATATTGCGCAGCATTAGAATTACTGTAACGATACGTATTGTATGAGCCATCACTCATTAATTCTTTAACTTCCGTGTAAACAACGTCACGGCCATTTGTATAATCTACATCAGTACTGCTGGTATTCGAAATATATTCAAAATAACCTACCGGATTTACCCCCACCTGACCTTTAATATAAAATTGTTTTTTTCCAGAAAGAATACCACTTGAAGTTCCTGGATCCAAAATATTTCGGTAAATAAATTCTTTCCAGTTTTGGCTACCCTCAGCTGTATAATTTACAATTTTTTTAATGCGCATACCGCCACCGAAGCCAGCTTGGCTTATGGCATTTACTTCCCCCGGTTTTTTTTGTATGTAAGTAGAATAATCGTTTGACTCATAAAAGTAATTAGTGTAACCGCCTGTTGGATATGTTATTCTGTTTAATAATCCTTTTCCCGTATAAAGGGTATCAGCTTTAAAATTTTCTAATAGCTGGCTAACTACTGAAGATGTGATATTAGTTGTTCCATACGGATAATGTTTGTTATTTAAATACCCCCACTCGTCAACCAGCATAGAGTTATAGGTAGGTAATATTGCAGGGTCATTATAATTGAATGAATACGAAGCTTTTAACGATGGTTGTATAAGGAAAGCATCGTCTTCTAAAACTACAGACGGAGGAGAAACTTTATTAAACCTGTTCAAAAAAAGCCTCTGATTTGTTGTTGCTCCATCATTATTGTAATCAAAAGTATACTGCTCCTTCTTTACATTATTAAAATCCGTTACGGTAATAGTTTTCAATTTGTACCACTTAGGCGGATTGGCAAAGATCACGGCAGCACCATTTGCATAATTATTGCTGTTACCTACATAGATATCGCCGTAGTCAAATCCTTTGAAAGGAGATGCATCCTCAAACATATTATAAGGATAGCTATCGATAGATTCTGCTTTTTCAAATGAGATTTTGAAAGCATTGCAGGAAATTTCTGTAAGATATGAGGGCGTAATTACTTGTCCGCTTCCATTAATACCGTTATTATTATTACCATTACATTTCAAATCCCCATTAATCAACATTCGGTAATCGATATTATGACCATAACTAACACTTTGAATAAATTGATGCTCGCCACGTTCATAGGTTAAATTAACTACGTTATTCTGCGGGCTTTTGATTTGAACAAGGTACCAGGCGTTTGCAATAATTTCCGGGGTGCCGGAAATGAAAATTTTTCTGGGTCCTCTTATAAATTCTATGGCATTTATCTGGTCACCAAAAATGTACTTGGTACCATCATCATCTGTAATAATAAATTTATTGATGATCCTACCTAACAATATAGATGAGCTTGCCCGTACCTTATTTTTCAAAGTTAACCCACCTGTATTTAAAAACACCTCGGCAACTAACTTACCAGGCTGGTTGCATTTTACCACCCAGTTACCAAGGTGGCTCTTAAACATGCTGCCGGATTTACCATTAGGAAGTGAGAAAAAGAATTCGTCAGGAGATAGCAGTGCCTTAGTCACTCCGTCCTTGCCGTGCTGTGATACATCTATCATTCGCTCCACATCATCCCATTGTTTTGGAGCAGAGGGATTTAATAAATCATAATGGTCATAATAGGAATAGGTAAAAGGGTCCACTTCATCTACGCCACCATTCATTTTACGGGTTACCACACCGCCAACATTCAAAGACCAGTTTTGCCCTACCCAACTTGGGTGCTCTTCTAATTTTACGCCACCAGCGGTATAGGATAAGCTCGCATTGATTGGAATGCCCTTATAAACCAACGAAAATACGTTAATATTGATACTAGGAAGGCCGGTAAAAGGCGATGTCTCTATTTCGCCATATTTGCCAAGACTGGCCGCATTTGGGGATTGAATATACTTGGAGATATCTACATTTATAGTGCTAAGATCTTGAGCGAACAATGATTTCACAGAAAACAGCAGGAGAAAAATCCATATTTTCTTCATGATTGTGAGAATATTTAGGTAAGTTAAAAAGACAATAACGCGTTAATTAAACATCATTTATCATAATGATTAATTTGATAACCAACACCAGGATATCGAATTTTCCAAGCCGATGACTTAGGCATGCGATTAAATTATTAATTTGTCTTGGAATTTGGATCACTAATTGGAATTGTGATCACTTAAAAGTTGGTTAAGTTTTTGCTCGAATATTTGCTGCTTTTCTTTTAACGATCTTATTTCTTTATCCTTTTCTATTAGAAATAAAGTTAGTTCTTCCACTTTTTTAGTTAGCAGTTTGTTAGTTTCACCCAAGTTCAGTCCATTTTTTTCTACATCTGCCGCGGATGGCATCTCAGGCAGGTGCTGATGTTGTTTTATATATTCCTCGATTTCAGACAGTGAAAGGAGGTGATAGTCTTTTTTGAATACGTAGTCGGGCCATGAACCTTTAAGTTTCACTACTACAGATTCAGAAACAACAGATCCCGCAACTGCGAATTTATACCCTTTTGCATCTGATGTACCGATACTTACATTCCCCGATCCATCAATAACGATATCATCACCGTAATACCATTGATTGCCGGCACCAAGCTTGTTGAAGCTTCTGCGAGTGCCTAAAATCATCTTGCCGGTCGCATCACCACCAAGCGCACTACCAGCTACCGTTATAATCCGGCCTTGGCCCCACAAGTTAGTGCCATCAGTATTAGCCGGGATCACAAACTCGATTTGCGCGCCAATATTTGTTGACCTTGAGCCAGTGTTTGCTTGTACTGCCAATCCTCCTCCGACAATCGGGTTCTGATCATCGCCATTTACTGAACCGCCTAGTCCTGAAATGTGTAAATTACTGTAGGGCAAAGTTGTACCGATACCAACGTTCCCCTCATTCGTAACCACAAACTTACTGCTATGCACGCCAGCACCATTACCAGCGCTGTTAGTGCCTGCGTCGATTAGGAATTTGCTTCCAGATCCTAAAGTGCTCTGAAAAGGCGAAATCCATAAAGCTGAATAGCTTGCTGTGCCCGTATTATAAATAGCATTTAGAATACTGAAGCCGCGCGACCAGCCTGTCGACTGGCTCAAACTGCCGCTTACAGATGCTACGCTTGCATTTGCCGTTCCGGTAGAGCCAATTAGTTGAAAGAACCCGAGCGGGCTGCCGCCCTCGGCAATTGTCATCTTACGGCTTTGCGTGCCGATCAGCAGGTTTCGAACTACGCCGGTACCGGATGCCTCCGTTGCAATGGTAAAAGCGTTGCTGCTCCAGTACTGGCGCAGGCGTTCCAGGTTAGTCGTTTGGTCTGCGGTATTATAAATGGCAAAGCCAGTTCCTGCTGAACCAAGTGTAAGGGAATGTGTTGGTGCGGTGGTGGCAATTCCTACCGGGCCGCTTGTGGGCCATGCTGATGAATTATTTTGTGCATACGTATTGGCAAAAGCCAACATGCCGGTTGCCAGGACAAGTAGAGTTCTTTTCATTGTGGAAGGCTTTATAATTATAAATTATTAGGGATAAAAATGTACATGCAATAATGTACACGTCCAAGCCGGAGGCTTAGTTTAATTCTGTGTCAGGAAAACTATTGATTGTAAATTATGTGGCGTAAAGTGATGTCATGTTTAGTTGTGTTAAGAGCTAGGTTATTTGCATTATTATATTCCGAATATAATGCTTTTTGAGGGCTTTACGGGCCTTTTTAGAAAAATATTGGCTACAATGAATTTAACCACCAGTAGAATTACTATCAAAAACAATAGTTAATGATTAGCTATTACAATTCTTTTCTTCGTATATCGAAACCATTTTCCTTATACTTTATCTCTACTTTTATTTGACAGTTACGAGATAGAGCTCCATCAATAACTGATCGTCTTTTTTGCTGTTAACAGGCGCCGGTAATTCCTTCCATATCACCGATCGTACCAAGCCAGCCTCATGCCTCACTTCGACTTGATCATAAAACTTTAGCAGGCTATAAAAAACTCCTTTTACCTCTATTTTTTGTCGGATCAAATGCTGTGTATTATCAGCTTCATCAGGCAAAGGCACATTCACAACCTTGACATTTTCCTGCTGAGCAATGCCTGCCACCTTTGCAATCATTTCGCTTCTGTAGTTTATAGAATCTACTTTGTAAAGATCTGCAACTGCACTTAGATTCTTAAACTTCCGCTCCAGGTAACCAGGTTGAAACGACAGATCAGATACGTTTAGTAGTTGTGAATTTAATCTTCGATTTTCTTGCCAGGCTTCGATTGTTTTTTTAAAAGCTAATCGGTAACATAAAAAAGCAAGCAGCAGGCTTCCGCCTACCAGCCAATAATTGCGATTGTTGATCAGGCCTTTCATTTATAATCGATCAATACAGTGAATTGCCCGGTTTCCAGTTCGTTATTATAGGCGTAGTTTTCTAAACGGATACTTTTAACCCAGGTATTTATCTTTACACGTGCTACCCATTCATTCACCGGTATGATATTTTGAGAAAGGCCGGTGATCCTGATCCGGTGATCATCAAACTGTGTGGTTTTTTCTATTTTAGTTGCGGCAATATCAACAGGATTCACCGATACCTGGGTCCAGGTGATTTCGTGGGGCAGTGATTGCGCCAATGCGGCGATGTAAGTACTTTTTCGAATGCCGCCTTCCCAACCCAGGTTTTTTAAAAGTAATTCTTTTTGCGCGATCGTTTCATTGAGGCTTTCCGCGTCACTGCTGGTTTGGGCCGTGGAACTTAGCTGCCCGGCAAGTTGCATATTTTCTGCGCTTAAAGAGGAGAATAACAGGAAATTAACTAACAGCAAAACAAACGTTACAGCCAATACAATGGCGCTGTTCACTTTCAATTTTTGGGTTTCAATAACACCAATTCGTTTTGCTTCCAGTTCGGGGGTATCCGCGGCGATCAGATCAAGTTGTGTGGAGAGCAATAATTGAAAGGCTGCGGCATAGGGCAAAAGCAAACTTTCATCCAATAGTTCACTGTCAACTTTCAATTCGAATTGAGCATGCTGACCTTCTTTATATTGATAATTTAACCATTCCCTCTTTTCGTTAAGCGTTATCTCGTGCCCGTTAAATACCAGTTTATCGCCATAATTATTCAGCTGCGGATTTATTTGTTCAGCAACCGCCGGGCCAAGGCTTAAAGTTAAGGGCTGAAAACCCAAATCTTGAAGTGCATCCAGCCACTTATCAGCTTCTGCTTTACGCAGAATTGCCACAAACGATTGCTCCCCGCTGATAAAATCCTGCACATAAAAATCATCCATATTCCCGTTGGGCAAAACCTGCGAAAAATTGGTTTGATCTATAACGGGAACTTTATTCAGCTGCTTAACCAAAACGCCTTTGCCGGTGATATTCAAGGCAATCAACGCTTTTGCGGGAAGCTTTTCGGATAAATCTTTCACTGAAGTAAGCCCGGTGATCTTCTTAGTAAAATCAAGCCGGTCTTTCTCCGCAGCGATGAGGCAGCCGTCAATCACAACACTGCTTTCTGCATTGATATGGATGTTGATCCCCGCCGCCTGGCTTATCCTGTAATATTGCGCTAACATGCTAATCTATCGGATAATGGTGGGTTTGATAAATACCAGTGTCACTACTTTTGACCTTACTTTATTCTTACTGCTGAAGATGTATTTAAGTAAAGGAATGCGGGACAAGAGCGGCACTCCGGAATAATTATCGGAGTTCTCTGTCCTTTCAATCCCGCCCAAAACGATCATGTCTTCGTTATGCACCCGCAGGGTCGATTCAAACTTACTAGTGGATTTTGGCGGTGGTGATCCATCCGTAGGCATAGCCGTAAAGTCGGATATATTGATCCCTATTCCAAGCGTTACCTGGTCATCCCCGGAAACAATTGGCCTGATATTGATCGTCAGATTCGCATTTGATTCCTGGTAGACGTTACTGAATATGGAAGTATTAGATGAAGCTGAAGGGATGATATTCTGCGTAACATTTTTATAATAAACCGTATTGCCAATGCTTAGCGTGGCTACGTGTCCGTTCAATGCGGATAGTTTAGGTACGGAACGGATCTCCACATTATTCTTGGTTTCCAGCGCACTCACATTCAGATAAAAATTAGGCGTTACTCGGCCCAGGTTGGTAGAAAACACCCCACCCAGGCGATTGAGCAGATCATTCACCGACTTAGAGCCCAGTGTAAAATCAACGCCGGGCAGTAAGGTGCCTCCTGTTTTTATGCTGTCGGCCGTGCCTGCCGAAATACCGGTAGCCACCCTTCTCGTTTTGTGTACATCAATCAGCGTGACCTCGATCAGGATCTGGGGCACCAGCAAATCGATTTGTTTGATGAATTGTGCGATCTCTTCGATCTGTGGTTTTGAGCCCGACAGTAAGATCGTATTCTGCTCGCGGAATTCCTTGATCTCCACCCCCTTGCGCCAGTCCTGTGGGATCATTGCCAGCACGGTATCGATCGAACGATTTTGCAGTACAACCGCTTTATTGGCACGAAGGCCCTCCAACCGGCGGTCGCCGAGCATATAAACGCCGTTTTCCTGGTTAAAGGTGTATTCCGTACCCTTAAAGATGAGCGTTAAAAAGTTGTCGTAGGTTAAGTCGGTCGCGTTGATGGAATTGATGGAACCTTTGATATCTGAATAAACAAAGTAACTTTTGTTTAACTCGATGGAAGCTGATTTGACCAGATCACCAATACTGACATTTGTTGCATTGATCGAAATAAGCTTTTGTCCGCGAACTACCTTGGTATAAAACCCGACATTGCCTGACGGGGAGCTGTTAAGCGGCTTAAAAGTTTTACGAACTGCCGTGCTTCGGTCGCCGTTCACATAGAGCTGCTCCCCGTCATCCAGCGGTTGAAAAATGTAGAAGTTATCGCTGGTTTTGTTCATTTTGAACTCATTCGCGTAAGCCAGCTTTTCTATCGCTACGTCAAACGATGCACCACTGATAAATGCGGATACCAGTTTAGTTTGCATTGTGCCAGGCACAATGATATTTCTGCCGGAAAGCCGGGTGATCTTACGTGCGACAGCTGCTAACGTGTCATTATTCAGTTCCAGGGTCAGCGAATTATCCAATTGCTGGTATTTTACGATGAGTTCCTTTCCAGCCGGTTTGGCAAACCTGTTGGGGTCCTGGTAATTTTTCACGGTGATGATCAGGCCAGTCGATCCAATATCTAAATTATACTGTTCAGATAACAAGAGTAAAATATTCGAAGCGGTAACATTGCTCAGGGTGTTGTTCACTACAATATTTACCGCAGGATCAATATAAAAGCTGATATTATTTGACCGGCCCAGTGCGTTCAGATATTGCTGAACAGGCACACCGGTAATGGATAACTGCACCTTCTGATTAAGCCCCGGGATAAATTCCGACAGGCTGTCCAGCCTGTTTTGCAGCTGTATCATGCGGGCGCTGCTATTCACCTGTGCCGAAAGGCATAACGGGAATAGCAGGAAAAACAGACAAACGCTAACCAACAAAGTAAATCTTCTCATCATACCCGGCAAATCAAAAGTTATAAAGCAGCGGATAGATCTCTTCCAGGGAGGTCTGCCCGTTTTTAAAAATGTTAAAAGCATTTTCTGCCAGGGTCTGGATGCCCCGGTTGTTTAATTGTTCCTGGATATACATGTTCCCGCTTTTGATCTCGAAACTCAATTCCTGATCTATCGGGATCACCTCATATACAGCCTTGCGCCCTTTATACCCGGTAAAGTGGCACTGTTCGCAGCCTTTAGCCACGCATTGAGTTGCCACCTGGCTATACGGTTTAAACTGTTTAGGGTAAAAGCTGTTATCCATCGCCATTTCTTCTTTACAGGCCGGGCAAAGCAAACGGAGCAGGCGCTGTGCGACCGTAGTGTTTAAAGTACTTGCTACCAAAAATGGCGGCACCCCCATATCAATCAGCCTGGAAACTGTTCCCCAGGCGGAATTGGTGTGTATGGTAGATAGCACCAGGTGACCAGTCAGCGCAGCCCTGATGGCCATATTGGCGGTTTCCACGTCGCGAATCTCCCCTACCATGATCACATCCGGATCCTGCCGTAAAAAGGTCCTCAAGGCAGCTGCAAAGCCAAGCCCGATAGATTCCTTTAACTGCACCTGGTTAACGCCGGCAAGGGTGTATTCCACAGGATCCTCAATCGTGAGGATATTGCGCGTCTCTTTGTTCAGTTCTTTTAATGTTGCATAAAGCGTGGTCGTTTTGCCTGAACCTGTAGGCCCGCTGATGAGCAGTATCCCGTTAGGCCGCCTTACGCCCTGCAGGTAGTTGTCCAGATCAAAAGCAGAGAAACCCAAACGGGACAACTCAATGTCCGCCGCATCATTATTCAGGATCCTGAGCACTACCTTTTCACCGTACAGCGTTGGCAAGATGGAAACCCGGATATCAAACTTGTGCCCGTTCTGGTCGTAATTGATACGGCCATCCTGTGGCAGGCGTTTCTCCGCGATATCTAGGTTCGACAGGATCTTGATCTTATTGATCATGGCTGGATAAGTATCCTTTTTGAGCAGGTAACGTTCTACCATCATGCCATCGATACGAATCCTTACCCGGCATTTGCTTTCGTACACTTCTACGTGGATGTCGCTGCTTTTTAGATTTTTGGCTTCTTCGATTAGATTATCCAGAAAGTTATTAGCATTCTGACTGACCTCTAAATGAGCTTTATTTTCGGTGTGGTTATTTTTTAAGTAGTAAGTAGATAATAAGCGGCTTATCTGTTCAGCGGGTATCGCATCAAAGGCAACGGAATGATCTAATAATATTTCTAATTCTGCCATCAATGCCGTTTGATCCGCATCGGTATCGCAAAAAAAAGTAATGCCTGTGCTTTGTTTTGCTTTGGGCAATATGCGGTAATGCCATGCCTGTTCTTTGGTGAGCAGGTGCACATTGTCTTTACTGAGCTGAATATCGCCGGCCATATTATTTAGATAAATATTGCATGGCCCACAGATCGTTAGTCACATCAGGAAAAGCCCGGAATGCGCTAAGTAAAAACAACAGGCCAAAAAGCAAAGCCTGGAGCCCTGCAAGCGGCACATTTTTATCAATCGTTTTGCTGACTTGCCGAATAAACGCCCAACTGATAAGGACAACGAACAAACTACTCACGTAAAAAAGAATAAAGTTGAAAAGTGATAAATAAAAACAAAGACAAAAAAGCAACAGGATATCCCCCCAGCCCAGCAGACTGGTGGTAATGTTCGTCCATCTCCTTTGTTTCAGGCTGTAATAGAGTGAAAGCGTTATTAGCTGAAGGATTAAAAAAGCTAAAGGCCAAATGCTCCCTGCCAGAATATCAGCAAAGGACTGATATTCATAAAGGCGTATTCCAATAAATAAAATGACCAATACCGGAAACAGGAACCAATAAACAGATCTGCTTTTCAGATCCTGTATAAACAATACGGATAATACGATAAGGATAGCGGTTTTGAGTAGCAGCACGTTAATCAGGGGTAACTTCTTTTAAATTCTTGTCCTGATCGATCTCCCAGACATTAAACGTTCCGTTCCCGTTGAAATCCACAACGGACGTTGCTTTAGCTGTGAAGCCGGTGTTGGTTGCGTTGGTAATCTCTAAACGGTAATTGGCATGGCCTTCTTTACCATCTGTGGTTAGTTTCTCCTGTATATAACCCAGTTCGGCAAGGTCGTTCGAATACTTGGAATGCTCGTAATAATAACTTTTTTCGAGCTTGTTCACATACTCCAGCTGCACTTTGGCTTCTGTTGATTTAGCTTTGGTAATTAAAGGTAAAAGATTAGGCAGAACCAGCAATACAAGGATACCGATGATACACAATACCACAAGGATCTCGGTAAGGGTGTATGCGTTTAAACGTTTAGGTGTAAATTTCATAATAAGCAGTTCCTAATTTACCAATAAGAGTTCAATATCCAAAAGGGACGAATACAAAAAATGTAAATTATTGTTTCTGCTACTGAAAACTATTACTCATCTGAAAAAGAGGTAGATACATAGAAACAAGGATCACACCCACGATGAATCCGAGAAAGATAATGATCAGCGGCTCCATTACATTGCTTAATGTTGCTGTTTTATATTCCACTTCTTCAATATATTGTTCCGAGAGTTTGGCGAAGAAATAATCCAGCTGGCTGGTTTCCTCTCCTACCTTCAGCAACTGGATCATCTTTCCCGGATAGATGTCGAATTGCTGCAGGCTTTGGTGGAGCGATTTCCCATTCATGATATCCTGCTCTACTTTCGGCAGCGAGGATTCTATCGGGTAAAAGTGAATCATCTGCCGGATAAGTGCAATCGCCTGCAGTAAGGGCAGGCGTGCATTGATCAGCAAACGCATGGCGTTGCAAAACCGCGCCAGATAAATTTTTTGCACCAGATTGCCAATAACCGGTATTTTTAACAAGAATTTAGAAAACACAGAACGGAAACGCTCGGTATTCCTTACCCGGTAGACAAGAAAGGCAGCTATGAGAAATACAACCACTACTTTAAAAAAGCCGTGTTCCAGTGCTTCGGATATCGCCAGGATCTTTTCGGTCATCCAGGGCAGCTTCCCGCCGAAACGCTTAAACACATCACCAAACATGGGCACCACGAATTTGAGCATAAAGAACACTGCACCAAGTGAGGTGGATAATACAATGCAGGGATAGGTGAGCGCGGAAACAATTTTGCGGCGCTGCTTGATCTTATTCTGATAAAATCGCGCCAGATCCAGTAACACTTCGATCTGTTTACCTGATTCTTCGCCGATCTGCAGACTGAACACTTCGTAAAGCGAAAACATACCCGTTTGCCTCAGCGCGTGCGAGAAAGACGAACCGGCCAGCACGTCGGACTGGATCCTATCCAATACCTTTTTATCCTTCTGATTCTGCTCATCACCTATAATGAGTTCCAGGCTGCTTTTGATATTAATACCGGCCTCCAGCAGCGAGCTGAGCTCCAGGTAAAGGTTTTCTTTCTTTTTATCAGACAGTTCTTTTTTACCAAAGCTGATATCCTTGTTCAGTAAAGCCATTATGCCGCCATCCTGCGGTTTGTTACCAGGCGCCTTTATTTTCTTTTTAGCCGGGTACCGGCTGATATCTATTGATGGCATTAGGATTATCTGGATATAAGGTTTTCGGAACTGTACTGCTTATAGTAATGATACGGAATTTTGCGCTCTTGATAAGTGATCGTAAAAGATAGTTCATCTATCCTCACCGCCTTTTCGTTATCAAACGTTTCCGTTGTCACTAATTTACGCTCATTGTACATCTGCAGATCTTCCATATGCACTTTAAAGGTATCAGCCATAAGTGTTGTACGGATGATGGACGAATCGCCAAATAAATATTCCGTTTGCTGGTCATTACTTTTTAGGATAATACCATCAGGCCCATTCTTAAGCAGAAGCGTCGCACGGTTAAAGTCTTTATTGAGCAGTTCATCTACTTTCACCATTATGGCTACCTCTTCCTGTTTTTCTTTGTAGTTCTGAAAAGAACGGCTGATAATGTCAAAAGCAGTGTAGGTTATACTGATGACGATAGCCGCCAGGATCATAGTGACCGTAACTTCCAGGATAGTGAACGCCTGTATCTTTGCTCTGCTCATTTGATCAATACTTTTTTGATGGTATAAACCGTATCCTGTTTATCATTGATCGCGCTTAAGCGGACAACGGTAAGTGCCGGATCAACCGCATAAGCGCTAAATGTTCTTGCAATGGTTAGGTCATCTGTAACATAAATGCTGTCTGTTGTTGTTTTAGAAAATTCAGCTGCAGCCAGTTCTTTTTTAAGTAAACCCTGCGCTAACAGGTTTTTGCCGTTTACAGATGAATGTGTGATCTTGTCAAATATGGCCAGGGCGATACCAAAAACGACCATGATGATGACCATGGAGATCAGCACCTCTATAATACTGGAAGCCCTGACGCGTGGTCTCACTATTTCAGCCATTGCAATACTTTTGTCGGTTTAGCGGCAGCAGGCAGCAACATCCCGGTTAAATAATAAGGCGAAAGCTTTTTTTCATCGATGGTAAAATTGATGAGATAATTTTCAAAAGCCGTAAAATTATTTTGGTATAAAAACCGGGCGGCATAGATACTGCCATTGATCACTGGTTTGGCTTTATAAGCAAATGCGCCACAGGAATAGATCTGCCCATTAACAACAAGATTATCGCCACATTTCAATACCGGCATAACCCTGCTTTTCGTTTGCTGCCAGGTGAATAGCGTACCTGTAAGCGAGCAGCTATTACCGATACTTAAAATAGATAGCCTGCTTTGATCGTCGGTATCAAATTTCAATGTACCAATCGCCGAGGGATAATTAAAACTACAGCGATCACCTATGATAATCGAATCCCGAGCGAATAACTGGCACTTGCCCTGAAAACCGCTACTGATTTTTATTGATCGCGCTGCGATGATCACATTTTCGAGATGAACGGTGCTGTCTATCTTAATAGTGGTATCAGACAGTATTACAATATTTGCTTTGAGCCTGATATTACTTAATGTTTGTACAGTTTTACCGAAGTAGAGATAACGTACCGGCTGTTCGAAGGAATTGTAAATGGAATCCTGTTTAATATCCTGCATTTCATCCATCTCTAAATGGCTAAGAAGTTTTTTTAATTCATCCAACCTTTGCCGATTTAGTTCGGGCAGATCCTTTTTGCTGTCTATCTTCTTTCCGGTAATCATACGCTCATCGCCTTCGTACGCCTGGTTATCTACATAAGCAGCTCTTACCCCTGCCTTGGGAATATAGGCTGTTCCTTTTACAACTGTTTTACCGCTAACAGATAAGGGGCGGTCTTCATCGATCAGGTAAAGCGCTGCCCAGTTGGCGGAATCTACCTCATGGCCAATGGTAAATACCCTTCTCAGGGTATCCTGCTGTGTAAATGATCGAGCGATACCGACATCATATATTCCCCAGGGTTTACGCAGCAGCGTAACAGAATCGCCTTCGCCGCCAAACAAGCTAAAGGACTTTTCTTGCTGATAGCGATCCGCCCCCCCCGGAGCCAATAAGATGTTTACACCTGACGAGACGTTATAACTCAATTGGTCGTACCTGCTTTTCAACTGGTACTGGATCTTATAAAAATAAGCCACCACAATAAGCGATGAACAGAGAATAGCGATAACCAGCGCCATAATAATCACCATATATAAAGCGGACGCTCTGATCATCATTGCGAATCTGTAGAATCTTTTTTCACAGTGATATTGGTGAGCTTTTTGCGTTGCATCAAAACACTGTCTTTCGCGCTTTTCTTTCTGAAGATATTCACCCTTTTTAAAAGCGAACGCTTCAACGGAACGATTTTCCCATCCTTGTATTTAACGATCTCAACGGAATCACCGGTCCTGTATTGATAAACTTCTCCATTCAGTAAGCCATTACGATAAGTCCCTTCCTTCTTCAGGTTGCCATATGTATCAAATTCGCTGAACTTTCCGGACCGGACACCATTCCTCCAGGTAGTTGCCCTGATCAGCGCGCCCGCTTCAGTAAATTCTTTCCAAGCATTTTGCTTTAAACCATCACGAAAACTGCCCTGAACTTTGAGGTTTTTGTTTAAATAGAATTCATTGTAAGGCCCGTTTAGTAAACGGCCGCTATAAGCCCCCTGGGTTGCATGGATAGTATTGGAGCCATACCAGTAAAACATATTATTACTACCTAACTCCGGCTCGCCGGATACCGGGTTAGTTTCAAACAAAATGGTTTTATCCGGTTCGATCAGGCGGATCCGGTTTAAGCCCATATCCGGAATCTTCTGCGCGGAAGCTATTAAGCTCGTGAACAAGAAACAAAATAATAGTAAACGTTTCATGCCGGATTAATTGCTGGTAATAAACTTTGTCTTTCCATCATACATCACTTTTATCGAATCTCTCATGTTCTTTAATAACGTTACCTGGCCTACTTTCTCCCCTTCATCCATCATTACATTGGCACCATTGATACTGACAATGGCAATCAGCTTTTTGGTAACGGGATTCCGGATATACCCGGAATATTTAATAAATCCCCAGTTCAGCGCAGGCTTTGTCGCAACCGGCAACGCAGTTGTTTTCGGTATCAATTTGCTAACCGGTATCTGTGCCGGTTCCTCTGCCTTTGCCAAACTAAATGGATTGCGAAAGTTCAGAACCAATTTGGAGGTATCAGCTTTAAAGGCATAATCGTTTAAAGGCTCTTTGCTTTTATTGGCTGGTTTAAAAGGTATACCCTCATCCGGCGACTCCTTCAGCGCATCAAAAAAGCGATAGCCGATCAGTCCCCAAACCAGCACCGCCACTGCCAAAAGCAAATAGGTCATGTTCTTATTCTTCATTGGTCGCTATTGAACAACAAAACTTCGCAGAACACTTGATTGCCCTTCGTTTCCGGCAGCATCTATTGCCCGTACCTGCCAGTAGACCCGCTCTCCTGGTGTGCCCAAATTAAAATTATAACTATTCGTGGTAACGGTTACTGGGAAAGTAGGATTGTATGCTGTTGTAAAATCGCTTTTAAATACATACAATTTATACCTGGAGGTGCCCGGAACAGCGTTCCATTGCAGAGTTACAGGCGAGGCTACGGTTACATCGTTCAGCGGCAGCGTAAGGCTCACCTGGCCTGGCGGCGTATGATCGTAATTCACAAGGCGAATAGCTGACCATTGCGATTGTGCTGTATCATTTTCTGCCCTTACACGCCATTGATATTGCTGATCCCTGGGGAAAAAGTAGGTAAATTGCAAACCGGGTACGGTCAACTCATAGGTTAGATTTGCCGGGTTTGAAAAATTGCTGGTGTCTATCTGGATATGATATTTAGTCGCCCCGTAAAGGCTGCTCCATTTAAAAGAAACTGAAGACTGGTTGGTCAACAAATTATCGGAGGGTGATCCCAGTTGTATAGTTTGTTGTTTGATGGATGATGCGACAACCGTAAAACGCTTGGCTGCACTGTAATCCGTTTGTGTGCTGCCGTTCTCAGCCCTTACCCGCCATTGGTATTCGCCAGGCACAAAGTTGAAAGCAAATTTATTTTGTTTAACTACGGTGTCTGCGATTAATGCGCCGATGGTATCAAACTGCGGGGTTACCACTTGCAGGCGGTATTGCGTGGCATCTTCTACCTCATCCCACCAGAAATTCACGGTGTAATTGGCACTTTGGTATTTGTCGCCCGGTGCTTGTAATTGTACTATTCGTTTGGCTATGGATGGCTCAATAAACTCCTTGCAGGACGCGAGGCTGAATAGTATACAGCACCCAATAATGTAATAGAAAGGCTTAGTGATCATAAAAGACCAAAATAAGGAAAAATCTGGAATATTTTATCCCGACAATTAAGTTAAATTGATCAAAAAAGATGGTAGCAAACCACCACTCAACCATGCGAGAAACATTTGCCTTACAGGCTATTTATTTCGCAGGGATGCGTATCACCGATACGCTGCTGCTGAAATGGTCGGACTTTCAGAATGGCCGCTTATATTACAAAATGTCAAAGAATGGCGAGCCGGGTTCGCTGAAAGTTCCTGCCAAAGCCGCCGCCATTCTGGAACAATATAAGGTTGTTCCAAACATCAACGGGCTGATATTCCCTGACCTTAATCGCCTGACTAATCTTAACGACCGCATGAAACTGCGTAAGGAAATAAAGGTAGCTGAAAACCGCATCAATAAATCCATTAAGGCCGTGATGAAAAAAATCGGATGCACCAAAAGTATTTCACCTCATAAATTCAGGCACAGCGTGCCGAAGAAATGAACGTATCGCCAAAAGTATTGCAAAGGCTGTACCGACACGAATCCATTAACAATACAATGATCTACCAGTACAATTTCTCACATTAAAAAGCGGATGAGGCACTGGATGCCGTGATCGGGTTTTGAATAACTACCGAAACCGTTATGTTCCCGGATCCTTCCTAAACTGCTTAAAACTACAATAAGGCGCATACCATATACCCGCTATAACAAGGTAGAGAACAATACACGTGATATCGCTATTGATGAACTGGAACGCTTTGCCGGGTATTTCGGGATGACCATTGACCAGGTAGTACATTTTGATGTTCAGCCAGTTGATGTGAACATTCAGGACAAGCCCAATTTCGAGCAGATCAATTTGATCAACCAATTGGACGAGGAAGACCGCACGGTAGTGTTTAAAATCATTGATACCATGCTCACCAAAAAGAAGTTTAAGGATTTCTTTCAGAATAATGTGGCTGCCTTAAAAAACAACGAAGCCCCAATTAGGGGGCTTCGTTGTTTTTAATTACTAGTTACATTTGCACTTATCATTCTTTATTTCAACTAATAAAGAATCATATTTATTTGCTCGATGCGCAGTTAAGCTATCAACGAATCTATTATAATCCGGTATCGTTCCTGTTTGCTTAATAGATTTAGCAGTGTAGTTACCATAAAGCTCACGTAACTTGATTCGATCATTATACTTTATAAATAAACTGATGCAATTATTGGCCGAGCCAATAGAGTCTAACAACAATTTCAACTCTTTTCCATTTACTATAACATGGAGAACATCATTAGACTTAGTCATTATACATTTGACTAAGTCGCTCCTATCTACTTGCTCATTTTTTATAGCTGTATCTAACAACGTTAGATTGTTCGAAACAACTTTAAGGTGATAAGTTTCAATATTTAATGAACCAGATGCATTGAAGAATACAGCAACGGATCGCGTATTAGTCTTGCACCCTGCTACTATTATAGCTATTATTATAATTATAAATCTTTTCATACTAATGATGTTCTATCGGCATAGGAACCTTCATTCCATACCTACGAGTTCCTATATAAGGTCTGTTTTGTGTGGAATTGAAGTTATTGATTTCTCGTCGATTGCCTATTGTCATTGAGTTTTGGCCTCTATTCAAAGAGTGCTCTACATTGTTTAAATAGACGTCCCTTAATTGTCCTGACGAAAAGTTTGCATTCTGACCAGTGTAAGACATTGGATTTGAAGCATTGTTAGCGTTCGGATGTTCTAAACCTAAGTTATGCCCAATTTCATGAAAAGCCATATTAGTCATATTAGCGAGCCCTGACCCAACTTCAATAAAGGCCACCTTACCGCCAAGTCTCGCAAAACCTGTAGCATCTCCACCACCTAATTGCGGGTCAGCTGATCCTGTCACACTATTTACCGTTACAAGTAAATGATCACTGGAATTTACTTGATCCATTGAGGAGACTCCCTGATAGTTGGCATCCATTGTATAATTAATGGTTGTTGTACCACCTTGATCATTTGTATAAGATTCTGTCCCTCTTTGTGCATTCAGTCGAGCATTTACTGAAGCTGCCAAATCACCACTTGAAACAGAACTGAGCGCACTGTTTAATACTTTACCGGTAATATGAGTAGTTCTAGTTTCAGTGATATTTCTTCCATTTGCCACTCGTGTTGTTGTATTCCAAGTAGAATCACCATTCATATCAATATTGGATATAGGATTCAATGCAGCATATTGGTAGGGATTAAGTGGCTTGTACTTTTCAGCGAACCTATCAATTGTAGTAAACCTTGCGATCACCGGATCATAGAACCTTGCGCCATAATCGTACTGATTATTTAAGTCCTCCTGTATCTCCTTTTTATTGTAAAGATACTTATTTCCTGCGTTTGTTTGTCGGTGTACATTCAAGCCAAACGGATAATAATCTTCCTCTCCGATCTTCCCGCTGGTTTCATCGAAAGTTACACGGTTATTCCCAAGATGGTCAGTCAATGTGTATTCGTATTTATAGGTGCCGCTTGAATTGATCGCCCGTCCTTCTTCTGTTTGAATAAAGTCGATCGCTGTGCCGTCGTACTGAATCCCGGAAATATACTCTGTTATCCTGCTGCCACTTACCTTTCTAAGTTTGTTTCCCGTAGCATCGTAAACATAGGTTAGGTTTTTGGCAGTGATGTTTTGCGGCAGGTTGAACAGGTTATAATTGATTGTGCTCCCCAGCCCGTCTGTCGTTGCATTGCCATTAAGGTCGTAGTTGTAACTGCGGTAACCGGCACCTGAATTGTTTACCGTCAGTAATTGGTTACCATCATAAATATAATTTAATGAAACGCTTTGCGGCTCCATACGGTTAAGGGTAAGAATATTCCCAATCGGGTCATACGATATATCCTTTTCTGTGAAACCACTGCTACTGACCCCTGATTTCAGACGGTTCAGATTATCGTAGCTATACAAAGTCGCTTGCAGCGCAGGGTGCGTTAGATTGAAAACCCTGTAATCCTGCCCGGAAATATTGCCGTTATACTGCGCCGTACCGCCTAGCTGCGGAATATTATAATAAAGCTGCTCGGCAAATAATTGTGTTGTAGTTGCAACGGTTGATGGTTCATTGACCTTACTTAACCATCCTCGTTCGTTGTAAGCGTAATTTACATCCTGCAAGAAAGGGGCTGCGCCTGTGGCTCCGTGCAGGTGTTTAGCTCTAAGCTGACCAACCTCGTTATAATCAGATTGTGATAAGAGAATATTGTTACCACTGTTTATCTTTTCAAAGGTCTTAACCTTTCGGCCCATATGGTCGTAACGGTAGATGTTATCTATCGTTACTTTTGCTGCGGTGGTGCTGGTGGTGTTAAAGTGCTCTCGTTTACTGGTAGCTATTACATTCGTAAAGTCATACGTGTTGCTTATTGCATCGTAATTGTTTGCGCTTACTGTTCCGCCTAAATAATGCTGCTTGTAGGTTTTAATATTACGGCCTTCGTCGTCGTAAAAGCTTACGCTCCAAAGTTTGTCTGCCGGGTTATTAAGCACTGCTACCTGCGTCGCGACAGGCAAGCCGGTGGTCATGGTGCTGGCGTTGGGTGGGGCGGCATATGCAGGCAAAGAAGGGATGCCTGCATAACTGTCGTAATAATTTACACTAAGCACGGTTATTGAAACGTTCGGCCATGCGGCGTTGTTATACCCGGTTCCGGCTATAAAAGTATCCCAGAAAATTGTTTGCCCGTTCATCAATGCTTGCAGGTCTGCGCGGCTGATCGCTATATTACCGTTTGTCCAGATACCGCTGCTCACGATGCGCCCAAGTGCATCATATTTAGTGTACAGCCATTGCTTGTTTCCGCGCTGCAAGCCATCCTGGGTCGCTACGGCCTGATCGAGTGTGTTGTATACCGTAAACTCCCATTCCTTACCCGGCAATTTCTTTTGAGAAATCCGGTTGCGTTCATCGTAACGGTACTGGTAACACAGGTTATTTAGTGTGGCCTGAGAGATGGCAGATCCCGTTGCATCAGGAGAGGCCTTTGGCGGCACTACAAAGCAGAGATTACCCAAATCATCGTACACATAATAGGTGCTCAACATCTCTACGATGTCGCTTCCCGCACTGTTCTTTGTTTTATTGTATGTTCGTTTAAGAACAACACGTCCTTCTTTGTCTTTGTATTCCTCTATTGTTCCTATACAACCGTTGTTGATTTGCCAGTTCTCATCACGGGTTATAGTAACATATAACTGGTTATTATCGTAGGTTGCCGAATTGTTTAAACGCTGCAAAGTACGGCTTTGGTCGGCATTGATCTCTGCCCGGTACAGGGCAACTAATCTGCTGCCAGAATTACTGGCAGCAGGGGCGTCGTTAAACATGCTCTGATCGTTGCTGCTATATTCTATTTTTATCGTGTGTGAGCCTAATTGCCAGTCGGCTCCCGGGGAACCTTGCTCTAGCACGCGATTGAGCGGTGATGACTCAAAACCTGTTTGTGAAAAGGCTGGTGAAACGCCATTTATTGCAGGCATTGCCACCACACCAGGCGCATTCCATATCGATGTCGGACTTGACGGATCGGTATAAAAGGAAGATTGATCCGTTATAGCCGTATTTTTATAACTGCCATTGCTCACGACCGGTAACGCCGTGTAAGGCAGATATTTTTTTTCTTCTCTTCCAAAAGCATCGTAAGTGAAAGGTTGAACCACATCCCGGTAGCCTGATGATCCTTTTACCTGAACCGTTTGTAGTGGCCTTCCCAATCCGTCGAAATACTGAATCGTCTGCATCAGTTCGCAAGCTGTCCGGTTGGCAAGTCCATCTGTTGTGGTAATTCCACCGATACGCGGTACGCTGACCATGATGTAATTCTGTGATCCGCTCGGGGTCGTAGCAAGCGGTGTGCAAGGCACTTCCGGGATGCCAATGGAATAACTATAAGTATTTGCACTGGTTGCGGTTGCCCAAAAACCATTCGATAGTGTTATATTGGTTTCATTAAAAAAACTTCCTGGTGTTGTTGCCTGTGAATTGAGTACTGCGGGACTTGGTATATATTGACCGTCTGCATTATTTGCTGCCAGTAAAAAGCACAACAGGGACAAAATGCGGCCACAGGTGATCAGGAAATATTTGTTTTTCCAGCCTGTATTAGTCAGCTTATAGCTCATGTGTTGTTGGTTTAGAAAACGTTCTCTTAAAAATGATTAAATACTATTGCTCGTTAACCGTTTCTACGAGTTCTACCGTCGCAGTAGTACAGGTGGTGTCACCACCGCCACCACCTCCGCCGCCTGGAGGCAGAACGTTGGTGGAGCCACCACCGGATATCGTTTGTTGTACTGTAGTTTTATTAGCAACAGCATTTGGTATTACCGCTTGTCCGCAGGTGTTCACATCCAGCGTGATCGTTCTTGAGTTCGTACTCGCTGCTATTGACGTTGTGTAAATTGAGCTCGTTACTACAGGTGCACTGCCACCATTTGTTGTTGTCAGCGTTACCCTGTATTGAACACTGAAATTCGCCGGAACATTGTAAGGCGAAGCAAACGCTGCGTCGCTAAAAGTCTTAAACACAAAACTTCCGTAATAATGGCTATCGCTACCCAGATAACCCGCCCCTGTTTCTAATTTAACGAATGGCGTGACCGGTGTTGTAGGCGTTGTAGGTGTGGTTGGAGGCGTAACCACGCAGCCCGTTTGTTGATTGGCATAGTTATAACATATGTTTTTCACAATGTTCTTGTTTTGATCACGAATAGTGACTAATCGCTGGAACCCATCGTACTCATAATAAGATGTCAAACCCTTAGCATCAGTGATGCTCGTTATTCCAACTAAAGGATCGTAGGTATATGTTGTCATCTGTACTCCTGACAACGAATTTTTCACAATCGACAAAAATGAATCTATTCTTTCCTTCGTTGGAAATTCCTTTCCGAAATTATCAATACTTGTTTGACCGCCGACCAACGCTGCCACTGCTGAAAAAGTAGTGTTTTTGATTTCTGCAACAATATGATTATGATTGTAAGACCAAATTAGAACCGTCGTTAATCCTTTTTGCGTAACCTGTCGCAAAGTCTTATTTGGACCATACTGATCGAAATCTGTATCCGCATAAAAAGGCGCACTACCAACAGAACGTTCGATCTTTGATCTTACTAACTGTTGGTTTAACAATGAATAACCTACTCGAACCTGAGATACTTTTGACGAATTAACAAACCTATATTGAGCTAAGGTTTGATCTAAAAAGGATGAATCTACTAGCATCTGCTGTGTAATTGACCGTTCCCCGATAGGAATATCAACAGGATACTGGCTTACAGTGGTTATTAAGTCCCCCTTACTATTTATCAAGCTATCTCTTACTAATTGGCCTAGTACATTGTATTTAAAGCCTTGTGACACTGTACCAAAACTTGTTCCAATAAAATCTTTTTGAGTCCTTTTACTTAGCAGAAACCATGCGGATTTGATAGGATAAAAGTAAATGTCATGCTTTGCTGGCATTAGAACAGGAACATAATTGAACTGCCCATCTACTTCCAACTCAAAGCGATAGCATGGGTCCGCACCTACGAAGTTTCTTACAATCTTGGCACCAGTATAGGACGACCCTTGTGGACTAATAGCAATAGTATTATGATCTGAATAATAATTATTAACTTTTCTAATTGTATCTCCGATAGAATTTAAAATATCTTCTTCTATTATCAAGCCGTTTCGGAGATCCGGAATACTTGGCAAATTCACCTGGGTCTGATCGGGAACATTAAAATAATAGTTAACACGCTTTCCGTTTTCTATGCCTGTTGGACCAACCTCAATTTCCTCAACTCTTGAGTAACCAACAGGAAATCCGCCCGCACTACTTGAATATGGCACTGAACTTTGTGAACTAACAAACCAGATAGTCTTAAGCGCCGCCCTATTTATAAAATCTCCTCTACCTAAAGTCCCATATTGTACATCACTCAAGATCTTGTTTGAGTAAAGATAGGCCAAGTTTGACATTAGTTTTCCCGATGAACTTCCGTCTGTATTAATATATTTATATACCCGTTTAGTGATCAAACCTCCATCGCTATTGTAATTGGATATGTTGGCAATACGTAACCCACCTCCATTACTTATTACTTCGACATTGGTCTGTGGCGTAAGATAGTTAAAGATACAGGTTACGTTGGCTTGATTTATCGCCGTATTCTGTGCACCCAAGCCATCAGGCAAACTTGTAGTGATTGAATATTGCGTGTTAGCAGCTAAAGCAACCGGATCATTTAACCATTTAACGGCTTTGGCGTCATTATAAGTTTGCTGATCAATTGTCCCCATTTGCCACTGCTTTACAATACTTGTCGTACCGTTAACCGTCTTTGACAATGTAACTGTAGATGGCTGCATTGCAGAAAAGCTTGGTGCGGTGGGAACCGGCCCGCCTTGGATATAGACCGAAAACTGAACATTTTGTGCTGTAGTCAATGTAAAGGAAGATGTGCTGTTATCTGAATTTTTATTATAGTCAGAAACAGTAACGTTGCTAATATTAGTGTTGAGCGAGTTTATATCAGGGTAATTATAATTTGAAAACCGATTAGATTCATAATTAAATTCAGAATAACCACCTGTTGGATATTTAATCTTCGTTAACATGCCTGCTGTGATTTTATTCGTGTCAACCGTTCTGTTAGCGCCTGAAAATGCATTTAGCGTTGCCGCCGGAACATCATGGTAATTATCGAAGTTTGAGTAATAGAAATAGTTAAGACTTGGAATAAGCATAGTATTGCTTTTCCCATTGTAGTATCCCCAGAAATCTTGCGAATAAGAAACCTTAGCTGGAAGCGGAGTGGTATTATAGGTAAACTTGTAAGAGGGGATACGTATGGCAACACCGCTTTTACTTCGTCCGACTTCAGATAATGAATCTAACTTTAATCTAAGTGTATATCGTTGGTTTAGAGGTCCGCTGGAGAAGAAAGTGGAGGCAGGGTCTGTGCTACTACTAAAATAACTATAGCTAAAGTCAAACGATTTTATCATTGCCCCATTTTTGCGGTCTACGATGTCCATGGATCTTAAAAGTTTTGACTTTAAATAATTACCATTGGCATCCTTTTGAATACTTGGAGCTATGTCGAGCCTATCATCAAGATTAAAATTGACTAATATATTATCTGTCTTTATTTGAGTTAATATTTGCAACTGGCTTGTGGGGTTCATTGTCCTTTTAACAACACCGTAATCATTTATTGAAATTGGTTGAAGCGGATAATCATCATGATACGTCTCGTTATAAGATATACTTGAACTGCCACCAATAGTATATCCAAATTCAATCATCTTACCATTGTTAGCGATTATTTGTGATAGCTTCCATGTTTTTCCAGAGTAAGACGTAAGAGCATCTGTATAAGAAGTTTCTATAATATTATATATATATTTATTGCCTTGCGGAGTTGTAACGGTAAAGCCAGATTCTCCCTGTTCTTTTTTTATAAGAAGGCTATCTTTTTTATCTATAAGAACTATAGCTTGAGTACGAGGGTTAATAAAAAATTTCCCTGACACACCTCCTGGCAAGTTGTATTGGTATAAATCTGGTTGCCCCTCTCCATTTAGTAAGGCATTTAAAATAGGGGCTGAGTCTTGCGATGGGCCATTGTACACAGGCGGCCATGCTCCCGGACATGACCATGTTGAAAATCCTATCTCGGTTGTTTTGGAGTAAACCCCAGTTAAAGATCTAGCATAAAGATACTGGTAGCCGGTTTGATCTATTGCGCTTAAATCTACTCCGTTGTCCTCTTTCCCATTAAAAATTTTCATAATCGATCCGACTCCAGATAAGTTCCAACCCAAGCCGACCCAAGTTGCCTCGTCATCAACCTTTATTCCTGAACTCTGATAATTCAGTGTAAGCGGAATGCTTATCCCACCTGTATTAACGCTGTATAAAGGAATACTAATGTTAGCAGTACCGGTATAACTTCCTATCGGAATCTCGCCAAAACGGCCAAGTGCAGCGACTTCGGGGGATGTTGGTAAAGTCTTTTTGAGATCAAATCCGATCGGAGGAGCGGAAGGCGTTGATTGTCCAAAAGAATTAAATATTGTGGTCAAAAAAGCGCACAACAATAAAATTAATTTTGTTATTCTTGACATAGAAATAATTAAAAGAGTTTCCTATTAACATAAATGAATATGTTGGTTAGACAGTTTACTTTGCAATTTTATACGTAATTGTAAGGTGTAGTTATTGGACCATGATAAATTGCGGCCATCTACTTCTGTGATTTTTTGAATTTTAGATTATTTTTTTTGTAATTCTCTTTTAAAAATTTACGTTTTGCATTCTTCAATTCATTAAGCTGCTGTTGAAGCGACGCCAGTACTTTATCCTTTTCATTATCCTTTCGTTCATTTGCAATTACATACAAAGTAAGTTCTTCTACCTTTTTCAAAAGCAACCTATTCATTTCCCCCAGATCCAGTCCAGAGGTTTCGATTGACTTGGCAGAAGGCATATCAGGTAAATGATGATTCTTATCAATGTACAATTCCAATGAATTCAGCGATTGTAACTTGTAGGTTTTGCTAAAAACAAAATCTGGCCAGTTAGCTGTTTCAACTTTTATCTGTTTGGCTCTCACAAGACCTGAAGCAGCTATTTGAAAAGCTATTTTACTTTTAACCGTAGCGTCTGTTAAAGTTTGGGTTGTATAGCCAATATCTGCAATAGGCACAAAATTGATATTGCCGAATATATCACCATAGATCACGCCGCCGCCATTATGGCTGGGGTCCGCATTCACCGTCCAACTTGAACCGCTCCTGGCTGCGTTAAACCCTAAATAACCTGTTCCGACAAGGCTGCCTGAAGCTGGGCCTATGGATGTTTTTTCAAAGCCGTCCTCCACCTGGAACATCGATACCGGCGAAGTTGCTGCGATTCCTACACTTCCATTGGCACTTAAAAATAGTGGTGCATTTAATGTTGCTGTATTATAAAAATACAAGTTACGGCCACCGTTTAAACTGTAATCTGTACCCATCTCCCATTTCGGTTCTAATCCGGTGCCTGCAAGGTTGTACCCGGCAAAAACAATGGCAGAACTTGCATTTTTGGAAGGATAATTAAAGTTGTTGGCAATAGTAATACGGGCTCTGTCAATGTTGCCGCTTGAAATAAAATCTGCAATTGTAGGCAATCCTAATAACGTTGACGAAGAAGGGCTGACAACGGTAAATCTGCCTGTTGGTGTTGTCGTGCCTATACCAACATTGCCGCCATTGGCATTTAATGCCAGAACACCTGATGTTGAACCTGTGCTTTTGATAGATTGAATGGTTGAGTAACCTCCCAACGCGGCTGATATATTAAATTGCAGAGAAGTATACCCTCCTGTAAAGACGCTTGAATTACCAATTGTTATCCCTCCAGCGCCCTGCGGATCGACGTTCAGCGTGTTTGAGGGCGTTTGTGTTCCTATACCAATATTTCCGGGAGAAACCCATGGATAAGTATTTTGTGCAAATGAGCTAACGCCGACAAACATGGCGGACGCAAGAAATAGTAAAGTTCTTTTCATTAGGGAAATTTTAAAGTTACAAGTAAGTATAGGAGCTAAATAAACAGGCAATAATATTTAAGGCTAAGCCATAAGCTTAGTTAAATTCGGTAACGGGAAATTGCTAATTGTGAATTATGGAGTGTAAAATGATGTCATGTTTAGGTGTGCTTAAAGTCAGGTATTATTTTTTATTATATTCCGAATATAATGCTTTTTAAGGGCTTTTTTTATGAGGTAAATCGGTTTATTGAAAATTTAATCTGAGGTGAAATAACTTTCAAGATTTAATTTGCCAATAGTATTTACATTGACAACTTATTAAGTTTAACAATAGCAGTTTCGCCTTACTTAATGAATGTAATCTTGAATAGTCGAAATCTTTTGTGGCAATAGAGAATATATTCGTTGAATTAGCGCGGTAAAATCAGCATTTTTATATGGAATAGCGCTGTTTCGAATTTCTCAACTTCTAATAATTCAATCTCCTTGAAATCCTTGTGCAACTTCGCATTAGCAATACTTAGAAACTTTTTCCGGTTTTTCTTTTCTTCGCCTTCCAGATAATCTACTATACACAAGGCTAAAAAATCTAATGAACTTAATTTCGCCATATTATTTTTCCTTTCGATCTTTTCTTAAATTATAAAGCAGGAAGGAAACTGGCGCAAGATAAATTACATTCTTACGTGGCTATACTAATCCGAGCTGTTGATATTGAGAAATTTGCTATTCCCGGAATATCACCCTAAAAACAAAAACGTGCCGCAGGACGTAGGCCATATAAGCGGTCGGGGAATAAATGGCAGGTATCAAATCCTTTTTTAGACCTCTAATCTTAAACGGAATATGATTTGGAGATTCCGGAAGGCTTGACCATGCAATTCCGTAGGCTTTAAACCACCGATCTGTGTAGTCGCATCTTCCAAGTCATTTCTTTCAGTCAATAAACTGGCGTGGTCAAAGTGTTACGGAATCGATTTATTAAATTCCCGGAATGAGGTGGTCAACGGCCTCGGAAGTTCCATCTGTGTGTCTCGTCCTGGTTTTACTTGTCGTTTTTGAGTGATAATACTGGAATCAGTTTACACCGATATTCCTTAGTCCTGATTTTACTTCACAAGGGTACGCTTTTTATTTTCTTAATAGCTGAAAGATTTCCCCTTATTGTTATTATTGACGTGTTAGGATGTGGGAAACTCCTTCAGTTTTCCATATCCTAATGCGTTTTTCTTTTTTTGCTTCTTTTTTCTTTTTGCCGGCACGGTCTCAAATGTTGGTAACCCGATTTTCCTCCTTTCCTTTTTTAGGGCGCGGATATCCCTTCCAACGCTTTTGAATTTCACCAGACATGCCATGTGCTTGGTCAGGCGTATGGTAATTCAAGCTTGCATGAGGTCGCCGCTCGTTGTAATGGCCAATGATCACTGCGATACTTTTCTTTGCCTCCTTGTGGTTCTGATAAACCTTTTTAGGAAAGAATTCATTCTTGATAATTCCATTAACGCGCTCGGCAAGCGCATTTTCATAGGGGCTTCCACTTTGGGTCATACTGATCGCGATCCTATCCTCGTTTAACAGGGCTGTGTAATTCTGAGAGCAATATTGTATTCCACGGTCAGAATGATGGATCAGGATAAATGGAGATATCCGTTTTCTACTGTCTACTGCCATTTCCAAGGCTGCAATGCAGCCAATTGCTTCCAGGCTGGGATGCAGGGCATATCCAACGATCTTCCTGGAATAAGCGTCTGTGATCAGACTCAGGTAACTGAAGCCTTCCAGTGTACGTATATAGGTGATGTCGCTCACCCAGAGCTGTTCCGGTGCTGACAAGGATAGATGCGCAATCAGGTTAGGATACTTTCTTAGCCAGTGATGGGAATCTGTTGTTTTAACCATGCGCCTTCTCCTGCGGATCAATAGTCCATGAAAGCGTAATAGGTCATACAGCAAGTCCCGCCCCATCTTTATCTCATGTTTTTCCATCTCCGGAATGAGCAGATGCAATAGTTTTCTGGTTCCCAGCATAGGAACAGCCGCACGGAACTCGCCCACCAGTGTCAACACAACCATATGTGCTATACTCGTTCTTGCCGCATTATGATGAGCTAAGTAATAAGCCTGACGGCTGAAACCAAACAGTGCACAAATAGCTACCAGGGTAGATTCTGGTCGCTTTTGCCGCATTCTTAAGACCGTTTGGTACCACGCTTTTTTCGGATCTTGATATGAAGGTCACTTTCCGCTACTTCGATCATTGTTTCCAAAGCAAGATTCTTTAATTGGGATAGTTCTAATGCTTTGGTAAGCTCATGTATTTTCTTGATGAGTAACTTTGATTCCTGACTTTGGGTCATCCCTGGAAGCGCTGAAGAGTTGTCTGCATTCAGTAAAGTAGTCAAATTAAGCTTACCAGCCCATGCTTTTATCGTGTTTCTTGGAACCCGATATTTCCGACTTGCCCCCAGGCAACTGATCATCCCGGTTTTTATCTCTTCAACGATCTTAATTTTAGTCTTTTCTTCGACCTTGTCAAATGGCTTACGTCTTACGACAGCCGCTACTTTCATTTTCTTCCCTGGAATTGCTTTCATTTTTTTGTCTTTAGTGACAAGCTATATCAGGACAAGACAGTGCCGCCTGTTCTTCCAGTTTACGTGAAGAATAGGTATTGGTCAGATAGCCGTAAACCAAAAGCTTCAGCATTAGCCGGGGATGAAAACTTGACGCGCCTCCGCCTTTGTACTTCCGGTTGAGCGGTTTGACATCTACCGCATCTGCAACCTGTTTTACAATACGGACCGAATGACCTGCCGGTACCAATTCCTCCAGTTTGTACGGTAAGAACGTCAACTGGTCAGGATCATATTCCTTAAAGACTACCTTTGTAACCCTCCCTTAGTTCGGACTGGTCTTAAATAGACTAAGTTATCTGTTATTTACGTTTTTTCCTTATAAAATATATTATCAAAATAATTACAGCAATCACTGCAAGTATATGCCACCATGTGAATATAGCTTTGAAGTAAAAGCCACCTGATACGGGGCTGGCCTGCAGAATTGAATAAAAGTTAATTTTCATTGTGATACTGTTGTTGGTTTATGTTTTTCATGCGCTTAAAAAGGTTTGGAGTAATACCTCCCAATGCTTCATGCGGTCTGCTGTAATTGTAATCATCCATCCATTCATCAGCTAATAATTGTACTTGCTGAATATCTTCGAAAAGATAGGCGTCAAGTATATTCTCTCGGAAGGTTCTGTTAAAGCGCTCGATGTAGCCATTTTGCATAGGCTTACCGGGCTGCGTGAATTGTACTGTAATACCTTTGCTTTCACACCAATCCTTAAACTCCTTGCTGTTAAACTCTGGTCCGTTATCCACCCTGATACAGTTTGGCTTGCCTTGTTCATGAATAGTTCGCTCTAATATCTGAGTCACCCGAACGGCTGGTATAGTGTAAGCTGCCTCTACGGCAATAGCTTCCCGGTTAAAATCATCGATAATATTCAGCGTTCGGAACCTTCTTTTGTTCATCAGCACATCACACATAAAATCCATCGACCATGTATCTCCAGCCTGTTCAGGCACCACCAACGGCACTTTAACCCGTGCAGGCACACGTCTGCGAACCTTTCGGCGGCGATTCATGCCCAATAACAGGTAAACACGTCGTACACGCTTATAGTTCCATAGCAAACCCTGCTGACGAATTCTGCTGTAATACAGATCCTGGCCTTCGGTGGGGTGCTTTTCGGATAACTCGAGAAGTTTATCAATGGTCTCCGAATCATCTTTGATGGTCTTATAGTAATAGATGGATTTGGGTAGCTTTACTACCCGGCAAGCCCTGCTAATACTTACCTGACGGTGTTCCGTTAGGTAAGCAACCATGTCCTTGCGCTGGCAGGGCTTCAGAACTTTTTTGAGAGCACGTCTTTTAAAAGGCTGTGATCTAAAGCCAGTTCCGCGTACATATGCTTAAGTTTACGGTTCTCTTCCTCCAGCTCTTTCAGCCGCTTCAGTTCCTGGCTGTCCATGCCGGCATACTTTTTACGCCAGTTGTAAAAGGTTGATTTGTGCACGCCAAGTTCGCGGCATACATCGTTGAGCTCACGGCCACCTTCATACTCTTTGATGGCTTTTACAATCTGTGCTTCGGTAATAATTGAGTTCTTCATCGTTTGACTGTTTAAAGTTAAGACTTTTCGTCCTTTACACAGTCCGGTTTTTGGGAGGGGTTACA
>Ga0247812_10000201_pt1 | contig 61359 bp, 53 predicted proteins | sample UWRJL149409B1_FD_178011 | JGI IMG/M metagenome (GOLD analysis project Ga0247812, IMG submission 178011) | Plant litter microbial communities from Arlington Agricultural Research Station in Wisconsin, United States - UWRJ-L149-409B-1 | ecosystem: Environmental > Terrestrial > Plant litter >...
TCTTACCAACCCGGGATGCACCTGCTTTTTATTGGCGACAGTATTACGGAAGGCCTGCACATGACGCCCGATAGTGTAAATGATGATTATGAAAAAGTAGCCATAGCTAAGCATTTCAGAATTGCTATTTCCGGCAGGTCGGGCGGGCGGGCAGCCGGAGTGCAAAACAGGGTATTATCAGAAATTGCTATCCTCAAACCTAAATACGTTTCTATATTAATTGGTACAAACGATTTTAATACCATAGAAAATTTAACGGGACTATGTACCAGCATCCAAAAGCTGGGGTCAATCCCGATCTTAAATAATATCCCCTGGAAATTTACAGCGGCTGTTGTAAAAGATAATTCGATCATTGCAACAGTTAGAAAAAAGTTGGGATTAAGCGGAGCAGCATTTGATATAGCCACATCTGTTGACTACCTTAACACCAACCAGGATAAATCATTATTTTTAGATGGGGTACACCCTAATGCCAAAGGCATCCAACGAATGTTTTTAAAGTTTGTAAAAGATGTTCCCCAAGTGCTCAGATAGATATAACTATAAATAGACCAACTAATGAAATTTGTTTTTAAGTACCTGCTTTTGCTTTTATGCTTGCTGTTTGTAAAGCATGGTGTCGGCCAAACCCTTAATCCGGCGCTTAACAAAGGGCCGTGGAAAGCCGCCTGGGTTACCGTGCCAAACGAATCGACGCGTGACTATGGGGTATACCATTTCAGGAAGAATGTTAATCTTGATGCAAAACCGGCTTCATTTATCGTACATGTTTCTGCCGATAACCGGTATAAATTATACGTTAACCAAACACTGGTTTCCTTAGGTCCCGCCCGTGGCGATACCTACTACTGGAACTACGAAACGGTTGACCTGGCTCCCTATCTAAAAGCCGGCGATAATATGATAGCCGCAGTGGTTTGGAACGATGGCGATTACCGTCCCGAAGCGCAGATGTCTATCCGCACCGCCTTTATTATGCAGGGTAATACGGTTGTTGAAGATATTATAAATACCAACCGCAGCTGGAAATGTGTGCGTGACAGCGCCTACAAACCGACGGTTGGACTTTGGTACGGCACTTATTACGTGGCCGGGCCGGGTGAATTTGTAAATATGAACAGCTATATATCCGGATGGGATGCTGCCGGCTACGATGACAGCAAATGGAAAAATGCCGTTAGAATTGATAATGGGAACCCCAAAGGGACGGTAAATGCCGTGGATTGGATGCTGGTCCCCTCCGCTATTCCACAAATGGAATTAAAACAGCAGCGAATAGTAGCGCTGCGCAAAGCAGACGGAATGAAAGTCCCGGCTACATTTCCGGCGACTAAAACAGCGGTAACCATACCCGCTAATACCATAGCAACCCTACTGCTCGATCAAACTTTTTTAACAAACGCCTATGTTACCTTAAATTTAAGTAAAGGCAAATCTGCCTCGGTTAGCCTGAGTTATGCCGAAGCTATGTTCACCAAATTGAACGGGCCTGAAGGGATGGTTAAGGGCAACCGCAATGATGTAGACGGCAAAATATTCTCCGGCCGCCGGGATAGCATCATTGCCAATGGCAAGCTTAACCAAACTTTTACCACGCTTGCCTTTCGCACATACCGCTATATCCAGTTAAAAGTAATTACCGGGGATGAGCCGTTAGTGATTGACGATATTTACGGAACATTTACGGGTTATCCGTTTAAATTGAACGCCATACTACAAAGCGGAAAAAAGGAACTACAGCAGATACTGGATATCGGCTGGCGTACTGCAAGGCTTTGCGCGGGGGAGACCTATTTTGACTGCCCTTATTACGAACAACTGCAATACGTGGGTGATACCCGGATCCAGGCGCTGATATCTTATTATAACAGCGGCGATGACCGGCTGGTGCGTAATGCCCTTAACCTGATGGATCATTCGCGAATTGCGGAAGGGATTACCCTAAGCAGGCACCCGTCCTTTTCCCCGCAGATCATCACAACCTTCTCTTTATGGTATGTAGGTATGCTGCACGATTACTGGATGTACCGGCCCGATAGTGCATTTGTGAAAGGTAAATTACAGGGCGTTAGGGATGTACTTACATTTTTTAAAAAATACCAGCAAGCGGATGGTTCTGTACATAACACTCCTTATTGGACGTTTGCCGACTGGGTGAACAGTAAAGACTGGGATTTTGGCCAGCCCCCCAAGAGCGCGAACGGTACGTCTGCCTTGCTGGACCTGCAACTGATGTGGGCATACCAGCAGGCAGCCGATATGGAAATCAATATGGGTACGCCGGATATGGCCACCCTTTACCAGCAAGAAGCAGCCAGGCTTAAAGCAACCATTCAAAAGAAGTACTGGGATGAGGGCAGGCAGTTGTATTCGGATACGGAGGAGAAACAGCTTTTTTCGCAGCATGTAAACAGCCTTGCCGTGTTGGCTGGTATGGTGTCAGGAAATGAGCTGATTCAGATAAGTAAAAAACTGGAGTTGGATAGTTCGCTTACGCAATGCACTATTTATTTTAAATTTTATCTGCACCAGGCATTAGTGAAAGGCGGCTTAGGCAACAATTACCTTAAATGGATTGATATATGGCGCAAAAACATACAAATGGGATTAACCACCTGGGCCGAGATCTCTGACCTGGAGCACGTACGGTCAGATTGCCATGCATGGGGATCAAGCCCCAATATTGAGTTTTACCGTACAATACTGGGTATTGACAGCTATGCGCCTGGCTTTAGTAAGATCAGGATAGAACCACACCTGGGCGATATAACCGCTATCAGCGGCGAGATACCACATCCTAACGGATCAGTATCATGCAGCTATAAACTGGAAAAAGGTAAGTGGCATATGGTGATCACCCTGCCTGAAAATACATCCGGTACCTTTGTTTGGAAGGCCCAAAACTATGTACTAAAATCAGGTGCAAACAGCTTTAAAATATAAACCGGAGCTGCTGCCTTATTTTATCAAAAAACCGCAAATGAACTGGGCATACCAACGCGCCAGGTAATCATTTGGGTGGTTTACATTGTTACCGGTCATATCCTGGTAGGTTTTATGTTTGAGGAGTTCCCGGTGAACGCCGGTAAGGTCGGCAACTACGATTCCTCTTTTGCAAAGCTTATCCAGCTCAGCTTTGTATAATCCCTGCAGGCCGCTTTGAATGGCATCAGGGTTGGGTAACATAGGCGCGATTAGAATAAACTCCGCATTGGGGTTTTGCGTGGTGGTAGCGTCTATAATTCTTTTAATGTCCTCCCTGTATTTACCAGGGATAATTTTAGCGGAGCCATCATTCATGCCAAAGCCAATAATTACCAGGTCTGGTTTCTCGGGGACTACCCTTATAGCCGCTTCATCTTTACCCCATTCTGCCAGTTTACCACCAACTGATGGATTGGCAAAGCTCACCTGTAGCCCATATTCTTTTCGGAGGTTATAGATGATCAGTTCGGGCCAGGAGGGCATGTAAGGAGGACTATTTTGAAAACCGCTGGAGTTACAGCCAGTTTCTATACTGTTGCCATAAAACACCACTTTCAGTGGTTCCTTTTCCTTTAATTTTGATAATGTATTTGGTAAGCTTTTAGCAGCAAAAACCGGTACCGGCCCCTTCCATAATTGGCCATGCTGGGGTATGTAAGTTACGGCAATTTGCATCGTATTAAAAAAAGTGCTTTCGCTGAACAGCACGAAAGTGCCAGGCGTCTTACCTGTCATCGACCACCCCGGTTTATCAGTATTATAAACAAGGTTTTCTTTTTTAATAAATGGGATAGAGGAGCCGGATTTTATCTTAAGCATTCCTTCGTTATAAGACCAATCCGTGCCCTGTTTGTACACCTTGGTATAGTTGGCCGCCTTAACAGATAAGACCTTTTTTGCTTTGAACAGAAGGGTTCCTGTGCTTATACCGTTAGCATTTATGACCTGACTTATTTCGTCCCTTATGGTGTCTGCCTTCCAGAACGGCACGCTATATCTATTCAAATCTATATAATTTTTCCATTTCGATTCCGTGCTATCTCCTTGTGCGTAGGTCAACTGTGAGTATAATAAAGAAAAAGTACAAAAAATTATTGCCTTAATGTTGGTTAATGGATTTTTCATAAATAGCTAATGTAAACCAAAAATGGTAATTTTATTTATAAAATTAATATAATATGTTTACATTTTTATTTTCTGTAAGGTTTAAGCCAGTAAAAAAGTGAGTAACATAGATGTAAAATGAGATCAAAGGAGTGATTAGGAGCGGGAGGGATTCCAACCCTAATCGCAATTCAATGAATTTCCATGGTTTAGCCCGTAAATAAACTTAGTGGTCTCTTATAGGTCACTCTGTTGTAATTATAAGTTTTTAATCTTTTGAATCACCCTCTTAATGATTTTGCGATTACCAAGCGGTTAAGCGAGTAATGACACGCTCATTGAATTATTTGCTTTTATTAACCGATAAAACCTTCGTAAATCTCCAAACACTTTTGAAGCCGCTTATTGGAATGTCGTTCATTTGTTCTACACAAAAGGATAAAAGACTTTCCAGTTTTTATTGCGTTTTTTTGGACTCCTGGAACATATTAGAAGTGAGAAGATCAATGAAACGCTATAACTGAGCAGCTCAATTTGTTCATTTTTGCCAATAATTCTTTCGATAGCATCGCTAATGGTCATCGTTGTTCCATAAGAAATATTTTATCCGGCAAACAGGATAAGGTGCTACATGTTGATGTATTAAACACACATCATTGCAATGCCAAAAATATCGATAACAGTTAACGGCCAGGCCAGCACTCTTGACGTATTACCATGGGTGTCGCTTCTGGATGCCCTACGCGAACGCTTAAATCTCACGGGTACAAAGAAGGGCTGCGACCATGGACAATGCGGTGCCTGCACAGTTCTGTGCGACGGTAAGCGTATCTTAAGCTGCCTTACGCTCGCAGTTGCAAAAAACGGCGCGGAGATCACTACTATTGAAGGCGTTGCCAAGGGAAATGAACTGCATCCCCTGCAGCAAGCCTTTATTGATCATGACGCCTTTCAGTGCGGTTATTGCACACCCGGGCAAATTTGCAGCGCTATTGGTCTGCTGCAGGAGGGAAAGGCTAACAACAGGGAAGAGGTGAAAGAACTGATGAGCGGCAACCTTTGCAGATGTGGTGCCAATGTAAATATTATCGACGCAATTATGCAGGTTAAGGAGGCTAAGCTGATATGAACAATTTCGTTTACCAAAAAGCAGGTTATCCAGTCGAAGCTGTCGAAGCTGTCAGCATAAATGATAGCGCTGCCTTTCTTGCGGGTGGTACCAATCTGGTCGATCTTTGGAAATATAACCTTACAAATCCCGAATTGCTTGTAGATGTTACCCATTTTGATGAGCTAAAGACTATAACTGAAATCCATTACGGCGGTGTAAGAATCGGTGCGTTAATGAGCAACGCCGACACTGCTTATCATCCGCTAATAGAATCAAGATACCCGCTATTATCTAAAGCCATCCTTGCCGGTGCATCGGCACAAATACGTAACATGGCCACAGATGGGGGTAACCTGCTTCAACGCACGCGTTGTTATTACTTTTATGACGCCACTTCACCTTGTAATAAACGTGTACCCGGTTCAGGGTGCCCGGCAATCAAGGGATACAACCGTATCCACGCCATTCTTGGTGCCAGCGAGCAATGTATCGCCGTCTTCCCTTCTGATATGTGCGTGGCGCTGGCTGCCCTCGAAGCCGTTGTAAATGTTATCGGCCCGAACGGTGAACGTAGTATTCCTTTTACCGACTTTCATCGTTTACCCGGTGATACTCCGGAACTTGATAACAACCTGCAACATGGCGAATTGATTACCTCAATTGATCTGCCTGCCAATGGTTTTGCAAGCAACTATTCGTACCTTAAACTACGCGACAGGCAATCGTACGCCTTTGCGCTTGTGTCTGTAGCAGCCGGCCTCGAGTTAGATGGCAACATCATCAAAAGTGCGCGTATCGCTTTAGGCGGAATTGCTCATAAACCTTGGCGCGTAAAAGAAGCGGAAAGTCATCTGATCGGTCAACCGGCTACGCCTGAGAATTTTTTACAGGCGGCGGAGATCATTTTAGCAGGGTCAAAGGGCTATAAACACAACCTTTTTAAGATAGAACTGGCAAAAAAAGCTATAGTTCGCAACGCAATGATGGCTTTGCAGCCCGAATCTCAATTACCGGGAGCAAAACCGTCACTCTAAAAAATAAAATTATGCTAACACCGAAAAGCGTAGGGCAACCTATAAGTCGTTTAGAAGGAAGGGAGAAGGTTACCGGTACAGCTAAATATGCCGGCGAATATAATGTACCCGATCTGTTGTATGGCTATGTAGTAAACAGTACAGTTACTAAAGGAAAGATCACAGCTATCGATGTCAGCGCTGCAAAAGCTTTACCAGGGGTGATCGATGTGCTGTACCACAGAAACCGCCCGAAACTTGCATGGTTTGATATACAGTACGCCGATATGGACGCTCCTCCGGGACACGTATTTAAACCGCTGCATGATGATGAAATAAAGTTTAATGGGCAGCCGGTAGCCTTGGTTGTGGCTAAAGATTTTGAAACCGCCCGCTATGCGGCTACGCTTGTAAGCATAGAGTACAAAAAAGAGGAATTTGAGACCTTGGTTGAAGATAATCTGGAAAAAGCCCGGCCTGCTAAAAAAGGGCTGGCCACTGCATTGAAGCCGCCTCCGCCTTCACCCACCGGCGATTTTGAAAAAGCTTACAGCGACTCGCCATTTAAAGTGGATGCAACCTTCAGGCACGGGGTGGAACATCACAACCCAATGGAGCTGTTTGCCACTACAACAGTTTTTGAGGGCGACGGTAAACTTACTATTTATGACAAAACACAGGGCACCATTAACAACCAGGTGTTTGTTGCCAACGTTTTCGGGCTGCACTTTAATGACGTACGGGTGCTGGCACCCTTTGTAGGTGGCGGTTTCGGCTCGGGCCTGCGGCCGCAATATCAGTTGTTCCTTTCGGTAATGGCTGCCCTTTATTTAAAAAGGAACGTGCGTGTAACGCTTGATCGCCAGCAGATGTATTCACTTGGCCATCGTCCACAGAATGTACAAAAATTGCGTTTTGCAAGTGATGATAACGGGAAGATAACGGCAATGAACCATTCGGCTTTTGTAGAGACTTCTAATTATGAAGATTATACAGAAGTGATCTCCTCATGGAGCCACCATGTATATCCCTCGGCCAATACATTGTTTGAATATAAGGTTATCCCGCTTGACCTGTCTACTCCGATAGATATGCGAGCCCCCGGTGGTTCAACCGCAATGCATGCCATTGAGTGCACCATGGACCAGCTGGCATATAAGCTTGGTATTGATCCGCTCGAATTTCGATTGCGCAACTACGCTGAAATAGATCCTGCTACCGAAAAGCCTTTTACCAGCAAGGCACTTAGGGAATGTTATAGCCTGGCAGCAGAAAAATTCGGATGGCGCAACCGCAGCCCAGAGCCCGGTAGCATGACCCGCGGTAACAGGCTTGTTGGCCATGGTATGGCCACCGGAATATGGGATGCATACCAGTTCCCTTCAAGGGTTGAGGCTATGATCAATAGCGAAGGGAAACTGGTGCTTAATAATGCTGTAACGGATATTGGTACCGGCACTTTAACAGTAATGACACAAATTGCGGCTGACGAAATGGGTTTGCCCATTGAATATGTTACGTTTAATTATGGTGATAGTAAAATGCCTTTTTCCATGTTTCAGGGCGGCTCTTCAATGACCTCGTCCACCGGTGTGGGAATAGTGTTCGCCGCAAAAGCGCTAAAAGGAAAGTTATTAAAAGCGGCCAGGCGCATTAATGGTTCACCGCTTGTAAACGCGAAGGAAGAAGAAATTGTATTTAGAAACGGTGGTATATCACTAACAAATGATCCTGCCGTTTTTATAAGCTTCGCGGCCATCATTGCAGCCAATAAAAATAAAGCCATTAAAACAACAAATATGGGCAAACCCCATATGCTTAAATTAAGAAAGTATGCTAAAATGACGCATAGCGCTTCTTTTGTAGAGGTTGAGATCGATAAGGAACTTAAGACAATTAATGTTACCAGGGCAGTTACTGCGGTAGCCGCCGGCACCATTATCAACCCCAAAACGGCTACAAGTCAAATAAGCGGATCGATGGTATGGGGAATCAGCAAAGCCCTGCATGAGGAATCAATTGTGGACAAGAATTTGGGTAAGTATATCAATCCTAACCTCAGTGAATATCATATCCCAACGCATGCTGATATCAACCAGCTAGATGTGATATTCGCAGATGAAAAAGACGAACTAATTAATGAGCTCGGCACTAAGGGCGTCGGCGAAATAGGATTGGTAGGTATGCCCGCAGCCATTGCCAATGCTGTTTTTCATGCCACAGGTAAAAGGATATACAAACTACCTATTCATTTTGATGAACTGCTTTAAGCTTTTTGCAGTGATTGTGAATGCGAGGTTAATAATATAACAAAGTATAAGCGCCACCGCAAAAAGCTCCAAATTAAATAAAGGTGCAAATGCATACCCTTTTGCGTCCTATCCAGAGCTGTGAATTACATGTTTACGGGCTGCTGGCCTTATAAGTACGCATATCTTTATTTGATTTTCCTGCATTAAAGCGCGGATAAAGGAACCGCCGGGTCTGTAAGCTTTTATCTTTCCAGCTTTTGATCGTTTCCACCCATGCGTCAGCACGCGTATTCAGTAGGTTGCAGATCGCAACTTGGGTTTTCAAAGCGGCTTGCTTTTCGTTGTCTGCAATCTCATAGCCTGCAATTATTTATGGTCGCTAATAGACGAATACGTTTATTATAATATTTTCGATTAATAGGAGTCTGGTAGAAAACCGAATGACTATTTTGTAGTTTGGGTAATATTTTTGGACGGGACTCGAACCAAGTTTAGTACACTCCTTATTTTCAATAACTTATAATCTCAAAGCTGTGGTAATTCCCGAATTTTCCACGTTTGATTTAATACAGATTGATTCCTAATGACCTAAGTAAAAATAGTGATTTATATTGATTGCTGCAAAATATGTTTAGAGTGATATTCCCGAGCGTCGCAAAAAGGACTCGATATCTTCCAATTGATATCTGATTTTTATCTCTTTTTACAGATGCTTAGCAAACGGTCACTAATTGACCGTGACGATGCCTTTATATTTTACAATCACGAATTATTCGCACTTAAAGTAGTCCGTTGAATTAAGTGAATCATCATGCAAGCAGCTTTGGTATGATAAAAACCTTTTTGCTTTAAACATCGGAAATTGAAACATTAGCAAACTGCAGGCGTTCGAAAAGCTTGCGTTTTGGATAATTATCTATGAACAATTTACTTAAATTTGGCAAGGACTAAACCATTAAACATGTTTGAACAAACCTTTAAAAATATAGACGACATCTTACATAAGGATGCCGGTTGCGGCAGTGAGCTTGACTACGTAGAGCAAACCTCGTGGGTGTTGTTTTTGAAATATCTTGACGATTTAGAAAAGGATAAACAAACAGCGGCCGAACTTACCGGCAACATTTATACGCCTATTATAGCGCTTGAATACCAATGGAACACATGGGCCGCACCTAAAGGAGCCGATGGCAAGCTTGATCACCATAATGCCAAAACAGGCGATGACCTTACCGATTTTGTAAACATTTATTTATTTCCTTACCTAAAAAAATTCAAAATCGATGCGGAAAGTGCCGACACTATAGAGTATAAAATTGGGGAAATATTTAGTGAATTAAAAAACCGCGTACAAAGCGGCTACAACCTGCGTGAGGTAATAAACCGGATAGATGAACTGCGTTTTCGTACCCATGCCGAAAAGCATGAAATGAGCCATTTGTACGAAGACAAGATCAAAAACATGGGCAATGCCGGGCGCAACGGCGGCGAGTATTATACCCCACGGCCTTTAATCAAAACTATTGTCAAGGTGGTAGCCCCTAAAATAGGCGACAAGATTTATGATGGTGCGGTGGGTAGCGCTGGTTTCTTGTGCGAGGCTTTTGAATACCTCAAACACACCAAAGGTAAACAGGAACATTTAACGTCTGCTGATATTGAAACGCTGCAAAAAAGAAGTTTTTACGGAAAGGAAAAAAAATCTCTGGCTTACATTATTGGTATCATGAATATGATATTGCATGGTGTGGAAGCCCCCAATATTATACACACCAATACCCTGGCCGAAAACCTGTCCGACATACAGGAAAAAGACCGTTACGATGTCGTACTGGCCAACCCGCCCTTTGGCGGTAAAGAACGCGCCGAGGTACAACAAAACTTTCCTATCAAAACAGGCGAAACGGCAAGCCTGTTCTTACAGCACTTTGTAAAAATCTTAAAAGCAGGAGGCAAAGCCGGGGTAGTTATTAAAAACACGTTTTTGAGCAATACCGATAATGCCTCTGTTAGCTTACGCAAACTGTTGTTAGAAGATTGCAACCTCCACACCGTGCTCGATTTACCCGGTGGTACCTTTACCGGTGCCGGTGTAAAAACCGTGGTGTTGTTTTTTGAAAAAGGCTTACCCACTCAAAAGATTTGGTTTTACCAGCTAAACTTAGCCCGCAACTTGGGTAAAACCAACGCCTTGAACGAGAAAGACCTGGCCGACTTTATTGAACTGCAAAAAACGAAAGCTGGTAGTGAAAACTCATGGTCAGTTGATGTGGCCAATATTGACCCGCTAACATTTGACTTAAGTGCGAAAAATCCAAACAAAAAAGAAGAAGCCGCCCTTCGCCAACCCCAACAGATATTGGCCGAAATGAAAGCCTTGGATGAAGAAATTGATATTATGTTAAACTCAATTTCAGAAATACTATGGTGAATTGGGATAAAAAACGGTTAGGTGATGTATGCGTCTTTGTCAGGGGGCCGTTTGGTGGAAGCTTAAAAAAGGACATATTTAAACAGGAAGGATATGCCATTTACGAACAGCAACATGCAATTTACGATCAGTTTGAAGACATAAGATATTTCATTGATGAGAAAAAATTCAATGAAATGATCAGATTTGAACTGAAGCCTGGTGACTTAATAATGAGTTGCTCGGGTACAATGGGCAAAATCGCAGTTGTACCTGATTATGTAAAGCGGGGAATTATTAATCAGGCTCTTTTAAAAATTTCTCCGTCTGGTAAAGTCCATAACCGGTTTTTACAGTTGTGGATGCAAAGCAAAAGCTTTCAGACCAGCATTAAAGAACATTCGCAGGGTGCAGCCATTCAAAACATGGCATCGGTCGCAATTCTAAAAAAAATTGAAATCCCTCTACCTTTAATCGCCGAACAACAACGCATTGTTTCCATTTTAGATGAAGCCTTTAATGCAATAGCAAGGGCAAAAGCCAATGCCGAGCAAAACCTTAAAAATGCCCGCGAGCTTTTTGATAGTTATTTGGAAAGTGTTTTTGAAACTAACTCTTTTAATTGGGAGCATAAAAAGTTGGGAACAATTGCCAGTGTTATTGGAGGATATTCCTTCAAAAGCACTGACTTTAAAAATACTGGACAATACCAAGTCATTAGGATGGGAAATGTACGCCCTGGATTTATTAGGTCTAATGAGAGCCCAGTTTATATTGGCGATTTGGAAAATAAAGTTCTAAAAAAAGCACTCTTAATAATGGGTGATGTAATAATTACACAAACTGGAACGAAAAATAAACGTGATTATGGATTTACAACAATCATCGATAAAGAAAATTATTTATTAAACCAGCGAATTGCAGCCATTAGGTTCACGCATAACTACTCCCCTAAATTCTTTTTGTATTTTTCTTGGACGAATTTGTTTAAAGATCAATTTTTTGCCAACGAATCTGGTACAGTAGGACAGGGAAATGTGGGAATCACAGCAATTACTGGTGCTACTATACCCTTCGTATCTTTAAATGAACAGTTGTTAATTGTTAATAAACTTGATACCCTATCAGCAAATACTAAAAAACTTGAAGCCATTTACAAACAGAAAATAGCCGACTTAGAGGAACTCAAAAAAAGCATCTTACAAAAAGCTTTTAATGGAGAATTAAAAACCGCTGAATTAGAAATAGCATAATATTACCTTACCCATCACATGAACGAAGCAGAAACCCGCGCCGAATTGATAGATCCTCAACTGAAGGCTTGCGGCTGGGGTGTTGTGGAGGGTTCAAAAATATTGCGCGAGCGTAATGCGCAAATTACCGATGGTAAAATAAAAACCGGCGGTGGGCGTACCAAGCCCATGATAGCCGATTATATATTGGTTTACAAAGGCATTAAGCTGGCCGTGGTAGAAGCCAAGAGTGATGAACTGGAGGTTGGCGAAGGTGTAATGCAGGCCAAGCTATACGCCGAAAAGCTACAGTTAGACACTGCTTACGCTACCAATGGTAAAGAGCTTTACAGCATTTGTTTAAAAACAGGCATCGAAGGCCTGGTAAGCCAGTACTTAAGTCCCGATGAACTTTGGGATAAAACCTTTGCCGTACCTAATGAATGGCGCGAAAAGTTTGCCGCCATACCTTTTGAAAATAAAAGTGGTACCTGGCAGCCACGCTACTACCAGGAAATAGCCGTTGAAAACACGTTAGAAGCGGTGGCTACTAATAAGCAGCGCATTTTGTTAACCTTAGCTACAGGTACGGGTAAAACGGCCATAGCCTTTCAAATTGCCTGGAAGCTTTTTCAAACCCGATGGAATTTAAAACGCGATGGCAGCCGCAGGCCACGCATCTTGTTTTTAGCAGACAGGAACATTTTAGCCAACCAGGCTTTTAACTCTTTTTCAGCTTTCCCCGAAGATGCGCTGGTGCGCATTAGCCCTAAAGAGATCACTAAAAAAGGAAGCGTGCCTACTAACGGCAGTATCTTTTTTACCATCTTTCAAACCTTTATGAGCAGCGGTACTGATAAAGAAGGTAAACCGGCTCCGTATTTTGGCGCTTACCCGCCCGATTATTTCGATTTCATTATTATAGACGAGTGCCACCGTGGGGGCGCTAACGATGAAGGTAACTGGCGTGGTATTTTAGAGTACTTTGCACCAGCCGTACAGTTAGGTTTAACTGCCACGCCAAAACGCAAAGACAATGTAGACACCTACCAGTACTTTGGCGAACCTGTCTACATTTACTCGTTAAAAGAAGGCATTAACGATGGTTTTTTAACACCTTTTAAAGTAAAGCGCATAAAAACCACTTTAGACGATTATATATACACCAGCGACGACCAGATTATTGAAGGAGAAATTGAAGAGGGCCGACTATACGAGGAAGCCGATTTTAACCGCATTATTGAGATTAAAGAACGTGAAGAAAAACGGGTGAGGATTTACTTAGCGGATGTCGACCAAAACGAAAAGGCTATCATTTTTTGCGCCACACAAGACCATGCCGCTGCCGTGCGCGATTTGGTTAATCAGAATAAAAAAAGCAAAGCACCCAATTATTGTGTACGTGTAACTGCAAATGATGGTACCGTAGGTGAACAGTTTTTGAAAACCTTTCAGGATAACGAAAAACTCATTCCTACAATTCTTACTACCTCACAAAAGCTATCGACTGGCGTAGATGCCCGTAACATTCGCAACATCGTGCTTATGCGCCCGGTTAACTCCATGATTGAGTTTAAACAAATAGTAGGCCGGGGCACCCGCTTGTTTGATGGCAAGGAATTTTTTACCATATATGATTTTGTAGATGCCTACAAGCATTTTGCCGACCCCGAGTGGGATGGTGAACCTTTAGAACCGGTTGACTCATCAGACCCTAAACCACCCAAAACATCAACAGACCCCAGCGACCCGAAAGAGGGTGAAGATGATGGTACCGAACCCAGCGAAAAGAAAAAGCGTATCAAAATTAAACTACGCAATGGCAAAGAGCTGGAAATACAGCACATGGTATCTACCTCGTTTTGGAGCGCGGATGGCAAGCCCATATCATCCGAAGAATTTTTAAACAACCTGTTTGGCACCCTACCGGCATTCTTACAAAATGAAGAAGAACTACGTAAGATTTGGAGTAACCCGCTAACCCGTAAAGTCCTTTTAGAAAAATTAGACGAAGCAGGTTACGGCAAAGCTGAACTGGCAAGCCTGCAAAAGCTAATAAACGCCGAAAAAAGCGACCTGTACGATGTACTGGAATTTGTCTTCAACAATGAACTTAAACCCATTACCCGTGAAGCGCGTGTTGCAGCCACTCAGGCTACCATATTTGCATTACTTAACGATAAGCAGAAAGAGTTCATAGAATTTGTGCTAACCAAGTACATTGAAACAGGCGTTGACGAACTTTCACAAGAAAAACTGCCGGTATTACTAACTACCAAATACCAATCGCTTGAGGATGCAAAGCATGTATTAGGTGATGTAGCTAATATTAGCAAGCTATTTACCGAATTTCAAAAGCACCTTTATCAGCAAAGAGTGGCTTAAATTCTTATCTGACTATAAAACCTGTAAATGAATTATTTTTAAAGAAGGATTCTTCTTCAATATAATTTGCAAATTACAGTGCACTTAAACATTATTATATATGGATGGGTAAGTCAATATAGCTTATCGGTGAATACATCAACAGGCTATCGATGAAATTTTTTACAGATGAGCCTCGAATTCTTCGTTCAAGCTAGGTATAATCAATAAATTATAATGATGTCAATCCTTTTAACCAAATTACACTTTTCCATCTGACATGTTAGAAATCAAATATTACGATTGGGTACCGTTCTTCAAGGATTTATGCCAGAAGATACTTGAAATATCTTCAAGCGAAAACAGAGACTATAAATTATATCTTAAAGCTTTAGAAATATTTGCCGAAACAGATGCAATCATTAAATTTCAATATATTGATCCCTTTTCTTTTATATATGCACTGGCACAAAAGAATACAATTAATCAACTTAATCCTTATTATAGCAGAACGATAAGCGCATTCGGGCTAACCGCTTCAGTACCTACTGATCTGATATTTCCGACACCTATACCTCAAACCAAAACATTATTTTATGCCAGGGGTGAATACATCGACAATGCTGGAAACCCAATTGATAAAAACAAACTCTGGAATCTTTTTGAGGCGGTTTTTTTTAATCGCAATATTGATAATGATGATTTCAGAACGGTTCTGTCTATTAAAAACGTAGGCGTTGTAAAACTTACGCAAACCATGTTTTTGATTAATCCGGAAGATTTTATCCCGTTCGATACACAGATGAATTCACTCCCAATTATGGAGCTTGAAAACTTACAGCCTGTTATCAGCGAAATTATGGTGTCTGGTTATGGACCATACAAAAAGGTGATCGAATTATTGTACGATAGTTTTCCTGGGTGCAAATTGTATGAAGTCAACTTACTCAATGCTTTGATAAATTCGCCCGATCATTTCTATCTGCCAATTTCCTCAACTTATTTGCAGATCAGTAGTAACGCCAATGGCAGGGATGAAGGAGATTACTACGAACAATTCAAGCAAAATAATGCTGTTTGGACTGGTGGCCCTGCAGGTGAAACCGGCGCTCAGGTATATAACTTAACGGGTTTTGACCGCGGAGACGTCGTTCTGATAAGGCGTGGCACCAAAAGATTAGGCGGCATAGGAATCATTCTTCAAAACGGATATATACCTAATGGATTTCATGAAGACGCCGAAATTAAGATTGTCTGGCTTGTAAAACTGGATCGTAAAAGTAACGACCAGCCACTCGGTCAGCGGATAGGCTTTGCAGAAGCATCAGACCTCACATTTTTCAGATTCCAGGAACAATACGGAAGAACTTTCAACATTCTCGACTATTTACGAAACAAGCAAAGGACTATGATTAACCATACTTTAAACACACATAAAAATATCATCCTGACAGGCCCCCCGGGAACCGGCAAAACAAGGAAAGCTTTACAGATTGCTCAATGGCTGACAACGGGTACTGACCATTCACTGACACTGATGGATGCTATCGACAAAAATATTTTTCAGGGCGAACCCAATATTGAAGATATCCACGAAGCTGAATTGATTCAGTTTCACCCTTCTTATTCTTATGAAGATTTTGTAAGAGGAATAAGCACAACCACGGAGGGTGAGCATTTAGTGTACAAGGTAGAAAATAAGTGCCTGGCGAGAATGGCACTAGAAGCCTCACTCCCTGAGAATCTTCATAAAGCTTATGTTTTAATTATTGATGAGATCAACAGGGCTAACCTGTCCACAGTACTCGGTGAATTAATATATGCACTGGAATACCGTGGTAAAGCTGTACATACACTTTATTCATTTGAGGGCAGTGACACTTTGGTTTTGCCCGATAACCTTTACATTATCGGCACAATGAATACTGCCGACCGGAGTGTCGGCCACATTGATTATGCTATCAGACGGCGTTTTTCATTCGTTCCCGTGCCTTCGGACATTAGTGCTATAAAAAATGCGAAAGCTCAGGCACTTTATAAAAAGATATCTGACATCTTCGATACGTATATAACTTCTGACTTTAATAAAGATGACGTTAAGATTGGTCATAGTTACTTTTTAGGAGATGACAGCAGTCTTGCCTATAAACTCAAATATGATATACGTCCGATTCTTTACGAATATTTACGGGATGGTGTATTAATGGATACAGCCAGGCAAATAATAAAGGATTTGCATGAATGAGCCGGTTATAATCAGCACATTTGAACACAGGTCTATCAGGCTACCCCTGTCGGACCTGCTGGAAATCGAATTTCAGGATTACCCAAATTTGATTGAATCAGTAAGTCTTCGTAAAGGTGAATTTTATACAGGTTATTTCATCGGGCTAACAAGAATAGCTGCTAATAGACATATTTTATACGTAGCTCCGAAGTATGATGATGGCGTAATCACCGGAAGCACTGACTATTTACAGATGCTATCCTCCTGCCTGCGACATCCAGAAGTTCTAGGCCACACGGAAAAGCTTTTTGAAATTGACTTCGATAGCGAGCCGATTAATATTGCACAGGCCAGCGATATGATAACACCGCTAATCGTAGTTCAATTTCTTCGTTCTGTACGCAGAATTGTACAAAAAGGCCTTCAAAAGGATTATTATAATAAAACAGAAAATAAAAAATCATCAGTTAAAGGCAAAATTCTGGTCTCCAGAACCATTAGGCAAAATCACCTCAAACAAGACAAGCTTCATACATGGTGTACTTACCAAGAATTCGGACTTAATAACCCTCAAAACCGCCTATTAAAGACAACGCTGCAATTTATTCAGCGGTTTGCAGAAACGGGTGCCGTTAATAAACTGAATTTAGAAGCTTCGCTGCGCTTTATAAAACCTGCCTTTGAAGATATAGATCAGGACTTTGACCCTAAAGAAATTGAACACTTTAAAGCGAATTCCTTTTTTAGCGAATACAGTGAAGCAGTTAAATTGGCAAAAATACTGCTGAAACGTTTTGGTTACCAGTTAAACGCGGTCCGTAAAGAAGATAAAACAAGTATTCCTCCATTTTGGATCGATATGTCGAAATTATTTGAGCTTTATGTACTGGGTAAATTGAAAGAAATACTATCTCCCGGTGAGCTAATTTACCAGGCCAATGGAAAATTTGGCGAGCTTGATTTTTTACGGACTACAAAAGGTGAAGAAATAATTATCGATGCCAAGTACAAACCTGTTTATGCCAAAGGGGGATATGATATCGATAACATAAGGCAGCTTAGCGCTTATGCCCGCGATAAAGGCTTGTTGGAACAATTAAATATCGATCGTAAGGACTGGAAGTTCACGGTATTGCCTTGTTTGATTATTCACCCGGATAAAAACGCTGGTTATCAACTACAAAAGGATATACTTTTCAAGCATCCTATTAAAGAGTTTGAACGTTTCTTTAAGGCAGGAATTAATATTCCGGAAATTGATATTTAAACTGCGGAGTAAATATAGAATCTTATCCGTCTAAGTCAGGTACGGATTTTATTTAATTTTTTATTCATATTTTGCGTATAAATCATAAAACAGAATTATAATAACCTCAATATAAACCAATTAATGCAATCTGATATTATTAACCATTATATGTCCATGATTCAAACCATGGACAAAAAATCTTCGCTTGAAGGTAATCTCGCCCATCCTGTCCAATTAACAGATGACTTAATTGAGGAAAAAATAGAAATTGCTATCGAAGCAATTTCTAAAGTAAATAAAATTCAACTCTCGCCAATTGGAGACCTTAAAACAATCATAAGTGACTTGAGTAAAAATGGCAGAAAAGCTTTCGACGCATTACGTCAAGGCGATGCTGATGCCTTTACAGATCACAGCCTTTCCGGTGCCCTCGAAGTAATCGTTAGACTGGACGGTACCAGGCCTTCCTTTCTGATTAAGGATGGGAAAGTAGATAAAACCACCAATTCTGTAGGCAACTGGGAGAATACCTTGGATGCAAGTAATGACATGCTATCCCGTATGATCGGAAGCGTAGGAAGGATTGGATTATTTTCTAATGGCTGGCCCTATTCGGGTACCGGATTTTTAATTCAACAGGATATTATCGTAACAAACCTTCACGTATTGCAAAGTATCGCTCAGTTTGGAGGTTCTTCAAAAAAATGGACGCTGAATCCAAATGCAACCATAAACTTCGGTTGCGAACTTGAGGGAACTAAAACCTTTACTGAAAGAAAAATCACCTCAGTAGTTTTTGCAAGTGGCGATAATACAGAAATCCTATACCATAATACTTTAGACATGGCCATTCTGAGCTTAGATCCATCGTCCGAAGAATTTGAATATTTCAGCTTGTCAAAAGAAGCGCCGGGTATCGGCAATCCGATATTCGCAATTGGTTATCCAGGACCACCCCAACTTGGCACTTATGATCAAACCCTACTTGATGCTATATTCAAAAATACTTATGGTTACAAAAGATTAGCACCAGGTATAATAAACGATGCATTTGACGCCCTCCCTGACTGGACATTCGCACATGACGCAACTACGATTGACGGAAGTTCAGGGTCGGTAATTTTAGTTCCGGGAGAAGAAGATCAAGCTATAGGATTACACTACGGAGGGTTAAAGGATGCTGTAATTGAAAATTATGCGCACTCGCTTTATAATATTGAAGGCACGGATATAACAACCGGAAAGAAGACCCAGGATGTACTGAACAGTTTAGGCTTATAAATTAGAAACAGATGCTGAGCGTTCAAAGTATAATTAAAGCCATTAAAGTTACACGAACTGAATTTGCAGGTCTTTTTTATGAGGCACAGGTAAATGCCGGAAAAGCAAATATCGGCGAAGCAATTGCTTTTGAAGCTTTTGCAGAATCTGCTACCGACAGTTTGGAGATTTATAAGGGACTAATTTATAGTGCTGAAAAAGGGTTTTTGGAGGAATTAAGCTTTCTGATTATTGAAAATCGATTGGAAGACGGAAGCCTGGCTGAAGAATTAGCTCAAGAAACGGTAAGGAATTTCGGTACCGTGGATCTCGAAGCGATGGTAAACCTGGCCAGCGGTTTCGATAACCCTAAAGAGTTTTACCGTGGCCTGATACGCAGTATGAAAATTACTGCGAAGGTTTTAATCGGTCAAGATGCTGCAGGTACCGGTGTCCTTATTCATCCTGACTTAATGTTAACATCATGGCACGTAGTCCGAAGTCTATTTGAACATGATGGTACTAAGTATGTACCTATCCCGGGCAGTTTCCAAGAATTGTCAGTAGAATTTGATGATTTTTTGAATGTCATCGCTAACGGGAAATCACCAAATGCAAAATCGAAGATAAAAGTTGGCGTTCGTGAAAACTGGTGCGCAGGTTTCTGTACTTGCCATGAAGAAGAAATACTCAAAAGATTTCCTGAAAACTTGCAGGAACTTAAAGAACATTGGGATTATGTGATTATTCATTTAGCAGAAGCTCCTGGTTTTGAAAGAGATTGGGAAAAAATCCGTACGCCCGCACTAGTACCTAATCCTGAAGAAAAAATTATTCTATTTCAGCATCCTGCCGGACAAAGTTTAAAGATTGATCAGAAATTCATTAAAACTCCGGATCCTGCCTATCCAAAAATAGTTCATGATATCAGGTTTGTTCATTCCGCTAACACCCTTCCTGGTTCATCTGGGGGGCCTTGTTTTAATAAAAATTTCAAGTTATTCGGAATTCATCAGGGATCATGGCTACCGGCGGAAGGGAATGTACTTAACCGTGGTGTTCCTTTAGCAAGAATTGTTGAACACATGAATGCTAATGCTATCAATTTGCATGAAATAAGTGCTGTATCTGCCCCAGTGTGGAGAATAAAGGAACCTTCAAAATTTGTTCCGATTATCGGATGTGATGACTTCACCGATGCCTTATGGGATTCTGTTGAAAATGGTTTCGGAAAACTTTTTTTGATAAGAGGAAGAAAAGGAACCGGCAAAACCTTCAGATTAAGTATTTTGAAATCACTGCTTAAAGAATCTGAACATCTGGTAATAACGTTATCTGCGTCTGTGATTTCAGCAATGTCTGCGCATGCATTAGCTACCCATATTTGTCATAGTGCTGGTCGGGAAAATCCAACATTTGAGCCCCAAGATGAAGTTCATTCCAGCAAAACTGTTTGGATAAATACGGTAGTTATCCCTACAATAATTGCCACCCTAGATGATTTAAGAAATGACAGGCTTGTTTGGATATGTCTAAGCGAATTGAATTTATTCACCTTGGAGGATAGTTCAGCTTCAGACTTATTATTTGGCCTGTATGAGCAATTAATTAATAATGATTGGCTTAGAGTTGTACTCGATGACATGCAAACAGAATTGCCGCAGGATCTAAAAGATAACGCTATCGTATATAATGTCAGAGAAGTTACCAGAGATGAAATACAGACTTTTTTTATGCGTTATAATACACAAACGCAGTCACAATTAGATGATGGCGCTATCTTAGTTTCAACTAACACAGTTTTTGAAAGATATCAGGAAGATGTCCTGGAACATTCGATAACCACCGCACGTATTCTGGCGAAAGAAATTAATTTCATGCTAAAAAAAGGTCTCAATGGCCTAGTTAAAACAGAACCAAATGGATAATCACGAAATTTCTGATTTTGAATTAAGCCAGCTTATTGAAGGCCGTTTGGCGCAACTTCAAAGAGATCAGTATGCAAATAAAGCAACGGAATCAGCTCAAAAATTCACGAGTGATGATCTGACACCAGGATTACTGGACCATGGGGTGATAATAAATGAAATTTTAATTAAAGCAGCATTATCAGGTTTCGTAATACCCAAAGAATTATTCAGCAACTCATTGGCCGAATCTGTAGAATATTCAATTTTGACTCAGATATTGCTAAATTTTGATGTAATCCGAGATGGAGAAGATTCAAAATGGTGTCTTAATCTGAATACTAGGGAAACGATAATTAACAGTCTTTTAAAGACTGAAATATTACAAATTGAACTGAATAAATTATTGCCGGAAACCGATGCTACTGGGTTAATTTTAAGAAAACTGCTTAAACAGGATTTTCACTTAGATTTAGATTCCATTTTGCAAAGCAGTTCAGAAGCCCTTCCCTTACTTCAGGCTCTGGAATGGTTACAAAATATTAATGTTCCAAAACCGGATATAGAAGATATCAGGGCCAGATGGCGGTCATTACAACTCCTGCCTGACCAGGAAGTTCTGCTTCAGAATGGATTTGTTGGACGTGTTGCAGAACTAAAAGAAGTCAGAAGATTTGTCTATGAAAATAATTTGGGTAATTACTCACCATTTGATTCCTTTATCATAAATGGTGTGGGAGGTGCAGGTAAATCTTCGCTGATCGCTATGTTGTGCCAGGAAATTCTGCAATCCAAAAGTGCTTTGCTTGCCGTACTTGACTTTGATAAGCCGGGTATGAATCCATCAGATTCTTCCTGGTTAGAGGCGGAAATTACAAGGCAGATTATGAACGAATTCCCTCAGACATATCGTAACCTTAATCATCTGCGTAAAGAGTTAAGGAATTTAGAACAGTCGAACTTTCCCCTCCATCAATTGATTAGTGGCCTCAAAAATGAATTAAAATTAAAGTCCCTTGATCATTTACCATTGGTGCTCATCCTGGATACCTATGAGGAAGTAAATCAACGGTATCTGAATCCAACCATTAAAGAGTGGCTGGAAGATATAGCAGGATATTTAGAACCTATTCAACTAAAAATTATTTTTTCCGGGAGATTTGCCAAAAATCCGCATCATGAATTAGGTTTACAATCGAACGTCAAATTATTGCCGGTAGATGAATTTGATAAACCGGTGACCAGATTATTTCTAAAACGCCAAGGACTGAATCAGGATCTCGTAAATGAAATTGCTGATTCCAAAATCTTTCCGAAACGGCCGTTGGAACTGAAGTTACTTGCGCAGCTTTTTAAGAGTGATGACAGTGTAACTGTTATAGGACTTGAATCGGAATTGAAAGATCAGAATAGCAGCGAACTTTTTGCCGGAATCATCTACCGGAGGGTCCTGCTCAGGATAAAAAATCCGCTCATCAGAAAAATGGCTCACCCCGGCCTTATCCTCCGATTTCTAACAGCTGAGTTGATCAGGCAAGTTGTAGGACCTGTTTTAGATCTGAATATTTCTGTGGAACAGAGTCATCGGATCATAGATGACCTGGCCTCCTATGCATGGCTGGCACACAGAACTAAAGATAATGAGGTGTGGCACAGACGGGACTTACGACGTTCCATGCTCAAATTAATGATCGCAAAAGACCCGGAGGCTGCTGCCCGCATACACATAAATGCCATCATTTATTATTCTGATGATACTTTCGGCCATAGTGACGCGATTGAACTCCTTTATCATAAGATGATGTTATGGACTTCAGAACCGATAGATGACATTAGTGAAAAGGAATGTAAAATGGCATGGTCTGCTCTGCAGCCTGATCTGGATGATTTACCGGTTACGGCCAAAGTATTGTTTAAATACTTGGCGAGAAAAACTATAAATAGGCATGATATCAAACATCTACCTGAAAAGTACCAATCTCAGGCCATGCGTATGGTTGGACTACAGTTTGCCGCAAAAGGACTATTTGGCGCTGCTTTAAAAACTATGTTTGGCCACTTAGACGATATGGAATCATGGTTTGAACCCGATTATCAACCGAGGTTTTATTCTGAGGACCGGGAATATCAACCATGGGAGATGGCAGTTTTGATCAACACAGCTAACTGGCAATATTTATCATCTGATATGCCGATAAAATATCGGCCTGCCAGCCTTAAGTACGTTGTCGATATGCTGTTTATAAAGACGGTAATATTTTCTTCGCATCAGGAAAACACTGATAATTTACAGGACGGAGTTTTGAGCTTTACAAGGAAAACCAGCTTTTTGGGCCTTTCCTCCGGCAGAGGAATGATCATGAAAAAAATCATCGCAAGTGCAGCTTCCTTAATTGTCGAACGAAGAACCATGCCGTATTTTTTACCTAAGCTGGCAGATCTTTTCAAGAACATTCTTTATTCGCCGAGAAATAAATTGCCACTTGACTATCAGAAACAGATGTTTCTTCTCGATCTGCTTACTGAGGAGGGAAATGAACACAGCTTTATGATTTATCCCAATATGTTATCGCTTGATTATAACTGGCTATCCAGATTTGCGGAAAATATTGCAGACTATCATTCAAGTACCGTGATAAATTTTAGGGAGGCTCTTCAGGAACTTCATAATAAACCTGTCAAAAGTATATTACGATCCCTAAATTCTTACGACAACCCTAATGAACAATCATACCTGGATTTTTCCGCTATCATTAGCGAACGGAATAAACGATACTTTATCGATATATTGGTAGGTAGTTACCCGGAATTCCGCAATCCGATTAAATACGCTATAATTTCAGTTATGCAGGAAACAAATAACTGGCAGTTTCTTTTTCAAACATTCAGAGAGGTAATCAAGATGCCCGTTAATGAGTTACATTATGAATATACGATAGAAAAATGGATAGAAAAGCCTGAGTTGGCGATAGACCCTTACATTGAATTGATTGATCTCTTTTGGAAATTACCCGAATTATTGTACAAAATGTGCCTTCAATTTGAAGGTCATCCAAAGCTGGAATCTGTTCGAAAGGCATTTATGGAACAAGACGAAAAAATGAGGCATCTTATTTCTTTAAGGTTGAGCTAAAACCAAAGTTTTGTGATGTATAATAGCAGTTAGATGCTCCGCCTAATTCTCTGTGTAACTTATAAATTTTATTGGTTTTAGTTATATTTTAAAGCGTCAAGATAGATTATTATCAAAAGGAAATGATTTTTAAAGGCTGATGCTAATTCTGACACAACGTTAATCTCATTACCATGACCTCACCAAGCCGTTATTTTAAATTCCGCAGCGGCTTTGATTTCTCCCCTCACCGGTATGATATTGGCAGGCCGTTGTTTAGTAACACTAAGCTTGAGGATAATTTCTTTTTGCTAAAGATTTATGAGATTGACGTAACTGCATATAGCCTGTTTTATAATTACCAGTTAGGCTTTTACCTGAAAGATAATCCGGGTAAAGAAGAAGCGTTTTTCAACCATGTTTACGATATTGTAGTAAGTCGCATTCGCCACTTTAAGCGGCAAGATCCTTTCTCATCTAAATACGCATCCGGCTTAGAACAAACCCGCAAGCTCGAAGCATTTTTAGAGCTCATGAAAAAAATAGATCGCTGGCATAAGGTCGAACCTTTAGAATCGGTGATCGGCGAAAAGGATAAGCTGATAGACCTGTTGAAAGAACGTGTTACAGAACTGGAGTTATTGCTAAAACAAGCCAGGGAGTTTGATGCGAACGAAAAGATAGTGATCACGAGCGGTTATATCGCAGCGTTCATGGATCTGATAGAACAGCTGCAGGCTTTGAGCCTGGGGGATAAGAAACTCGCGACCTCGCAAGGTCAAAGCCCCTGGTATAAAATGATCGCCAAGTACTTTATGCACGGCGATAAGCCTATCTCCATAGATACGGCACGTAACTACTTTCCCGCACGAAAGAGTGATAAACCATCCAAGTACCTGAATATAGCGGAAGAAGATAAGCTTTTCAAGATCGTTCCCAAAGACAAGAAGTAGAACTACTTCTCCATTCGTGACCAAACGCCTCCATTGGTCATTCATTTCTTACGCTTTCCCTTGACATTTGCTTCCAGATCGTTCAGGCGGCTTTGTTTAATGCCGCTTTTGAACAGGTTGAATGTTGAACCAAAAACAAGGAGGAAAAGATGAACCTGGAAGTGATCACCAAAGAAGATCTGCAAGAATTTAAGAATGAAATGATCAGCGAGATCAAGCAGCTGATGCAGCCCGGACAAGGGCAATCCAAACAATGGCTAAAAAGCGTAGAAGTGAGGAAGTTATTAAAAATCTCACCGGGGACGTTACAAAACATGCGCATCAATGGTACGCTACCCTTTACACGTATCGGCAGCATTATGTACTATAAGCAGGAAGACATTAACAAATTACTGGAAGGAGGCCTGCAATGAGATCTTCTGTTTCAGCGCAAGAACTTGCCGGTTACTGCAAACTGCTTAAACGCATTCGGGGTGATAGCAGGCTGAATGCAACACACGTCAGCCTGTTTACGGCATTGTTTGTCCACTGGCAAAGAAATGGCTTCGCCAGTCCTTTTGCGGTAACACGGCGTGAACTGATGGCTTTCAGCAAGATCGCATCAATTGCTACTTATCACAAATGCATCCGGGAACTGGATGCATTTGGTTATATCCGTTACCAGCCATCCTATCATCCAAAACTCGGCAGCCAGGTTTACTGGCCTGCCGGATGGGAGGCAGCGGGATGAAAAATAACTTTATAGCGGTATATCTGAATAGCTGCGTAGATACGCAGCTATGTAATCAAGTATCTAACAAAAAGTCAGGCAGCTTGGCGTCCTTCCGCGAAAGCGGGGGGAGCAAGCGGAAGTCGGGCGCACCCGACTTTTTCCGCTTGCCCTGCGGGGCAAGGCAGATTTGCGTATACCGCAGGTATACTTTCCCCCCGCTATAAGCTACATTTTATGATTATAGTATACTCATCAGTATACCGGAGACAGATAAATAATAAAAGAGGTGCCAATAATGACAAAGGATGAAAATGTAAAAACGATACGGTTCCCGGTAAAGACAGATCAGAAGCTGATTACCATCGCGAACAAATGCGGACTGACGAAACTGGACTTCTTCATCTATATGGTAGATTATTTCTACAAGAGCAAGAAAGATCCCAGGGACCTGAATGATGAGCTGTTAAAGAATGCGATCAATAAAAAGACAGATAATATCGTTGCTTTTATCAGGACACAGGAGCAGGAGTTATTGATCCCGATGAAGAAGGATTCGGAACGAATGATAGCCAGCCAGATGAAGATCGTGGACTTCTTTAATAAGCAGATCATTAAACATAACGACGAGCAAAGAGCGGTATACTTAACACAAATCACGAACATCAACAACCTGGCAGAATATTTAAAGAGGCTGGACATAGCCCAATATGACAAGAAGCGCTTAAAGATGATGTTCTCTTCAATACTGGAGTTTTACATTAACGCAAGGGAGCAGATGGGTATGATGACCAAGCAAGCGGAAAAAGATGCGTTGATTCAGAATGTTCGGCAACAGCTTAATAACCTTTAATGATAAACCATAAATGAAACCAGTATGCATGTGAACATCACTAAAAGTGAAACGGGTAATAACAAAGGAAGCAGCAGCCAACTGGTGGCTTACCTGGAAAAAGAGAACCGGATTGCAGAGGTACAACATAATGATTTAACAACGCCGGAGTATTGGTTCAATCATGACAGTAACACTATCCAGCCCTATGAGGTACGGCGAAGCATTGATAACAATGTAGCCAAGCTGTCAAAAGATGACGCTAAGTTCTTCCTGGTCAATATCAGCCCAAGCAGTAAGGAATTACTTTATTTGAAAGAGCAGTTCGGTGAAGAGAAAACAAAAGAGTACCTAAAGGCGTATGCAAACGCAGTGATGGATGCTTATGCAAAGAACTTTAAACGTAACGGCGTAAACGGCAATTGCGACCTGGTTTATTTCGGAAAGCTGGAGCACAATCGGTATTATACGTATAAAGACCTGGAAGTAAGAAAAGGCCTCGCCAAGAAAGGTGACATCAAACCGGGTGAGCAGATGCATGTGCAGGTCATCGTTAGCAGGAAGGATGCAAGCAACACAATTAAAATAAGCCCGCTAAATAATTCAAAGGGAAGCAATGCCGCACACAGCCAAAAGGTAGGACAGTTTGACCGGGTGGCTTTTAAGCAGGCAACGGAAGGTTTGTTTGATCAGATGTTTGGTTATGAGCGGGACATTAAAGAATCATTTAAATATGCGAACACCTTAAAGCATGGTTCATACGAACAAAGGCAGGAGGTTAGTGAGCACCTCAAATTTAAACAAGCGGAAAACTTTGAAAAGCATCAGGGCTATGGTAAGGGATTGCTTGATGTTTTGTTAGATGCAGGGGGCAATTATATCGCGCCGGTACCGGATGATCTGAAGCGAAAGAAGAAGAAAAGGATAGGTTACAATCGAGGGATATGATGGTTGCCTGAGATTTAAACGACTCTTCTCGGCCTCTTTTTTCTTACTTCCGCATTAGGCCTATCCACTTTTTGATAGTCGGCTGTCCGTATGAAGGTCTTTGTAACGGGTAAAGGCTGGGCTGTTATAGCAGTTTCTTCATTAACATTCACGGTTAAAGTCTTGCCATCTATCATGGTGCCAGTTAACGCGTTTGCAGCATTTCCTGCAGCGGTACGGTCTGTCATTTCAATAAACGCGTAACCTTTGCATATCTTAGTTTTCTTATCCCTTACAATTTTGACGGTACTGATATCGCCATACGGACCAAAAAGCTTTGCGAGTTCAATTTCTTCTATATCAAGCGGGAAACCGCCTACAAATAACTTAACCATATAAAAAAAGATCTTAAAGATCATTTAAAAAGCCTCTTGAAGAGGCTTAGCATTATTTTGAACTCTTAAGAATTTCTACCTTTTCACGCTCGCTGGCTAACAATTGCTCATAGAGCTTTCTGTTTTCCTCGAAAAGTTCTACTACTTTATCTATGGGATTGAAAGTCGGCTGGTAATTAATTGCATTTAAAGTTGAAGTGTCATTACTTGTGAAGGTATTTGAAATAATGTTCAAGGCACTTTCTTCATTAAAGTTCTTGATAGATTCCACCGGGACTTTCAGTATTGCGGCAACCTGAGCAAGTATATCATCTTCGATGGTTTCTTTTTGTTCTAAAAGAGAAACTCTTTTCTGGCTCCAGTCATCACCTAACGCATAAGCCAGAGCTTCCTGTTTCCAGCCCAGCATTTCACGGAAACGTTTGATGTTACGGCCTTGATGCACTTGGTTTGGTTTGTCGGTATGGCTATTCATAGGTTAGATGCTATATATGATAAGAACAAATGTAATAAAATATGTCTATGCAATAAAAACACCACTTCATGTATTCAGGAATAAAATAGTCAGCGCAGGTTCTCCGATAGAAGCTGTTGGTATGGGATAGAATTGACGCACCGCGGAATTTTGTATTGCCGGTTAATGGAAGCCGGTAAAAAAAACAGCGTTATGCATATAGGCAGGTTTGCGCCCTGGGATTGCTTCCCGAGGTCTTTGAGATTTACTGAGGTACAGGATCCGTTAAGCGTATTGTCAAGGTTCTTTGGCGATCGTATGAACACGCACCGTAATGAACTGAAGATGTGGCGTGATTTTGCCCTATCAGATAAACAATTTAAAGATAAAAAAGAGGGATCAGGCAGGCTGCTATTTATTTGTGATCATAATATACAATTATTAGAGGCCTGCTACCTGCTGTACATGGCTTATCGGGAAGAGTCCTGGAAAAAGAAAGAAATTACAGAAGAGGTTTTGGGAAATGGGAAAGAGCGATGGACTTTCTATCCGGATGAACTGTCGGATAAGTTCCAGCGTAACCCATACCTGTTATTAAAAAAACTCTTTAAAAAGATCAGCTTGCCTGAGTATCGTGATTCTCTGACCGAATGGACGCACACGGCCTTATATACATTTCCGATCGATGAAACCTTGCTGCCAGGCGAAATGATCCACGTTTACGAGAATATGCTGCAACTGTATTCTGCCGCATGGCTTATATACCAGACAGAAAGTGATCGTCCATTTCTCAAAAGAGAGTTTTGGGAAGATGTTGCACAGGATGTTCCTGCAAATAAAGATGAGCAAAATAATAACGTAGAAAAATTGAATGAACGAATTTTGCCGAAAGACGATGTAGAAAACAACGTTACTGAACTGCACCCTTTCGCCCCAAAGTTAACGCCTGCCGAAAAGCTGGGGCTGGACCATTTGGCACTAAGCCTGATAAAGTTTATACCAAGTATTTGTTCGATCACTTATCTGGGATCTTATCCCAGGCCGTTTACATTTTACCTGTTGATACTGATTGATGATGACGAAAAAATGCCGGAGCATAGTATTGTGAATAAGATAGAGGACAATTTCAAGATGCTGACGAATATCTATGCCATCGTATATATAGTAGGGAATGCGATCAACGGATTAAAAAGCAAGGGGAAATTCTGGAGCCTGGCATTTAGCAAGGGGATTAACATCTATCGTTCAGAAGGTTTAAAGTTCCCTGAACCGCAGGAGATCCGGCCGGAACAAGATATGGCGGTGCGACTGGCCAGCTGGAATAAGTATGGCATCATGAGCAGGGAGTTTTTTTACGGCGCGGAACGCTACATGCAGGAAGGTAACGCTCGATTGGCGCTGTTCCTTTTGCACCAGGCAACGGAACATGCGTTGACCGGTCTGTTGCAGGTGATGTTTGGCTACCGGCAGTCGGTACATAACTTGTTCAAGCTAATTAAACTGACGCTGCTTTTTACAGATGAGTTCAGGAATATCTTTGAAATGGAAACGAAGGAAGGATTAAAGATCTTTACGCTGATCAATGACGGTTATTCGAAAGCCCGGTACGATGAGAACTTTTTGATAGAAGAAGATATGGTTAATACTGCGTTAGAAAAAGTACGTTTATTATTGGATAAAGCGAAGCTTGTTTTTAAAGGATAAAGCGAAATGTTAAAAAAATAAAATAAAGAAGCTCCCAGGACCACCAGCAGAGTTAGGGGTTCAGATTCGGTAGGTTGCCGAGCCTGGCCCCTTTCTGATTTTAGGTTTTAGCAACTGCGGCAGGCAGCTCCATTCCACCACGCGCTTCGCTCCGGGTTCCATTCCGCAGCCAGCCTCGGTGCGATTGGCTGATGTTCGCTGCGCTCACAACAGCCGGGTGTTTGAATACCCATTGCACTACTGTTACAAAATTAGCACCGCAGCAAAATCGTCAAGGCTATACAAGCGGGCCGTTTGATCCGCTTTTCAGCGGTGGCCCGGCCTTGACAATTTTGCTGCTTGCCGCTTTTGGTTGTTTACGTATTGCAATGGGGCATTATGCGCAAATAGCAAACTTCACCTGCTAAAAGTCGTCCGGCTTACCCTTTAGTTTAAAACCGACTGGTTCACGTAGCTCATTCTTTTGTTGTATCAATTGTTTCAGAGCTTGAAATATATGTTGGATATCGTCATCGTGCTGAACGACGAGCTTTTCAAGCTGCTCAAATTTAAGCAGCAGATCTTTTTGGTTAATCAACATTTCTCTGAATTTAACAAAGACCTCAATGATCTTGATACTCATCGTAATCGCCTGCTTGCTATTTAGCACGCTTGAAAGCATCAGGATACCATGTTCTGTAAAAGCGTATGGAGCGTATCGCCTGCCGCCTCTTTTTGAGGTCGCAATTTGCGACCTCAAAACTTCGAACTCCTCATCGGTTAGGCGGAACATAAATTCCGCCGGAAACCTGAGCAGGTTTCGATTAACCTGCTCAATTAATCTTTTAGTTTCAACGCCATACATTTCTGCCAGGTCATTATCCAGCATAACTTTATGGCCACGGATCAGATAAATTTTTTCAGCAATCTCCTGATCGCCGGTAATAATTTCATTCATAGATGCTTTTTTAAAAATTAATATTAGGGGCTCGCCTTTAGAGGGCTTGTAGCTTTTTTCTCAGCGCGTTCATGTCTTCGCCGACTTTCATATCCAAAATTCTTGCGTAATGCTGAGTGGTTTTGATATTGGTATGTCCAAGCATTTTAGATACGCTTTCGATGGAAACGCCATTGGCCAGGGTGACTGTGGTTGCGAAGGTGTGTCTGGCTATATGATAGGTAAGCTCCTTGGTGATACCGCAGGCGTCCGCTATTTCTTTGAGATAACTGTTCATCTTTTGATTGCTCAAAACAGGTAATAATAATCCGTCGTTTGCACATTGCGGATGGTCTTTGTATTTATTCATCAGCTGTATGGCCTGTGGGAGCAAGGGGATACTGGAAGCGGTATCTGTTTTTTGCCTGCTGGTAGCGATCCATTCGCTACCATCTACACCGATGACTATCTCTGAACGTTTGAGTTTCTTTACATCGGCGTATGCAAGCCCCGTGTAGCAACTGAAAAGAAAGATGTCTCGCACCTGTGAAGTTCTTTCGCTTGCCAATTTTTTTGTCGCCATATTAGCCAACTCCTGCGCGTTCAGAAAATCTCTTTTAACTTCCTTTACTTTTGGTTTGTACTTGCTGAACGGGTCTTTGTCGAGCCAGCCATTTGCCAGACAGATCAGGATGATCTTTTTAAAGTTCTTCAGGTATTTAACCGTCGAGTTGTTATTGCAGCTTCTTTCCGAGCGTAGATAAAAATCATAAGCCATTACGAATTCATGATCGATACGCGTGATGGCAATGTCACTTATTTTGTATTGCCACATCAGGAAATCTTTGGTATGCTTCAGGCTGGTCTGATAACGGTCGTAGGTACCCTTTGAAAATTCTTTTCCAAGCAATGCTTTTACCTGGTTGTTGTGATGCTCAAATATAGGTACAAGCATTTTATCCGTTGAGATTTCCTCTTTGCCAAGTAATAAGCTTTTGAGATTTGCTGCCGTTGGAGGTTTTTTGCTGTTCAACATTAGTTGATGCGCCTCGTAGACTTGGTGCTCCAGTGTTTTCAGGTAATCATTCAGTGAACGGGCATGATCACCCGATCCGGTTAGTTTCTGTGCAGCTGTGCTCCATTTAGATGGAATGACTTGCCGTTTAGAAGAGATTTCGATGCGTTGACCATCAATAGTAATTCGTAAATAAACAGGGGCAGTGCCGTCGGCACTGATCTTCGAACTCTTTACGTAAAAGAGCAGGGAAAAGGATTTGTTCATAACAGGTCGCTTTAAAGTGGATAAAATTAGTTACTTCCTAAGCTAAAAATCAAGATGTTCATCCTTTGAACATGCTGAATTATAGCACTTTATAAGCTTTCTGGTGACCTGTTGGGCTCGATGCATAACAGGTCACCAATAGGTCACCAGAAGGATGCGATTTATTGAATATTTTGGGTAGGTCTTAAAACAAAAAACGCCTTAAATGATGCATTTAAGGCGTTTTTGAATTGTTTGATATGTTATCAGCGGAGAGCTAGGGATTCGAACCCCAGGACCTGTTACAGTCAACAGTTTTCAAGACTGCCGCAATCGACCACTCTGCCAGCTCTCCGGGGACAAAAGTACAAATCCGGGGCGAATTGGCAAATTTGATGTTAACTTTTTTTTAATAAATCGTAACGTTTTGATTGCCATTTGGTTATTTGACGTTTTAGTCGGTTTTTTTTGTCCGGAAGGTGTTAAAACGCGGTTTTACTATGCGGATATTACGTTTGGAAAGGTCAACACTGGCGTTTAATTCAAATCCGATGAGCAAAATCAGCGAGTTTAGGTACAGGTAGATCATCACAACGATCAGCGTACCAATGGAGCCATAAACTTTGTTGTACGATGAAAAATTGTTAGTATAGTAGGTGAAGCCCACAGAGGTTAATATGGCTAACGATGTAGCTAATATCGATCCAGGATTAATAAAGTTCCACTTCTGTTTATTGGATGGACCGTACCGGTAAAGGATAGATACACTCACAAAAAATATCACCAGGATAATGATCCACCGCGAAAAGGCGATGAGGTAGAACCAAAAATGAGCCTCGCTGTGCAGGGTACGTTGTAAAAAGCCAATTACGGCTTGCCCGGCTATCATAATTACAATAGCAACCAGTAAGGAAACACTTATCACCACCGTAAGGATAAGCGCTACAAGGCGCCTTTTAAGCCACGTACGCGTTTCTAATATCAGCGACGACTTATTGAACGCCTGCATTAGGTTGCTTACGCCATTGGTAGCAAAATACAATGCTGTAATAAACCCGATAGAAAGTAACTTGCCATTTTGGTTCTTGATAATATCAACAATGGTAGATTGAAACGCCAGGTAGGCATTAGTAGGCATTATAATTGAAAACAGGCTTAACAGATATTCCTGAAAGTTGCTTACCGGGATATAAGCGATCAGCGTAAACAAGAAAATTATCGCCGGGAAAAGCGCCAGCATAAAATTATACGCCAGGGCTGCCGCTCTGTTAGTTAGCGACGTTTTCTGGAGCTCCTCAATAAAGAAAACAATTACCGTATATAAAGGCAGCGGCCTGAAGCCCGGGATGTAGACAGATTTTGCCCAGTCGGTTAGGTATTGGTAAAACTTAAACCTGCTTAAAATACGGTGCGCCCATTTCATTATGGCTAAAATTACTCAAAAAAAGGCTTCAGTTTGTCAATAAATTCCTGCGGCGGCAGGCAGGGGCGGTTAGTTGTCATATTAATGAAGGCCAGCAACGTTTCGCCAACATGTATCAACTCCTGCTTTTCATTAAATAGCTCGTACTTAAAATGAATTTTTACACCCGGCATTTTGGCCATGGTAACGTTCACAGTAATTTCCTCGTCATAACGGGCGGGCTTAAGGTATTTACAATGCATCTCCAGCACAGGCATCATAATGCCCGATGCTTCCATACCGCTGTAGGTTAAGCCCAGGCTGCGCAGCATTTCTACACGGCCTACCTCAAAAAATTCGGCGTAGTTGCCGTAGTACATATAACCCATCTGGTCGGTTTCGCCATAGCGAACCCTTATTTTAGTAGCGTTTTGAAACATTAACGTTTAATGTTCCTTTCATTCAATGCCTGCTGAAATTTACGCGCGTTAATACGGTGTTCGGCCTCATTATCGGCAAAGTTGTGGTAGCCCGAGAAATCTTCTTTGGCACACATATACAGGTAACCGCTCTTTTTATAATCTAACACAGAATTGATAGCATTTACTGATGGCATCATGATAGGGCCGGGAGGAAGGCCTGTGTACATGTAAGTGTTATACGGCGAATCTTTTACCAGGTATTTGTTCAGAACGCGTTTAATGGTAAAATCGTTCATCGAGAAGATAACGGTGGGGTCCGCCTGTAGTTTCATGCCTTTTTTAAGGCGGTTAAGGTACAGGCCTGCTATAGCCGGCATCTCATCATCATGTAAAGCCTCGGCATCTACAATAGAGGCTAAAACGGATACCTGCACCGGGCTCAGATCTAATGCCTTTGCTTTCTCTTTACGTTCCGGTGTCCAGAATTTTTCATAATTAGCGTACATCCGGTCGAAGAATTTCTCCGGCGTGGTGTTCCAGTAGAACTGGTAGGAGTTAGGAATAAAAACAGTGTAGATATTATCAGTAGTAAAACCGTGCTGTTCGGCAAATTTTGTGGAATCCAATAGTCTTAATATAGATACGGAATCGGGTTCTAATTTTTTAGAGATGAAACCGGCAAACTGCTCTTTCAGCCTCAGGTTATGAAAGGATACCGTAACTGCTTCCTGGTTGCCCGCTTTTAACATGTTGATAAAGGCACGGTTGCTCATGCCTGGTTTTAAACGGTATTTACCCGGCTTAATCTTAGTATAGTTCATGTTACCGGCAGCCCATAAAAAGGTTGTGGTATCGTTCACGATGTTATTATCGGCAATGGTTTTGTAAACATCGTTAAAGTTAGATCCCGTGCGGATGTACAGGTACCCCTGTTTATCACTTACGTTAGGGCCAAAGTAGCGCAGGTAATAAAATATACCTGTGCCGGCTAAAGAAATTATGATGATAATAACCAGGGCAAGAATGAATTTTTTAAATACACCGCCTGATGACTTTGTTTGCTCTGTCATATATGTAATAAGATGATGGAAGACGTTTTTACCTGTTGTTTTGTTTTTGCAAAGCTATCAATCCGCCTTTTAAGTTTATAACATTTTGATAGCCTAAACCAGCAAGTATAGATTGCGCATTATCGCTGCGGATGCCCGCACTGCAAATAACGATTATCTCATCCGTTTTGTTGTAGCTGATACGGTTGATATTATCCTTTAGCTTAGAAACCGGGATATTAAGCCCGCCAATGTTGTAGGTGGCAAACTCTATAGGTTCGCGTACATCCAGCAGGTTTAGTTGTTCGCCATTTTGTAGCCGCTGCTTTAAGGTAGCCGCATCAATTTGGGTCATTGGTTTTTTGGCCTTGTGAAACGGTAAGGTTAATGCGTGTACCAATGCTGGTTTGCATGGTAGAATCTGAACGCATTGGCGATTGCGAAACTACAACCACGTTGGTAGAATCGGTTATTGATCCTTCGTAAGTGATTGTACCAATAGTAAGCCCCGCACCGCGGATAGAGAATTTTGCCGCATCCATATCCAAACCAATTAACTCAGGGATATCCACTTCGCTGGCACCTTCGCCGTTGCCCAGTACTAAGTCGAGCTTTGAGCCTTTGGGAAGTTTGGTGCCGGGTTTTATAACCTGCCCGTTAAAACGCACTTCCAGTACGCGGTCGCGGGCTATATCGCTGCGGTAGGTAGTATCACCAATTTTAAGGCCGTAGTTAGACAGGGTAGACACCGCCTCGCGGTAAATGCTTTGTTCGGAAATCAGATCGGGCAGGGAAACATTTGGCGCCAGTTGCGTAACCATAGTTAAGTAAATGGTACGGCCTTCTTTTACATTAGTGCCTGCATCCGGGTCCTGCTCTATAACGGTTCCGGGCTCCTGATCGGGCACGTAAACAGAATCTATTTTAAAGCTGAAGCCTTGTTCTTTGAGGGTAGCCATAGCACGGTCGACAGTAAGGCCTTTTAGGCGAGGTACCGGGATGCCACTGCCGTGGCGCGTATAATAACCAAGGCTGAAGAAGGCTATCAATACAATGCTGACTATAGTGGCTATAACCAATAAAATAGTGTTTCTGAACTGCCTTGATTTTAAATAAGCCCCAAATTTACTCATACCCGCTGTAACGATATTAAACTCAAACATAGGGAATAATTTCGGAATTCGGGTTTTCGATTTCGGATTTTAGAGGGCAGTATGATGCTTCGGTAATGCAAATTCTGTGGAATATCAATTTCAATTAGATTAATTTTCAAATTAGATTTACTTTTAAGGCGTCGGGACAAAATCCGGGAATCGGAATGCCGGCATCCGAAATAAAAAGATTATGAAACCTATTAACGTAGCCCTTTTGGCCGGGGGATTTTCCGGCGAATATGAAGTATCGATCAACAGCGCAAAAAACATAGCTGCTAATATTGATGCTGATAAATACAAGGTTTATACCATACTAATAAACCGCGATAACTGGGTTTACGAAACAGGTAACGAAGTAATTGCCGTTGATAAAAATGATTTTAGCCTTAGCCTTGATGGCGTGCATATTAAATTTGATTTTGCTTTTATCACCGTGCACGGCACGCCGGGCGAGGATGGTAAACTACAAGGCTATTTTGATATGATAGGGGTCCCGTATAACACCTGCGACGCCACCACATCGGCAATCACCATGAATAAGGCGTATACTAAAGCTATTGTTCAGGGGATCCACGGGTTACATACTGCCCGTTCTATGCAGCTTCACCAGCGCGATGTGCACGATACGGCTACTATTGCTGCTAACCTAAAGTTTCCACTGTTTATCAAGCCAAATAACGGCGGCAGTAGCGTAGGCATGAGCAAGGTGCAAAATGTAGCCGGTTTGCAGGATGCTATGGATAAAGCTTTTCATGAAGATCCGCAGATACTGATAGAGGAGTTTATAAAAGGCCGCGAGTTTAGTATAGGCATTGCCCGCTTAAAGGGAAAAATAACTGTATTGCCTGCTACAGAGATCATCAGCTCTAAAGAATTTTTTGATTACGAAGCCAAATATACCCCTGGTGTAACGCAGGAAATTACGCCTGCAGATCTGCAGGCCGAAAAGAACCACGAGATTGCCGATATTGTTACCAAGGTTTACATGCGCCTTAACTGCCGCGGCATGGTAAGGGTAGATTTTATTTTGCTGGAGGGCACACAGGAATTTTATTTTATTGAGATAAACACCACACCGGGCCAGTCTGCCAATAGCCTGATCCCGCAACAGGTACGCGCCGCCGGTATGAATGTATCTGATTTCTATGGCGAACTAATAGAGGGCGGGTTGTAGATGTGCAAATATGCGAATGTGCAGATGATGAAATATACCCGCTACTAATTAGCAGCAGGCAAGCTCACCGTAAAGGTTGTGCCTTTATTTTGTTCGCTGGCAACGGTTATTGCGCCTTTGTTTAGTTCGGCCATTTCGTAGCAGAGCAGCAGGCCGAGGCCGGTGCCGGTTTCACCGTTGGTACCGTAAGTGCTAACGTGGGCGTTTACCTTAAATAGCTTATCTAACTGATCGCGGCTCATGCCTATGCCGGTATCAGCCACCGCTATCTCGGTCATTTTTTGGTTGTTGCGTGCTGTAAGGGTAATGGTGCCGCCTGTTGGGGTAAATTTTAAAGCGTTGCTGATAAGGTTGCGCATTAAAATATCCACCTGGTTATGGTCGGCATAAACCATCAGTTCCGGTGGGATTTCGCGCGATATGGTGATCTGTTTCTTCTTGGCTATCTCGGCCAGTAAAGTGGTGGTTTGTGTGGCCACAACGCTTAGCTTTAAAAGCTCCGGTTTGCTCTTCATTCCCTTCATCTGCGAGTACGACCATAGCAGCAGATTATCCAGCGCTTCATACAAATTACTTACGTTTTCTTGCAGCTGCGGTTTAAACATCAGGAAATCTTCGGGTGTAATGGTGTTAATGTCATCCATCATCAGCAGATCGCGCAGGCTGCCTATAGATCCCCGCAGATCGTGCCCTACTATCGATAGCAGTTTATCCTTGGTGGCGTTTACCTCCTTAAGGTTGCGCGCCTGGGCTTCTATCTTTTCTTTCTGTTTCTCAAGTTCGGCCGTGCGCTCTTTTACTTTTTGCTCCAGCATCGTGTTCTGGTCGTTCATCAGGCGCATGTTTTCGGCCTGTACGTGTTGTTTCTCGCGGCGCATGGTGTTTAGCCGGTCTGCCAGAGCCATAGAGAATACCAGCACTTGCAGCGTAACACCAAAGTAGAGAATATTACGGGTGTAGAAATTATAAGGCAACAGGTCGGTTTGTAATAGTATCACCATAATGATAATGCTGAAAATAGTTACCGACCAGCCCAGCGTATAGATCTTACCCTGTCTGAAACCTTTGCGCCAAAGGTTAACTGCTACGTAAAGCAACAGCAAGCTGCAGATAGCCACTATCACCTGGAAGGTGTTGGCCAGATCTACCACCTCTACGCCAAATACATTCAGCAGCGGGAAGATTATGCACACCACTGTAAGCAACCAGATGATCCGGATCAGATGCGGCGCGTTCTTTGACAGCTGCAGATATTCTTTGGCAAAGTAAAACGCATACAAAAAGTTGATATTGAACCATACGAAATGGTAGCGGCGCCAAAAATCGCCGGTTAGTACAGCGTAATTATTGAGGTAAGTAGTGTTAATGAGCGAGAAGGCCAGGCAGCCGGTATAGATAAAGTAGATACGGTCTTTAGTGGTTACACCCAGTATCAGGTGATAAAATATCATGGCCAGCATCCAGCCTACAAATACGGTAGTTAAGGTATCATAAACTTCGGTTTCTTTTTCTAAGGTTATAAGCGTGCCGATTTTCAACGGGTATTGTTTGGGCAGGCCGCCGCTAAAACGTACATAATAAGTTTGGGTAGCGCTGTTATGTTCTTCAGCCAAGGGCAGCCAGTAAAAATTAACAGGATATGGCTTATTCTTTTCGGGCCGCATAGAGCCGGTTTCTATCGGTTTGCCGTAGCGCCCCAGGCTATCGGGTTGATAATAATCAATATACCAGCAGGAGTAGCTGCCGCCGGCTTCCAACCAGGTATCCTGCCCGGTATGGTTGGCCAGTATAATTTTGGCCCACACCGCCGAACGTGAAGCAGGGCGACTGTAAACATCGGTTTTATTAGGCTTAAACTGCTGCTGTATTTTAGATTGCTGAATATCTGCAATAGTGAGCTTGCCGGATGGGTCTTCAAAAAAGGTTGCTTGTTTCCCCAGCAATATGGCTTCGGTAGTACTGCGTAGTTGAACGGTATCCGGCAGGGCAGGGGCCGCAGATAACGAAGGTGTAATAAAAAGCAATAGCACAAATAACCATAAGGTTTTAAAAAGGGTGTAGAGCATTGCGGTTTATAATAGGTGCGATAAAGGTAATGCTTTAATAATGTAAAATGCAAGCATGCAGTAATACGGGGGTAAGTACTTGGTTTGGTTGAAATTTTAATTGGGCAGGCCGCATCTGGTTATGCTGATAACACGTAAATAACAGTTGTGTAATAATTATTTAACAAATTATATGTACACATTAGGTTAGTGTAAATAACTGGTATAAAAATTGTTATGGATAAATGCCTGTATTTATTTATGCTGTTAAAGTAACTAAGTGAACTGTTTCCGCGTCTGTTAATTGCTAAATCCACACAATAATGAATACTTTTAAAAATACCGCCCGAAAGCTCAGTAACACATTAACCAAAAGGGTTATCGATTTGCATGACAAAGGCTACACACACGATTTTTTGCCCGCACCCGATCAGCACTTCTTGTGCCTGCAGGACAGCCAGAACTTTGCCATGGCCGACCTGCATATTAAAGTTATTGCCGACGGTTTCGATCAACTGACCAAAACGCATAAGTACATCCATACTATCGAAACCATAAACGGCTCTAAAGGCCTGCTGGTGGTTGATTTTATTTGCGGCAGCGAGATGCTGGCGAATTAAGATCGTTCCGGTTTTGATTCGAAAGTTATTTACACATCTGTAACCTGCACATTTGCACATCAGATAGTGTAGTGCTCAATTACATCTTCAGGTACTTTGGTGCCGCGACCGGTGGCCATATCTATCATTACATAGTCGAAGTAGCCGTCGCAGCAGATTTTTTTGGTGATTTTGTTGGTAATGGTGAATGCTACCCGGCAGCCTTTATCGTTTATGCTTTCTATGCCGGTTCGCACTAAAAAGTAATCGCCCATTTTTAGCGCGCGTTTATAATCCATATATACGGCGCGTACTACCCAGCCAAAACCACGCTCTATAAATTTTTCCATAGCCATGCCGTAGCAGGTTTCCATCTGCTCGTAACGGGCGGCCAGCACATAGTCAAAATACTTGCTGTTGTGCACGTGCTGAAACATATCGATATCATCAGGGCGTACGCGGTGTTCGGTTTCAAAGGTGGAGTATTGGGTTTCGCTCATGTTAAATGTACTTTGTTTCTGTGTAATTGTTTGTAAAATTACATCGCAATTAAACGCCAATGAAAATTACAGACAAAACAGACAGGCTGCTTAGCCTTGGGCTACACAAAGATATATTAAAACCATATTCGGAACCGCATAGGTTTTACCACACGCTGCAACATCTGGATGATATCTGGGCGCAACTTGTAAATAAAGGTTATGGCGATAATGATGCGCTGCTGCTGGCTACCGTGTTTCATGATATTGTTTACGACCCGCGGTCGGCAACTAATGAAGAAGATTCGGCCCATTATTTTAGTGAGGCTTTTACGGGTGATGAAATGCTTAAAGCTGAAGTAACAGGTGTTATACTGGATACCAAAGCACATCAGCCCCAAAGCGAATTGTCAAAAATTTTCAGCGAGGCGGATCTCAATATCCTTAACCAGTCGTTTGATAAGCTGCTGGTGTATGAGCATCAGATCTTTAAAGAATTTCAATTTGTTGACTATAGCATCTACCGGGAGAAAAGGGTAGAGGTGCTGAAAAGTTTGCAGGCAAGCGTTGACAATCAGGCGTTAGTTTATCTGATAGATTACGTGCAAAACCGTAAGCCGAAGATAGCCGTTTACCCGGGCAGCTTTAATCCTTTTCACAAGGGCCATTATAATATCCTCCAAAAAGCCGAGCAGATCTTCGATAAAGTGATCATCGCCCGCGGTGTAAACCCTGGTAAAGAGAAACCTGAGTTTGATTTACCTGCGGCTTTACAATACAGGCAAACCGCCATGTATGAAGGGTTATTAACCGATTTTACTGCCGGCCTTGGCTATGAGGTTACATTAATAAGAGGCTTAAGGAACGGATCGGACCTGCAATACGAACTAAACCAATACCGCTACCTGCAGCAACTTAGCGATAAAAGCATCAGCGTAATTGCCATTTTTTGCGATATGGAGTATGAGCACATCTCCAGCACGGGCATAAGGCAGTTAGAGAAATATGGTAAGGCGGGGGAGTATTTGATTTGAGGGAGATGGACAAAATGGAAAGACAATATCTGCAAGAATTTGTTTTTATTCAAATTGCTATCGAATTTGAAAAAGATCAATAAATCATAGAGATTTATTGATTGAGTTATTAAAGTGGAGAAAGCAACTATTTGAGTCAACTAACGAGAAAATTAAAAAATTATATACAAGTGATCTTTTATATTTTGAACAATTAAATATGAATGATTAACTGTTAGAGCCGTTATGGTATGATTTTAACGATCCTCTTAGTTATGATTTTTAAAGCCAACACCAGATAGCTTAGAAAGAGCAATTATTGTCACTTCGCAAATCATATTGGAAATAATTGAATTTAAGACCAACAGGGATTGTAAACTTTAAAATGAAGAATTTTAGATTTGTTAACAGATGCCAATAGAGAACATGTTTTCTTTCATTTTGACCGCTGCTTTTACACAGAAGATATAAATGGTAAAGAGATAAAAGTTAATCATAAATTATACCCGGCAACCCAAAAGCAAATTTTAGAATATGGTGTTCAGCCAGAAAAACCCATGTCAAATTAGGTCTTATTACAACTATTACGAATCTTAAAATAGAATTACTTTATTTTAGAATATGAGCGGGGCGCATATAACGCCATTGTTGCGTTTAAAGTCCTGATGAAATTCAAGGAGTTGCTCTTTAAAATCTTTTAACTAAACACTTTAAACTTAATACTTAAATACTTACCTTTGCGCCACAATTAATAGAATTATTCATCGCTTTAGTATTATTCACGTAATGTATTTAAGTAAAGAAGGAAAAGCAGAGCTTTTCGCAAAACACGGTAAAAGCGCAACCGACACCGGTTCAACCGAAGCACAAGTAGCGTTATTTACCACCCGTATCGCACATTTAACCGGTCACCTGAAAAAAAACAAACACGATTTTTCAACCCAGTTATCACTGCAAAAATTAGTAGGTAAACGCCGCGGTTTGTTGGCTTACCTGTTTAAAAAAGATATTAACAGATACCGTGCTATTATCAAAGCTTTACAGCTTAGGGATATCATTAAGTAATCCTATTGAATATTTTTCAAAAAGCCGTCCGCACTATGCTGGATGGCTTTTTTACTTTTTGAAACCATTATTTATTGCCGCTTAAAAGGCAATAACTACGCATCGAAACAATATACATACACACATAAAAACCGGGGTGCTCCTGAAGATGAAAAGTACCCCACAACACAAAAAAGATGAGTTTAAACGTAATTAAAAAGGTAATTGATTTAGGTGACGGCCGCACCATTGAGATCGAAACCGGTAAACTGGCCAAACAGGCAGATGGCTCTGTAGTAATTAAAATGGGTGATACCATGTTGCTTGCTACGGTAGTATCATCACCAGACGCGAAAGAGGGCGTTGATTTCTTACCTCTTTCTGTTGATTATCAAGAGAAATACGCATCCACCGGCCGTATCCCGGGGGGGTTTTTACGCCGTGAGGCCCGTTTATCAGACTATGAGGTTTTGATCTCGCGTTTGGTTGACCGTGCATTGCGCCCTATGTTTCCTGGTGATTACCATGCTGATACACAGGTAATGATCTCCCTGATATCTGCTGATAAAGATATTATGCCAGACTGCCTTGCAGGTTTAGCGGCATCAGCAGCATTAGCAGTTTCTGATATCCCTTTTAACGGGCCTATATCTGAAGTGCGTGTTGCTAAAATTGATGGCCAACTGGTTATCAACCCAACTCTTAGCCAGTTAAAAACTGCAACCTTAGAGTTTATTGTTGCCGGTAACGAGCACGACATTAACATGGTGGAAGGCGAAAGTGCCGAGATACAGGAGGAAGAACTGGTTGAGGCTATTAAATTTGCACACACTGCTATTAAAGTACAGTGTTTAGCGCAAATTGAGCTTGCACAAGAAGTTGGTAAAACTGTTAAACGTACATACAACCACGAGCACAGCAACGAAGACCTGAAGAAAGCTATCTACGAAGCTACTTACCAGCAGGTTTATGATGTTGCTTCTTCTGCTTCTGCAAAAGACGAGCGTTCGGTTAAATTCAAAGAAGTACGCGATGCTTACATTGCTACTTTAGGCGAAATTGACGACATCACCAAATCATTAGCTAAAAAATACTACCATGATGTAGAGTACGATGCTATCCGTAACCTTGTTTTAGACGAAGGTAAACGTTTAGACGGCCGTACTACTACCGAGATCCGCCCGATATGGAGCGAAGTTGGCTATCTGCCATCTGCACACGGTTCTGCAGTGTTTACCCGTGGCGAAACCCAATCATTAACCACCGTAACCTTAGGCGCTAAGGACGATGAGCAAATGATAGATGGTGCTTTCATCAACGGTTACCAAAAATTCCTGTTACATTACAATTTCCCTGGTTTTTCAACCGGTGAGGTTCGCCCTAACAGGGGTGCAGGCCGTCGCGAGATCGGTCATGGTAACTTAGCTATGCGTTCATTAAAACGTGTATTACCGGCTGAGGATGAAAACCCTTATACTATCCGTATCGTTTCTGATATCCTGGAATCTAACGGTTCGTCATCAATGGCTACGGTTTGTGCCGGTACATTAGCTTTGATGGATGCAGGTGTTAAAATCAGCAACCCGGTATCGGGTATTGCAATGGGCTTGATCACCAACGAAATGGGTACCAAATATGCTATCCTTTCTGATATCCTTGGCGACGAGGATCACTTAGGTGATATGGACTTTAAAGTAACCGGTACTAAAAACGGTATTGTTGCTGTACAGATGGACCTTAAGATAAACGGTTTGTCTTACGAGGTATTAACCAATGCGTTAAACCAGGCTAAAGACGGTCGTTTACATATCCTTGGCGAAATGGCTAAAACCATTACTGCCCCACGTGAGGATTACAAACCACATGCTCCGCGCATCGTTACCATTAAAATCGATAAAGAATTTATTGGTGCGGTTATCGGGCCCGGTGGTAAGATCATCCAGGAAATGCAACGCGAAACCGGCGCTACCATCTCTATCGAAGAGGTTAACAACGTTGGTATAGTACAGGTGTTTGCAGATAACAAAGCATCTATTGATGCAGCAGTTACCCGTATCCGTAACATCGCTTCTAAACCAGAGGTTGGCGAGATCTACGAAGGTAAAGTAAAATCAATTATGCCATTTGGTGCATTTGTTGAGATTATGCCGGGTAAAGATGGTTTACTGCACATCTCTGAAATTGATCACCGCCGTATTGAAACTATGGATGGTATCTTTAACGTAGGCGACGAAGTACGTGTTAAACTACTTGACGTTGACAAGCAGGGTAAACTGAAACTTTCTCGTAAAGTTTTATTGCCTAAGCCAGAGCAAAACAAATAATAGTATGCTATTTTATAATGCAGAACCCTCTTTATGAGGGTTTTGCTATTTTATTTGAGATTTTTTTAAAAAGTTAAAACAATTTAAGAACCTTAGTGGTTTGATAATGTTAAGAGCAGATTTATCGGGAAACACTTAGCCGGATCCTTCTATTGAAAATGACATCTACTACTAACGATCCTTTAGATTTTCTCAATAATTCTCAGGGTATGCAAGGCGGCGCACAAACCGACCTGATACAACGGTTATTGTACGAAATTATAAGGGTTAAAGAGCTTATCACCTATTACGATTCCATCCCCAACGGGGCGGGGCAGCTTGGCTCGTCTATACTTAACGAACTGGTTACCGAGGCTTATAATTCCCTGGTGAATTATGATACCGTACTGATGAAAAAATATTACGATCTGCTGCTTAACTGCGATTGATCTGATCATTCTTATCTTTGCTTCCGAAACAGCGCTCAACCTTATGGCCTTTCGGATAAATCTTTCTATAATTTTTCTTCTTGTTTTATTTTTATATGGATGTAAACCTGTGGGCAATGTTTTGGGTAGCTATGCGCATCGTATTAATCAAACGGGTGTAGAAAGTTATACTTTAACTATAAAAGCCGATAGTTCTTTTTCGGTTGTTGCGCAATCGGATGTACTGCTAACCAATACCATAAGCGGCAAATGGAAAATAAAAGGCAGGAGATTGTTATTGGCAGAAGATAGCCCACTGGTAGCAGAGCCCTTTCTAAAAGTGCAGCAAAGTTATGTGAAAGGGGATACAGCGGTGCGTATTCATATACTGGATGCTGAAGATAATGCCCCCCTTGTAGCAGCCGGGATAGAGGTAAATGGACTGCCTTTTACTTATAATGCAGATTCAACCGGCACGGTTATAATTACCGGCCAGTTTGAGATGAAAAAAATAAAGCTCTCTTATGTATCTATAGAGGAAAATATAATTTTTAAAGATACCACAACAAACAACGTTACAATCTTTGTAGACTTTAACAAGGTGCCCTCTTTAAAATGGGTAATAGTGCCCAAGCAAATGCGCATTAATGGACATAGCCTCATCCCGGTTTATGAAGGGCGGGCTGACAGATCAGCCGAACTGGTTAGGACTAACTGAAAGCCGCCTGCCTAACTTAATACCTTTTCGCGCAGTTCCTGCGAGATCTCATCCGTAACACGGATAATATCATCGGCTATATGGCCATTGTTGATGATTATTTTATCGCACTGATTGCGGAATGGTAATAGGTACTCCTTATAGGCTGGTACAACGTGGTTGTGCCATTTATAGTTTACATCTTCGTTAGAGTAGCCTCGCTCTGCCAGGTCGCGCTTTAGGCGGCGCTGCAGAGCTATATCTTCATCGGCCTCTATAAAAATGGTCATGTCCAGATCGTTGGCTATCTTTTTAAAGTGGAGGATGAATAAGCCTTCTACAATAATAATAGGGGCGGGCTTTATCTCCAGTATTTTAGGGACAACGTCGGGGTTGTTAAAAGTATATTCTTTTTGATAAACGGTTTCCCAGTTCATCAGCTTGCTGATGTCGCTTTCAAACAGGTCGGCGTCTATCGTGGATGGCAGGTCAAAGTTGTACAGCTTGTTCTCCTCCTTAGTCATGTTATGCGCTACCGGGATGTAATAATCATCCTGCGATACCAAACACACTTCATCAGCTGTAAAATGCTCTAAAAAGCATTTCAAAAAAAAGGTTTTGCCGCTTCCGCTTCCGCCGGCAACACCAATAACATAAGGTTTATTCATTCGGGGTACCGTAGCTTATATTTACATGAAAACGTTTGTCCAGCGCGCCTAAAGATTCGGCAACATTCTTGGTCATCACCACTACAACATCTTTAGTTGCCTGGTTATCAGTAAAACGGCCAACAACTTTTGCAAAGGTTGTTTTGTTGGTCATGGGGTTGGTAATACGCATCACGGTGCCAATAGGGGCGGTGCGGTGCAGTATCAGTTTCTTATTAGGGTCAAGCGTGGCATCATCAATCCAGGTGGCCACACCTTTTTCGTTTTTTTCAAACAGGCCGTATTTGTTACCACGTTTATCAGCCAGAGAATCTGCCGGTGATATAACATTGGTAGAGTCGCGCTTGGCAACACTGCTGGTATCCGGCTGTTGCACTGGTGCTGGTGGCGGCGGGGTAGGCGGCACACCGCTGCGGATGGTTAATACCTGCCCGGGTACAATGCTTGATGTTAGTTTGTTAACCGCTGTAATATCGTCTACAGTAGTGCCAAAGCGTTTAGCAATAGAATAAAGAGTTTCACCTGCCGATACTTTGTACTGCTGGGTGGTTATGCCGCCCGCATTGCTGTTAGCCACTTCCTGTGCGGTTTTTTGTTCTATTTGCTTTGCTGTAGTGGGCGGTGTGGTAGTTACAGTTGGCTGTGTAACGGGTTTGGTTTGTTGTTGCTGTGCCGGTGTGGTTGCTACAGGCTGTTGCGTTACCGGTTTAGTTTGCGGTTGCTGTACCGGCGGGGTAGTGGTGGTAATAGGTGCTGTAGTTTCACCGCTGAAAGGCCTGTCGGTAGGTACTTTTATTATCTGGCCTATCTTCATGCTGGCGTTGTTGTTAAACTGGATGATAACCTTTGGGCTAACACCATATTTACGGCCAAGCGAGTAATAATTATCTTTCGGATCCAGCTTATGCAGGATAACTTTTTTACCTTCCAGGTTCTCTACACCAACCGAATCAACCAGCGGGCGGGCAAATAATGGAGCAGAAAAAGAAAATGATATGAGGGATAATAATAAGATCTTAAATTTCATAATAAATTATTATACAATACTTTACAGGTTTAAAACATTTATTTCCGTTCGGTTTTTAATGTAAACCAGTACGTTTTTATGTAATACAAACGCCTCGGGTTGTAATTTTTGTATATCGCTGTTTAATAAATCGCGGTATACAACCTCGCTGCCATCCAAAATAAATAAGTGCTGTTGCAACACGTTATTTTTAAACGTGTGCAAAGATACAATTCTATAGTTATTGTGATTGAGGTAATGCACTATATTTCCATAAGGCTCATCGGGTAACATACCCGGCACAAATTGGCTGGCGGCAGTAAGTGTGGGTATGACTATATTATTGGGCAAAGGTTTATCCGCAGATTCATAACTTCTTAATACCTCCCCGGTTTTTATATCTGCAAGCAATAATTTTTTGGGAGAAAGATTTGTGTTATACGCTACCGGGCCGTTTATCGAAAGATGATCGAAAGCCATACTGTAATTGCTCCACAATGCTGCAGAAGTAACCGCATCAATGGCAATAACACCTTTATGCTCGGGGCCGGTTTCGTGCTTGTAGTAATGCAGCAGGGCCACATTACCGTATACGCCTTCCACACCTGTAAGCCAGCGTTCTTCAGTTTTATAGTCGGTAAAATGCTGTTCGCCGCTTCGCATGTTGAGGGATGCAAAACTTACCTGTTTTTCTTGTTCGTTGCGCAGTTCTAATACCATTATATCGCTATGGTCGTCAATTTCCATGCGCCATATGGTTTTGTGGAAATTGTAGGTAACTAAAGGTTGCAGCATTGTCATTATGTGCTGCAAATATGCTTAATAATATTAAAACTGCTTACCTTTATAAACAAAGCCCGGTGAGGGCTGTTATCACACCAAACACACAATTACTATGGATGCTAAAGAAATAAGCTTAGAAGAACAAGCAGTAAAACCGGTTGTAGATCACCTGAACGAATTACTGGCCAACTATCACATACACTACCAAAAATTAAGAGGCTGCCACTGGAATGTTAAAGGTAAAAGCTTTTTTACCCTGCACGTTAAATTTGAGGAGCTTTATACCGTAGCCCTTACCACGATAGATGAACTTGCCGAACGAATCCTGACCTTAGGCAAACCGCCGTACAGCACTTTTAAAGACTATATAGAAACTTCTACCTTAAAAGAGATAAATACTATTGGTATGCTGGATACGGATATGGTAAAGGCTATTATTGAAGATATGGCCACCCTGATTGATATGGAGCGCCAGATATTGGAGATAACCTCCAACGCCGGCGATGATGGTACCAATGATATGGTAAACCGCTTTATGCAGTTTAAAGAAAAGAACACCTGGATGTTAAGATCATTTGTGAACGAAGATTAACTTTAGTTGATTGAGATCAGAGGCCAGTGATTGGTACAAAAAAAGAGCGGTGAGTTTAACTCACCGCTCTTTTTTTATGTGATTTTCTGTCTCAAATCTCACATATAATATATTAAATCTTAGAAACGGTATCCCACTGTTAAGTAGCCGTTGTTGTTGGTTCTGTTTAACAACGCGCTTGGGCTAAGTGCGCCAATCTCGTAAGGGAATACGGTTTGGTTGCTGGTTGCGTGGGTGTAGGTAGCATCTACATAATAGGTGCCAAAACGCAGACCGATACCGCCGCTTACCGTTTTAATATCGCTGCCGTTATCTTTACGGGCATCGCCGGTAATACCGTAACCGCCGCGCAGTAATACGTAGCTGTTTAAGCGTGCTTCGGCACCAATGTGTGCATTAACTGCAGAACGATATAGTGTTTTTATTTCAGCGTTATCACGGATAGCACTATAACCATCTGTGCTGCTGATGTGGGTTGATGCGTAATCAACGTACTCAATATCGCCGGTAATAAAACCAAACTGTTTAATAAATACAGCTAACCCACCGCTTACCTTGTAAGGGGTACGCAGGTTGTAATTAAGTGTGTAAGGATCCTGGTTCTGATCGACGTAATCGCTATTGGTGGTACTGGTTGGGTATTGGGTTCTTAAGCCCTCGTTGTAAACATCATCAATATTGTACCAAGTAGGTGAGGTAAAGCTTGCCGCTAACCTAACAGCTTCTACAGGTTTGTATATTAAACCCAGTCGGGCGTTAAACCCAGAACCGGTAGTTGCCTGCTCTTGCGCAAAATGGGTATTGTAAGGTAATGTTTCAGCAGGATCTGTAGGTGTAGCCGGTAATAACACATTACCGGTTTCGCTGAATAGTGCAGAAGAGTTATACCTTAAATTGGTAAAGCCAATACCAAAACCAATGTATAGTTTATTACTGTAATTAGCCCCTAAAGAGAAATCTAACTGGCTAAGGCCACCTGTTCGGCTTATATTTACTGCCTGGCTACCATTAGCCTGTGCATTTGAGAAATAGTTTCCACCGGCTTCTTCAATCAGGTAATGATCGTAAGCCCATGATTCCAACGTACCGCCCGGCAGATAAGTACCTTGCGCATCAGTCTGTTTAGATTGGTTGGCCAGGGTTGAAAAGTAATTACCTATTGAACTGGTATTGTTGGTGCCGCCGTAAGAAATATTCTCATAAAAGTTATTGGTACGGCTATAGCCCACACCGTAGTTAACGCTTAACCAGCCTTTATTTTTATCGGCACCGCGGGGCTTGCTTAGTTGGTTGTAAATTACAACAGCCGCGTTATTTAAGTTAGCGCTGTTGCGGCTATCGGTTTGTTGATGGCCAAAATAAGTAGTATTTACCTTAGTGTTGTTATACTCAGGCGTAACGCTCAGTTCCGAACGGGTAAAGAAACCTAAACCAGCAGGGTTACCGCTTACGGAGCTTAAATCGCCGCCTATTGCAGTACCTGCATTACCAACTGCCTTTATACGTGCGGTAGAACCGGTTTGCCCTCCCGAAAAACGGATCGCATCCTGCGAATATTGGGCAAAGCTATTTTTGGTGAGCGCTACTATAGCTATCACGCTTAAAATGTATTTTATTTTCATTAAAAACTTAAGGTTGATGTTAAATATTATGGTCTGCCTGGTCTGCCGCCACCACCGCCGCCGCCGCTTGGTCTGCCGCCACCACCACCGCCAGAATTACCTGATGATGAAGGGCGTTCGATGCTTTGCGGCTGATAAACCGGCCTCTCGTCACGCGAAGGGCGTGCTGTAGGGCGTTGGTTGCCATAGCCATTTTGCGATTGGCGTGGGTTAGCATTATTAGGCCTGTTTTGCCTGCCTGGGTAGTAACCCATTGCATTAGGGCTTACACCCGTAGTGCCACGTACGCCGCCACGGTTAACAAAACCACCGCCTGGAGTGCCCGAACCACGGCCCGGCCTTGCGTTGTTATAACGGTTGTAGGCAGAATATACACCCCAGTAACCGCCGCCGTAACCTAAACCGGTACCCCAATAAGAGTATGGCGAATAGCCGTAACCATATCCAAAACCTGCATATGGCGAAAATGCGCCGTAACCAAAGCCTAAGCCGCCGTAAAAGCCGCCGCCATATCCGTATGGCGAGTAGCCATAATAGTTGTACGGGCTGTAACCATAGCCAATGCTAAAGCCAAAGTTATATGGGTTGTAATAGCCGTAATAATTATCATAATAGCTAAAAGGAGAGTAATAGCTGAAACGGTTAATGCGCGATGAGTAATCATCGTAGTAGTAATAATCGTCGTCGTCGTTATAGTTTTCATCCTGCTGATCCTGGCGGTAAACAGGTTTTTGTGCTACATATTCGGGCTCTTCTGCGGCAGTTGCCTTAGAAAAGTAAACATCATCACTATTTTGGTTAGTTGCAACCTTGTTAACGGAGCAGGAACTCAGCGCCATTGCGCCAATTAATGTTATTCCTAAGAGTAGGTTCCTTTTCATTTTGTGCGGAGTGTAAAGTTCGAGTTCAAATAAACGTATAAATTTATAAATTTGGCAGTTAGTATATTAATTATAAAGTCAAATTCTATTCCAAAAAACCCAGTATATGAGCAAAGGTGTTATTAGTAAAGACGAAGATTATTCGCAATGGTTTAACGACTTAATAATTAAATCTGATATGGCCGAATATTCGCCTGTCAGAGGGTGTATGATCATTAAGCCGTACGGCTATTCTATATGGGAAAAGATCCAGGCCCAACTCGATAAAATGTTTAAAGAAACAGGGCACGTAAACGCATATTTTCCGCTGCTTATACCAAAATCCTTCTTCTCTAAAGAAGCCAGCCATGTGGAGGGTTTCGCTAAAGAATGTGCTGTAGTTACACACTACAGGCTAAAGAACGATGGAGATGGCAATATTGTTGTGGATGAGGAAGCAAAACTGGAGGAAGAATTAATTATCCGCCCAACTTCAGAAACCATCATCTGGAACACCTATCGCGGCTGGATCCAAAGCTACCGCGATCTGCCTATTTTGGTGAACCAATGGGCCAACGTAATGCGCTGGGAAATGCGCACCCGTTTGTTTTTACGCACCAGCGAATTTTTATGGCAGGAAGGCCATACGGCCCATGCAACATCTGAAGAAGCTGTAGCAGAAACTGAACAAATGCTGGAGGTTTACGCAGAATTTGCCGAAAACTGGATGGCATTACCCGTGGTAAAAGGCCGCAAAACCGCAAATGAACGCTTTGCAGGTGCTTTAGATACCTATTGCATTGAAGCTTTAATGCAGGATGGTAAGGCACTGCAAGCAGGTACCTCGCACTTTTTAGGGCAGAATTTTGCCAAGGCATTTGATGTGAAATTTACCACACGCGATAACAAGCAGGATTTTGTTTGGGCAACCTCATGGGGGGTATCAACCCGTTTAATTGGCGCATTGATTATGGCCCATTCCGATGATGCCGGTTTAGTATTGCCGCCAAAACTGGCGCCTATCCAGGTTGTAGTTGTGCCTATTTACAAACACCAGGAAGAACTGGATACCATTACCGAATACGTTAAAGGCTTAACTAAAGAACTGCGTGCGAAGGATATCAGCATAAAATTTGATAACCGCGATACGCACCGCCCGGGAGCTAAATTTGCCGAGTACGAGTTAAAAGGTGTACCATTGCGCGTTGCCATTGGCAGCCGCGATATGCAAAACGGTACTGTTGAACTTGCCCGCCGCGATACTAAAACCAAGGAAACTGTAAACCAGGATGGATTGGCAGCACATATTATTGCGTTGCTGGAAGAGATCCAAAATAACATCTACCAAAAAGCGTCAACTTTCCGTACGGAAAACACTACCGAGGTAGATACTTACGAGGAGTTTAAACGCATGCTGGATGAGCAGCCGGGCTTTATATCGGCCCATTGGGATGGTACATCAGAAACCGAACAAAAAATAAAAGATGAAACTAAGGCTACAATCCGTTGTATACCTTTGAACAATAAGTTGGAAGAAGGCAAATGCATCCTGACAGGTAAACCATCTACACAAAGGGTGTTATTTGCGAGGGCATATTAAGTTAGTCCATAGTCGATGGTCGATAGTCCATAGCTATGTTAAATTTTTTACAATGGTCCATTGACTATCGACTATGGACCGTGCTGAAAGCACGACATGAAATTCGCAACAAAAGCAATACACGCAGGGCAGGAGCCCGACCCAACTACAGGTGCCATTATGACGCCAATATACCAAACCTCTACCTACTGGCAAAAATCGCCGGGGGATAACAAAGGGTACGAATATTCGCGCGGCACTAACCCAACTCGTAAGGCATTGGAAGATTGTTTGGCTGCTTTGGAGAACGCCAGATTCGGCCTGGCTTTTTCGAGCGGGATGGGTGCTACAGATGCGGTGATGAAACTGCTTGCCCCGGGCGACGAGGTAATAACAGGGAACGACCTGTACGGTGGCTCGTACCGGATCTTCACCAAGATCTACGCTAACTATGGCATCAAATTCCATTTCCTGGATCTGAGCGATCCGGAGATTGTGAACCAATATGTTAACGATAAAACCAAACTGATCTGGATAGAAACGCCGACCAACCCAACCATGCAGGTGGTAGATATTGAGACTATCGGTAAGATCAGCAAGGCCAACAACCTGGTGTTTGTGGTAGATAATACCTTTGCTTCGCCGTACCTGCAAAACCCGATTGACTTGGGTGCCGATGTGGTGATGCATTCGGTTACCAAATACATTGGCGGTCACTCTGATGTGGTAATGGGGGCCCTGATGCTGAACGATGAGGAACTGTACAAAAAACTGTGGTTCATTTATAACGCCTGCGGTGCAACGCCGGGCCCTATGGATAGCTTCCTGGTATTGCGTGGTATTAAAACTCTGCACCTGCGTATGAAAGCGCATTGCGAGAACGGCCGCCAGGTAGCTGAGTTTTTAAAAGATCACCCGAGGGTAGAGAAGATCTACTGGCCGGGTTTCCCCGATTCTAAAAATCACGAGGTTGCCAAAAAGCAAATGCGCGATTTCGGCGGCATGATCTCTATCGTATTAAAAGATGCTACACTGAAAGATGCCTTCCGCATTGCAGGATCTTTCAAGGTATTCTCACTGGCAGAATCACTGGGTGGTGTAGAATCATTAATCAATCACCCTGTAAGCATGACCCACGGCAGCATCCCTAAAGCCGAGCGCGAAAAAGCCGGCGTGGTAGATAACCTGCTGCGTTTAAGCGTAGGCGTAGAAGATATTGAAGACCTGCTGGAAGATTTGAAACAGGCGTTGGCATAGTCCGTAAGCCCCCTACCCCCCTGAAGGGGGAATAGAACTTTATTTATGGAAGACTGGGTTAAGGATGTTATTTTAAAATGGAAGTCGGAAGGGGTTGAACTGAACCCTCCGGCTACTATATTTGAGATTGAGAATACGGAGACGGTTTTAAGCTATAAATTTCCACCAGATTTCAAGGCTCTTTATCTGTACGCCAATGGTTTTGCAAGTTTCGATATGCAGGAGCACATGTTCTCCCTATGGTCGCTCAATGCAATTATTGAAGAATTTAAGAACGTATATGCTGATTCCAACTTTATTGGCTTTTGTGATTTTCTTATTGCGAGTCATTTCATTGGATTTGCTAAAGACAGGTCAGGCATATTTAAGCACTATAATTACACTGAGAAAAAAGCCATCGCAAGAACATTTAAGGAGTTGGTAGAGATGATTAATTCAGGAGATAAGGAAGTTTATTGATATGTCTAAAAATTCCAATCAAAAGCTTCCCCTTCAGGGGGCTGGGGGGCTCGCCCTTAAGCATTTTCTCGACCAAAAAGTTGCTCAATATAACCGCCCGGAGTTTATTGCGAACGATCCGGTAAGCATCCCGCACCTGTTCAGCAACAAGCAGGATGTTGAGATCATGGGATTTTGGGCGGCGACGCTGGCATGGGGGCAACGGGTAACCATCATTAACAAGTGTAAAGAACTGATTGCCCTGATGGAAGGCGCACCCTATGATTTTATTATCAACCACGAGGAGCCCGATCTGAAGAAGCTGCTTCACTTTAAGCACCGCACTTTTAACGATATTGATACGCTGTATTTTATTTCGTTCTTCAGGTATCATTACGAGCGATTTGATTCATTAGAAGAAGCATTTGTACCAGATGCTAATCAAAAACTCCCCCTTCAGGGGGCTGGGGGGCCTGCCGAAGCGGCCTTAAATCATTTCCGCTCTTACTTCTTTTCCCTGCCCGATTTTCCGCATCGTACCAAAAAACATGTATCGTCGCCATCGCAGAAATCTACTTGCAAAAGGCTAAATATGTTCCTGCGCTGGATGGTACGTAAGGATAATAATAGTGTTGATTTCGGCATCTGGAACAAATTAAAACCTGCCGACCTGATCTGCCCATGCGACCTACATGTAGACCGTGTAGCCCGCAAACTTAAACTCATCCACCGCAAACAAACCGACTGGCAAACCGCTGTAGAACTCACCAAAAACCTGCGCGAACTGGATCCTCTCGACCCCGTAAAATATGATTTCGCCCTGTTTGGATTAGGCATTGAAGAACGCTGGGGGATAGAAGGGATATTGCCCGAGTTTGATAATTAGAGGATTATTTATCCGCTAACGGATCGATTATACCCTTGATAAGGGTAATGCTGGAACTGCCAATAAGAATTGCATTGCAAAAATTTATGTTTAAATTTGATTATGACAACGCTGACAGTAAATATACCCGATGAAAAGGATCTCCCTGTTTTGCAGGAAATATTAACACGGTTTGGTCTGTCATACACTGTGGGAGAAGACGATGATTACGTTTTTTCAAAAGCCGAAATTGAAAAACTTTTAAAGCGCAAACAGGATTTCATCGAAGGGAAAACCACAGCCCGTGATTGGAAGGACGTTGAAGATGATTTGAACCGTGCCTACAATTAAAGTTCTTAAACAAGCTGAAATTGAAATAACGGACGCTTGTGATTGGTATGAAGAACAGCAAAAGGGCTTGTCGTTAAAATTCAGGAAAGCGCTCCGGTACACCTTAAATGTAATTGAGAATAATCCTAACCTGTATTCAAAAAAGTATAGTACCGATTTGCATTTTGCTCCCCTACATAAATTTCCTTATATCGTGATCTACTGGTTTGACGTGAATCTCGACGCGGTATTCGTCACCTCTGTTTTTCATACCAAACGCAATCCTGATAAGTTTATATAGTTTTCCTGCTTCTGCATTTATCCCTACTAAAAGTCCTCCTGTATCAGTTGGTGGTTTATCAATGCCCCGGCTTTGTTCCCTGCGGCAATAGCTATGGAGAGCGACCTGAACATGGTTGTATTATCGCCCGCGGCAAACACCCCGTTAACAGATGTTAACTGCATCTCGTCTATTTTAATAAACCCCGCTTCTGTTAGTTCGCAGCCTAAAGTTTGGGGCAGGTTGCTATGCTGCTCAAACGCAAGTTTGGCGTACATGGCATTTATGGCGAGGTTGGTGCCATCATTAAATGCTACTTTACTAATATAAGCTCCTTCATGCACTACTTCTTTCAGTGGTCTTTCATTTATCCGGATGTTGTTACGGCTCAGGTCTGCAGTTTGTTGTGGTGTAAGTTGGGAGGGGCCGTTGGTAAGCAGGGTGAGTTCTTTGGTCCAGTTGCTGATGATCTTTGCAAATTCGAAAGCTACCTCACCGTTGGCAAAAATAGCGGTGGGTTCGTTGCGTACTTCGTACCCATGGCAATAGGGGCAATGCAATACCGAAATTCCCCAGCATTCGGCAAAACCAGGTATAGTTGGCATTGTATCTACAATACCTGTAGCAAAGAGTACCTTACGCGATGTAAATATTTCGCCCTGTTCGGTTTCTATCTTAAACAGATCACTCTGTTTAAAAGCTTTGGTGGCGATGCCTTTTTTTAGGCGAACGGTAGGGTATTTAAGCACTTGCTGCAAGGCATGTTTAACAATAGTTGCGGGTTTGTCGCCATCATGCGTAATCAGATTATGCGCATGCGGCGTTCGCCTGTTGCAGGGCTTGCCACTATCTATTATTAAAACATTTCTTAAAGCCCGGCCCAGCGCCATAGCTGCTGATAGCCCCGCATAGCTGCCCCCAATTATTATTACGTCAAAATCTGCTTTCATACCGGCAAATATAGTCGTACCAATCTTAAATGCAATTAAGTTGCATTTAAGATTATGGAATATGATTTTTGTTTGACTATCTTTAATTTTCAAAACCCTGCAGTGGAATCATCAGAAACCGAACTATCTGCCTTTTTAAATGGCAAAAGCGAACATACTTTAATGCTGTTCCATCATTTTGTTAACCAATTTAAAAGTGTGGGCAATATAACGCTGCACCCCGGCAAAACTATGATAGGGATCTCTAACGTTAACAAACGCATTGCTTGGGTAACGCAGTTAGGCAAAAGCTTTATCCATGTGGTATTCCCCTTTAAACAAGATTATCCGGATAATCTTTGTTTCCAAAAAATAGCCCAGGTGCCCGGCGATGCGCAGCAGTTTAACCACCATTTCAGGATGCTGAACGCGGAGGATGTAAATACGGAGGTGATTGAATTTATGAAACTGGCGTACCGGGAAGAGGCTTAGCCAGTTTAATTATTGCGAAGTTCAGTAAACTTTTATAGTTAGGCAATACGATACTTAAACAACCGGCAAACCATAGCGTTACCAATAAGGGAGTCCCCATTAAAAAAATCTGGCTTAATATGCCTTTTGAGAGCAATCCGTTCAGCAATATAAGGAGGATGATGGTATCCAATATTAGAGGTATGATCAATAGAGAGATAAATATTAAGAGCTTGTTTTTACCTGCAATGGCTTTGTAAGCGATGATAATGGGCGGTATGCAAAATAATGCTACGATAAGGAAGCCCGCCAACCGGATAAGCCATAGGTTAGAATGATCTGCATTGATAAAAAGGGAGCAGAGCCCGAACAGTTCATCGCCCGAACCCATTGCTGCCATATATAAACGGCCGAAAGGCATGTTGCCAAAAATAAACACCAAAGCCAGCGACCGGATTGTACTGGTCCTGCCATACGTTAACCAGTAGCTGCCCAGCCATAGCATTACAAATGTAAACAACGGCCCTGCAAATGTGGCTATTTGCGGGTGTGCGGTTTTACAAGTATCGCAAAGCGACCAAACGTTAAAATCGCGTATGCCCCAATTACCGCATAGTATCCTGCCTGTAATAATATGCGCCAATTCATGTAACTCATGCATCACAAAAAAGAAGAACTGGAAAATGAACAGGTTTTTAAATGAAGGCTGTATTTGTAATAAAGGTTTTGATGGTTTCATAATGCTTTCTGCAGGGTAAGTTTTAGGCCGTGAGCATGATCAGACGATAGTTTGATACCTGAGGTTACATAGAAACATAATGAAAATAAAAAGAGCCTCATACTTTCGTAAGAGGCTCTACTAATAATATGATATGTTTTTTTTAGAAACCTAAGCCTAATGTAAATGCACTCACATTACCTGTAATTGTTGCACCTGCGGTTGCTGCGCCGGTTGTTAAATTTATGGTGTAAACTTTTGTTACGCCACTTACGGTTAACAATGCGTAGGCTGTGCCGCTGGTGCTGCCAATATCAAAACCATTGGCGGCAGTTGCTGTAACGCCCAATGCGCCAACATCTACCAATGTGCCGATGTTAGGCGGATCTTGCTTAACCAGTCGGCCGTTTTGGGCATCTATATCAAACAGAACTGTAGTTGTTGCACCGGCAAAGTTATTGGTATATGCTGCTGAACTTATTACGCTTGTTGCCGGCAATAAGCTGCCATCTACGGCAGCTACTGCGCCGTCGTTAGGGTTTAGTCTTAAGTTTTGCCCCAGGTTGCTCACTACACGGATCCTGTCTACCGTTGGGTTAAAATCAAAGCCAAAAGCGGTACCTGCCAGTAAAGTGGTTAACTGGGTTGTGCCAACTTGTGCAGCTACACCAGATGAAGCGTTGAGTGTGTACAGCCTGCTGGTGCTTCCTAATGCGTATAACTGGCCATTTACCGGGCGAAAATCCATCCCTAAAATGCTTTCGCCTGCCTGCAAACCGGTAATTAGTTTAGCTACAGGGGTTGGGTTTGTGGGATTGAAAATTAAAAGTTCGTTAGCTGCGCTTACCGCATATGCAACGGGTTCCGTTGGGATAGCCAGCCCTATAATGTTACCGGCAAAATTTTTAGCAATTTTTGATGCCTTACCGGTGGTAATGTCAATTTTATAAAGGCCCGTGGTGCCGCCAACTGTTAATGCTGCTAAAGCCGAAGTGCCGTCCGGACTGATATCAAAACCTCCTGCAGATGTTACATCTACACTTAAGGAGCCCACTTCCACCAGTGTACCGTTGTTAGGTGGATCCTGTTTGTAAAGTTTGTCGGTAGTTGGGTCGATGTCAAATAATACCGTTGTGATGGCGCCTGCGCGGTTTTCTGTATAAGCTACCGCGCCAATGTTTACAGTAGCACCATTAATGGCGCCATCTGCCATAGCTACTGTTCCGGTTTCTGGGTTTAGGCGCAGGTTTTGACCAGTAGATGTTACCAGGCGGATCCTATCGACAATTGGGTTAAAATCGAAACCTAACGATGTGCCGTTAATAGCGGGCGTAAACGCAGCCGTACCAACAGCACGCACAGCGCCCGATGTTTTGTTGATGATGTAAATGCGACTGGCGCTGCTTACTGCATATAGTTCGCCGGTTGCCGGGCGAAAATCTATACCTAAAATTGTTTCGCCCGTTGCCAGGCCGGTAATAGCTACGGTAGAAGTTACGGATGATACATCCTTTGCGTTCAGCAGTTGTAATTTGTTATCAGCGGTAAGCGCGTAAAAGTTAAGATCGGGGCCGGTAATCTCTGTAATGCCATCATCTACAATAACCTTCCGGTCTTTTTTGCACGATGTTGAGAATAGGATTATAGCGGCGGCACATACAATGCCGAGTTTTGATACAAGGTTAAATGTTTTCATGGGTGATGGTTTTTATTTACAATAAATGAGGATGCCGGCAACGTGTGCCGGTATATTAAGCGATGGATTGTAAATAAAGATCGGGCGGGGGCGTGCTTATTCTGCTATGGTGGGTTGCCTGGTAGTAATTATACCAATTTGTTTGATGCACTATAGCCGTAAACCATATTAAGTGATGAATACTGTTACTATAGATACTGGCAAACTCCTTTTCTTTTTCGGATGAGGAGGTGCTTTCTGTCTTTTTTTCGTCGTCGGTATCACCCTGCTCTGCTGATGCGGAAACCTCTTTAACTGCAGCCTTTAAACTTACAAATACGGGTAAACCAACTTTCAGGCCTATTAAAAGCACTAAAAGCAGGCCTGTGCCAACGCGAAGTAGTTTGTATCTGTTGTATAAAGCAGTTATCACGTAAATGTTTAACAATTGGTAGATTGCTAAGCTCAGTTACGCAAAAGGGCTAAACGGGGATTTAAAAGCAGCTTAAATAAAGTACTCGCTTTTGGAGTAAGACAGCATTATACGTTAATTAATCTGCCTCATGCCAGGTTTTTATGAGATGAATATCAAATCCTATATTATGAATTGAGTTTACTGTGATGGCTGAATATGCTCTATTACAACGGGTTTTGCAGGGCCGTTTTCATCTATACGGGTTAATTTGCCATCTATAAAATAATAGTACAGATCTCTCCCCATGGCATCAGTTCTTTTGTATACGGTCCTTTCTTGCGTTTTTTCGGCAATCTGCGTTACCCATTTGGCGTGCTTTGTAAACTCGGTTTCTGGTGTGCCAAGCGGATAGTTACGAACACTGCAGCTTGATATAATAGCAATTAAAAATAAGGCAGGGAATAGGTTTTTCATAAAGTAAAGGATACAATTGTGTATTTGTACCTCTAAGACTTAATCAAAACTCCATGGTTTAGAGTGTTGCTGAAATAAAAAAGAGGGTGTAAAATAAACTGTGTCAAAGCGTAATTAATTACCTTTAACATAGTTTAGAATGAAACAGGAAGAATCGCTCGATTATGAGCAAATGAAAAAGAAAGCCCTGGAGCAACTCCGCTCAGGC
>Ga0247812_10000203_pt1 | contig 60777 bp, 53 predicted proteins | sample UWRJL149409B1_FD_178011 | JGI IMG/M metagenome (GOLD analysis project Ga0247812, IMG submission 178011) | Plant litter microbial communities from Arlington Agricultural Research Station in Wisconsin, United States - UWRJ-L149-409B-1 | ecosystem: Environmental > Terrestrial > Plant litter >...
AAACTGGCTATTTGGTTTCCCGGAAGAATGATATTAGATTTGAATTAGCAGTCACGCCCAGGCAGGCTTCCGGCCCATGGGCCGGAAGCCTGCCTGGGCGTGACACAGTTTATTTTACAGACCCAATATCATACATGGGATTTCTTTTCACACTGTTAATTCTAGTAATATTTGGGTCACTAATAAGCGTTAACTTCTTTTTATTACCGGATTTGCAGTTATACTTTGGCCGTTTAGTTACCTGCTTATTAAATATGAGGCGGAAGAATTAATTAGTGTTTGCCAAAACAAACCAGTCTATAATTCATAAGCCAAACTCTTTTCAGGAATAGTAACCTTATAGCCGTCCTGCTCTAAACTATCAGCTAACAGTTGCATGCTGCCTGCTTCGCCGTGCACCAGGAATACATTTTTTAGCTGCGCTGCATCCTGTTGTTTAATGTTGTTTACCAGGTCTTCGTGGTCGCCGTGTGCGCTTAGTACATCGGTTTGTTTAATGGTGGCGTAAACGGCCAGGTCGCGGTCTTTAATGTGAACAATTGGGTCGCCGCGGAGCAGGCGGTAGCCTAATGTACCCTTAGCGCAATAACCAATGAAAAGGATGGTACAATAGTAATTCTGGATATTATAGAAAAGATGATCCTGAATACGCCCACCCTCCAGCATACCGGCCGAAGAGATAATAATGCAGGGTTCGTAATAGTTGGATACCTGGCGGCTATCTTTTAAAGTTTCTACATAGGTAAGATTATCGAAATCAAATTCGTCGCCCTGCTTATTGTAAAACTCCTGCGCCTCCGGGTTCACCAGATGATGGTGCTTACGGAAGATCTCTGTAGCACGGGTAGCCATAGGGCTATCCACAAATATAGCCACCTTCGGTAACAAACCATTGCTAAAGATCTTGTTCAGTGCAAACACTAAAGATTGCGTACGGCCAATACTAAAGGCAGGGATTATTAAACGCCCTTGTTCCTTAATACAAACCTTCTCAATAGTTTCTACCAAAGTTTCTTCAACAGATTTGCCTTTGGTGTGCATGCGGCCACCGTAGGTAGATTCGCTTACGATATAGTCTACCGGAGGCAGCGGTTGCGGATCATTCAGAACAGGGTAGTTCTTACGGCCTATGTCGCCCGTAAAGGCTATGGATTTTTCAACGCCACCATCGTTTATCTTAAATACGGCAGCGGCGGCACCCAAAAGGTGGCCGGCCTGTATAAAGATTAGTTCAATATCTCCGGTAATGCGGAACGGCTTATTAAAACCAATGGTAACAAACCGCTCTACCGTATCCATTACGTGTTTTTGCAAGTACAACGGCTGCGGACCGCTATGGCTGCTATGCTTATGTCTTTTACGGCTATGCTTACCCTTATTTGCTTTTTGCAGGAAGATATTAACCGAATCCATCAACAGCAGTTCGGTAAGATCGGCAGTGGGAGGGGTACAAAGAATTTGCCCATCAAAACCTAAGCGTACAAGTGTAGGCAGATTACCGGAGTGGTCTATATGCGCATGTGTAAGTACCACAACATCAATATGCGCGGGGTTAAAGCCAAAATCTTCGTTCACCTGCAGGTTATGGTCTTTTTCGTAATCCAGGCCGCAGTCTACCAGTATTTTATATTGGCCAACTTCCAGCAAATGCATGCTTCCGGTTACCTGCCGGGCCGCCCCGTGTATGGTTAATTTCATGGTGTTTAGTCGATAGACCATAGACAATAGCCCATAGCCGTTCTAATCAATTTTATTTTACTATGGTCTATCGACCATTAACTATAAACTTCTTTTATTGTACTTCGTACTGCAGCTGGCTCAGGTAACGGTATAATCCTTTTTCGTTGGCAACCAGTTCCTGGTGGCTGCCGCTTTCAATGATGTTTCCCTTTTCCAGTACGATGATCCTGTCGGCTTCCCTTATCGTTGATAAACGGTGGGCAATGATGATAGAGGTTCGGCCTTTCATCAGTTCCTCCAATGCTTCCTGCACTAAACGTTCGGATTCAGAATCCAGCGAGGATGTAGCTTCATCCAGGATCAGGATAGCCGGGTTCTTTAGCAATGCGCGTGCGATAGCAATACGCTGGCGCTGCCCGCCGGAAAGTTTAACGCCACGCTCACCTACAATGGTTTCATATCCTTCGGGGAAGGAGATGATAAACTGATCGGCATTGGCGCGTTTAGCTGCCTGGATAATATCTTCGTTGCTGGCGCCGAGCTTACCGTAGGCAATGTTTTCCATAATGGTACCGCCAAACAGCAGCACATCCTGCGGCACAATGGCCACCTGGTTACGTATGTCAGTTAAAGCGTACTCTTCTGCTGGTTTACCATCAAACAAAATAGTCCCGCTTTGCGGATGATAGAACTGTAATATTAAAGCAGCCGTGGTTGACTTACCAGAACCGCTTGGCCCTACAATAGCCACCTTTTGGCCTGCTTTAGCTTCAAAAGAAATGTTGTTCAGCACCGTTAATTCTGAACGGGAAGGATAGGCAAATTCTACATTTGAGAAAGTAAGGTTGCCGTGGATCTGTTGTTTTATTTCGTTCTCTGTAATATTGATAGAAATATCTTCGCCGGTTTCATCCAGTATTTCAAGCACACGTTCTGTTGCACCAACGGCTTTTTGTAAGTTGGCATACAGATCGGGCAGGCTGCCCATAGCGGCGCTGATGAATGCAGCATAGATAATGAAGGTGGTGAGTTTCCCGAAGGTCATCCCGTTATCGTGGATAGATACCAGGTAGGAGCCATACCAGATCTCGCAAAAGATAGTTCCGAACAAACAGAATACAATAAATGCACCAAACATACCGCGATACTTGGCGCCTTTTACCGCGATGTTAACTACCTGCTGTAAGTTCTTTTGATAACGGCCCGCTTCAAACGCCTCGTTTACAAAGGCTTTAACGTTAGCGATACCTTGCAATGTTTCTTCTACAATAGTATTAGATTCGGCCAGCTGATCCTGAGCCTGTCTTGACAGGGTGCGGATGAACTTGCCAAAAAAGATAGCTATACCTATTAAAAAGGGCAACACTATTAATAAAGCACCGGTTAGCTTAATAGAAACAATGGCCAGCAGAATAATGCCGCCAACCATAATGATGAGCTGTCTGATGATCTCTGCAAAAGTTGTGGTAAGCGTATCCTGAATTTGAGAAAGATCGGCAGAGATGCGACTGTTCAATTCACCAACGCGGCGGTTGGCAAAGAAATTCATTGGCAGGGTGATCAGCTTAAAATAAGTATCACGCCGTAATGCAGCCAGTGCATTTTCAGCAACCTGTACAAACCAGGTTATCCTAAAAAACGATACAAAGCCTTGTATAAATAGAACAACTATAGCTATTTCGCCGATAGTAGTTAAATCTGCCGGGATAAATTTATAACGCTGTATACCTTGCGAGGCATCTATCAAAGCACCAAAAAAACCGGGGAATGCCAAACCTACTAAACTGGATAAGATGAGGAAAAACAAACCGCCGATAAACTTTGCCCTGTATGGTTTAATGTACCTTAACAGCCGGCCAATTTTATGCAGGCTCTGCTTGTTTATTTTTGCTTTAGGTAATTCTGCTTCTGCCTTTGCGCCACTATTCAGTCGTCCTCTTGCCATGTATCAGTTTATGTTTATCAACCTGCAAAACTAATGGTTTCTTTAGCATAAACAGGCTTATAAGCTAAAATTGACGTAAATGTGAAAAGAGGCGGATTAAAGAGGATGGATAAAGGAGGTAAGACCACCATTTTTAACGTTAAAAAAGAATTGATTTGATAAAACTTCGCACCAAAAGATACTTACTGAAACTCAATGATAACACTATCGCCTAAATTTAATCCTAAAAGGCCGCTGGCGTTGCCTTTGTTAATGGCTATCTCCAGGTGGTCGCTGATGCCAAAAAGGCAAAGCTTTTCGCCTTCGGGCACTTCGTTGTAATGCCAGCTGAGGTGGTTGATGGTTTCGTTACGTTTGAAATAGAGCACAAACCGGCGGCCCTGCTGGATGCGGTTAAAAAACTCCTTGGTTATGTTGGTGATAACATTCTGAAAAGAATCGATATAAATCACCACGCCTTTAATAACATTTTTCTCCACTACCGGCTGCAGGGTCATTTTGTTTTCCACATTGCCAACTGGTAAGCCAATTTCTGCCAACGTACCGCCGGTAGCCAAATGGCAGGCGGCCTTCACAAAAATATCCGCCAAAGGGAAGTGCAGAAACTTAAGGTCCTGCATAATGTTAATCTCTACAATTTCTTCGGGTTCTTCGGTAAACATCAGGGAAAAAATGCCGTTATCTGCCCCAACAAAATAGTGGTTTTTGTACCGCACAGCCAGGTAACGGGTATAGGTGTTATACACGGTATCAATGCCTATTAAGTGCACCGTATTATCCGGAAAGTAGTAGTAACTGTTCTTTAAAATAAAGGCCGCCTGCTGCACGTTAAAGGCGGCAACATTGTTAGTAATATCTACAATATTTACTGTTGGCAGTAACTTTAAAATACTACCTTTAAGGGCAGCCTGATAAATGTCTTTATCGCCCAGGTCAGTAGTTAAAGTTATAATTGCCATTAATTTTATAATTATTATTGCTAATCTTGTACAAGCATTTAAAGGTGCAAATATTAAATTTTTAATTCATAAAAATCTGCAACTGAAAAAATCAATTAGTATTGAACGAGCTAAAACTATCAATTGAGCAAGTAAACCCTGCTGTTTTGTGGGGCCCAAATAACGATCATTTCGAGATTATAAAAAAGCAATATCCTAAGCTTAAAATAGTTGCGCGCGGAAGCGAGGTTAAGGTTTTAGGCGAGGAGCAGGAGTTAGCCATCTTTGAAGAAAAGTTCAACCGCCTGGTGCAGCATCTTGAAAAATACGAAAGCCTTAATGCTATAGACGTAGAGCGCATACTGGGTGCTAAGCCCGCGGCATCATCTACCGGCGAGCCTGCATCTGCAGATAAATTTGCCAGCGGCGAGGTATTGGTATTTGGCCCTAACGGCATTATGGTAAGGGCGCGTACCACCAACCAGCGCCGTATGGTGGATAGCATCAACAAAAGCGATATTCTGTTTGCCATTGGCCCGGCAGGTACGGGTAAAACCTACACCGCGGTTGCATTGGCTGTAAGGGCGCTTAAAAACAAAGAGATAAAACGTATAATACTTACCCGCCCGGCTGTTGAAGCAGGGGAGAACCTGGGCTTTTTACCGGGCGATCTGAAGGAGAAGATAGACCCATATCTGCGCCCCTTATACGATGCACTGGATGACATGATTCCGGCGGAGAAACTGAAACTTTACCTAGAGAACCGCACTATAGAGATTGCCCCGCTGGCCTTTATGCGTGGCCGTACGCTGGATAACTGCTTTGTGATATTGGATGAGGCGCAAAATGCTACGGATATGCAGCTAAAGATGTTTTTAACCCGTATGGGGCCGTCGGCCAAGTTTATTGTAACCGGCGATGTAACCCAGATAGATCTTCCCAAGAAACAACAATCGGGCCTATACACCGCGCTTCGCATCCTTACCGATATAAAAGGGATAGATATTGTTTACCTGAGTGGCGAAGACGTAGTACGCCACAAACTGGTAAGACGCATCTTAGAAGCTTACGGAGATATTCAGTAATTAGTATCAAGTAGTTAGTATCAGGTATCAGAATATAGTAATGTGGTACAGGTACTAACTACTTGATACCAACTATTAATTCAACATGAACGCAATAAAAGAAACACACTTCAACTTCGCAAACCAAACCGCTTATTACAAAGGTAAGGTACGCGATGTATATACTATTAAAGATGAATACCTGGCCATGGTGGTTACCGATCGCATCTCGGCATTTGATGTGGTATTGCCCGAGCCTATTCCTTTTAAAGGACAGGTGTTAAACCAGATAGCTGCCAAATTTTTAAAAGCTACTGAAGATATTTTACCTAACTGGGTGCTCAGCGTGCCCGATCCGAGTGTTACCATTGGCCGCATCTGTGAGCCGTTTAAGGTAGAGATGGTTATCCGCGGCTATTTAGCCGGCCATGCTGCGCGCGAATATGCTTTAGGCAAACGGCAGGTATGCGGTGTAACCCTACCCGAAGGATTAAAAGAAAATGATATTTTACCGGAACCTATCATCACGCCAACTACTAAAGCATCGATAGGGCATGATGAGGATATTTCAAGAGAAGATATCCTTGCCAAGGGCATTGTCAGCGAAGCGGATTATACCCAGTTGGAAAATTACACCCGCCAGCTTTTTGCCCGCGGAACCGAAATTGCAGCAGGGCAGGGGCTGATATTGGTTGATACCAAATACGAGTTTGGCAAGGTAGGCGATACCATTTACCTGATAGATGAGATCCATACACCGGATTCTTCGCGCTACTTTTACAGCGACGGCTACCACGAGCGCCAGGAAAACAACGAGCCGCAAAAACAACTCTCCAAGGAGTTTGTTAGACAATGGTTAATAGAGAACAATTTCCAGGGAAAAGACGGACAAGTGATACCCGAAATGACGAGAGAGATCGTACTTTCTATCTCAGACAGGTATATAGAACTATATCAGCAAATTACTGGCGAAGCCTTTATAAAACCCGGTGAAGAGGATGTTTTGCAGCGTGTAGAACGTAATATTAATACCGCACTGGCTGCGCTGTAATTTTTATTTAAACACAAATAAGTTATATCTTAGCATTATAATAATACAATAATGAAATATACGGTTGATAAGCACGAGAAATATATCCTTCTTAAACTTAACGAATCTAAGTTAAACTCACTTGTTACGCCCCAGCTTAAATCAGAATTGATCCTGATCAACACAGAGGGCCAGCGTAATATCATCCTTGATCTTTCGCAGGTTAAGTTTGCCGATTCATCTGGCTTAAGCAGCCTGCTGGTTGGTCACCGCCTTTGCAAAAACGCCAACGGGTCATTCATCCTATCCGGTTTAAACGAGTCTGTTTCGCGTTTGGTTACCATTTCACAGTTGGATAATGTACTTTCTATCGTTCCTTCATGCGAAGAAGCTATCGACCTTATTTTTATGGAAGAGATAGAAAAAGAATTGAAGAGAGAATTAAGGTAATTAGCTTGTTAACCCGGTATGAAATTCGAAGTTACTATACTGGGCAGCAGCTCTGCAACACCCATCTTTAATCGTAATCCCACTGCCCAGGTACTCAATATTAACGAGAAGCTGTATTTAGTTGATTGCGCCGAAGGTACGCAACAGCAAATGCTGCGTTTTGATGTAAAGCTGAGCAGGATAGACTATATCTTTATCAGTCACCTGCATGGCGACCATTACCTCGGGCTTGTTGGCTTACTGTCCTCCCTGCATTTAAACGGCCGAAAAAAAGGGATCAAAATATTCGGCCCGCCGCCTTTAAAAGAGATCATAGAACTACAATTAAAGTATTCTGAAACCACACTGAATTATCCTGTAGAGTTTGTTTTTACATCTGATGAAAAACGAGCGGTGATATTGGATAACCAGGATATTATTGTAGAAACTATTCCATTAGATCACCGCATACCTACAACGGGTTTTTTGTTTAAGCAGAAGAAACGTCTGCGTAAGATCATTAAGGATAAAGTAGAGGAGTTAAATATTCCCGTTCAATATTTTACAGCTTTAAAAAAGGGCAATGATTACGAGGCCGCGGATGGTACCCTTTACAAAAACGACACACTTACTACCGATTCCGACGAGCCAAAATCGTACGCATATTGCTCTGATACGCTATATACTGAGAAATATCTGGAGCAGATAGATTCGGCCACCTTATTATACCACGAAGCTACTTTTTTACACGAGATGCTGGATAGGGCCAACCAAACCCACCATACCACAGCATTACAAGCAGGAGAGGTTGCATTACGTACCAAGGCAGATAAGCTCATAATTGGCCACTTCTCGGCCCGCTACAAAACCCTTAACGAGTTGCTTGATGAAGCACAAAGCGTTTTCCCGAACACAGAGCTTGCCATTGAAGGCAAAACGTTTGTAATATCGGAGTAGTTGGTTAGAGGTTAGAGGTTAGAGGTTAGAGGTTAGAGGTTAGAGGTTAGAGGGAATCATTTTTGAATCAGCTTGTTTTAAAAAATTGTTTTTAATAGAAAAGCCCTTATGAAATTCACAAGGGCTTTTCTATTTGTATTACTTAAGAGGTAAACTAATCTCTAATTATCTAATCTCTAAATTAATTTCCTTTTTTGCCGAACACAGAGAAGTGTACGTAACGGCTTGGGTGTGCTTTGATATCGATAAACAGGTTATCGAGGTTTTTAGATGCCGAGTTTAAATTCTCGTACATTTTGGTATCATTCATTAACAAGCCTAAAGAACCCTGGTTGCTGTTTACTTTTGCAATAGTAGCTTGTAATTCTGCCACAGCTTTGTTGGCATTCTCTAAAGTTTCTTTAATGTTAGAGTTAGACAGATCACCGCTGAACTTTTCAAAATTAGCAGAGATACCGTTGAAACGTGCGGTGCTAACTTTTAAGTTGCTTGATACAACTTCAGCATTACCTAAAATTCCGTCGATATGTTTGCTTTGTGCGCCTACTAAGGCGTCTAATTTCTTAGTTGTACCTTCAAGGGTTTGTAAGGAATTGGCTATGCTGGCAAAGCTCCTGTCAACATTACGCTGAAAGTTAGGGTTCATAATTTTATTGATAGAGCTCATGGCCGAGTCTATCTTGGTGATCAGTACTTCTGCCTTTTTCTGAATAGGTTGCAGGCTTTCTGCTAAACTACCTTGTATGTCTGCACGCAGTGTATCCTGGTCTTCTGCATATTTGGTGCTGTTGCCCAATTCAAACACAATGGCTTTACCGCCTAAAAGGTCGGTGCTTTCTAATCTTGCCAGTGTATTATCGGGTACATTATATTTAGGATCAATTTTAAATTCCACTGTGGTGCGGCCATCGCCATGCAGTTCCATTTTAGATACACGGCCTATCTGGAAACCGTTTACCAACACCGGTTTTGACACGGTTAAGCCTTCAACGCTTCGGTATACGGCATAAAATTTATTAGAGCTGGCAAAAACATCGTTTCCGCGCAAATAGCTGTAGGCTAAAATTAATACGGTTATTGATACAGCTGTAAGCGCCCCGATCTTAGTTTCGTTAGAGATTTTCATAGAGTATAGTTAGTAGTGAAGACAAAAAAGCCCTGTATATGTTTGTAATAATTATTTTATTGCTCGGCTTGTTTCTTATAATTAAGAATTGCCCTTACAATAGATGCAACAATCTCATTCTGTCCGTCTTCTGAATTTAAATAGGCTTCATCGTCGGGGTTGTTGATATAACCCGTTTCAACCAGTACCGATGGCATTGCACTGTGGCACAAAACGTAAATACCCTGCTCCCTCAAACCCTCGCTGCGGCGGCCGTCACCTCCTACAATTTCATCATTAATATAATTGGCAATAGCCACACTTTGTTTTCTGAATTTACGCTTGTATTCAGCCGTTAAAATAATAACAGTTGGGTCGTTAGGATCTAAGCCCGATCCATTAAGATCCGAGTCCTCTTCTATCTGGTTGTTTTTGATAGCATTCTCTTCTTCGCGGGAACGGTGTAAACCATATATCAACATCAGCGCTCCCTTGCCAGATCTATCCGGCACCCTCATGCTACGGTAAACCGGCTTACCCTTTTTTGTGCCTACACGCTCTCGTACTACTCTGTCTGATAATGAATTACAGTGCAAAGAAATAAAGAGGTTACCCTTATTTTCGTTGGCTATTTCGGCCCGTCTCTCCCAGGAAACGTCAGCCTCCGTTTTACGTGTTAATACCGCTTTTACGCCGGTAACATCTTTTTCAATTGCAGCCTGCAATTTTAATGCAATAGCAAGCGTTACATTCCTTTCTGAGGAAAAAGAGCCGTCTGCACCGCGGGAGTAATGCCCCGGCGGAGAACCTTCGGTTTTAGCGCCATGACCGGGATCTATTATTACAGTTTTAAATTTAAAGCTATTTACTATGGTATCTCTTTTTGTAGCGTAACATGTTAACGAAAACAATAATAAGTATACAAATAATGCCGCCGAACCCGAAATCAATTTTTTCAACCTGTTCAATATTTTATTTTTCATTATGTTTGAACGCTGTTAACTGTACCTGCAAAAATACTATTCATAATCAATTTTGAAATTAGTTAGCCTTTTTTTTCTGTTTGCAATAATCTTAATGGCGAATGTTACTGCCACCGCCCGTAAAGGGTTCGGCAAAACTTCTGCTAAAGATACCATTATAAAACTTGATTCGGTAAGGGACCGGAAACTCCTTAGGCTAAAACAAGCCGACACAACCAAAAAAGCTAAAAAAACCGAACCCGGCAAAGGCTATAGCACTACCCAAAAGGATACCACCCAAAAGGGATCGGGGTTAAAATCTATCGTAAAAGCAACAGCGGAGGATTCTACCCATACCGACAGGAAGAACCAGATCTCATACCTGTATGGTAAGGCCCGTGTAACGTACGAAGATTTTGAGCTGGACGCCGATTACATCCGTATAGACGAAAAAAACCACCTTATATTTGCCCGAGGCCGAATCGACCCTAAAAGGAGATATGGCCCCGGCCGCCCTTTATCCAAGCAAAAGGACGAAAAGCCCGTAGCTTCAGATTCGTTACTATTTAATTACGATACGAAGAAAGGAAAGATCTGGAACCCGGCATCAGAACAGGAAGGTAACTTTATATCCGGCGGTTTAGCTAAACGTATAAATGAAGAAGAAGTTGCTTACCGTAACGTTATCTTCAGTACCTGCGACCTGCCTTTCCCCGATACCCACTTTGGTATTGTTATTACCAAAGGTATCGGCCAAAAGAAACGTATTATATCGGGCCCAGCCTACCTGGAGATAGAAGGGGTACCTTTGCCATTGGCTATTCCGTTCGGCTTCTTCCCAAAACCTAACTCGCGTTCATCGGGTGTTATACTGCCTACTTTTGGTGAGGATCAAAAGCTTGGTTTTTATCTGCGTAACTTTGGTTATTATATTGGCCTTAATGATAATATTGATCTTACCGCCATGGGTACCCTGTATTCAAAAGGTTCTTATGAGTTAAGCTTAAACTCGCGCTATTTAAAAAGGTATAAATATGGCGGTAACGTAACTTTAAGCTACGGTTCGCACAATTACGGGCTGCAGGGCGATCCGCCGCGTAAAGATTTTAACATCACATGGTCACACTCGCAGGATCCTAACGCTAACCCGGGTACCACGTTCAGTGCTTCGGTAAACGCGGGTACATCCAGCTTTTATCAGAACAGCCCGGGGCAAAACAATTATAACCTGCAGGCCCTTACACAAAACAACTTACGTTCCAGTATCGCCTACGGCAAAACCTGGGCCGGTACACCGTTTAACTTAAGCGTGAGTTTAGGTCACTCGCAGGATCTTACAAAAAAAGAGGTTACGCTGGAACTACCAACGTTTAGTTTCAACATGTCTACCATCAGCCCGTTTGATAAGGCCGACCGTGTAGGCGAACAAAAATGGTATCAGAAAATAAACGTAGGCTATAGTTTAGTTGGTACAAACAAGTTAAACAGCATCCCCGAATCTGAATTATTTAAAAGCAATACACTTACCAAGCGTTTGCAAAACGGTTTTCAGCACCAGATACCTGTTTCACTGAACCTGAATCTGGCCAAATACTTTCAATTTAATACAGGTGTTAACTACACCGAGCGCTGGTATTTGCAAACTATTCGTAAACGATTTGACAGGGGTAGCATAAACGGACAGCTAACACCTATTACTGATACAATTGGCGGTTTTGCAAGGGCTGGCGAGTATAACCTTAATGCTGGCGTATCTACAAAAGTTTACAGCACCTTTGCATTTAAAAAAGGTAATTTAAAAGCCATAAGGGTAACTACCACTCCCCAGATAAGCTTTAACTACAAACCTGATTATGGCGACCCAAGCTACGGCTATTATAAAACCGCAGTTAGTACAGCTACAATACCTTATCCTTACAGTTATCAACGATATTCTATTTTTGAGCAATCGGTTTACGGCGGGCCGTCTTTAGGTAAGCAGGCTGGTATTGGTTTCTCTCTCGATAACACTATTGAGGCAAAGGTAAAGGCTAAAAGTACCGATACTTCGGGCGTGGATAGAAAGATCCCTATATTGCAGGGTTTCTCTATTTCATCATTCTACAACTTCGCGCAAGATTCACTTAAACTGTCTACTATAAGTTTTTCTGGTCATACATCGGTACTCAACCAAAAAGTAAATATAAACTTTGGGGGGATTCTTGACCCGTATACAAATACCGTACGTGATTCGATCTCCGGGGGTACTGTTCGCAAATACACGCAAAGGATAAATCGCCTGAGTATTAAAGATGGAAAATTTCCTGTGCTTACCAGTTTTAACTTATCTATGAGCGGTAGCTTAAATCCGTCGACGTTTAACCCCAAGCAGCAAGTTTCTCCCAACTCGTTACAAGCGATGACGCCCGAGCAATCACAACGTTTGGCTATGATCAACAGCGATCCCGGCGCGTATGTAGATTTTAACGTTCCGTGGAACATCTCGCTTAATTATAGCTTCACTTATCAGAACAATATCATTAGCACCTCAAATACCAATACGCTAATGATCAGCGGTGATGTAAGCCTTACCCAAAAGTGGAAGATACAGTACAATACAACTTACGATTTAAAAGCACGGCAGTTAAGCAGTGCTACATCGTTTGCCATTTATCGCGACCTGCATTGCTGGGATCTTTCGGTACAATGGGTGCCGTTTGGTTACTATAAATCATACAACGTAACGCTTAAGGTAAAGGCATCGATATTGCAGGATCTGAAACTGAGCAAACGAAACGATTATACCAACAACCAATCATTTAACTAATGCTGGCAGAAATTATAACCATTGGCGACGAGATACTGATAGGGCAGATTGTTGATACCAACTCTGCCTGGATGGCCGAAAAGCTTAACGAAGCCGGCATCAGGATAAAACAGATCTCATCCGTATCTGATAACCGTGAGCATATTCTCGCTGCCCTTGCCGAAGCTGCAACCCGTGCCGATATTATTTTAATAACCGGCGGCTTAGGCCCAACTAAAGACGATATCACCAAAAATACCTTAGCTGAGTACTTTAATGTGAGCATGGTTATAAACGAGGCCGCTTTAGAGAATGTAACCAAGATATTTAAAAAATATAACCGCCCGCTACTGGAGGTTAACCGCAAACAGGCAGAAGTACCAGCAAATTGCGAAGTAATATTAAATAAGAATGGTACCGCGCCGGGCATGTGGTTCAACAGCAATGGCAAGATCTACGTTTCGATGCCGGGGGTGCCATTTGAGATGAAGTACATGGTAGAGGAGGAGGTAATACCCAAACTTAAAGAGGTATTAAAATTGCCGGTTATTATCCACAAAACTATTTTAACGGCAGGGGAAGGGGAGTCTTTCCTGGCAGAAAAGATAGCAGATATTGAAGATTCGTTACCGGCCAATATCAAACTGGCCTATTTACCTAAATTAGGCCAGGTGCGCCTGCGTTTAAGCGCCGACGGCGAAGATGAAGCATTATTAAAAACTGAAGTAGAAAAATATGCCGCCCAAATTATCGAGCGTGTAAACTACGCCGTAGTTGCCGAGGAAGATATCCCCATTGAAAAGGCTATACTAAACTACATGGCTGAAAAGGGCCTTACGTTATCGGTAGCAGAAAGCTGTACAGGCGGCTATATTTCACATTTGCTTACTCAGCACGCGGGTTCATCTGCTGTGTTTTTAGGCGGTGTGGTATCATATGCAAATGAGTTAAAAGAAAGCGTATTAGGGGTTAATAATGAAACTTTATGGCAGCACGGGGCCGTAAGCGAGCAAACGGTAAAGGAAATGGTTGCGGGTGCTTTGCTCAATTTTAAATCGGATTATGCTATTGCCGTAACAGGAATTGCCGGGCCCGACGGAGGCACAGAGGACAAGCCCGTAGGCACTGTATGGATTGCCGTGGCAAATGCAAGTAAAACTGTGATAAAGAAATTCACATTTGGTAATAAACGCCTGCAAAACATTGAAAGGAGTGCTATAGGGGCATTTTTTATGTTGAATACTTTACTTAAAGATGGTGGTTTGTAACATATAAAATTCCTAATTTTGACCAAAACATCTATAGTTTGTGTATGGCCAAATTCCAATTGTTACTGCCGAAGATGGGGGAAAGTGTTGCAGAAGCGACAATAATCAAATGGACAAAAAATCCGGGCGATTATGTAGAAGCAGATGAGACAGTTATGGAGATAGCTACCGATAAGGTAGACTCTGAAGTACCATCCCCCGTAGCCGGTAAATTGGTTGAGCAGCTCTATAAAACAGATGATGTTGTGCAGGTAGGATCGGTAATTGCTATAATAGAAACCGAGGAGCCCGAAGCAAACAACAGCCAGCCCGTTGCAGACATTACCGCTAAGCCGGAAACAGTTGCCGCACAAGAAAAGCATACACCTGCTGAAGAAGAACCCCTAGCAGAAAATACCGTTGAAGAGCCTTCATATGAAACGCCGGTTAACGAAGCAGACCTGCAGATCCCCGGTATTGAGCAGTTAGAAGCCGCACCAACACCAGCCGGTGTAAAATACGACAATCGTTTTTATTCGCCATTAGTTAAAAATATAGCATCGCATGAGGGTATTGGTAACGCCGAGCTGGATACCATCCCCGGCACAGGCGCCGAAGGCCGTTTAACAAAGGACGACCTGATGGAGTATATCCAAAAAAGGCCTAAAACAACTGCTGCGCAGGAAGCACCAATACCTGCAGAACATGCTGCTCCTGTTTTGGCTGATACAATAACCCCTGTTGCAGAAAAAGCAGACGATACCAAAGCTCCTTCTACATTTACAGAAGAAGCGAAAAATGCTCCCAAACCAGCTACATCTGTATCAGGCGGCGACGAGATCATTGAAATGGATCGCATGCGCAGGCTTATTGCCGACCATATGGTGTATAGCAAGCACACCTCGCCACACGTAACCTCATTTGTAGAAGCCGATGTTACCGAACTCGTTCAATGGCGCGATAAAGTAAAGGGCTCTTTTGAAAAGCGTGAAAACGAAAAAATAACTTTTACCCCGATATTTATTGAAGCGGTTGTAAAAGCGATAAAAGATTTCCCGATGATTAATGTATCTGTTAACGGTACGCAGATCATTAAAAAGAAAAATATCAACATCAGCATGGCTACTGCCTTGCCAAGCGGTAACCTTATTGTACCTGTAATTAAAAGGGCAGATGAATTAAGCCTGCTTGGTATAACCAAATCTGTAAACGATCTGGCAAACCGCGCGCGCAATGGCAAGTTGTTACCGGATGATGTTAAGGATGGTACTTTCACCATCACAAACGTTGGCTCGTTTGGTAATATAATGGGTACGCCTATTATCAACCAACCGCAGGTAGCTATACTGGCAGTTGGCGCTATTAAAAAGAAACCGGCGGTGGTAGAAACACCACAGGGTGATACCATCGGTATCAGGTATATGATGTTCTTATCGTTATCGTATGATCACCGTGTGGTAGATGGTGCATTAGGAGGTTCGTTTGTACGCCGCGTGGCTGATTACCTCGAAAATTGGGATACAACCAGGAATATATAGTTAATTAAGTGTGATTTTTACAAAAAACAAAAGGCCCAGATTGGGCCTTTGTTTTTTTTGGAGCCGATAGTTCCTACTAAAAAACCTCGGCTGCCTGTATTTTTGCCGGGGCTAAACTGACCCCTGTTAGCTGATCGGCAAAGGCTACAAATGCCTTATTATCAGATATACGCTGTTGATTGTCTATCAGTTTTTGCAAATTAATTTTCCCTACAACAAATTTGTAGCTGCCGGAGTAGTATCGCTCGTGAATCTCATCGAAACCCAGTGCCTCTACCAAATCTTCATCTTCATAACGCAGGTAAATATTCAGTTCTATATCGTTGGTGAAGTGTAGGTCTTTTACCGCCTTGGCTTTTTTGTATTCGTATCCATAGTTATAACGCAAGGCAGCTATATCTGATAGTACCGCCGAACCGGTAGGATGGCCACCGGCACCTTTTCCAAAGAAAAACTGCTGATCGGCAAAGGCTGCCTGTACGGTTACGCCATTATATTCATACTCTACATTGTATAAAAATTCGGTTTCGTTAACAAACTTAGGCAATACAAACATGGCTACATGGCGTGCGTCCAGCTCCTTGGCAACAGGTACAAGCTTAATTTTCAGGTTCTTTTCGCGAGCGTATTGCAGATCATTTGCCGATAAGTTTTGGATACCTATGTTCAGTACTTCGGCAGGGTCAACAATAACGCCGTAGGCATGTGCCGCCGCTATGATCAGTTTAAACTTGGCATCGTAACCGCCAACATCCATCGTAGGGTCGGTTTCGGCAAAGCCCAGATCCTGCGCTTGCTTTAGTGCGGTATCATAATCCATATTCTCTAAAAAACCTTTTGAAAGAATATAGTTAGATGAACCATTAAAAATGCCGCTGATAGAGTGCAGTAATTCGTTATCGTAATACTCCTCCAGGTTACGGATGATGGGGATACTGCCGCAAACCGCGCCTTCGTACAATAAAGAGGTGCCATGTTTTTCCTGCAGGGCGATCAGCTCATCCAGGTAAGTGGCGATCATTTTTTTACTTGCCGATACCACGTTCTTGCCGGAACTTAATGCTCTTGATACAATTTCAAATGCGGCTTCGGTATCGTTTATCAACTCTACCACGGTGTTAATTTCCGGGTTGTTCAGGATCTCGTCGCGGTCGGTTGTAAACAGTTCCTGCGGCAATGAGCGCAATTTATCAGGATTTTTTATCGCGATCTTAACTATTTCGAGGTTGAGGTTTTTGGTGCGGATGATATCGTATAATCCTTGGCCCACAACTCCAAATCCGAAGAGGCCGATATTTAGTTTCTTACTCATTAAGCAATTTTTTGCAGTTCTATAATTTTTCCTTTAACGTCTGTTTTAAAAAAGGAGGTGATAATATTTGTTAGCGCTTCTGTGTCAATTAAAAATCCATCGTGCCCGTAAAACGAATCAAACTCCGCAAAGGCCGATTTAGGGATATGCCTGAACAGGTACTGCTGCTCCTCTACCGGGAACAGCACATCAGATTTTATACCAATAACCAATGTACGGGCTTTTATCAGGCTCAATGCTTTATCTACGCCATGCCTGCCACGGCCAACGTTGTGCGAATCCATGGCTTTAGACAGAAACCAGTAGCTGTAGGCATTAAACCTGTTTACCAGTTTTTGCCCCTGGTAACTTTGGTAGGTAGATGCTTTAAAATTATCGGTGACACTGTCCTCATCTTCTTGCTGGGTAATGGCGTAGGTTTTATACCCACGGTAGGACAGGAGCGCCATGCTGCGGGCGGCTTTAAGGCCTTTGCTGCCGCCATCCGGCGTGCCGGCGTAGAAAGTACGGTCGGCACTAAGGGCCAAACGTTGCGACTCGTTAAAGGCAATTCCCCACGGCGAGTGGCGCGCGTTTGTAGCTATCAGTATTAGGTTTTTGATCCGTTCGGGCTCTATAATGCTCCACTCAATGGCCTGCTGCCCACCTAAGGATCCGCCTAAAAGGATCTCTATGTGAGCAATCTCCAGGTGATCCGCTAATAATTTGTGTGCTTTAACTATGTCCCTGATCGTAAAATCCGGAAAAGCAAGATAATATGGCTGCCCGGTAGTTGGGTTAATATTCAGCGGATTGGTTGTACCATAAGGAGAACCTAATACATTGGCACATATCACAAAATGCTCATCCGGGTTAAAATAATCATTATCGCCAAAGAGGCCTTTCCACCAGTCGTACACATCAGAATTGGCCGTAAGCGCGTGGCATACCCACACTACGTTGTCGCGGTTTTTATTCAACGTTCCGTAGGTGTTGTATCCTATTTGCAAGCCCTGCAGTTTAGCGCCCGATTCCAGTTCAAATGTGCCCGTGTATGTAAAACTTTGTATGCTCATGTGTCCATTTCGTTATTTTGGAGCAGTTGGCTAAAACAACCGCTCCGCCATAACCTCACTTAAATTAAAAAAACTATAAAATATCTTTATGCCAGTTCCAACTGCTCTATTTTGGCAAATGCTTGTTCAAAATCAGCTTTAATATCATCAATATGCTCAATACCAACAGCTACACGTAACAGGGCAGGGGTAACACCCGCACTTAACTGCTCGCTCTCGCTTAACTGCTGATGTGTGGTTGCTGATGGCTGAATGATAAGAGTTTTGCTATCGCCAACGTTGGCTAAATGGCTCACCAGTTTTAAATTATCAATAACTGCCGATGCGTTTTCTTTACCACCCTTCAGTTCAAAAGATAATACCGCGCCGAAACCATTCTTTAAATACTTTTTGGCAAGGGTATGTTGTGCTGAGGATTCAAGCCCCGGATAGTTTACTTTTTCAACCTGCGGATGCTGCTCCAGCCATTTGGCCAGTTCCAAAGCGTTATCAACATGGCGCTGTACCCGTAGCGATAATGTTTCCAATCCCTGTATATTTAACCATGAATTGAAAGGTGACTGCGACGGACCAAAATCGCGCAAACCTTCAACCCTTGCACGAATAATGAACTGGATATTACCAAAGGGACCATTAACGCCAAATACATCAGCAAAAACCAAACCGTGGTAACCTTCGGATGGCTCTGTAAACTGCGGAAACTTGCCGTTGCCCCAGTTGTAATTGCCGCCATCTACAATAGCGCCGCCAATGCTGGTACCGTGTCCGTTGATCCATTTAGTGGTTGATTCTACTACCACGTGTGCGCCGTGCTGTAAGGGGCGGAAAAGGTAGCCGCCTGCTGCAAAGGTATTATCTACTATCAGCGGCAGATCGTGTTTATTGGCCAGTGCCGCCAGCTTTTCAAAATCTGGAATATTAAAGCCCGGGTTACCAATGGTTTCCACGTAAATGGCCTTGGTTTTTTCGTCGATAAGTGGTTCGATATTTTCCGCAGTATCATCTTTAGCGAAACGAGCTTCGATGCCTAAACGTTTAAAGGCAACCTTAAACTGGTTATATGTACCGCCGTATAAGTATGGAGAAGTTACAAAGTTATCGCCAACCTGCAGAATATTGTTCAGGGCGATGAACTGCGCTGCCTGGCCGGATGCCGTGGCCAACGCTGCTACACCACCTTCTAAAGCCGCTATGCGTTTCTCAAACACATCGGTGGTGGGGTTCATCAAGCGGGTATATATGTTGCCAAATTCTTTCAGGGCAAAAAGGTTTGCGCCATGCTCGGCACTGTTAAAAACGTAAGATGTAGTTTGATATAAAGGTACTGCGCGGGCACCTGTGGTAGTATCAACTTCCTGGCCTGCATGCAGTTGTAAGGTTTCGAATTTTAAGCTTGACATATTCTGTAGATTTAAAGGTTTTTATGAAATGTTACGATGGATTACGAAAGGATAAATGCTATCCTCCGGAAGGTATCACGTGTTTTTCAGGAAATTGGAAAAAGGAAACGTGTTTACTGGATCAACAGCAGCAACACATGCAATTACAGCCAATAATTTGGTTGTATGCAGAAGATAAGCCCGTTTGGGATTGCTGGTTATTTTGCTGAGCTACGTAAGTTGTAATTTTCATGATTTTAAAATTTATATCCCCCGGTATTCTTTTTCCGGGACAGGAATTGGCACCTTCTCCAATTTGGAGGGTTGCCAGCGGGTTTTCGAGCCTGATCTCTCGCCGCTTCTTTATAAACCAAAATCCTTTTAAGGGGAGTTGATTAAAGTATTGCTACCAAATAATGTTCCAAATATAGGGCAATGAGAATTTAATATCCAAATTAAATTTTAATTTTATTGTAAAAGATTACTTTATGAAGTAAGGTTCGATCTTATTCAATAGCAAAATTAAACAAACCTACGCCAGCGCCTGCTCCAGATCTTCTATCAGATCATCAATATGCTCCAAACCGACAGACACCCTTAACAGGTTGAATGGCGTTTTTGTATCCGGCCCTTCTACAGAAGCACGGTGCTCTATCAGGCTTTCCACACCACCCAAACTGGTTGCCTGGATAAACAGTTTCACAGCGTTTACAACGCGTTTTGCTTCGGCTTCGCCGCCCTTAAGGCAAAAGGAAAGTACTGCTCCAAAGCCGCTCATTTGTTCCTTAGCAATTAAATGCTGCGGATGCGATTGCAGGCCCGGATACATTACCTGTTCTACTTTATCATGGTTTTCTAAATACTCTGCCAGTAGCTGCGCATTGCGCACATGGCCGCGCATACGATAAGGCAGGGTTTTAATACTGCGGGTTAAATAATAGCAATCCATAGGAGAGGGGATTGCGCCGCCCATAGTTTGCACCGCGCGGATCTTGGCCCACCATTCGCCCGCTTCGGCTGTAATTAAGGCGCCGCCCATCAGGTCGCTATGGCCGCCAAAATATTTGGTGGTGGAGTGCATTACCAGGTCGGCACCCATGCTTAAAGGCTGCTGGCACAAGGGCGTAGCGAAGGTATTATCGCATACAACCTTTATATTAAGCGCTTTGGCAATAGCTACCACTTTTTTAATATCGGTAACTTTAAGTAATGGGTTAGATGGTGTTTCTATCCAGATCAACCTCGTATTTGGTTTCAAATGAGCGTTTAATATTTCCTCATCATTCACATCAATAAAGTCAAACTCCAGTATACCTGCAAACAGGGTTTTTAACTGGTTGCGTAAGCCATGGTACATATCATCCGGCGCAATAATATGTGTGCCCGGCTTTAATGATTGAAATACGGACATGCCCGCCACATTGCCTGATGAAAATGCTGCAGCCTCTGCGCCGCCCTCTAATTTTGCCAGTACATTCTCTAACGCGCCGCGGTTAGGGTTTGCCGAGCGGCTGTATATATAACCTGCCGGGTAACTGCCATCTTCCGCACGCTGAAACGTGGTAGACATGGTAATGGGCTGTATAACCGCTTTAGAGGTTTCGTCGGTATGGTTGCCGGCGTGTATGGCAATGGTTTCTATTTTCATGGCGATGAATAATTCTGTAGCCCAAAATAAAAAGAAATATTTTGCATTTTCTGTAGCATTTGCGAAATGAAGTCCGTCATACCCTTTAAACGCGTTTTATTTTGATGAAATACCTAACCGCCTTTATCCTTTTAATATCAATAGGTCTGTCGGCCTGTAAAAAAGATGCTGTTCGTACCGATTATGATAAAAGTTATACAAAATGGCTCGAATTTAAAGCCGTATCCAATAATTCATACAGCTATATCGCTAATAGCAGCTTGGCATTCGGTAACAGATCTGAAACTAAATTCACCATACAAAACGGTAAAATTATGGCCCGGGACTATGTGGCCAGCAGGTATAAACCCGGCACCAGCCAAACGGAAGTATTTAAATCCTGGGCAGAAAGCGGCGCAACCTTGAATACGCATTCCGATGGTTACGAGCTGCTTACCCTCGATCAGGTGTACAGCAAAGCCAAAACAGAATGGTTGCAGGCCGACAAGAAAGGGAATTACATTTATTTTGAAGCCAAAAACAATGGCATGCTATCTTCAGCAGGCTACGTGCCCAAGGGCTGTATGGACGATTGTTTTACAGGGATAAATATCAAGGAAATTAAAGTATACGTTAAGGAGATAAAATAGCTATGCAAATCTCGGTAAGTTGACTTTTCAACGCCTCCAGCCGTCAGTTAGCCGTCATATTTAAAAGTTTAAGGCTTATATTTGTGTTGCAACATGCATTTAAACTGCCTTGCTGTTGCTTTCTGCGTAATCATTACGTTTACATTTCTTATTTTTGCGCAAATAATTTGATTAATGGTAGCTGAGAATAATTTACAGGTATTATTACAGAACGACAACTTATCTGCCGATCTTAAACATATAGCACAAAAGGTTCTAAACAAGCAACGCATTTCTTTTGATGAAGGCGTTCTGCTTTACGAGAAAGCCGAATTAGGCTACTTAGGTGTGCTGGCCAACTACATACGCGAACAAAAGCACGGCGACAAAACCTACTTCAACCGTAATTTTCATATCGAACCAACTAACCTTTGCGTTTACGATTGCAAATTTTGCTCGTACAGCAGGCTGATAAAGCAGCGCGGCGAAGGCTGGGAATATACTATGGAAGAAATGCTGGATATGGTTAAAAAATACGACGGCCAGCCCGTTACTGAAGTGCACATTGTAGGCGGTGTATTACCACAGTACGATGTGGCTTTTTACAGCCAGTTATTCAGCAAAATAAAAGCCCACAGGCCCGATCTGCATGTTAAAGCGCTTACCCCTGTAGAATATCATTATATCTTTAAAAAAGCTAAAATTGATTATGCAACCGGCATGCAACTCATGAAGGATTCCGGTTTGGAATCGATGCCGGGCGGCGGGGCGGAGATTTTTCACCCCGAAGTTCGCGATCTGATAGCCAAAGATAAATGCACCGGTGACCAATGGCTTGCCATCCACGAGGAATGGCACAAGATAGGCATGCGTTCTAATGCTACCATGCTTTATGGCCATATTGAAAAATTCTGGCACCGTGTAGACCATATGGAGCAATTGCGTCAATTGCAGGATCGCACCGGCGGTTTCCAAACGTTTATCCCGCTAAAGTTCCGCAACCAGGATAACCAGATGAGCAACGTACCCGAATCTACCGTGGTAGAAGATTTGCGCAACTATGCCATTGCCCGTATTTACCTGGATAACTTTGATCATATAAAAGCATACTGGGCCATGATCAGCCGTACCACGGCGCAGCTATCCCTTAATTTTGGGGTTGACGATATTGATGGCACGCTGGATGATACCACCAAAATTTACTCTATGGCAGGGGCAGAAGAGCAGCACCCCGGCATGAGCACCAAACAACTGGTAGACCTGATAAAACATGCCGGCAGGCACCCCATAGAGCGCGACACGCTTTATAACGTGGTTACCGACTACAACGACTACCAGTTCCCCGAGGCAGAAAAGCCAAAATACTACAAACTGCCGGTTATTAATTAAGTTCATTGGCTTACTGGTTCATTAATTCATTGGGAGCAATCGGCTAAACGATATATACCAATGAACAACTGAACTGATGAACTAATGAACCAAGATGAACTATTAACAAATGACAAAAACGCTATACATCGTACGCCATGGCCAAACCGACCTGAATAAACAGGGGATTGTGCAGGGCAGGGGCCGTAATACTGATCTGAATGACGAAGGACGTGCGCAAGCCAACCAGTTCTTTAATGCTTATAAAGAGGTTGCTTTTGATAAGATCTACATTTCGGAACTGAAGCGTACGCAGCAAAGTATTCAGCAGTTTATTGATCTGGGCATTCCGTACGAAAAACTTGCCGGCTTAGATGAATTAGCCTGGGGCATTCACGAAGGGCAGCCCGCGTCGCCGGAAACCAAAGCGGCATTTTTAGAGATCATGCGCGACTGGCTTAACGGCAAGCTCGACGTTAAGTTTGAAGGCGGCGAAAGCCCCAACGAGGTTAAGGTACGCCAGTTAGAAGCGCTGGATGTGATCATGAGCCACCCCGAAGAAGGAACCGTGCTGATATGTATGCACGGCCGCGCAATGCGCCTATTGTTATGCCTGCTTACAAAAAAACCATTAACCGAGATGGATACCTTTCCGCATCAAAACCTGGTGCTATATAAAGTTGTTTATGATGGCAGTAAATTTGAAATTGTGGATTTCAACAATGCCCTCCATTTAAAAAATTCCTGAAAGAGATTTAGTGAAAAAGATTAGAATATCCGCCGTTAGTTACACTAACACCAAACCCTTTTTATACGGCCTGCAACACTCAGCCATTGCTGAACAGATTGATCTGAGCCTTGATATCCCCGCAGATTGCGCACAAAAACTGATAGATGATAAAGCTGATATTGGCTTGATCCCCGTGGCGGCTACCTTAAGTTTGCCGCATTGGGAAATTGTTTCTGCTTATTGTATTGGCGCTGTCGGAGCAGTAAACTCTGTATTTATCTTTAGTAATTGCGATATTAAGGATATAAAGCGTGTGCAATTAGATCCGCAGTCGCGTAGTTCTAATAACCTCGCGCGCGTACTGCTCAAAAACTTCTGGCAAATTCAGCCTGAGCTGATTACAGATGCAGATGATTACGCTATATCAACCGATCCGCATACCGCCTTTGTTCAAATAGGCGACCGCACCTTCGGTAAAACTGATAGCTACCCGTTTGTTTACGATCTATCAGAAGAGTGGCAAAAATTTACCGGCCTGCCCTTTGTATTTGCTGCCTGGATAGCCAATAAGCCCATCCCTGCTGAGTTTATAAAAGAGTTTGACGCTGCCCTGCGGCTTGGCCTGGCTCACCGTACAGAGATATTGAAAGAACTACCACACCGTGCCGACTTCGATCTGGAAGACTACCTGATGCACCGCCTGGATTTTGATCTGACGGAAGATAAAAAGACAGCGTTGTACTTGTTTTTAGATTATATAAAGGCGTTGTAGGTGGTTGGTATTGCCGGGTAGATTTAGGCTTCTTTTAAAATGGCAAAAATTCTACAGCTATAATAATCCACATCCGGAATAACAGGTACTGAAGAAAAATCTTCCTCGATACCTGTTGAGATAGTTTTATTATCCATTAAAAACTCTGTTGATATTGCCTGGTTCTGATATTGTAAATAATATCCTCTAAACCAATGAAACTGATGACTTAATGTTTGCGACCTGACAGCCTCCTTGAACACGTTAAAAAAAGGTATTGTAGGGTCTACGCCTGAATTAGTTGTTTTATTAGCTTTGCAGGTAATATTGCCTATGTGAGCGATATACTTTTTATTATTAATTTCCCAGTTTTCTATCGTTACATAGTTGTCAACTTCATCTCCATTATATCCGAAAGCGCTTAATAATGGATGGATGGTGCCCGATGAAAAATTATTAAAGTTGTTTGTGATTGCCGTTTCAATATCTTTACCGGTATCCCCAAAACTTTCCAAAATTTCGTATCCGTTTGGTGCAATGGTTAGAACGTCCAGCTGCGAACTTATAGTTTCGTTGATTTCCTGATAAATAGCTCTTGCTTTTAATTTTATCTCGGAAGATAAAATAGCCTGAATAAAATCCTCATCAAACTTGACAGATATACCATGATTGGTTAAGATCTCTGCTAAGTATTTATTTAGATTTATTTCGGGCATGAAACTAAATAATTAACTGTCATGGTAAGTTGCTAATACACATCACCATTAGCAGATGACAATGTATTCTTAAGCAAACCGATGATAGTCATTAAACCAACGCCTCCCGGTACGGGGGTTATCCATGATGATTTGGGTGCAACACCTTCAAAATCCACATCGCCATACAACTTATAGCCCGATTTTGTAGTGGTTGATGTTTCGCGGTTCATACCAACATCTATTACTACTACGCCGTCTTTTACCATATCGGCAGTAATAAAATTCTTTTTACCTATGGCCACGATAAGGATATCGGCATCCAGCGTAAACTTCTTGATATCCGGTGTACGGCTGTGGCAAATGGTAACGGTACAGTTACCCGGCTGGGTGTTGCGTGCCATTAGGATGCTCATAGGCGAGCCTACAATATTACTGCGGCCAACTACCACACAATGCTTGCCGGCAGTTTCAATGCCGTATTCTTTTAGCATTAGCGTAATACCATAAGGAGTAGCCGGGATAAATGATGGGAGATTGCGCTGCATACGGCCCAGATTCACCGGGTGAAAACCATCCACATCCTTGCGATGATCTATCTTTTCGGTTACTTTCTCAGGGTCGATATGCTTGGGTAAGGGAAGCTGAACGATAATGCCGTCAATATCCTCATCAGCATTAAGTTCGGCTACCTTGGCAAGTAGTTCTTCCTCGGTAACATCATCTTCGTAACGCACCAGGGTAGATTTAAAACCCACCTTTTCGCAGTTCTTCATCTTGCTGGCTACGTAGGTTTCACTGCCGCCGTCATGGCCTACCAACACCGCAACTAAATGCGGCTTACGGCCTGTGCGCTCTAATATTTTAGCCGCTTCTTCAGCTATTTCTACCTTAAGTTTTTCTGATACGTATTTTCCGTCGAGTAATTGCATTTGAGAGTCAAGATATAAGAGTCAAGAATCAAGAGAGCTGCAAAATAAATCCTGTCTTGTCCCTTGGTTCTTAACTCTTGATTCTAAATTTAATCTAATTTCAACACCGCCATGAACGCGCTTTGTGGTATCTCTACGTTACCAACCTGGCGCATGCGTTTTTTACCTTTTTTCTGTTTCTCTAACAGTTTACGCTTACGCGATATATCACCACCGTAACATTTGGCAGTAACATCTTTACGCAAAGCTTTTACGGTTTCGCGTGCTATAATTTTGGCACCAATAGATGCCTGGATAATAATTTCAAATTGCTGGCGTGGTAACAGTTCTTTCAGTTTCTCGCAGATTTTTTTACCAAAATCGTAAGAATTTCCGCGGAAGATCAATGATGATAATGCATCAACCGGCTCGGCGTTTAGTTTAATATCCAAACGAACCAGGTCCGACTGGCGGTAACCTATCTGGTGGTAATCAAAAGAGGCATAACCTTTAGAAATGGTTTTCAGCTTATCGTAAAAATCGAATACGATCTCGCCCATCGGCATCTCAAAAACAAGCTCCACACGGTCAGACGTTAAGTACGACTGATTTTTGATAAAACCACGTTTCTGGATACAAAGCGACATTACCGGCCCAACAAATTCGGCCTTGGTAATAATGGTAGCTTTAATATAAGGCTCCTCAACAAAATCTATCTTGCTTGGATCGGGAAGATCTGATGGGTTATTTACAATAATAGGATCACCTTTAGTGCTGTGCGCAATGTACGATACGTTGGGTACGGTAGTAATAACCGTCATATCAAACTCGCGCTCCAAACGCTCCTGGATGATCTCCATGTGCAGCATCCCCAGGAAACCGCATCGGAAACCAAAGCCTAAAGCCGCAGATGATTCCGGTTCAAAAACCAGTGAAGCATCGTTCAACTGCAGTTTTGCCATCGATTCGCGTAGTTCTTCATAATCCTCAGTATCAACCGGGTAAATGCCTGCAAATACCATTGGCTTTACCTCTTCAAATCCCTGGATACCGCCTTCGCATGGGCGGGCTATGGTAGTAATGGTATCGCCAACCTTTACCTCGCGAGATTCTTTAATGCCCGAGATGATATAACCTACGTCGCCGGTTTTAATAACATCTTTAGGCTGTTGTTTCAGCTTAAGCGTACCAACTTCTTCTGCAATGTATTGTTTTTCGGTGGCAAAGAACTTTACTCTGTCGCCTTTGCGGATTTCACCGTTAACCACTTTAAAGTAAGCAACAATACCGCGGAAAGAATTATAAACCGAATCGAAGATCAAGGCTTGTAATGGTGCTTCCGGGTCGCCAACAGGCGCAGGGACACGTTCAATAATGGCACGCAGTATATCAAATACGCCCATGCCGGTTTTACCGGATGCTGCTAAGATCTCTTCGCGTTTACAGCCAATCAGCTCTACAATCTGGTCTTTCACCTCCTCGGGCATAGCGCCGGGCAGGTCCATTTTGTTTAGTACCGGGATAATCTCCAGGTCGTTCTCTAAAGCCAGGTAAAGGTTAGATATGGTTTGCGCCTGTATACCCTGTGCTGCATCAACTATCAGCAAAGCGCCTTCACAAGCGGCAATTGACCGGGAAACCTCGTAAGAAAAATCTACGTGGCCCGGAGTATCAATCAGATTAAGGACATATTTCTGCCCGTCGAGCTCATAATCCATCTGGATGGCGTGGCTCTTAATGGTAATACCGCGCTCGCGTTCAAGGTCCATATCGTCGAGCAATTGGGCCTGGCTTTCGCGCTGGGTAATGGTATTGGTATACTCTAATAACCTATCGGCAAGCGTGCTCTTACCGTGGTCAATATGTGCTATGATACAAAAATTACGTATGTGCTTCATTCAACCGCAAAAATAACTTTTTAGGCGGATAAATTGGCATGCTTTTAATTCATTTAAGTAACTATGCAATACGGCAAAATTTTGATAAGATGATTAACCCTGAAATAATTGAGTTGATACAATCGCGGCTGTCACTCACTATAACCGGCACAAAACCGGTAAGTGGCGGAGATATCAACGCGGTTTACTGCCTTCAAACCGGCACAGGAGGAAAACTCTTACTTAAACTAAATTCGGCCAGGCGCTTTCCTAATATGTTTAAATACGAGCAGGAGGGATTGCTCGCCATAACAAATACGAATGCTATAAAAGCACCGAGTGCTATTTTACAGGAGGAATGCGGCAACGATAGTTTCCTGCTGATGGAATGGATAGATAGCATGCGGGCAACACCTGCATCTTTACACAATTTGGGTACACAGCTGGCCCGTATGCATCAAAATAGTTCGTCCACTTTTGGCTGGGATACACCCAATTATATTGGCTCATTACCGCAAAGCAATAACAGGCACACAACCTGGGCCGCGTTTTTTATACAAGAGCGCTTGCAGCCCATGGTAAAACCGGCCTTTGATAAAGGGCTTTTAACCGTAAAAGACCTTAACAACTTTGAAGTATTAGAAAACCGCTTACCGCAATTATTTGATGAAGAAGCACCATCATTATTACATGGTGACCTATGGAGCGGTAATTATTTAATTGATACAGATGAACAACCCTGCCTGATAGACCCGGCAATTTATTACGGTCACCGTGAAATGGATATAGCCCTGACCACTTTGTTCGGTGGTTTTGGTCCGTCGTTTTATGAGGCTTACCAGCAAAGCTTTCCGCTAAATAAAGGCTGGGAGCAACGGATGAATCTGTGGAACTTATACCCGCTGCTGGTACATGTAAATTTATTTGGCGGTGGTTACGTACAGCAAACCCGCCACAATCTTAAAAGGTATTTATAACTCACGGCATCGCCACATGTAAAAACGTAGGCGTTTCTGAAACTCTAATAGTGAATTTACCGGTTGCTGTTCCCGTTGCTGTTTTTTTCATTTCGGCAGCCCCGGCAACCGGAGTGTAGATAGCCGCATCTTTTACCTTCCCAATATTAAGCGTGTAAGTACCGCTACGGCCAGTTTGATCGGGTATGGTTAACACATAGATAAAATTTTTAGTGCCCGATTGAAATTTATCAATTAAAGGATCTTGGTTGATGGTGCCTTTATAAACATAATCACCCATCAGTTTTTTTGCCTGCAGAATATAATCGGCTGCCGGGCGGCGCTTGGTATGCTCTGCAAGGCCGGATGTGGAGTATTGCTCGGGGTTACCGGGTGTAGCGTCGAATAATTGGTAAAAGAACAACCTTTTAACACCGTGACGAATATACAGGAGCGATGTACGCAGGGTCCAGTCGGCTTGGGTTATCAATACTGATTTATTGCCAATTGCAGGCGCATGCTGATAGCTGCCAGGGTTAATATCATACCCAACCTCTGTAACCCAAACCGGCGGATGATTGGGTAAACTGTTGGCCAGCTTTACAAATGTATCAGCAATACCGGCCGCTTCTGATAGCTCGGGCGCTACGCCGGTAGTGGCTCGTTTGTGTGTTGCAATGCTGCCGTCGTTACTGTATAGGTGGTAATTAATAATATCGAAACACAGGTTAATTGTACCATCTGCTTTGTAACCGCGGTTAGCTTTGCACCAGTCTATCATACGCTGCACATACTTAATATCGGCAGTGGCCAGGCCGCCCATTACCACCTGCATAGATGGATCGGCAGTTTTTACTCCTGCATCAGCACCAAGCGCCCCCTTATGCCCATCATAAAAAGCCGACATGTTTGCGGCATACTGTTCCGGCGTTTGGGTGGCTTTGTCGCCTTTCCACCAGCGGTCGTTCTCGTTGCCGCATTCAATATATTTTATCAGGCCCATGCCAATTTTCACAACATTAGGCGGGTCGTTTGTCCATCGGGGGCGGCTGTCTACCTTAACCAGTTTGGGGTTAACTTTTGTATTATAACCATAGCGGGCAGCAAACTGAAACGCAGTACGCGCCTGCACCACATAGGATGCTGGTAAACTGCGGTCGGTACCATAAGGAGTTGGTACGTTCTCGTCATCCCGCTCATCAGCAGGGTAGGTGTTCATCATCCATACGGGCAGGTTTTTTAAATCGGCAAGTACCAGTATGGTATCCTGTTTGCAGCGGGTGTATATCAGATCATAATTCCAGCTACCGTTATTAGTAGGGTTGTAGGTATAATTTCCTTCGGTGTTCTCCAACTTGTTCCAGTTCATGTAATGCCTCACAGCACTGAAGCTTTTGATCAGCGCCATATTATCTTCATAGATAACATTCCGCTGGTTGGGCGCTGCCGGGTTCTCTAAAAAATTCCATTCGTACCCGTTAACGCCAAACATATTTTTGAGAGGGGTGCCAGCCGGGGAGGCGACGGTCTTTAATGTAGTTTGATCTGTAATAGTATCACCTTCGGCGGTAGCGGCTATATTTTGCTGAACAGCATTAGCGGAGCCAACACGGCATTGCGAAAAGCCCATTGCTACAAAAAGCAGGGGCAGAAAAACTTTCTGATAAAAAACTAAATTCATACTAAACAGAGGTTACAATACCTATACAAATAACTATGCTCCTAAGTTATTATTATTGCCATAATAATTATGAGTAAGCAACTGCTAAGTATTTAAGCTTATGTAAATTTTGCTGTTTTATAATCCAGATCGGTAAGATCTTTAACCGAACCAAAGCCGATAACATCTTTTATCACCTTACCATCGGTCATCTCTACGGCACGGATCAACTTATCTGAACCAAATTTATCTTTTATCTCGTGCATGGTTTTTAAAGCAGTTTCCTTGCGGTCCATATCTTCAAAAAGGCTGTAGAGCATGTTACCATTGTTTACAAAATTGGTAACCGCCACCCGCATCTGGCTTATCTGTGTGTTCATAACCGGGCCGGTGCCGGTTGCCTCTTCAAATTTGGCTATCCTGATGCGCACCATCCTCATCAGGCTAACAGCATCCTGCACAGGGGTGCTAATGGTAAAGGCATCATCCCAACGGGTGCCATCTTCGTAACGGGCTGTAAACCCTACCGATTTACAATAAAATTTATGGTGCACCATCCGCTTTTCCAAAGTAAGGCAAAGCGTCATAAAAAGCTGGTCGATGTAGTTGATGTTCTTCCGTTTCTCTGCCGAGATCTGCCGCATGGCCTGCATGCCTGCGTAATCATGCGCTACTATATTGGTTTCAACAAAATTAAGGCGATAATGCCAGTAGATCCCTTCAATGCTTTTGAAGATACGCTTCAGGGTTTGCGGTTCGGCATAGCGCATTTCCAACGGAGTTTTGATGCCTGCCCGTTCCAGCCGGTACGACATGTTACCGCCAATACCCGGCAGATCGCCCAGTTTAAGTTCGCTTAATACCGAATCGATATTTTGCGGATTGATCATCATCAGCCCGCCCTTTTTTTTACCCCGAACAGAAGCCAGTTTAGCCAGGAAAGCATTCGGCGCTATACCAACCGAGCAGGTGAGCCAGTCGCCAACCTGTGTAAGGATATCGTTCTTAATATTAATGGCTATCTGCATCGGGTCAACATGGTCGTAATTACTCAGGTTAATGATGGCTTCGTCTATACTTTTGGGCACCACATCATTACAATAATTACGCATTACGTTAATTATTTTAGTGTGATACTCGCGATAACGTGCCGGGTTGCTTTCTACAGGCACTAACTCAGGGCAAATAGCAATGGCATCATTCAGCCTCATCCCTGCTTTTAGGCCACGCTCTTTAGCCTCGGTAGAAAGAGAAATTACGCAACCAAATTTACCAGTGTAAACACAAACCCCTACCGGACGGCCGCGCAGCCAAAAGTTGGCCTGCTGTTCGCAACGGGCAAAGTAGCTGTTCATATCCACAAACAGTACGCGCGGCTCTGCTTTAACCGATATTGAGTTTTGATTCACTCAACAAAAATGCTAATTATTTTAGTAAATGCAAATTTTAATAAAGAATTTGTTGAACAGGACCGGTAGTTATCTTGTAAATAAGAATGTTAAATATTAGATAATTAGCTTTACCTGGAGATTTCTATTTTAATTTTGCGGCCTTTGATCTTTTCGTTTTTCACCATTGCTACGGTACGTTCTATGCGGGTACGTTTTACAGCCGCATAGGACGCATGATCCAGCACCTCTATCAACCCAAGGTCTTCTTTTGCCAATTCGCCTTTTTTTAGTAGGAGGCCAACAATATCCACCTTGTTTATCTTATCCTTTTTACCGGCGGCAATGTAAACGGTTGCCCATGGCGATGGTGCCGGGATAACATTTTTCTCCGGGAGGCTTTCCACTTCGGGCAGGGTTGTTAACCAGGCGGGCTTTTGATCGGGCGCTAACATCAAGTAGGAGGTACCCGTAGCGTGCATCCTGGCCGTGCGGCCGTTGCGATGGATAAAAGCTTCTTCGGTATGGGGGAGTTGGTAATGTATAATATGGTCTATCTCCGGGATATCTAACCCGCGGGAAGCCAGATCGGTAGTGATAAGGATGCGGTGACTACCGTTGCGCAGTTTAAGCAGGGCGCGTTCGCGATCGTCCTGCTCCATGCCGCCGTGGAAAATATCATGTGGTAAACCGCGGTTCCATAATAAGTCGCTGATATGTTCTACCGCTTCGCGATGGTTGCAAAAAACAAGCATAGTGCCATCGCCAATTTTACAAATAAGTGCAAATAAAGCATCCAGTTTATCGGCAGCTTCGGTTATTACAGCCTTTTGCTTTAGGTTTGGCACGGCCGATACATTGCTTAAATAATTAAGCGTAAAAGGTTTTACAATTCCGGTAAAACGCGGAATCTCGTCCATCTGCGTAGCCGAAGTAAGCATGCGCCTTTTTACCGCCGGCAACTGGTGAATTATGCCCGCCATATCATCATGAAAGCCAAACTCCAGCGATTTATCAAACTCATCCAGTATCAGGGTGTTGATGGTTGCGGTATCAAAACTCTCGCGGCGCAGGTGATGCGCCACGCGGCCCGGCGTACCAATTAAAACCGCAGGCGGCTGCGACAGGTTGTTACGTTCTATTTTAATAGCATGGCCACCATAACAGCAATTCACTTTAAAGCCTGTGCCCATTGCTTTAAAAACCTGCTCTATCTGCAGTGCCAGTTCGCGCGAGGGCACTAATATCATAGCCTGTATAGTTTGAACCTCCGGTTTTAAGGAATTAAGCAAGGGCAGTAAAAAGCCCAGTGTTTTACCAGACCCCGTTGGCGAAAGCAATATTACATCGCTTTTGGCGGCAGCATCAATAGTGGCCTCCTGCATGGGGTTAAGTTTTTCTATTTTTAAATTCCGGAGTGCGTTCTGTATCATGGATCTTATTGAGAAATGCAAAGATACAGTAAAACAGCCGAGGGATAGTTTTATGTTTTACCGATATAGCAAAGGGCTGCCTTTTGAACAACCCTTTGCTATATTTATATTATAAACGCCGGTTTAGAACAGCATTTCCTGTGGCGGTTTAGCACCTTTTAAACGGATGTAAATGGTAGTTTGGCCACGGTGATGGGTTTGATGCTCAAAGCCTTTGGCAATTATTAAACCGCGGGCAACTTTCATGTCCTTACCAAAAGCGGCTTGTTCCTGCATTTGGGCATCTGTCATTCCTTTTATAGCGTTGATAGCAAAATCGTAACTATCTAAAACTGCTTTGGTAGTGGCCTCTTTGGTTTGTGCTACGGTTTTTTCAACAGAAACTTCCCTGCCAAGCGGGCTCTCTTTACCGCTTGCTACGGAGATAAAGTAGTAATTGGCATCAGCGAGGTGCAGCATCTGGCCGGCAAAGGTGCGTACATCAGGCGTGGCTTTAAATTCGTAGCCATCTGCAGGCATGGCATCCAAGTAAGCCTTGGTGTAAGCTTTGGCTCGTGTCCACTCGGCAACAGCCTGCTCTTTTGTGGTTTGCGCAAAAAGCGTCGTACAGGCAAATGTAAATGCCAGTACTAAAAAGAAAATCTTTTTCATAATGTGATTTTTGGGTTTTATTTAGTTGATACTAAGGTAATTTATTTGAACTGGAATATTCAATGCCTGCAAAACTTCTTTTCATAATCGATAGTTACAACAAAGCCGGCACAAATTGCGCCGGCTTTGTTTCATCATTATTAGTGATGGATAATTATATCGTTTTCGGGGTGTAAACTTTAACCACACCATCGTTTTCGCTGCTTACTACCAACAAGCTCTTTTTAGTAGGGCTGTTTTTAGCAGGGATAATTAAAACACCTTCCGGCGCATCGCCGCAAGCTAACAGTTGTAAAAATGTTGGTTTAGCAGGGTTGGTAATATCGTAAACGGCTACCGCATCAACACGCTCCATGCCTACAAATGCTACCTTTTTATTGCCTATTTTGCCAATGGCCATACCTTCAGGCTCTACAGATTTATCGTCGCTGCGGGTATCATCATAAAAACCGGCTGCCATTACTTTTACATCCAGTTCGTTCTTGCTGTCAAATACCTGTGTACCATCTAAACCGTTCCAAACACTGAAAGAACGCGCACCTAAAGAATACAAAGCATCAAAATCGCCGTCGCCATCAATATCACCTAAAGTGGTGGTGATGTTAAGGCGGCCTAATTGCGCATCCTGTTTTAAGGTAGCTCCGTTAGGAAACACCATTGCATCCAGTTTTATATCTTTAACACGTTTAACCTCGGTAAGTGCGGTGTACTCTCTTGCATCGCCTTCGTTAGCAGTAAACAGGTAGGGAATACCGCCGGTTTCTGTTACAGCAATAGCATCAGGCATGTATATGCCTTTTACCGGCCATTTACCTAAAGCCATTTTATCATCCTTGTCGCTCGGGTCAATTTCGTTGCCATCAACGTTGTAATCTTTAAAGCCAAGCGGGAATATATTGGTGATCGTTTTTGAATCAAGATTGATTTTTGCGATACCATTGTTCTCCTGCAGGGTAACCCAGGCTGTTTTTGAATCTTCGGAAACTGTGATATATTCCGGCTCAATATCCTTTACAAAATCATTTCCAACACCAAAAATGCGGAAGCCCTTAGCCATTAATGCATCTTTCTGACTAACAAAGCCCGAAAAATCTAACGTGTTAACGGTATAGCCATTAGTTACATTGATGATGGATACTGTACCTGCAGGGTCGTTGGTATAAGTTGTATTAGGCTCACCTTCGTTAGCTGTAAGGATGTATTTACCATCCGGCGAAAAGGTGATCATATCCGGCAGGGCACCTACGTTGATCACTTTTATCTCGCTGTAATCGCTGGTTTTAAAAACAACTACTTTGCCGTTTGCCTGTTTATCTACAGATTCGATAGCAGCAGCCAGTTTACCATCAGAAACGGCAACGCTGTTTACTGCACCGCCATAAGGCGCCATGCTGATAGAACCGATAACAACCATTTTAGACGGATCTTTAAAATCGATCACGTCAATTTTATTAACTGTACTGTTGTTTACTACAAACAGGCGGTTAGTGGCAGGGTCAAACGCCGAGATCTCGGCCGCGCCAACATCGCCAATATCAATAGAACCAACTTCCGCAAAAGTAGCAGGGTCTTCATTAACAAAAAACTCAGGTTCTGTTTCGTCAACTTGCTTGTCTTTTTTACAACCGAACAAGCTGATAGCCAGTACAAGTATTAGTAAATAATTCTTCATAAATAAATTTTAGTGTGTTTGCCAAAAATATCTATGCAGCATTAACCCCATGGCGTAATAGGGTTAAGTAATTGTTAATGAATATTAACTAAATTTTATATTCAATCACACATAGTTCCTAATAATTTAGCTGTCCGTAAAAAAAGTACATATTTCAAACACATAATTGCTTTTACCTGTTTAAAGTAAACACTTACCGGCGGTATAATTATTAATTTGCAGCCTGTTATACGCAACTATGGATAAACAAAATAAGCCCAGGCCCAGGGTTGTTATTATTGGCGGTGGTTTTGGCGGCGTACAATTAGCCAAAAAGTTAAAGAATGCGCCTGTAAACGTTTTAATGCTCGATAAGCATAACTATCATACCTTTCAGCCTTTACTTTACCAGGTTGCTACAGGGGCTTTGGAGGGCGATTCTATCGGTTTCCCTATCCGCCGCATCTTCGGCAGGCAAAAGAATTTCACTTTCCACCTGGCCGAGGTACAAAAGATCAATACCGAAACCAAAGTGGTTACCGCCAACATAGGCGATATTTATTACGATTACCTGGTGATAGCCACCGGTTCTAACACCAACTATTTCGGCAATAAAGAACTGGAGCATTACACCCTGCCCATGAAAAACATTGCCGAAGCTTTAAACATTCGCAGTATGCTGCTGCAAAACCTGGAGAAAGCCCTGGTTACTACCGACGAAGCCGAGCGTAACGCCCTGCTTACCTTTGTGGTTGTAGGCGGCGGGCCAACAGGAGTGGAGCTATCCGGCGCTATTGCAGAATTGCGCAAGTATATCCTGTGTAAAGATTACCCCGGCCTTTGTGAGGCCGATATGAAAGTGTTTTGGTAGAGGGTAAATCTGAAGTGCTGGCGGCTATGTCGCCGCAGGCATCGTTTAAAGCCAAAAGGTTTTTAACGGATATGGGTATCACTATTTACAACAGCGTGCACGTAGAAAGTTACGACGGCAACTTGCTTAAGATAGACGACGGAACTATCATAAAAACCCGCAACGTGCTTTGGGCCGCAGGCGTTAAAGGTGAAATTCCGGAGGGCTTGCCAGCAGAAGCTATTGCGCGCGGCAGCCGTATTCAAACAGACGAAATAAACCGTGTAAAAGGCTATCAGGAGATCTTTGCCATTGGGGATGTATCTGCCGTGGTAAGTGCCGAAAACCCAAACGGTTTCCCCGGAGTGGCGCAGGTTGCCTTGCAGCAGGGTAAACACCTTGCTAAAAACCTGGAAGCTATTATCAGCGGCCAGCCAACAACACCGTTTAAGTATAACGATTTGGGTACCATGGCCACCATTGGGCGTAACAAGGCAGTTGCCGATCTTAAAAAGCTACGCTTCCAGGGGTTCTTCGCGTGGATCCTGTGGATGTTTGTGCACCTGATGTCGCTGGCCGGTTTCAGCAATAAATCAATCGTATTTTTAAACTGGGCCATTAATTATCTCACCCGTAACAGTGATAACCGTTTGGTGATCCGTTATTTCGATAACAAAACCATGATGGTTGACCCGATTGCAAGATAACCTACAAACATATTAGTGCAGGGCGGGTTATATAAACTAACCCGTTACTACTATAGATGCATTTATTCCTGATTATTGCGCTGCTTGTGATCGTAAGCGCCGTTTATTCATACATTAATGCCCGGTTCTTAAAATTGCCGGGCACCATAGGTATCATGTCGCTGGCTATTATTGGCTCTATCATCACCATTGTGATAGATAACCTTAACCCCGGCATTGCCCGGTACCTCACTGTGCTGGCCAAAAACATCAACTTTTCATCCACAGTACTTAATATAATGCTGGGCTTCCTGCTGTTTGCCACGGCCTTTAATTTAAATGTAGGCAAGCTTAAGAAGGAAATGCGCCCTGTGCTGATCCTAAGCACTTTAGGGGTGCTTATCTCTACTGCTATTTTTGGTACTTTGCTATATTATATCTCCGGATGGATAGATATAAAAATACCGTATATCTATTGCCTTTTGTTTGGCGCGCTGGTATCCCCAACGGATCCTGTGGCGGTAGGGGCCATTATTAAAGGCTCTAAGTTGCCATCGAACCTGTCGACCATTATATCCGGGGAATCGCTATTTAATGACGGTATAGGGCTTGTATTGTTTATCACCATATTAGAGGTTACACAATCCGGCGTAAAGGATATGGATTTTGCCAAAGCGGCACTAATGTTTGTACAGGAAGTGTTCGGCGGGATAGCTATGGGTGCCGTAATTGGTTTCCTGGCACACCGGCTGATGCTTTCTATAAGCGATTTTCAAACCATTGTACTGGTATCCTTAGCGTTGGTGATGCTGAACTCATTACTGGCTACCTGGCTGCATTTATCTATCCCATTATCGGTAGTAACAGCCGGGCTGTTAGCAGGAGGGCGCACTATTAACGCCAACAATAAAGAACGTTCGCATGAAGCCCTGGAGAAATTTTGGGAACTGGTAGATGAAGTGTTGAATACAATCTTATTTGTAATGATAGGCCTGCAGATGGTAAACCTGCCTTACATACAAAACTACTGGATCACCGGGGGCATTGGTATAGTAATTTTACTTGCCGCGAGGTGGATGAGCATTATGCTGCCGCTTACCTTTTTGAGGCGATCTTTAAACGTAAGTTATAATAACATTAATATTTTAACCTGGGCGGGGGTAAGGGGTGGGATCTCTATCGCGCTGGCATTATCGCTCCCGGCTTCAGATTACCGGCATTTCATCCTCTCGGGCACTTATTTTATTGTCATATTTTCGATCATCGTCCAGGGCTTGACATTGAATAAGGTGATCAATGCATTTTATAAAAACTCCTGATTGCGCGGCCAGAGGGCTTGTAATAATGGTCACTTAGCTGGAGCCAAGCGACGGCTTGGTACTTGTATTACGGTTTTAGTTTAGCCATATAAACCGCTATCTCCTGCTCGTTGTTATCTTTAGAGCGACTGAACGATTCTATAATATTTTGACGCTCCACCTCAGTTTTATTCTGACTCAGTTTCTTTTTACCCTGCAGATCAGCCACTATAATTTCAAAAGCCACGATGCCATTCATCATCTTAAACTTAAATTCATCAGGCAGTTGCGCCCATTGCTTTAAGTAATCCGCTTCGTAAAAACCGATCATTTTTTCGAGCACTTGAGTAACTTCGGCTTTATCATCAATAAGCGTGGCTTTGCCATAAGCATGTACGGCAAGGTAATTCCAGGTAGGTACGTTAAGTTCTTTTTCGTAGTTAGAAGGGGATATGTATGCGTGCGGTTCGGTAAATATCACCAATGATGTATCATTGAATATAGCCGCAGCCTGTGGGTTAGCCTTGGCAAAGTGAGATACCAAAACAACTTTATCATCGCGCTGCTCCACTATAAAAGGCAAGTGGGTAGCCTCGGGCACACCATCAATAACCGTAACTATAGTAGCAAAGCTATACTTCTGCATAAAAGCTATAGTTTCCTCACTATCTGACAGTTGAAAGTTCTTAGGTGTATACATGATAACAGAATCAAGATTAAAGAATCAGGAAACAAGACAGAAGTTAGGTGCTATATATTACAGCGCTTCCAGCATCTGCTTCAGCACGGCCTGTGCTGCCCAAACACGGTTACCCGCCTCGTGAATCACAACAGAACGGTCGCTATCCAGTATCTCCGAGGATAATTCCAGATCGCGCCGTACAGGCAGGCAGTGCATTATTTTAGCATCGGGTGCATCTTTCAGTTTATCATGGGTGATCATCCAGTCTTCATTACCCGGTAACACCTCACCATAAGGCTCATAAGCCGACCAGTTCTTTACATATATAAAATCGGCATTCTTTATAGCTTCATCCTGGTTGTGAGTGATGGTTGCTCCCTTAGTGAACTCTTCACAAAGCTCGTACCCCGCCGGGTGAGCGATCACAAAATCCACATCAGCCATGCACATCCACTCGGCAAAAGAGTTTGGTACAGCCTGCGGCAGGGGTTTTATATGGGGCGCCCAGCTTAACACCACCTTAGGGCGGCTTTTGGTTTTCAGTTCTTCTATAGTTACCAGGTCAGCAAGGCTTTGCAGCGGGTGGCGGGTGGCCGATTCTAAACTCACCACCGGTACTTTACAAAACTCAACAAACTTGTTAAATATCACCTCGTTATAATCTTCCTTACGATCTTTTAATCCGGGGAAAGAGCGCACGCCAATGATATCAGAATATTCGCCCATAACGCCTGCGGCTTCGCGGATGTGTTCTACGGTGGTACCGTTCATTATTACACCATCGCGCAATTCAAGCGCCCAGCCTTCTTTATCAATGTTCAGCACAATAACGTTCATCCCCAGGTTCATCGCTGCCTTTTGGGTACTGATGCGGGTACGCAGGCTTGGGTTTAAAAAAACCAGGCAAATGGTTTTGTTTTTGCCCAGATGCTTGTGCGCAAACGGTTTTTGTTTTAACTGTAGTGCTTCGGCAACCAGCGCCGGCACATCCTGAACATCATTTACAGAAGAAAATAGTTTCATAATTCAGCCTTATCGTAAGTCCCTCCTGGCGGAGAGGAACTTGATATTATGTTGTAAAAATATAATAAACGCCCGGGATCTGTTTACAGATCAGGATTTTTTTAGGATAGTTGCAAACGCTTCCAGGAACCTGTCGGCGTAAGCTTTAGTTAAATTAAGCGCCGGTAATAACCTCACAACGTTTGGTTTAGCCTCGCCGGTGAAAATCTGATGTTTAAACAGCAAGTCCTTTTTAACGTTGGCTAGTTCTTCGGGCAGTTCAATGCCTATCATTAAGCCGCGGCCACGTACCTCAGTTACTTTATTAAATTTTTTAAGTTCATCTATCAGGTAACCGCCAACTTCGGCAGCGTTTTGCATCAGGTTATCCTGTTCAATAATTTCTAACACAGCTAAACCGGCGGCACAAGCTAAATGGTTACCGCCAAAAGTAGTACCCAGCATGCCATAGGCAGGTTTTATTTTGGGCGATATGATGATACCGCCGACAGGGAAGCCGTTGCCCATGCCCTTAGCCATGGAATAGATATCGGCATTGATGCCCGCAAAATCATGCGAAAAGAACTTGCCGGTACGGCCATAACCGCACTGTACCGAATCAGCTATAAAAACAGCGTTATACTCATCGCAAAGCGACCTGATCTTCTGCAGGAAGCTTACAGGGGCAACCTGGATACCGCCCACACCCTGGATGCCTTCGATAATTACCGATGAAATCTCGTTAACGGCGAAAGCCTGCTCTAAAGCAGTTTCATCATTCCAGGGCAAAAAGATAACGTTATCGGTTTCGTTAACAGGGGCAACTATTTTAGGATTATCCGTAACCGCAACTGCCAAAGATGTACGGCCGTGGAAAGCTTTACGGAAAGCAATCACCTTTTTTTTACCATTGTAGAACGATGCCAGCTTCAACGCATTCTCGTTAGCCTCAGCACCGGAGTTACACAGGAACAACTGGTAATCTTCTTTGCCGGATACTTTACCCAATTTTTGTGCAAGCTCTGTTTGCAAAGGAATTTCAATAGAGTTAGAGTAAAAACCAATCTGGTGTAACTGGTCTTCCAAACGCTTTACATAATGCGGGTTGGTATGGCCAATAGAAATAACGGCATGGCCACCATATAAGTCGAGGTATTCGGTGCCTTTGTCGTCATAAACAAGGCTGCCGAGGCCTTTAACAATATTAATTGGGTTGATAGGATATACGTCGAATAAATTCATGAGAGTTGAAAGTTTAAGGTTGAAAGTTTAAAGTAAAAAAACAGCTATCTTCAATTCCTTACTTTTTTAATTAATGAAATCAGCATCGCTTTAATCTCATTAATGTGTTGTGAATGAACAGTGTAAAGTTCAAGGTTTATAAAACCAAGATCTTTTGATAATAAAATCAGGTACTCAACTTCGTGAGATGAACCTAAAGCAATTTGCAAATAACTGGCGAAATCCTTTTGTGTAAATCTGCCAGCACCTTCGGCTATATTTGTTGGTATTGAAGTTGAGGCCCTTTTCAGTTGGCTTACAAGATTAAAAGCTTCTTCTTTCGGAAACAACAATAATGATTTATAAATCGAAATAACAAATATGTGGGCTTTTTGCCAAACTATTAACTCTTTATAATCTTGCACTTTGTATACTTTAAACGTTCAACTTTTAACCTTAAACTTTCTAAAAGCCAATCGCTTTTAGCCTTAGTCCTGCGCGTTCGTCCAGTCCAAACATTAAGTTCATGTTTTGTACGGCCTGGCCAGACGCACCCTTAAGTAAGTTATCCATTATGCTGATTATGAATATTTTATTGCCATTCTTTTTAACCTGTATAAAGCATTTGTTGGTATTTACAATTTGTTTCAAATCGATATCCCTGCTGGTTACATGCGTAAAGGGGTGGCCTGTGTAGTAATCCTGGTAAAGCTGTAATGCTTCAGCTTCTGATAGATCACTCTCCGTATAAATAGAAGCAATAATGCCTCTTGTAAAATCGCCACGATATGGCACGAAGTTTATATCGGTAGCAAAATCTGCCTGTAGTTGTTTTAACGACTGGCCGATTTCATTTAAATGCTGATGGTTAAATACCTTATAAACAGACAGGTTATCATTCCGCCACGTAAAGTGAGAAGTAGGCGATAAGCTTTGCCCCGCACCGGTAGAACCAGTAGTAGCCGTAATATGTACATCGCTTTTTAAGGTACCTTTTGAAGCAAGCGGCAGTAAACCTAATTGCAGGCAAGTAGCAAAGCAACCCGGGTTGGCAATGTTATCTGCCTTTTTAATAGCCTCCTTATTAAGCTCCGGCAAACCATAAACAAAGCTTTTAGTTTTTAAAGTCGAGTTCTGGCTTAACCTGAAATCCTGGCTCAGGTCAATAATCTTCACACCATCAGGGATTCTATTAGCTTCTAAAAACTTGCGTGCATCACCATGGCCTACGCAAAGAAACAGCACATCTATATCAACAGAAAACTCCGAAGCAAACTTTATATCAATGTCACCAAACAGGTCGGTATGCACTTCATAAATATAGTTGCCGGCGTTGCTGTTGCTATGCACAAAAGCAATTTCTACATTGGGGTGGTTCAGTAATATCCGCAGCATTTCGCCGCCGGTATAACCTGCTCCGCCAATAATGCCGGCTTTAATGGTTGCCCCCCGGCCCCCTGAAGGGAGAGCAGAAAAAGTTTCTTTACTAATTATATTTTGGTCGCTCATCGTTTTAAATTAATTCCCTTTTAAGGGGCCGCAGCTACAGATTAATTCTGTCATTTTTTGTAGATGGTGTAGAGTACAATATAAATTCCAGGTCACTGCTTTCTTTATTTGCGATAAAGTGTTTTTGGCCGGGCTTAATCTCAATACCCTGCTCCGGCTTTAAAATACTTATTTCTCCGTTTATAGAAAAGGTAGCGCGGCCTTTCAGTATAAAGAAGAACTGCGAAGCCTTTTCATGATAGTGTAACTGCTCGGCAGTATCTGGGGGCATCAATTCCTGTTTAATGGATAATGCATCGGTATCCACATAGTTCCATCCATAGCAGTCGTCGCCCCATTTGTAGTGGCTCAAACATTCGCTACGGGAGAATATTCGCGGAGCCCCCCAGCCCCCGGAAGGGGGAGCAGAATTTTGATCGGTATTCTTATTTGAATCACTCATATTATTCTATTCCCCCTTCAGGGGGTTAGGGGGCTTTAGCTATTTACTTTATGGTATATCATTACCTGGTTACCAAAAATCTTGCTGAAGCCTTTAACATCTTCGCCGCTCCAGGCGTTGTTCATTTCGCCGTAGCTACCGAATTTGTTCGACATCAGATCATGATCCGACTCAATACCCACCACCTGGAAACGATAAGGGTTCAATTGCACAAATACTTTACCGCTAACGTTCTTTTGGGTATCAGTTAAGAAAGCTTCAATGTTACGCATAATAGGGTCATGAAACTGCCCTTCGTGAAGCCAGTTACCGTAGAACATAGATAACTGATCTTTCCATGATAACTGCCATTTGGTAAGCACGTGTTTTTCCAGCGTGTGGTGCGCTTTAATAATTACCATTGGTGCAGCAGCCTCAAAGCCTACGCGGCCTTTTATACCGATAATGGTGTCGCCCACGTGAATATCTCTGCCAACGCCGTAAGGCTGCGCAATTGCCTGTAACGCCTGGATAGCTTTTGCCGGATGATCGTATTTTTCATTATCAATACCAACCAGTTCGCCTTGCTCAAAGGTGAGTTCGATATTGCGGGTACCGGTTTCGGTAACCTGGGTTGGCCATGCTTCTTCCGGCAGCCCTAAGTTAGAAGTAAGGGTTTCTTTACCGCCAACAGATGTTCCCCAGATCCCTTTGTTGATAGAATACTTTGCTTTTTCAAAGTTCATCTCAACGCCATGTTTCTTCAGGTATTCAATTTCTTCCTCGCGGCTTAGTTTAAGATCGCGGATAGGGGTGATGATCTGTACTTCGGGCACCAGAATGTTAAAGATCATATCGAAACGAACCTGATCGTTACCAGCGCCTGTGCTGCCGTGGGCAACATATTCGGCACCAATTTCTTTAGCGTAGTTGGCAATAGCTGTAGCTTGGCTTACACGCTCGGCACTTACCGATAGTGGGTAAGTATTGTTTTTTAATACATTACCATAGATTAAATAACGAACGCAGGTATTGTAGAAATTTTCGGTTTCGTCTACCACGTGGTGGCTGGTTACACCCATTTGGTAAGCGCGTTCCTCTACGCCTTTTAATTCTTCGTCGCTAAAGCCGCCGGTGTTTACAATTACCGAGTGTACTTCGTAACCCAGGTCGCGTGTTAAATAAATGCAGCAAAATGAGGTATCTAATCCGCCGCTGTATGCCAGTACTACTTTCTTTTTCATTCGTGGGTATTTATTTAGAGGCGCAAAGTATTGCGCCTCTACAGTTATCATTAATTAAATTCAAAGGCCATAACGTGCTCAAGCCTGCGTTTAATCGCGTTTTCGATGCGTTCTAACAACGTTGCTTTGTGGGTTATCTTCTTCATTTTCTCTTCATATTGCTTCTGCGCTTCGGCAGGGTCGAACAACATGGCGGTGCACATGCAGTTTTTGCGGCCTTTGCTCATCAGGATATCGTAGTTAACGCAGCTGGTGCAGCCTTTCCAGAAGTTCTCATCCTGGGTAAGTTCCGAATAGGTAACTGGTTCATAGCCCAATTCTGAATTGATCTTCATTACAGCCAGGCCTGTAGTTAACCCAAAAATCTTGGCTTCAGGATATTTCTTACGCGAAAGTTCGAAGATCTTATGTTTAATGGCTTTAGCTAACCCCGCTTTACGATACATAGGGTTTACAATAAGGCCCGAGTTGGCAACAAAGTCGCCGTGGCTCCAGGTTTCTATATAGCAAAAACCCGCCCAGGTACCGTCTTTGTGCAATGCTATCACAGCTTTGCCTTCCAGCATTTTATTAGCTACATACTCTGGCGAGCGCTGTGCGATGCCCGTACCACGAGCCTTGGCCGATTCGGCCATTTCATCGCAGATCATAGGGGCAAAGTCTGCATGTTGTGCAGTAGCTACCTGTATGTCAAAATCTTGTATGGTCATTATAATAGAAAAATTACCGTTAAATTATTGGCGGTGAAGCCTGTAATTAGAGGGACAATGGTTAAAGAAGTTTAATAACGCTTCTTTGTTTCGGGGGTGAGGACTAAAACCTAATTCAAACCCGGGGGATGAACACCCGTCGTCGGCTGGGAGGGAAGAATAAAACAAATGAAACTAAAGCAGCAGCAACCGGAGCAAAATTTGCTCTGATAACCGTCATGTTTAAGTTTTCTATATTCATTTTTATGAAAATATTTGTCTTTTTAAATTTTGTGCAAATTATTGCATAATAATTTACTTATGCAAGAAAAAACTTTTATAGTTTGTTAGCAGGTTGTAAGGTTTTGTTATTGGGGAATTTTAAAGTTAAATTTATGCACAGAGAGTACACAAACTTAACAATCATTTAATCCTGCTTTTCTTTAGAAACAATATCCCCGATAATCATCTCCGCGTGTATGCGTGAGTTTTCGATGAACCAAAGGTGGGTGTCGAGTCCGCCGCAAACTACACCGGCAAGGTACAGGCCGGGCAGGTTGGTTTCCATTGTATCCGGGTTATATTGGGGGACGAACTTATCTTCGGACAGTATGATGCCCAGTTTAGCCAGGAAATCAAAATTAGGCTTGTAACCCGTCATAGCCATTACAAAATCGTTCGGGATGGTTACGGTACCTTCGGGCGCATCAATATCCACTTCTGTTTGGCGTACGGCTGCAAGGTTAGAATTGAAGTATGCCTTAATGCTACCTTCGGCTATACGGTTGATTATATCGGGCCTAACCCAGTATTTTATCCTGCTGCTGATCTCACTGCCACGCACTACCAACGTTACGTGTGCGCCTTTACGATAGGTTTCCAGCGCCACATCAATAGCCGAGTTGCTGCTGCCTACCACCACTATATTTTGCATAGCGTAGTAGTGAGGGTCTTTATAGTAATGCTTTACTTTAGGCAGATCTTCACCCGGGATATCCAGGTTAACGGCAATATCATAAAACCCGGTAGAAAGGATAACCCGTTTGGCCCGGTAGGTTTGCTTGGTGCTGGTTATGGTATAACTGCCGTGTGCGTCTTTGGTTACGCCGGTAATTTCTTCAAATAAGTTTATAGGCAACTCATAAGATGTTGCTACGCGGCGATAGTACTCTAATGCTTCGTTGCGGTTTGGTTGTTTGTTTACGCTGATGAAGGGTACACCGCCAATCTCCAGTTTCTCTGAAGTAGAAAAGAAAGTCATGGTGGCGGGGTAGTTGTATAACGAATTTACCAGGCAGCCTTTCTCTACAATAACAAAACTTAACCCTGCCTTTTGTGCTGCCAGTCCGCAAGCTAAGCCAATAGGGCCGGCACCTATAATGAGTATATCGAGCATATCGCGAAGATAAGTTTTAGGATACGGAGAGAAGAAGTTAATATCGAATAATGAATTTAGAATGATGAATGCCGAATTGATCCATCATGATTGGAAATTCGGCATTCGATATTATTCTTAGAAAAAGTTGATTGCACAAAAAAGGGTAAGCTACTTTTATCGCGCCGCTCAACTCTCTACCCTTGCTGTGTTCCCACCCTGGGGGAGTTCAAGAGGAGCTGGCCGTAAAAGACTTACCCCGGCGCAAAGATAGAAAAATGATGCGTTTGCGGTTAACAAATTGTTAAAAAAGGCTTTTATTGTGCCTACGTGTTGATTATCAGTCTAAAAAAATCAAACAACAACCGGTATAGCCGGTGTTAAATCTGCGTAAGGCCGCTATCTACCAGCAGATCGCCACCTGTCATGTAAGAAGAATCGTCCGACGCCAGGAAAACTACGGCTTTGGCAACCTCATCTTAGCTATTCTTTTGTTAATCTTTTTACCAGCCATGGCAAACTAAGCCCCTGGCCAATAAGGGTAAACAGCACTACCACTACAGAGATAAAGATGATCTCGTTCCGCTCGGGGAAAGGAGTGCCATCGGCTAATTTAACCGGTAAACCAATAGCAATGGCCAGTGATACAATCCCACGCATACCCGACCAGCTGATGATCAAACTGTTCTTAAAATCGAGCAATGCATCCTCTGTTACCCTTCTGTTACCTTTCAGGAAAGCCTTTTGCAGGTTTACCTTTTGTGAGAAAACGCGGGCCAAACGCAGTATTAATGCAACTACGGTAATAATAAAAGCATAACCTACGTAGGGCCAAACCAGCGCACTGTCAATACTTTTGATCACATATGGAAACTGCAGTCCTATGAGGATAAATATGAGTCCGTTGAGCAGGAAAATGATGATATCCCAAATGGATTTCGATTGCTTTTTTAAACTATCAGGAAAGATCTTGCTGCTGAAACGTGCAATACCAAGGCCCAGTATCACCACAGCAATAACGCCGGATACGTGCAGATCTTCCGCCACCTGGTAAGTTACAAAAGGCATCAGCAGCATAAAACTAATGGTAACCATATTATTCTGATGCACGTGTTTGATAATGAAAGACAAGATCTTGGTCATTACAAAACCTACCAAAAAACCGCCAACCAATAGTATTGCAAAATCCAGCGAGGCGCGCCAGAATACAAAGGCTGTGCCGGTTACCGCTGCAACAGCAAAACGGTAAGCCACAAGGGCCGACGCATCGTTCACCAGGCTTTCGCCCTCTAATATAGTATTGGTTTTGTGCGACAAGCCAAGCCCTTTAGTGATACTCATGGCGGCAACTGCATCCGTGGCAGAAAGGATGGCGCCTAATACAAACGCCAGTGGCCAGGTCATCCCCGGGATAAGGTAATGCGCCACTACCGCAATGCCCGATGCGGTGAGAAAAACCAAAGAAATAGCCAGTGTACCAATGGTGTTAATATTGGTTTTGAAAGTGTTATAGGAAATATTAAAAGCAGCATCGTAAAGTAAAGGCGGCAGAAAGATCAGGAAAACGATCTCGGGATTCAACTCAATATTAGGCAGCGTAGGGATAAACCCAACGCCTATACCGGCCACAATAAGCAAAACAGGGTAGGGCAGCTTTACCTTATCGGCAATGGCAGACAGGCCTATCATAATGGCCAGTATAAATATAACAATGCTATAATTCTCCATACACTATCAGGATTTTAAAGAGTTGTACAATGCATCCCAAAGGTGTTTCAACTCATTTTTCTTCAGGTCGATATTATCATTAATAATCAGGTTGATATTTGTACCATCACCCAGGTAAATAAACAATTTGGCCAATTCTTCATCGCTTACAAGCGTAGTTATCTCTTTATTGACTTTAGCAGTAGCAATAACACTTTTCCAGGCATTCAGTTCCTTTTTTTGTTCCTGCTGATGATTGTCCCTGAAATCGGGTAGCATCCGCATGGCGTCAAATATCAGGTAGTAATAATTACTGCTGATGGCTTCATCCTGTTGGTGGGGGATAAGCTGCTCTGTGGCCGAACGGTTGGTTTCATAACCGGCCAGGATATCCGTATAAAATTCCTTTAATGAATTTTGGGAATAGGCGGCATAATCGATAGTCATGATTCCTGTGTAATAATGACTTATCACCTCGGCAAATAACTGTTCTTTACTGCTGAAGTAATGATAAAATGCCCCTTTAGAAAGGCCTGTTTTATCTACTATCTCTTTCATGGTAACCTCCTTAAAGCTTTTTTGCAGAAAGAGTTTTAGCGAAGTAAGCAGGATGTGCTCTTTAGCATCACTCATAAATACCGACCATTTGGTATGTAAATTTAAGTAATTAATACAATTAATGCTAAATTGTTTGCGGTAAGGCCTTAGATAACCTCAAGAGGTAGGATATATTTTAGGATTCTATGCACGGGGAAAAGAAAACCGGAATATCTTTTCAATATAATTGACAGATATTCCGGATATTTTACTGACTAACAGCGCCTTCGGTGCCGGCAACTTCGTCTAACCTTAACGGTTGAGCTTCGCAGGCGTAACCAAATAGGCAGCGCTCTTTAATCATGGTGGCAACTTCAGCAGGTACGTATTCTTCCCAGCCGCCGGCGCCTTGTTTTATCATTTGCAGTACCTTATCGGTATCTACATTAAGGTTATTCTCATTAAAATGCCTAATGTCTTCAATTTTGTTATTTGCTATCAGGTATTGGAATAAGTCTATCAGGTGTGGCGGTGGCCTGAACCTCAGCGAGCTGAACATAGCGCCATCGCGCAGGGTAGGGTAAATAAAAAGTTTTACTTTACGACTGAACAGGGTTGCGAACGATTCCAGAATACCACCCGGCAGATCCTGGTAATGCTCTTCGCCAAAAATATACTCCAGATTGGGATAGCCCAGCACAACGCCCATTTTCAGCTTGGTTATCTTAGATAGATAGGATACCAACTTATAATACTCATGAAAGTTGGAGATCATGACCGTTTGGCCAAGCGAGCAGAGTATATCCACCCGGTCCAAAAAGTCCTTCTCGTCAATTTCGGAGGTTTCGTTGGCGTTACGTTCTTTTAACGATTGCAGAGTGAGCTCGGTAATTACCTTTACATTGTCCTTATCTACATCGGGTTCCTGCAAAAACTGTTTAACACCGGTTGTAAGCATATCAACGTGTACATTAATTACCGGGCGGAAACGGCCGCGGATCACCACGATATGCTTTTTATAAAGTACTTCCGATGGCTGAAGGTTCTTACCATCCGGGCCAAACAGGGCAGCATCAGAAAAACCGTATTTTACCAGGTGCAGGCTCATCAGCCGGTTATCTACATGGGTAAAATCAGGCCCTTCAAAACGGATCATATCTATCTGGATCCTGTCTCTCGACAGGTCATCCATCAGCGAAAGCAAAAACACTGGTGGGTTCTCATGATACTGAAAGCAGGCGTACATGAGGTTTACACCTAAAATACCTACGGCCTGCTGTTGCAGGTTGTTATCGTTATCAAGCAGGCGAACGTGCAGTACCACATCGTTAAACTCGCCGTTTGGGGTAAGCTGAAAGCGCACGCCCATCCAACCATGACCTTCGTTGGTTTTATGATAGTTAAGTGCAGATACAGTATCCGAGAATGCAAAGAAGGTGGTTTTGTCGCCGCGTTGTTCGGCAAGGCGCTCTATCAGCAGACCATATTCATGATTTAGCATCGACATCAGGCGGCTTTCGCTTACATAACGCTTCACCTGCAATGCACCATAAATAGCATCGGAAAAGATCATGTCATAAGCCGACATGGTTTTGGCTATAGTACCGGAAGACGCCCCGGCTTTAAAAAAGTTTGCAGCTACGTCCTGACCTGCGCCAATTTCGGCAAAAGAGCCATAAATTTGAGAATCGAGGTTGATGGCAAGCGCTTTTTGTTTGGTTCCAATATCTTTATTGTGACTTATACTCATACGCTTTGTTGTTATTTGAGTAGTTGCCCTAAACGGCTATGTGATAGACGCCGTAAAAGTACGTTTTTTTACGGAAAGAGCCCTTAATTAACGCCGGGCAGTATATATTTTATTGTTCACTTTATCCATTTTTGTAATAGTTAATATACTTATTGTGTCAATATGACATTGATATGTTAACGCCATGGATCAGGCTTAAGTTGTATTGATTTTTAAATTGCTGATTATCTATAAATTACACACAGCATACAACCATGTATAATATCTAAAGCAATTAAGAAAGGCGTATCTGCCAAAAACAGGCATTCAAAAGAGCTGCTAAAATTAACTCGAACGACAAAGTATGGTTTGCACAACTTATACAAACATTCTATATTGGAATAAAAATTGTTGATTTTTTATAAAGATATAAGCTTGTTAACACCTGATACTATAAAACCTGCGCCTTGCCAAAATACTTTTGACGAAAAACTCCTGCGCCTGCTCATTTCACGCATACAGGACTATGCCATATTTATGCTCGACCCTAACGGCTATATCTTAAGCTGGAACAAAGGTGCTGAGAACATAAAAGGTTACACGGAGGAGGAGATTATTGGCAAACACATCTCTGTTTTTTATACCGAGGAAGACCGGCGAAAACACGAACCCCGTCATAACCTTAATGAGGCGCTTAAAAACAACATGCACGAAAGCGAGGGGTGGAGAGTAAGAAAAGATGGAACTTTTTTTTGGGCTAACGTAGTTTTCACTACGCTTTACGACGATAAGGGTCACCTTACCGGCTTTGCAAAAATAACCCGCGATGTTACCGCACGCAAGAAAAACGACGTACAAAAAGCGCTGTTAAATACCGAGCTTGAACGCCGCGTAAAAGCCAATACCGAAAAGATAATTACCCACGAACGCCGTTTTCGCAAACTGATAGAGAACAGTAACGATGGCATATCCCTGTTTGATGGTGATCTGAACATTATCTACCGTAGCCGGGCCGCAGTACGTATTAACGGATGGAGTGATGAGGAACGGTCTGTGCAAAATATGGCGGATTTAACTCACCCTGACGATTTGCTGGCCGTTGAAGCTATTTTTTGCGATATACTGGCCAATCCCGGAACGCCTAAAACAGCTCTATATCGCACACTTCACAAACGAGGGCATTATATATGGATAGAATGCCTATTTAACAATATGCTGGATGACCCCGATATAGCCGCTATTGTTTGCAATTTCAGGGATGTAACAGGGCGCGTACTGGCCGAAGAACAGATCCGTGATAAGAACAAACAGATAGAAAATATATTAGATAGTATTACAGATGGATTTATTGCACTTGATAAAAACTTTTGCTACACGCATGCTAACCGTAAAATAGGCCAAATGCTGGGCTTATCGCCCGAATTACTTATTGGCTGGAATGTTTGGGAAGTGTTTCCGGATGCGATGGGCTCGTCTACTTACAACGCTTTTAATGAGGCCATGCAGCAGCAGCGCTATATTTGCAATGAAGATTATTACGAAGCATTGGGCTTATGGCAGGAAAATCATATATACCCTTCTGACAAAGGCCTGTCTGTATTCATCCGCGATATTACCGAACGGAAACTGGCCGAGGCTTCGCTGGTGCAGTCAGAATCTAACTTACGATCAGTCTTTGAAAATACCGACCTGGCTATTATCCTGTTCGATAGCAAAGCCAACATCATTTCTTATAATAATAACGCGGCCAACCTGGCGGCGGTGCACCTTAAATGCGATCTGCAAGCAGGTGTATCGGCATTGGAGTATTGCCTACCCGAACGCCGGCCGCAGATCGGGAAGATCCTGAATAGGGTAAAACACGAATCTGTCATCACCTACGAGGTTTCATACCCGATGCCCGAGCAGCTCACCATTTGGTTTGAGGTGCGTTGGGTTAATGTAGTAAATGATGATAAACGATCTATCGGCACCATTTTAACGCTGAAAGATATCACCGAAAAGAAACTTGCAGACATAGAACGCGACCGGATCACCAAGGACCTGATCCAAAGGAATAAGGACCTGGAGCAGTTCACCTATATTGTATCGCATAATCTCAGGGCGCCGGTTGCCAATATCCAGGGTTTATCAAACCTGTTGTCAGACATGCAACCCGCCTCGGCTGAAGAAGATGCCGAAGCGCTGCAGGCATTGGCTACATCTGTAAACAGCCTGGATAAGGTTATAAGGGATCTTAACAACATCCTGCAGGTAAGTAACGCCGCAAACGATACGTTAGAAGTAGTATCATTGCCTCTGCTGGTAGATGAGGTTGTAACAGTGAATCGTGAATTGATAGAGAAGAACCGCGCAAAGATCGATTGTAACTTTAGGAACGCGGAAGATTTGAAAAGCCTGAAAAGTTATCTTTACAGCATTCTGCAAAACCTTATGGTAAACAGCATAAAATACCGTAAAGCAGATACCGACCCGATAATAACCATCACAAGTGAACGGCGTAACGATAAGATCTGCATCAACTATAAGGATAATGGCAAAGGCATAGACTTGGAACGCTACGGTAAACACCTCTTTGGCCTTTACAAGCGGTTTGATCTGAGTGTTGAAGGGAAAGGTATGGGGCTGTTTATGGTAAAAATGCAAACCGAACGCTTAGGCGGCAAAGTAAATATTCAAAGCAACGTAGGCGAAGGCACAACATTTAAATTGGAGTTTCCGGAGCAGAGGTAATAAATTGATTATTTAGTCACCAACCTTTATCAGGTCTTTTTTATTGAGCCAGCCTGTTTTAGTTTGGCCGTTTTCGCCGGTATATCTTACGAAGATAAATCCGTTACGATCTATCAGGGCTTTTAAACGCACATTACTACCTCTGCTGATGCCGGTATTCTGCATGGTAGAAACATCTGCATTCTCATAGAAACTGGCCTGCGAATTAAAAACAGCAAAGGTTTTACCCACATCAACACCGGCTATGGGTTTTACGGATTGCGGTTTAGGCTTTACTGGTTTTGGTTTCTTTCGGCCCGTATCTTTTTTGATCGGTTTAGTAATAACCTGTTCTTTTACTACCGGCTTTTTTACAGTTTCGGGAGTATCAACTGTATCTTCCGGCTGAGCCTGTTTAACCTGGGTATCTTGCTTTGTAATTGTATTACCTATATTTTGGGTATCAATTGTTTTTGAAACAGCTGCTGTATCTGAAGCTACCGGTAAAGGTCCGCCCGTTTTATTGTGAAATATAAAGTAACCTGCCGTAGCCCCCAATGCCAGAAACAATAACGGAATAAGAAATACCGCTGCTTTAGACCGCTCTTCTGTATTTGTTGATGCTATGGGCGGGATGGCGCTTGCAACTGCCACCACGGTTTCTTTGCTTTTGTTGGCTAATTCTGTTTCAAGAGCATGCAATTCATCCTTATATTTGGCAGCTTCCTGCCGGGCGTGTGTAAGTTGCTCCTGCAGGCGTTTGTTTTCGTTCTGTAGCATCAGTGCGCCTTCGGTATTGCTTTTACTGCTAAGTGCAGTGCTCTGCAGCAATATAAACTCGCGGATTGCTGTGCCATCTGCAAAGCGGTCTTCCGGTTTTTTTTGCAGGCATTTGTAAACTAAACTTAGCAGCCAATCGGGTACCTGCATTTCGCGTTTTTGATCTTCACCAGGCCAGGCGGCGGGCAGGCGCTGCTGGCGTTGTTCCAGCAGATCGGGCACGGGTGTTTCCAGATGCGATACCATTACATTATTACGCGCCGATTGCCCGTTATCCGCCAGCGGGAAAGGCACAACACCGGCCAGCAGTTCATATAAAATAACGCCGTAGCTGTAAACATCGCTTTGCGGCAGCATTAAACCATCATTTTGCTCGGGCGCCATAAACTCAACTGCCCCTGCATGGCGCAGGCTGTCGCGCCGCTGCTCGTTAGACATAATGGCCAGCCCGAAATCTATCAACATATAATTACCCGTGTTGATATTGAATTTTACATTATTGCTTTTTACATCACCGTGTTTTACACCTTCTTTATGGCAATGGGCTAGGGCATTTGCCAACTGGTAAGCCACCTTAATGGCATCAGGAATTTTAAAGACGGGGGCGTTTGGTTCTGCAAGTAAATCGCCAAGATCTGGGCCTTCAATAAATTCCATTTCGATGAAAGGGAGCGAGCCGCTTTCTGTTATACCGGAGTTGAGGATCTTAACTACATTGGGATTGGGGTGCTCGTTAACCTTTTTTAACTTCTCAACTTCGTTCATAAAGTCTTTAAAGTTCTTATCGTCGTCAGTCTCGGCCTGGATAGGGGTAGGGAGCAGTTTTACAGCAACATAAATTTCGCCGATGCGGCGGCCCTTGTAAACAGAGCCTTGCCCGCCTGTACGCAGCGCACCCATGTTTTCAAGCCCTTCGGTTATTGTAAAGATCTTACCCATTAATTACTGTGTAGCTTTAGCAGATAGTAGCATTGTTATAAGTGTTAAACCCGTTTACAGACAAATGGTTTAAGCGTATCAATGCATGTAATTATTATAGCGTAAAGCTACTCAAAACAATTGTTAGCATTATAAGATACAGAAAAGCCTCACCTGATTTTTTAATATGATCAGCTGAGGCTTTAATTTTGAAACAAAGAAGTTGTAGATGTCAAGGAGATATTTAACTCACTATTTTACCCTAACGCCGCTTGCTTCGAACATGCTCATTAAAGAGCCGGCTACATGGTCGTCGTCTTTCTTTTCCAGTGTTAAAGTAAGATCATAACCCTGTGCCGAAAAATTGAGCGCTATGCCGCTGTCTTTCTTTTCAATTTTGCTGAAGGGAACATCTTTCTTGCTTTCAAACTCAACATAGGTGCCTTTTAAAGTCCCTGCAGAATCTGTTAAGGTCATCATCATGTGAACATCTCCATTCGGGGTGCCTTTTAGCAATACATCCCATTTACCGGCATAAAAAGTAGTAGGGGTTTGCGCAGATGCATTCATGATGAAACACATAAATACCATAACAATAGCTGCAAGTAAATTTACTTTTTTCATAATCTGGAATTTTAGGTTATCGGTGGTTAGTTGGTTTATGCACTAAAATTAACAATTGCAAAGTGTGTTTGCAAATAGAACCTACAGGTTGATACAAGTACGATTTAGTAGCCATCTATGTGACCTGTTATCCTTAAATCAGATCTAAAATACGAGCCTCACAACAAACAAATAGAATTAATTTGAATTTCAAGATATTATTAATCAATCATTTACATTGATCATTAAAAGTAAATATTCGTTACGATTAATTTAAATATCAGGCCAGCGTTTTGCGCATTAAATACCGGTCTGCTATCATCGTCCAGCATAAGGATTGCTGCCGAAATTAACGGACGGCGCCATTAGCTTTAACTTTTTTAATTGTAATAGTGCGGCATTTATTAATCAAACTGATCCTGCAGGCGTACCAATCTATCTATCATCAAATTAAGTTTCTCCTGTTCGCTTGCAAAAATGCGGCCCTTTAGATAGAAGGTACAAAATGCAAGCCACGATGCAGTTAAGCCATATGCCAGTATTTTGAATACCTGTGAGGCACTTTGCAATACCTCAAAAAAGTACAGTGTAAGCCCAACGCTGAGTAACAATACGTATAAGTAGTACATCCAGCCGTAAATTTTGGCGCGGCTTTTTTGATATTCTTTAAGCCCCTGCAAATAAGCAGAAGGATTGGTGGTAAAATCCTGGTTATTAATAAGACGGTAATCCCTTATCATCATAATAACATACGCTACCATGGTTAATAAAATAACGGCAATACCCGTATAAGTTACCCATGATTGAAATACAAAAAACAGCGCTACCGTAAAAATACCCGCTAAAGCCGTAAGCATCCCCGTAATACCCCAAAACAGGTTCCGTACAAGATTATTCATACCCTTTTTTACCTGTTTTAACACCTCATCTACCGCTGCCGGCTCCAGTTTTGGCTGTCCCTGCCAAACCATCAATAAATGATCAAAGTCTTTCATAATGGTTATATAATTCTGTTAATTTTTGTTTAATACGATATATCTTCACTCTTAAATTCCCTTCTGATATACCCGAAACATCTGCAATTTCGGGATACGGCACTTCATCAAGCACCAATGTTATAATAATTCTTTCCGATTCCTCCAGCTTAGATATACACTTATATAGCAATGCAACCTGTTCGTTCTTTTCAGAAAACTCCTCGCGCTTAGTCTCTGCAATCTGTGGGGTCAGTTCGTCCTTCGCCTGGCGTTTTTCTGATCGCAGATAGGTTAAGCAGGTGTTAACTGCAATACGATAGATCCAGGTAGATATTAATGCCTGGTTACGAAACTTGTGTAAATTTTGCCAAACCTTTAAAAAGGTTTCCTGCAGCAGGTCGTTAGCGGCATCATCATCACCCGTGTAACCATAACATAAATGAAAGATTTTCTTCGAATTGGCTTCATACACTTTCCTGAAAGCTTCTTCTTTATTATCGGCCACCTGTTAATAATTTTAGTAGATTTTTGACTGTTTGACTAAGATAATGGGTAATTGTTACAACATGTAACTTTTTTTATTCAGCCAGCTCAATTTATTGCCGGCATCATCTAAAAGTTTGTTGTAATCCTGGCTGTAATCAAACTGAAGGTCTTCATGCAGTTTGCCAATTGCCGTACGGATCTTTTCCAGCTGGCGGGTTAAAATGAGCCTGATAGGCTTATGCGATGCCTGCCTTACAACATATTGCAGGTAGTTTTGGCTAAAGTTAAGCAGCAATTCTATCTCCGCCGGTTTAGAGCCGATGAACTTGATGTACTTGGTTAGCATTTTCAGGATCTTACGTAGTGCCTTGGCGGCAAAATAGTTTTGCGAGGGCAGCTGACTAAACATGAAACCGGCTTCGGCTTTAATGCTTTCTATAAAATTCTGTTCGTTATCTGCCTCAAAAAGGAGGTAAGCTGCCAGTTCTTTGTTTTCCTTTTTATAACGTACCATCCGCAGGCATAGCTCGGCAAGCTGCTCTGAAGGCAAATGCTGTAATTCTTTTTTTATTTGCTGTAACCCGTAGGTAGTGATACTCATTGATAGATATTAAACTTTCTGCAACATAGTAAATTTTGTAGTTTAGCGGCACTGAACTGATCAAATGCAAAAAAACAAACTTACGCTATATATTTTTATAGCACTGGTACTGGGTGTAATAGCCGGTTATATTTATAATGCCACGGTAATTAACGCCATTAATACTAAAATAAGCGTTGCCGAAGCGCAGATAAAAACTATAGACAGCCAGCTAACAGCAAGCAAAGATACCACAACTGCCCAATACAAAGCGCTAAAGGTACAACGTACAGAGCAGGCAAAAGTTCGCAAAGAAAACGACACCGCACGTGAAGACAAACTGGTTGGTTTTACTGTATTGAGCGACATATTTTTACGCCTGATTAAAATGATAGTTGCGCCGCTGGTATTTACCACACTTGTTGTGGGTGTTGCCAAGGTGGGAGATATTAAAGCGGTAGGCCGCATTGGTGGAAAAACCTTGCTATGGTTCTTAAGCGCCACACTGGTATCCTTATTATTAGGTATGGTACTGGTGAACTTTTTTAAACCGGGCGAAGCCATGCATTTGCCGTTGCCTGATAGCCATATCAGCACAGGCATCCAAAAAACAGCGCTTTCCCTGCGCGATTTTATCGGCCACGTTTTCCCGAAGAGTTTTATTGAGGCGATGGCCAATAATGAGATCTTGCAGATCGTAGTATTCTCGCTGTTCTTTGGTGTGGCTACAGCAGCCATAGGGGAAAAGGGCGAAGTTGTTATAAAGGCACTTGATGCTATTGCACACGTTATATTAAAAATAACCGGTTACGTAATGCAGCTGGCACCACTTGCGGTGTTTGGCGCTATAACGGCCATTATTGCCAAGCAGGGCTTAGGCATCCTTTCTACCTATGCCATATTTATTGGCGAGTTTTATTTTTCGCTGCTGGTGCTTTGGCTGGTAATTGTACTGGCCGGTTTTGCCGTGCTTAAAGGCAAGGCATTTAGATTAGTTAGTAATATTAAGGATGCCATGTTAATAGCATTCAGTACTTCAACCAGTGAAGCAGCGTATCCAAGAGTATTATTAGAGCTGGAACGTTTTGGCTGTAATAATAAGATCGTAAGCTTTGTGTTGCCATTGGGGTATTCTTTTAACCTGGATGGTTCTATGATGTATATGACGTTTGCATCCTTATTTTTAGCACAATCCTACGGCATCCATTTAACTTTTGAGCAGCAACTCTCCATGCTGCTTATATTAATGCTTACCAGTAAAGGTATTGCTGGTGTGCCGCGTGCATCACTAGTGGTAATTGCGGGTACTATTTCGTTGTTCAACATCCCGGAGGCCGGCTTAGCGTTGCTTATTGGCATCGACCCGTTACTGGATATGGGCCGCTCTGCAACCAACGTTCTGGGCAACGCTATGGCAACAGCCGTAGTGAGCAAATGGGAAGGGGAACTGAAAGAATGAGTGAATTAGTGATGGAGTGAATTGCGAATATTGACTAAACTGTGGTTAATTTCATCTAAATAAGTAGTTATTTTGCAATTATTATTAAAAGATGCCTGACACTAATAAAATAGACTTTGTAGAAGCCTTTAGAAATCGCACAAAGAAGTTTGTTGTAGATAATATAAAATTCTTCAGAACACTTCCAAAAACAGAAGAAGCAAAAATTATTGGTCGCCAATTATTGAGGTCATCCTCATCAGTAGGTGCAAACTACCGCGCAGCGTGTAGGGCAAGGTCGCAGGCTGAGTTTCATGCAAAACTTTCAATCGTTGTAGAGGAGGCGGACGAATCTGTGTTTTGGATGGAAGTTCTTATTGATGCAGATGTGGTTGCACAAACCCAATTAACAACATTGATGGTCGAAGCAAACCAAATTTTGCGAGTAACGTCAACCGCACGGAAAACTGTTTCAAAAGATAAATAATTCATTAAGCGATCCTTAAATCACTCATTCGCTAATTCATTCATTCACTAATTAAACTATGCGTTCTAAAAAGTTATTTCTTGTTCTTAGTATCATTGTTCCGTTCTTATTGTACTGTGTTTATTATTATGGTATGATGGTGAAAAACGCCCCTTACAAGTTTTCGGAGTTCCAGTCTATCCAGTTTGAGTTTGGTTATCGCGATAGAATGCTGAACAAATACAATTCGGTAACCGGGGACTACCAGTACATTAACAAACGCGATTCGGTGGTGAAAATGCACCTGAAGTTAACCAACGACGACCTGCTATACCTGCACCGTAAAGCCGCAGAATTAGGTTTCTGGGATTTCCCGGCCAATGAGATGAGTGATGATTCTGCAAGCCGCGCTCCGCGATACATTATGCAGTTTAATTATAAGCGCAAAAGTAAAAAGGTAGTGTTTGATGCCAATTACAACGGCCAGGAAAAACTTGTTGATGCCAACCAGCGACTGATTAAAGAAATTGAGAAGATACTGGGCGATGCGGAAGCAAGGCAGAAAAAATAGTTTTAACAGCATTGCTTGTTAAAATATAAATCCATATATTTGCACCTCAAAATTTAAAACAATAATTAAATAACAATGTACGCAATAGTAAGTATAGCCGGACAGCAATTTAAAGTTGCAAAAGACCAGCAGATCTTTGTACACCGTTTACAGGGAGATGAAGGCGCTAGTATTGAATTTGACCAGGTATTGTTAGCAGAAAACGAAGGCAGCTTTAAATTAGGTTCAGACCTATCAGGCGCTAAAGTATCTGCTAAGATCGTGTCTCATTTAAAAGGTGATAAAGTAATTATCTTCAAAAAGAAAAGAAGAAAAGGTTACAAAAAGAAAAACGGTCACCGTCAGCAATTTACCAAGATCGAGATCACCGGTATAACATTATAATTAAATTTTAACCGACTTGATCAACCATCGGGTCACAAAAGAAATTAAGAAATGGCACACAAAAAAGGGGCCGGTAGTTCAAGAAACGGCCGCGAATCACATAGCAAACGTTTAGGTATCAAAATTTTCGGTGGTCAGCCAGCTATTGCAGGTAACATC